>Ga0193717_1001707_pt1 | contig 13286 bp, 11 predicted proteins | sample U2c2metaG_FD_145900 | JGI IMG/M metagenome (GOLD analysis project Ga0193717, IMG submission 145900) | Soil microbial communities from a riparian zone of the East river system, Colorado, United States - U2c2 | ecosystem: Environmental > Terrestrial > Soil > Riparian zone | place: USA: East River...
GCCATCTCCGGACGAGCCTCGCGTTGCAGCCCCGGGTACCACGCTGATGGCGCCGGAAAAACGTGTTGAGCACATTGCTGTGCTACGTCCTGAAATTTGTACGATCGATCTCAATACGATGAACTCCGGGAAAGAGGTTGTCATCAATACGCCAGCAAATGTGCGGCGCATGGCAAAAGTAATGCGGGATGCTGGAGTGAAGCCGGAGGTCGAGCTTTTCGACTCCGGCGACATCGCGCTGATGAACGATCTGTTGAAGGATGGCACGCTGGAAGGACCGGTGCTGTGCTCATTTGTGATGGGCGTTCGCTACGGCTTTCAGCCCAGCCCGGAAACGGTGATTTATGCGCGCAACATATTGCCCAGCGATGCGCAGTTTACGGCTATCGGAATAGGCAGAGCGGCATTCACGGCCGCCGCTCAGTCCTATCTCGCGGGGGGACACGTTCGCGTCGGACTTGAAGATTCGGTCTATTTATCGCGGGGGCAGCTCGCTCCTTCCAATGCCGCGATGGTGGAGAAGGTCCGCCGAATGATCGAAGACCTCGGTGCGCAGATCATGACGGCGAGCGAGACACGCGAGATGCTCGGATTCCCGGCGCGACTCGCTGATTCACGCTTGGCCTGATGACATACGCCATGACAACCACGGATGTTGGATCGTCAGTGGTTATCGTTGCGCGCTTTGGAACGACACCAGCCGTCCACGATACGGAGATACATCTGTGAATATCACTCGCTTTAAAGACGCGTTGAAATACGTCCCGCCAGAGCATTACGATATGTCGTGCTTGCGCCTCCAAGGCAAGGAAGCCGGACCATCTGATACTCTTTGGCTTGGATTGTCGCAGATCCTGCCCGGCGGGCACACATCGCTTGACGGTTCACCTATCGAGAAAATCTACTTCGTTCTCGAAGGCGAATTGACGATTGAAACAGGGGACGGAGAAACGGTTCTTTGTGCGTTTGATTCCTGCCGTATCGCGCCGAATGAAAAACGTGCTTTAAAGAACAACACCAACAAAACCGTTGCTGTGTTACTCTCCATGCCTCTCGTGCCGGTCAGTTCGTGACCTCACCAAGCCACCCCGGATATGACTGTTGCCAGAATAGTTCCTGCGCAGCTCAGCGCGGAATAACAGAGATGTACCGCCAGTTGATAATGGAATCGGAAAAGTAGGCTTTGTCAGTTGACCGACTGATAAGGAAAGTACGAAAATGGAGTCAGCCCGCTGACTGATAAGGAAATTATAGAAAGCTTATCAGTCGGGCGCGGACTTCAAAGTCGAAAATATCGCTCCGCGTGCTGGGCGCGGTACGCGCGTTTTAGCCGTCGCTTCGACCTTTGATAACATCACCGAATGGCTCCCATCGGCTGCCTTTGAAGCGCATCATCTGCATGTCTTCGAGCGGTGAAAAGTCCTTCTCGCCGGTATTGGCCAGGATGCCGGGGATAAGAACGTCGGATTCAAAGTTCTTGATGCTTGCAGCTTGTTTCATGACATTCTCACGCGTGAGATTGTCGCCACTTTGTTTGAGCACCTGAACCATGAGTTGCGCGCCCATATAGCCATGGACCATGAGACTGTCCGCCTTGTTGGCATCGGGCATATATTTCGCAAGAAACGATATGTATGCCTTCATGCCTCGGTCGTTGTCCCACTGCGGATCCGATGCATCCTTGATGAAGGTTCCTGACAGCACGCCCTGCGCATTCTCGACGCCTGCGGGCACGATCACCGTTCCGACGGACGATGCGACATTCGGGATGAAATGCATCGGCTTCCAGCCCAGCTCGGAGATCTTCTTGATACTCTGCGCCACAAACTTCGGCGTCCCAAACGTGAACATCACGTCGGCGCCGGAATGTCTGAGCTTGACGATTTGCGAGTCGATGGTCGGATCGGCCACTTCGTAGGGGGCTTCTTCCACGATCATCGATGCTTTCGCGCCAAGACCTGCCTTCAGCCCGTTCAATAGCTCTTTCCCGAAATCATCGTTCTGGTAAAGAACGGCAATCTTCGCGTCGGGCTTCTCGCGAAGGATGTAAGCAGCATAGATGCTGCCTTCGGTCTGGTAGCTAGTGCCAAGCAACATCGTCCACGGATACGTCTTTGGGTCGCTCCATTTAGCCGAGTAAGATGCAGGAAAAAGCTGCGGCACCTTCTTTGCATTCATGTACTTCTGGATCGCTGAGTTCGATGGCGTGCCCATCGGGCTGAAGATCAGCAATACCTCGTCGCTTTCGACCAGCTTGCGAGCCTGTTCGACCGCCTTGGGCGGGCTGTAGCCGTCGTCGTAACTTATGAACTCGATCTTCCGGCCATTGATGCCGCCGTCGTCATTGATTTTCTTGAAATAAGCGGCCTGCGTCTTTCCGATGACGCTATAGGCGGAAGCCGGCCCGCTGTAGGGCATGATGTTTCCGAGCTTGATGGTCGTGTCCGATGCGCCGGAATCGTACTTCTTCTGGGCATGTGCTGATCCGGTTACGCTCAAGCTCAAGCCGACGATCACGCCAGCAATAATCGATGATTGAATGTACCTCATGTTCCCTCCGTGCTTGTTGAAGTGCCAGATCTTGAGTCTGGTCACTAAATTCCGTGGAAAGCAGGGACGCTGCTTCCCGCTGGTCTTTCCATTTCGAACATCCGGTCCTGTGTGACCTCGACGTAGTCGCCGCCGCGGCCTGCGCGAAGAATCGGATTCGGGAGTGCGGTTTGATACACGCCGTCCTTGATGAGCGTTTTGTCGATGTAAACGGCGACCACCTCGCCGAGAATAAGCCAGCCCTGTACCGGCTGACCCTCATGAGTCTTGAACTGAACGACGTCGGTAACCTTGCACTCCATTGCGGCACGGCTTTCCGCAACGCGCGGAACGCTCACAAAGCGGCTCGGTACCTTCGTTAGCCCAGCAACCTCAAATTCATCGACGCCTCGCGCGAGCGGTGAGGACGTTGCGTTCATCCTGTCTCCGAGCTCCTTGCTCACAAGATTCCAGACAAACTCCCCGGTCTCCGAGACATTCTGAACGGTGTCTTTCCATGAGATCGACGCAAATCCGAGAATGGGTGGGTCGTAGTTGAATGCATTGAAGAAGCTATATGGCGCGAGATTGATCTCGCCCTTTGCCGTTCGCGATGAAATCCAGCCGATGGGCCGCGGCGCTATAATCGCGTTGAACGGGTTGTGTCGAAGTCCGTGCCCTTTCGCGGGCTCATAGACGTGCATGTCGTGCAGATCCATTATCGTTGGACCTCAAGCGCCGGCGAAATGCTATCGAGCTTGCACATGAAGTCTCCCAAGCGATCACGCCAATCTTGTGCGCTCGCCCAGGTATGACAACGTCAAACCGTGCCAAATGCCGCGTCATAAGATGCCAACGCACGCCGGCGACACCACGTGATGATGCGTTGCCTTGCTGCAATGACGATGGTGGTAATCAGATTAGCTGGATTGCCGCGGCCGATAATGCGTCGGTGAATGACCGGTCCATTTTCGGAAGGCCTTGCGAAAGCTGGTGGCGTCAGAAAATCCCACCCGCTCGGCGACTTCATCGATCATGAGATGGGTGTTTTCCAGAAACTCAGTCGCCACTGATCGCCGCATATTGTCCAGAACGGATTGATACGAGAGTCCTTCCTGCGCCAGCCGCCGATGCAGTGTCCGCAGCGAAAGGCCGAGTTGATCTGCGATCTCCTCAGCGGTCGGGAAGCGCCGCGGGCTGTTGAGGCACGCGGTTCTTATCCGGCGCACCAGATCCGTTTCGCCCGGGCTCGGGGCCATGACCGCATTGCAGAACTGCTGACAGACCTGTGCAGTGATCGGGTTCGCGTTGGGGCAGCGCCGATCGATCACCTCGGCAGGGAAGTGCCATTCCATCGAACCGGCGTCGAATTCGATCGGACAGTTGAACATGCGCTCGTAGTTCCGCCAATGGACCGGAGCGGGGAAGGGAAACATCATGCGAGTTGTGGGGAACGGTGCCTCCAAGACCCGGCTGAAAAGCGCTGTCATCGAACTGCGCCAGAATTCTCCGACGAATGGAAGCAGGTGACCAAGTGACTGGGTGCCATGGCTCTGAAGGATCGCTGTGCCATTCTCCACGCGGAAACTAATCTGCAACACGGTGGATCCGGCCTGCGTAATGTGTTCGATTGAAAACTTGAGAGCCTCTCCAAACGTTGGGCTGCTGACCATCGCATATCCATAGATGCCGTAATCGCTGATGCGCTGCCGCGCGCCCGCCAGCAATCCGATATCGGGCCGTTTCGCGAGCGCAACAGCATTGCGATAAATCGCCAGGCGCTGCCGGCGTGAGATGCGTGCCTGTGGGTCTTCGAGCTGGGACGGCTGGGCACCGGTGCGCGCGAACAAATCCTTCACGGAAACGCCTTCAGCGGCGAGCTCCGCCGCGAGCGCAGCAAGTCCGAGCATGCTCTGGGTCGGCGCATCGATGTCGTCCGACAGCGGACTCATGATCTTTGATATGAGCATCGTTTCCTCCGGCCGCGTCGTTTTCTTTTTTCTTAGATTGGCACGTTTTGACCCTCTCTGTCACCGCATTGTGCACCGCAGTTGGCATTTTCGGACCCGAATATTGGCACTCTTTGACGTTGCTGACTTGCGAGGCCAACGACAGGTTGAAGGTAACGAAGAGGCGGAGCCGCGGGCCACCGCGCCGGTCAAATGGGAGATACGATGGCGACAGTCACGCACGAGATGGATGGCGCAGTTGGCATCGTGACGCTCGCCAAGCCACCGCACAATCTCATCGATGACGATATGGTTGCGGATTTGCTTGCAGCTTACCGGAAGGTGCTCGCGGCAGGTTGTCGCGCGATTCTGCTGCGAAGCTCGATGCGCCATTTTTGCGCCGGCGCTGAACTCAAGTCGTTCGGCACGACCACAATGATCCAAAGCGATGAAAAAGGCTTCGCCGAGTTCTTGAACGTGATGGAAGATGTGCCGGTTCCGACCGTTGCCGCTGTTCATGGCGGCGTACTCGGCGGCGGTCTGGAGTTGGCGCTGACCTGCGACATGATCATCGCTGCCGACACGGCATTCCTTGGACAAGTCGAGGTCACCGTCGGTCTGCTTCCGCTGCTTGGCGGCACGCAACGTCTCGCGCAACGCGCGGGTTCGGCGCGCGCGAAGGAAATTGCGATGCTCGGGCGCCGTCACACCCCGGAAGCCTTTGAGCGATGGGGCATTATCAATCTCGTGGTGCCCGAGGCGGAGCTTCCCGATGCTTCGCTGACATGGGCGCGACAACTGGCTGCCGGTCCGACGAAGGTGATAGAAGGCATTAAAATGCAGGCCAACCTCGCCGCGCGCGGTGGCGTTGCCGCCGCCGACAAGCGGCAGATCGAGATCAATAATATGATTTGGAAGGCGGCTGATCGGCAGCGGGGCTTCGATGCATTTTTTGCCACTGGCCCCGCTTCGGCAGCGTTCAAGGGAGACTAACAGTGTCTGCAGCCCCCCTGGACGGATTGCGCGTGATTGATTTCACCCGCGTGCTTGCTGGACCCCACTGTACCAAAGCGCTTCGCGACCTCGGCGCGCTGGTCGTCAAGATAGAACCACCATCTGGCGATCTCGGTCGCGTAAGTTTGCCGCATGTCGGCGATATGGGTCTCTACTTCGTTCAGCAGAATGCAGGAAAGCGAAATCTAAGCATTGACCTCAACTGGGCGGAGGCTCGCGAGATCGTGGTCGATCTGTGCCGCAACGCCGATGTCATCGTTGAGAATTTCCGGCCGGGAACGCTGAAGCGCTTTGGTCTTGCTTATGAAGATGTCCGCGCGTTCAATCCAAAGGTGGTTTACGCATCGCTCAGCGGCTACGGCCAGGGCACATCGTGGAGCAACCGGCCGGCATTCGCGCCCACAGTACAGGCGGAAACCGGACTAACGTCCATCGTTCAGGACCATTTTGGTGATGCATTGTCTGAACTGCGCGGTGACGCTTGTAGCCACGCGGATGTGGCGATGGCCGCGACCATGCTCTCGGTGAATGAGCGCGCCGGTGCGCAACTTTCGGGCATTGACACCGACGGGGAGCCGATTGCGCTGTCCGCGAATGAATCCCATATCTTTGAGATGTCCGACGGCCGCAAACTCACCATCGCAGGAAGCCCGATCTACACACCGATGTTCAATCGCTATTGCGCCATGATGAGGCGCAACGATCTCCTGGCAGATCCACGCTATGCCACGGCGAATTTGCGGCGGCAGAATCTGGCGTCGCTGTTGGGGGAAATCAGATCGTGGCTGACGACATTCTCAGATCTCAATCAGCTCCAGGCACAAGTGAGCGAAGCGGGGCTTGCAGTCGGAGAAGTACGCACTGTAAGTGAGTTTGCTGAGTCTGACTGGGTGAAGGAATGGGGGGCGGTTGTGGATGTTGACGACCGGGCTGGAAGCAGTACGCGGATGCCGGGAAATCCATGGCGTTTCAGCCAATCTGTGCTCCCAACTCCCGGTATTCCGGCTTTCCAGGGTGAGCACAATGAGGAGATACTCCTCGAGAACAATGTTTTGCCGTCGCGGATCAAAGATCTCCAAGAACGCAAAGTGTTGCTCAGCAGGCGCAATCCGGTTGGCTCGTACGATTAGGCTGCGCGCAGCAAGATAAGACCTTGCCTGGTTCGCGAAAACGTTATCGCGATAGCCGCTGCACATAAGATGAGAGCGCCGATGAAGCCTGTGATCGATGAAACGCACGACCTTAACCGCAGCAGCTTCATTGACTCTGCAAATGATCCTGCTGGTGATTTTCCGATCCAAAACCTTCCATTTGGGATTTTCAGCAGAGCTTCCGGAGATGCCGGACCCGGCGTCGCCATAGGGGATCAGATTCTCGATCTTCAGGCGGCTCACCGCAGCGGGCTCTTGCCACGCGACATTCCTCGCGAGGCGCTGGCTCATGGATCATTGAATTCTCTGTTTGCACTTGGTCGTGGTCCGCTCAGAAATTTGCGCCGAGCGCTGTCTGCGCTTCTCAGCGATTCCGACGCCGGAAAGCCCGCACGTCAGAATGCGACCGATTTGCTGGCCCCAATGAGTGACTGCCACCTGCATCGGCCGACGGAGGTGGCGAATTACACCGATTTCTATGCGGGCATCTATCATGCGCGTGCTGCCGGTGCTTTGCTGACACCGGAAAATCCGCTGCCGGCGAATTACAAATGGGTACCGATCGCTTATCACGGCCGGGCGTCGTCGGTGCAGGTCGGGCAGGGTACTGTACGACGGCCGCTTGGACAGAAACCTCCGTCCGACGCGGGCAGGCCGCCGGATTTCGGCGCATGCGAACGGCTGGATTTCGAGCTGGAGCTTGGTTTCTACGTGGCGGGCGGCAACACGGTCGGCGACCGGATCGCCATTCATGATGCGGGAAACCATATCGTTGGCTTCTCGCTCCTTAACGACTGGTCGGCGCGCGACGTTCAGCGTTGGGAGATGTTTCCGCTGGGGCCGTTTCTCAGCAAAAGCTTTGCGACATCGGTCTCGCCGTGGGTCGTGACTGTGGATGCACTTGCGCCGTTCCGGGTTCCTGCAATGGATCGCCCGATCGGTGACCCGCAGCCGCTCGATTATCTGTGTGATGCGGATGATCAGGCGGCCGGCGGCATCGATATCGATCTCAAAGTGTTTCTCTCGACAGCGAAAATGCGAAGCAGGGGCGAAAGCGCTGTCGAGATACTCACGTCCAACGCGCGTCACCTTTACTGGACGCCGGCGCAGATGGTTACGCATCATACGGTGAACGGCTGCAATCTCCAACCTGGAGATCTCATCGGCACAGGAACGATTTCAGGTCCGCGCGACGAAGAGTTGAGCAGCATGCTTGAATTGACCGTGGGAGGTACTCGTCCGGTGACGCTCCCGAGTGGGGAGACTCGCAGCTTTCTGGCGGACGGAGACGAGATCACATTTAAAGGGCGCTGCCAGCGGGAGAATTTTTCTTCCATCGGATTTGGCTCGTGCACAGGCACGATTATGGAAGCGTTGCCTATGGCATAACTGCAAATGTGCTTACCGCCGGGTGGGGGCGACGGTTGTAAAGGCTCTAAGGTGCGCTACTAGGGATATTTAAGGAAATGGGGTCAGTTCACTGACTGATAAGCAAAGACGCGAAAGCTTATCAGTTGAATTTGCTCCCTCACTGATATTGGAAACGCGATATAGCCTGCAGATAACGCATGAATGTACGGCACGGGTGGTCGTTCCAAGAAAAAAGCCAGGCGTGAGAAGGCAATCTTCCCGTTATCCTTCTCGACCGGTTTTAATAAAGGCCGCGGTTCTCGACATTGCAGACCCCGCAGGTCGGTATCTTCCCTGTGTCGGGATAAGCCCGCTCGCGAGTTCGGAGATACACTGTCAATGCAGCACCCGCGGCATCCCTCCGACGATCTCAGGTCTCTGCGTGCTTCATATTTTCTTGTTGCCAACAGATCGGTAAGTGCCGACGCGACCTGACGCACTCCTTGGTCGATGTCCGGAGGGACTTGTTGCCAAGCAGGAATTCCAGGACAAAGACCGGACCATCGCCGAACTCTGCATCGATTGAGTTATGAGGACTTCCGAACGCCGGAATGCGCGTCGCAGATATTTGAAGGATCCAGTTTTGGCAGGTTCGACGTTTTCGCCAGCGTTCGGTACTCTCTGGGTAGAACTCCGTAGGCTTTTTTAAATCTGCGGCCGAAATGGGTCATGTCGGAAAATCCCCATCCATATGCAATTTCGCTCACCGTTCGATGTGCTTGGAGCGGATCTGCGAGCGCACTCCGACAGCGCGCAAGTCGCTTTGCCTGAACAAGGCGCATGATGGATGTATCTTCGTCCGCAAGAACGGCATTGGCATATCGGACACTTAATCCTGCGGCATCAGCCACCGTCTTTGCGTCCAGCGCGGGATCGGCCAGTCTCATTTCGACCGAAGCGCGGACATTCAGCGAAGCGATAGCCCTGGCGGATGAGACGCGCGGCTCATGATTCTCCAAACTTTTGCTGAGCGATATAGCAATCAAATCGAGCGTCTGATTGCTGACGGCCTCTTCGGCGGTCGCGCTCATATTTCCGGCGGATAGCGGCAACATAGCGAGAAACGACGACGTTAAACGGCTCTCGGCATTCAGAGGCTTGATCGAGCGGGCAACTATTTGCCGGGTATTGCCGATTCGAGCTTCGAGTGAGCGGCGCGGAACTTTGAGGACAAGCAGCTTCGAACCCGATGAAAATCTTCCGATGTAAGGTAGCATTGGGTCCAGCAGCGCTATGTCGCCACTCTCCAGAAGAACATTGTGGCCGTCCTGCTCCAGTTCGAGTTCTCCCGCGACTTGTCGGCAGACGAACAAGTCATCGGTCTTTGCTTGCGAGACATGATGCGACGTATGCGCCACGTCCATTGGAGAGTTCTCGAAAAGAACGACTTCGATATTAGCCAGCGCGCCGGCCTGTATTTCAGCATTGAACGCGCGCCGGCATTCAGTCCAGGAATTGTGGTCGACGAGACTCGCTCGAGCGACACTGTGCCAATAATCGAACCGATCTCGCGGATGGACTTCATTGGTCGAAAACAGTGTTTTCACTCTGACTTCCTCTTTGTTCTGACGGCCGAGAAAAAGTGCCGGAAGAGCCGATCAGAAAAACAATCGGGGCAATACAATACCGCTCACGTCGGCAGCCGCTCCGTCGGCTGCTTATATGAACAGGACTATTGGAACTTGAAAACGAGATATTTCTTCCACGTCTCGGACGGCATCCGCCCAATAATTGACGACCAGGGAACCCTCATTTTCGGTCCGGACGCGGCCATCTTACAGGCCTCTATTATTGCGGCAGAATTGGCGCAAAACGGAAGATGTTATCAGGGATACATCATCTGCGTTGTCGATGATCAGGGCAAGGAGATTGGTGAGGTTCCGGTCCTCTCAAATTCGGTTGCTGGCGATGAGCTTCTTACCCAGCGAGAAAAGTCCGTACTCGCGCGCGTTGTACAAGGTGCTTCCAGCAAAGAAATCGCTCAAAGTTTAAAGATAAGTTCCCGCACTGTTGAATTCCATCGAGCAAATATCATGCAGAAGCTCGGAGCGAGGAATGTCGCGGAGCTCATTCGGATCGCGCTTCGGTAACGAAGTTATTCCATTGAGAGATCAGTTACCAAACAAACCAAGTTAACGTTGCATCCTCGTAGTTTTACGAGCGGCGATCTGACGGCGATGCCCCAAGCTCAATGCATGCAGGGGACATCGACAACGCAGGTCAACGAAAATGAGCAATCCCATTCCCGAGAATGAACCGCTGCGGTTGCAGGCGTTGGAAGACTTGCGCATTCTCGATACGGAGCGGCAGGCAGATTTTGACGCCCTGGTCTCGCTCGCGCGAGAGATTTTCGACGTTCCAATCAGTCTGATCTCGCTGGTCGACCGGGATCGTCAGTGGTTCAAGGCGGTTGCCGGCCTGGACATAAACGAGACCGAACGCGAAGCAGCATTCTGCAATTATACGATAAGCGGCGGAAAGGCCTTTGTGGTTACGGACGCGTCGCAAGATGAGAGATTTTGCGCAAACCGACTTGTTTCCGGCGATCTGAATATTCGGTTCTATGCAGGTGTCCCGCTCGCAATTGAGCCGGGCCTCTATCTTGGCAGTCTTTGCATCATCGATCGGCAGCCCAGACGGATCGATGACGTGGACATGCGCCGGCTGAAATGGCTTGGCGAACTTGCAGTCTCGCTTCTGCGCAAGCACAAGACGGCAATCGATACGGCGGGCTTGTCGGCCAGCGTGGTCCATCAGGCTGATATTATTTCAGAGCAAACTGCAGCGCTGATCAAGCAAAAACGAATTCTGGATTGCGCATCAACGCTCGCAAAAATGGGCGCATGGGAGATGGATATCCGAACTGGCGAATGGGGTTGGAGCGACGGAATGTATGCGCTGCATGAAGTCGAGCGCAGCTTCGATATCACGTTCGACCGAATTCTGAATCTTTATCCGGAGCCATATCGCACGCGTCTCGCGCGTCTCATGGAACAGTCGCAACGAGATGTCACGCCCTTCACGTTCGAGGGGCGGATGTACACGGAAAAGGGAAACTTGCGTTGGGTTCGCATCGTTTCAGATTTCGAATGCAAGGACGGGAGACCGATTCGCCGCTTCGGGATGAAGCAGGACATCACCGATGAAAAGACGATGGCTCTTCGAATTCAGCACCTTGCACAGCGCGACGATCTAACGGGTCTTTATAACAGGGCGGTTTTGTATGAAAAGTTAGCGGAGACCGCAAATAGGGATGATCCATCCCGGAAGCATGTCACGCTACTTCTTTGCGATCTCGATGGCTTCAAGGACGTCAACGATACGCATGGTCACGCCGTCGGAGATATTTGTCTGAAACGTATCGCGCACCGCGTCCGCAAATTGCTTGGAAACAAATATCTCATGGCAAGAATCGGCGGAGACGAGTTCGCGATTCTGATACATGACGACACAACGACTTCGCCAATCGACGATCTGACCGAGCAGATCCAGCGCGCGGTAGCCCTCCCTCTGCACTGGAAAGGGCATACATTTCGACTCACGTGTTCGATTGGGGTCGCCAATCGCCCGGAGGGACGATCCTTCAGCCCGGAAGAAATGCTTCGGGAAGCGGACCTTGCTCTGTATGAAGCCAAAGGCGCTGGCAAGAATTGTCACCGCGTATTTCGGCCGGCCCTTCAAGCGGCAGTAAACGAGAAATTTGCTACATTGCGGGACGTACGCCGTGCGCTCGTTCATCATCATCTAGAACTTTATTATCAGCCGAAGGTCAGCCTTCACGACGGCGGTCACACTGGGTTTGAGGCGCTGGTGCGCTTAAACAAGCCAGATGGCACGGTTTTGTCGCCGAATTCGTTCATGGTGGCTTTGGAAGACCCGGCATTGTCCATGGAGATCGGTGAATTTGTTATCTCTGCAGCGATCGATCAGGCCGAACGCTGGAAGCGGGCAGGGGTGCCCTTCAACAACATCGCCATCAACCTTTCTGCCAGTCAGTTTCGCGATACTGAGCTTGCCGAGCGCATGCCAAAAGTTAAAGCAGGGTGGTGTTCGTATTGCTTTCGATGATTTCGGCACTGGCTTTGCTTCGCTTACTCATCTGCGCGACTTTCCAGTCGATATTATAAAGATCGATCGGTCTTTTATTTCGTGCCTCGGGCAAGGCGGGAACACGACTGCAATCGTCAATGCCATGGTCGGATTAGCGCGAAATCTTTCCATGTGCGTCGTTGCCGAGGGTGTTGAAACGCAGACGCAGGCGGATTTTCTCAAGTCGATAGGCTGCAATCAGGCTCAAGGATATCTCTTCGGACGTCCGCAGGGAGCTGCGGCGGCGGTGCATTACCTGGAAGGGTTCAGGGACCAGCGCTGGATTGCTTGAATCCTGGCCGTCGTAACCGCAAGGTGCGTAGACCTTAAGGCGCTTCTCAATGCGAGAACACTATTATAGTTCGGTTTCGCGTCCGGTGTGGGTTCGTGCAGCGGGTTTGCCGCTTGTCCGATGTGTTATCGGATTTGCTTCTGAAGAAAGAGCCCAACTGAAGTTGGAAGATCCTTCTGTAGTTCCGGATCACTTCGATTTGCTATTCTCACCACTTGCTCAGAGTTGGAGAGAATGCTCCGTAAGCTGGCGGAGGCCGGGCCTGAAGACGATTGGAATCAGCTTTCTGGCTCGGCACACGGCATGTAGTGACGGAGAGACGCGTTGGCTTATGAGGAGCGGCTTTCCAACTCGCACCACGAATTCCAAGCGATAATGCAAACTTTAGTAGCCTGGAAAATGTGAAAGTCCAGTCGCGATCGGGAACCGGCCGATGAACATGCGGTGTTCGCAAGAGGGATACCGCGACGGTGGGTACGTTGGCGCTCGTGACACACTCGCGCCGCTTGCGGCCGACTGGGCGGATGTCCACCGAAGTGTCAGGGGAGGTCTCTTCAGAAGCTAGGACGCCTCACTCTCTTGTTGACGTTCCAAGCATTACCTCGGCGCCGCCATTGCGGGATCTTTGTGCGCCACTGGTTCTTCGCCTTTGCATCTTCTTCGCCGATAAATCAATTGCTCCTGAAATGGCTCTGTTGAGCCATATTCCCTGCTCGTCAGCCATCACCGCGGTGAGACTATGCCGGCAGACCCCACTGAAGAGTATCGAAGGAAGGTACAAGAATGTCGGGAGCAGATGGAGAAGGCGATTAACGCAATTGATAAGTTTGACGCAACTCAAACCGGACGCCG
>Ga0193717_1001708_pt1 | contig 13286 bp, 20 predicted proteins | sample U2c2metaG_FD_145900 | JGI IMG/M metagenome (GOLD analysis project Ga0193717, IMG submission 145900) | Soil microbial communities from a riparian zone of the East river system, Colorado, United States - U2c2 | ecosystem: Environmental > Terrestrial > Soil > Riparian zone | place: USA: East River...
TCACGCTGCACAGCATGGTGCGCCGATGGTCGGCGAAGCGATGGCGGCGCGCGGCTAGATACCCGTTGACGGTGAACCCGAACCACAACGCCGCCAGCACGACGCTGCCTACCGCGAGGATCGGACCGAACGGCGTCGCAGCGCCGATCACCATGCCACTCGCCGCCGCGGGCAGTGCCGCGACGACGTACACCCTGCCCGCGCGCCGATGCACGCGCGGCCACCGATCCCGCACGCCAGGCCCGATCTGCACCAACGCCATCACCATGGCGACGGTGGCCAGTGCCACGTGCGTGATCAGCAACGGGTAGTGCAGACCGAAGGTCGACGGCACCCGTGATTGAGCGGGGTCGACGGTCAGATACGGCGGTAGCGAGAAAACCAGAAAGGCCGCGACCACGACGGTCAGAAACGCGGACCAACGATATGCGTATGACATACGCATTAGCGTACGTCATACGCACAACTCGGGCGATCGGTTACGCTAGGCCCACATGACCAGCGACGAAACCGAGGAGACGCCGATCCCGCGCGCGCTCGAATTGCTGTGGCGGGGACCGAGTCCGTCGCGCCGCACGGGCGGGTTGACTAGAGAGCGGATCGTCGCCGCGGCAATCGATCTCGCCGACACCGACGGACTCGCGGCCCTATCGATGGCCCGCCTCGCGGAGCGACTGGGGTGCGGAACCATGTCGCTCTACCGCCATGTCGCCAACAAGGACGAGTTGGTGGTGTTCATGCTCTCCGAAGCACCGGCACCTCCGCCCGCACCGGCGGACGGCGCGAATTGGCATAATGCCCTTTCGACTTGGGCTTCCGGACTGTGGGACGTGTACCACCAGCATCCGTGGGTTCTGCAAACCGCCTCATCGGGCCCGCCGGCCGACCCCGGACAGGTGGCCTGGCTCGAAGCGGGACTCGCCGCCTTGACCGGCACCCCGCTGTCCGAGCGGGACAAGCTCGCCGCGGTCATGGCGGTATTGCACTTCGTCCGTGGCGCGGCAGCACTGTCGGTCGAGACGGGCGCGTTCGACAACACCGGCTACTCCGACCTACTGCGCCGCCTGGTCGACCCGGCTCGTTTCCCTGCGTTGACATCGGCCGTCGACGCCGGGGTCTTCGACGGATCCGATGATGACCCGCTTGCCGAATTCCATTCCGGTGTTGCGCAATTGCTGGATGGCATCGCCGCAAGGATCGGCCCGTCGGGGCCCTGAGAAACCTACTGTCGACCACCGCGGAGTGTGGGAATCAGCGCCGGAAGCAGCACCCGGGTGTCCGGCACGAATGGCCAGTCTTGATCCGCGAGGTGCGCGACGAGTTCGGCATCGGTCCACCACCAACCGTCGGCGATCTCCTCGGGCTGATGACGGATCGGGCCGTCGTAGCGGATCTGATATGCGAAAAGGTGACAGCGCATGGGCTTTCCGGCCCATTGGCCGTCCCACGCCACCGAAGTCAGCGCCGTCAGCGGTACCCCGGTGATGCCGAGTTCCTCGGCGAGTTCGCGGGTGGCGGTCTGCTCGGGTGACTCCCCCGGGTCGACGACGCCGCCGGCCAGACAATCGTGCATGCCTGCGAAGACGGCCTTGGTCGTGGTCCGGCGATGGACGTAGATCCGGCTGCCGTCAGTTGAGCGGACGAGCACTCCGGCGCTCGCGTGCCAGAGCCCCTCGGCGTAGACGCGTGAGCGCGGCGTCGCACCGGTCACCTGACCGTCGGCGTCGAACACCGCAACCAGTTCGTCGGTCACAATCTGTTGCCCACCCGACGCAAAAGCACCCGAAACCTTTGCGTTTCGGGTGCTTTCACTGGTGGTGCAAGCGAAGAACGTGCTCTCCCCCGTCGCTTCGCTCGCCCCAGGCTTGTTACTTGGCCCGCTCGAGGACCTCGACGAGGCGCCACCGCTTGGTCGCCGACAGCGGTCGGGTCTCCATCAGTGACACACGGTCGCCGACGCCGGCGGTGCCGTTCTCGTCGTGCACCTTCACCTTGGTGGTGGTGCGAATGATCTTGCCGTAGAGCGGGTGCTTGGTGCGCTCCTCGAGCTCGACCACGATGGTCTTCTGCATCTTGTCGCTCACCACGTAGCCGATGCGGGTCTTGCGACGACCGCGCGGCTTCTCGGTCCGAGGCGTGTGCGCCGGGCCCTTCTCGGCGGTCTTCTTCTCAGTGCTGCTGTCTGCCATTACGAATCCTCACCAACGGGTCCGGATGCCAGACCCAATTCACGTTCGCGCAGCACGGTGTAAACGCGTGCGATTTCTCCTCGTACGATGCGAAGCCGACGATTGTTGGCCAGCTGACCGGTGGCCATCTGGAAGCGAAGGTTGAACAGCTCTTCCTTCGACTCCCGCAGACGGGTGGTCAGCTCCTCCTCGGTCAGCTCGCGCAGTTCGCCAGGCGAAGTTCCCACTGCCATCAGAACTGCTCCTCTCTGCTAACGATGCGTGCCTTGATCGGCAGCTTGTGGATCGCGCGGGTCAGTGCTTCCTTCGCGATCTTTTCATCGGGGTAGCTGATCTCGAAAAGCACGCGGCCGGGCTTGACGTTGGCGATCCACCACTCCGGGCTGCCCTTACCGGAACCCATGCGGGTTTCGGCGGGCTTCTTGGTCAGCGGGCGGTCCGGGAAGATGTTGATCCACACCTTGCCGCCACGCTTGATGTGCCGGTTGATGGCGATACGAGCGGACTCGATCTGCCGGTTGGTGATGTAAGCGTGCTCCAGTGCCTGGATGCCGTAATCGCCAAAGCTCACCGTCGTGCCGCCGCTGGCAATCCCGCGCTGACGCGGGTGGTGCTGCTTGCGGTGCTTGACCTTGCGGGGAATCAGCATGACTAGCTCTCCGTGCTCTCTGTCGCCTCCGAAGCAACGACGGCTTCGGGAGCGGCGGACGTCGCGACGTCCTCAGTGACGGGCGCTTCCTCGCTGGCCGCGCGGCCTGCTTCGGTGCTCGTCGCCGTGGTACCCGATGCGCCACTGCGGCGCGGACGGGTGGCACCCGACGGACGATCCCGACGCGGACGCTCGGCGCCTGCGGGAACGGCGGCGGTCAGCTCACGCTTGCCACCGACGATGTCACCCTTGTAGATCCAGACCTTCACGCCGATCCGGCCGAACGTCGTCTTGGCCTCGTACAGGCCGTAGTCGATGTCGGCGCGCAGCGTGTGAAGCGGAACGCGGCCTTCGCGGTAGAACTCCGAACGGCTCATCTCGGCGCCGCCGAGGCGGCCCGAGCACTGCACCCGGATGCCCTTGACGTTGGGCTGACGCATGGCCGACTGGATCGCCTTGCGCATGGCCCGCCTGAACGCGACGCGGTTGGACAGCTGCTCGGCGACACCCTGGGCGACCAGCTGCGCCACCGACTCGGGGTTCTTCACCTCGAGGATGTTCAGCTGCACCTGCTTGTTGGTCAGCTTCTCCAGGTCGGCGCGGATGCGGTCGGCCTCGGTGCCGCGGCGTCCGATGACGATGCCGGGCCGCGCGGTGTGGATATCAACACGGACTCTGTCGCGAGTCCTCTCGATCTCCACGTCGGCGATGCCGGCGCGCTCCAGACCCGTTGCCAGCAGCCGACGGATCGCAACGTCTTCCTTGACGTAGTCCGCGTACTGCTTGTCGGCGTACCACCGGGACTTCCAGTCGGTCGTGATGCCGAGGCGGAAGCCGTGGGGGTTGATTTTCTGGCCCACTACTCCGAGCCTCCCTTCGAATCAGAGGTCTCAGCGGTGGTCGTGTCGACCTTCGCTTCGGCCACCTTCTTGGCAGGCGCCTTCTTGGCGGGTGCCTTGCTCGCGGCCTTGCTGCCCTCGGCACGGCGTGCGCGAGATGCGGATGCGGAGGCACTCTTGCCGCCGCCTTCCCTGACCGGCCGGCTCTCCACGATCACCGTGATGTGGCTGGTGCGCTTGCGGATCCGGTACGCACGCCCCTGGGCGCGCGGGCGGATGCGCTTTGCGGTCGGGCCCTCATCGGCATAGACGGTGGCGACTACCAGAGTCGACGGGTCGAGCCCATCGTTGTTCTGTGCGTTGGCCGCTGCACTGGCGATGACCTTGGCGACCGTCTCGCTCGCGCCCTGAGGCGACCAGCGCAGGATGTCGAGCGCCTCGGTCACGGACTTGCCGCGCACCAGGTCGATCACCCGACGTGCCTTGGACGCCGAGATGTGCACGAAGCGTGCCTTCGCCGTCGCAGACGGATATTCGGTAACAGTCGTGGTCATCGCCGCTTGCTCTTCCGGTCGTCCTTGATGTGACCCTTGAAGGTCCGCGTCGGGGCGAACTCGCCCAACTTGTGACCGACCATGGACTCCGAGACGAACACCGGGACATGCTTGCGTCCGTCGTGGACGGCGAAGGTGTGTCCGATGAAGTCGGGGATGATGGTCGACCGACGCGACCAGGTCTTGATGACCTGCTTGGTGTTCTTCTCGTTCTGGACGTCGACCTTCTTGAGCAGATGGTCGTCGACGAACGGGCCCTTCTTCAGGCTGCGTGGCATCGCTGGGTACTCCTAGCGCTTGTTCTTGCCGGTGCGCCGGCGTCGGACGATGAGCTTGTCGCTCGGCTTGTTCTTGCGGGTGCGGCCCTCGGGCTTGCCCCACGGGCTCACCGGGTGACGGCCACCGGAGGTCTTACCCTCGCCACCACCGTGCGGGTGGTCGACCGGGTTCATCACGACACCGCGGACGGTGGGGCGCTTGCCCTTCCACCGCATACGGCCGGCCTTGCCCCAGTTGATGTTGCCCTGCTCGGCGTTGCCGACCTCGCCGACGGTGGCGCGGCAGCGCACGTCGACGCGACGGATCTCACCACTGGGCATGCGCAGCGTCGCGTAGGTGCCCTCCTTGCCGAGCAGCTGAATGCTGACACCGGCCGAGCGGCCCATCTTGGCGCCGCCACCGGGCCGCAGCTCCACTGCGTGGATGACCGTGCCCGAGGGGATGTTGCGCAGCGGCAGGTTGTTACCCGGCTTGATGTCGGCGTTCGGCCCCTGCTCGATCACGTCGCCCTGCGAAAGTCCTTGCGGCGCGATGATGTAGCGCTTCTCACCGTCGACGTAGTGCAGCAGCGCGATGTTCGCGGTGCGGTTGGGGTCGTATTCGATCTGCGCGACCTTGGCGTTGACGCCGTCCTTGTCGTGGCGACGGAAGTCGACGACGCGGTAGGCGCGCTTGTGGCCACCACCCTTGTGGCGGGTGGTGATGCGGCCGTGCGCGTTACGGCCACCCTTGCCGTGCAGCAAGGGTGGTGGACCAGCGACTTCTCCGGCGTGGAGCGAGTGATCTCGGCGAAGTCCGAGACGCTCGACCCGCGACGACCCGGAGTCGTCGGCTTGTATTTGCGTAAAGGCATGTCTGTCTTGTCCTCTGTGCTTCCGCCGGCGGTTAGGCCGGTGCTCCGAACAGGTCGATTGGCTTGCTGTTCGCGGCCAACGTGACGATGGCGCGCTTGGTGCTCTTGCGCGTGCCGTATCCGGCGCGGGTGCGCTTGCGCTTGCCCTGCCGGTTGAGCGTGTTCACGGAATCGACCTTGACGGAGAAGATCTTCTCGATCGCGATCTTGATCTGCGTCTTGTTCGAGTTGGGGTGAACGACGAACGTGTAGACGTTGTCCTCGATCAACCCGTAGCTCTTCTCAGAGATCACGGGGGCCAAGATGATGTCGCGGGGATCGGTCACGGTAGCCATCAGGCCGACACCTCCTCAGTGCTCTTCGTGTTTGCGCTGATGTAGGCATCGAGCGCCTCGACGCTGAACACCAGATCGTCGGCGTCGAGCACGTCGTAGGTGTTGAGCTGATCCGGCGAGATGACGTGCACGCCAGGCAGGTTCCGCACGCTCTTGGCGCTGACCTCGTCGCTGCGGCCGATGATGACCAGCACCTTGCGGCGCTCGGTCAGCGTGGCCAGGAACGTCTTGGCGCTCTTGGTCGACGGCGTCTGACCACCGATCAGCTCGGTCACGGCGTGGATCCGCTCGTTGCGGGCCCGATCCGACAGCGCGCCGCGCAGGGCGGCCGCGATCATCTTCTTCGGGGTCCGCTGGCTGTAGTCACGCGGCTGGGGGCCGTGCGAGATACCACCACCGGTGAACTGCGGGGAGCGGGTCGAGCCCTGACGGGCGCGGCCGGTGCCCTTCTGCCGGTACGGCTTCTTGCCGCCGCCGGAGACCTCACCGCGGGTCTTGGTGGAGTGCGTGCCCTGACGCTTGGCCGCCAACTGCGCGGTGACCACCTGGTGCATCAGCGCGATGTTGGGCTCGACGTCGAAGAGCGCAGCCGGTAGTTCTACCGTGCCTTCCTTCTTGCCTGCGGGGGTATGAACGTCAATCTTCAAGGAAGCCATTACTTCTCACCTCGTTTGATCGCGCTGCGGACCATGACGAGTCCGCCGTTGCGGCCGGGGATGGCGCCCTTGATCAACAGCACGCCGTTCTCGGCATCGACCTTGTGCACCACCAGGTTCTGCGTGGTGATCCGGTCGCTACCCATGCGGCCCGACATCCGGGTGCCCTTGAAGACACGGCCGGGGGTGGAGCAGCCACCGATCGAGCCGGGCCGACGGTGCACGGCCTGTGCGCCGTGGCTGGCGCCCTGGCCCTTGAAGCCGTGACGCTTCATGGTGCCGGCGAAGCCCTTGCCCTTCGAGGTGCCCGTCACGTCGACGAAGCTGCCGTTGGCGAAGATCTCGGCGGTCAGCTCCTGGCCGACCGCGTAATCGGCGGCAGCGGCCTCGTCGTCGAGCCGCAGCTCGGCGATGTGCCTGCGCGGGTTCACGCCTGCGGCGGCGAACTGACCGGTGACCGGCTTGTTCACCTTGCGCGGGCTGATCTCGCCGTAAGCGAGCTGCACGGCGCTGTAGCCGTCGAGCTCGGGGGTACGGATACGGGTCACCACGTTGGGGCCGGCCTTGACGACCGTCACCGGGACGACTTTGTTGTTCTCGTCGAACACCTGCGTCATGCCCAGCTTGGTGCCCAAAATGCCTTTTCTAGCCATTTTTCTTGGGTCTCCTACTGAATGTTGACGTCGACACTCGCCGGCAGATCGATGCGCATGAGTGCGTCAACGGTCTTCGGCGTCGGGTCGAGGATGTCGATGAGTCGCTTGTGGGTGCGCATCTCGAAGTGCTCCCGCGAGTCCTTGTACTTATGCGGGGACCGGATGACGCAATAGATGTTCTTCTCGGTCGGCAGCGGCACCGGACCGACCACGCTGGCGCCCGTTCGGGTGACTGTCTCGACGATCTTTCGCGCCGAGGCGTCAATCGCCTCATGGTCGTAGGCCTTGAGCCTGATGCGGATCTTTTGTCCCGCCACGCTTGTCCTACCTCACTCTTTACGGGCCCGTAGCTCGGGCCATGTTCGCTCTGCCTAGTCGGTGCGCGCGCCTTCGGGTTGCCCCTCCGACTGCGCGCTGGCTATGCCGCCGCTGTTTACCTGTCGTATGTGCTCCGACCCCCGCGCTCGGGTGTGTCGCCCTTGCGCACGCTCGCTCGCGGCGGAAATCCGTCGCGCTCGAAGGTTGGGACCGGATGCGCCCGTTAGGGCGCTGGTCGTATGCCGTGGCCAGGCAGTCCCGAAAAGGGCACCGTCCCGGCGCAAGGCAACCCGAACAGTATGCCTCAGAACTGGGCCTCTTCCAAATCCCCGGTCAACGGTGATCGGCCGTGGTCAGTGCCGTCGACATTGCGCCTAGGGCTGTGGTCGGCGCCGGATCGCGACCGTCAGGGCAGTATCGACGGATCGTTCCAGCCGACCTTGGGGGTCACGGCGATCTTACTCCAGAGTAAGGTTGGCGGTCATGACGACGCAGAGCTCCACGTATCGCGCCTGGAAGCAATTGTCCGACCGCCCCCTCGGTAGCCGGTTGTTCTCCGTCGCGGCGATGGCACGGGTGCCCTACTTCGCCTCGGTGCTTCCGCACGTCAGGCGCATGGAGCCGGGCATCGCCGAGGTGGACGTGCCCAAGTGGTTCTTCGTGCACAACCATCTGCACACCGTGCACGCCATCGCCTCTTGCAACGCCGCGGAGATTGCCATGGGCATGCTGATGGAGGCGACCGTGCCGACCACCCACCGCTGGATCCCCAAGGCGATGAACGTTCAGTACCTCGCGAAGGCGACCACGTCGCTGCGCGCCACTGCCCGTCTGGATCCACCGGACTTCGACGCGATCCGCGAAGGCACCGAGATCACGGTGCCGGTCAGCATCGTCGACCGCTCCGGCGCCGAAGTCGTGCACGCCGACATCACCACCTGGGTGACGCCGGCCTGAGATGCCAACCAGTTTCGGCTCGGCCACCCTCGCGACGGGGGCCGAACTTTGTTCTATGCCCGCACTACTCCCCTAGGGTTCACAGAATTTCGCTCTCCGGGTCCGGCTCTCCGCCCGCAGGGTCCTTCTCGCCTCCCCGCCCCGGCCAGTTAGCGAGGTCAACGCCACCCCCTGTATCGGCCCCCAAAACAAGGGTCAGGACCACTGCAGCGGCCATCCCGAGACGTTTCTTCCAGGTTTGTTCCTTGCGGTTCGATTCGTTCATCGTGATTTCCTTGGGGACTGTCACGGCCCTGGGTGGGCTGCGTTCATCAGCTAGGAGCGACCAGCCGCACCAATTCCCACAGTATTTCTGCGGATCAATCTTTGAACAGCATGTCGGCCCAAGGCAGTCCGCGACGACTGTGATTAGAACTCGACATTCTTCGTGCACAACCATCTGCACACCGTGCACGCCATCGCTTCCTGCAACGCAGCGGAGGCGGCCATGGGCATGCTGATGGAGGCGACCGTTCCGACCACCCACCGCTGGATCCCCAAGGCGATGAACGTGCAATACCTCGCGAAGGCGACGACGTCGCTGCGCGCCTTTGCCCGTCTCGACCCGCCGGACTTCGATGCGATTGCTTGCGCCGGGGCGGCCCAGAGCCGCGGTCGACGATGGCGGACCAGTGGACCCGTCTACGAGCAGGTTAGAGCTGACCCAGTGGTCGGCAGACATTGGACAACGCGTTCCAGTACTCACCGGGTGCACAGTTGTCCGCCGGACGCGGCGTCTGGCAGGTGTTGGTGATCGGATCCCAGAATTGCCCGTTCACGCAGTTAAGTGGCTCTGCCGAGCCGATTCCAGCGCTGAACAGCGACATGGCGACAGCGATGGGAGCGGCTGCAACGGCGGCGATGGCCGAACGGCGTCGAAGACTTCGCATGAGTTGATCATGCCCGAGAACGCAGACTCTTAAACGCGGCTCAGCACTAAATCATGCTCATGGCGACGACGTCAGTGCGGGCCATTGCCCGTCTGGATCCGCCGAACTTCGATGCGATCCGCGAAGGCACCGACATCACCACCTGGGTGACGCCGGCCTGACATGACGAACAGTTCGGCCCGCCACCCTCTCTCTCGGTGACGGGCCGACTGACTGCGATCGGGCTTCAGGGGGTTGTCGTCGCGGCCGCGCTCCGGTTCAGCGCCGGGAGCTTCTGGAGGTTCACGACCGGCTTCTTGGGGCCGACGTTGCGACTCGGTGCGGCGCTGACGGTGATGACTCCACCGCTGCAGGTGACGGTCTTCCCGTCGACGATGACACCCTGGCCGTCGTCGATCGGGATGTCGTAGCCATCCTTGTCGGTGTAGTGGCATCCGCCGTCAGCACCATTGGACCCGACGGGCTGAGCGTGGGCGGTCGCCGGGGCGAGGGCAACGACGGCCAATGCGCCGACGAGTGCCGCGGCGTACTGGAAGCGGGTCAGCTTGCGGGTGCTCGAGCTGTTCATGGTGATCTCCTTGAGGCTGTCGCGGCCCCTTGGTGGGCCACGTTCATCAGCTAGGAGCAACCAGCCACACCCATTCCCACACTTTTCTGCGGATCAATTCTTGAGACACCACCACCTGGGCGACGCCCGCCTGATTCGGCGGCTAGTTCAGATAGGTGCCGTGCCCCTCGCGCACGAGGTCCCCGTCGAAGATCAGTACCTCGTTCACCGACTCGCCGTGGTGATTGCGGTAGTTGATCACCAGTAGCGACTCACCCCGGTACACGTCGATCACCTCGAAGTGCAGATCCGGTAGCAGACCCAGCGCGGTGACCCAGTAGTCACGCAGCGCGGCCTTGCCCCGCACCACTCCCCCGGTTTCGGGCAGCAGTCGCGCCGCGACGGGCGAACTGAACAGCACGTCATCGTGGAAGTGCGCGAGCACCGCTTCGACATCGTGGTCGTTCCACGCCCGCACCCATGCAGCGGCGAAGTCCTGCGGATCAGGAGTCGGCACGTCTCACCTCTCCAGGCTCGCCCAGAACGGGCACTGATGGGTCCGGTCGAAGTCGGTGATCACCGTGAGATCGCCGGGCTGCAGAGACAACCGATTGTCGGCGGTGCCAAGTTGCGGCCAGTCCGGTTGGTTGGCGACCTCAGGGGCGCCCGTGGCGACGAACTCACTCCAGTAGTCGATCATCCGATCCGACAGCACCTGCTGCGCCGGATCCAGCGGGGGCGCGCCGCCGATGTCGAAGAGGTAGCGCAGTTCCAGCGAGTGGCTGGCCCCAACGGGAAATGGCAAGGTGCGCAAGGGATCCGGTGTTGGCGGATTGCGGTCGTTGAACTCGTAGGCGTAGACGGGGCCGTGCGCGGCCAACGACTCACCGATCCGATCGGCCACGCACGCGAACGTGCTGTCCGTCACCGCCGCGGAGTACGCCAATGATGCGCTGCCGCCATACCGGTCGAGTGGATAGCGAGCCGCCACCGCTGCCGCGTCGGCGCCGAACGTGCCGGACAACTGATGCGGGTACCGCGTGGGTGTCAACTCCTTGCCACGTAGGTACTGCAGAGCGACGAACAATGTGAACTCGTCGCGGTTGGTGCCGATCGCGACCGGCACCTTCGCCGCCTCACCCCTGGCGATCGCCGTCATCGGATCCACCGGCAACGTCGCCGTCCCGGTGACTGGCCCGCTCAGCTTGTCGTCGCCGATCCCGTAGTACCACACCGGTTCTCGTAGCTTGTCGGCCGGCAACGCACGCAGGCAGGCAGCGGCCGACACCGGATCGCCGCAGCCGGCCTGACGCGCATAGTCGATGCTGGCGCGCTGCGCCTCGGGCAGGGCGAGCTGCGCCTGGCACGGTCCGCTCTGCAGGATCGCCGCGCGGAACAGCCCGGCCGATCCGGGAGCGACGAGGTGATCGCACACCGACATGGCACCCGCTGATTCACCGGCGATCGTCACCTTGTCCGGGTCCCCGCCGAACTTCGCGATGTTGTCCCGCACCCAGCGCAGCGCGGCCTGCTGGTCGGCCAGTCCGTAGTTGCCGACGTCACCCTTCGGCCCGAGCGCGGGATGGGCGAGGAAGCCAAGGGCACCGAGCCGGTAGTTGATGGTGACGACGACGATGTCGCCGCGGGTTGCCAACCACCGCGCGTTGTAGATCCCGCCGCTGCCGTTGACGAACGAGCCGCCGTGGATCCACACCATCACCGGTCGCCGCTCGTCCGGCGCGGGCGGGGGCGTCCAGACGTTGAGCGACAGGCAGTCTTCGTCGGTCTGTCTCCCGAGCTCCAGATCGGTGATGTCCTGCATGCACCGGGGACCGGGTCGGGTGGCGTCGCGCACGCCCGGCCATGGCAGCGCGGGTGCCGGCGGCTGCCACCGCAGCGGGCCGACGGGCGGGGCGGCGTACGGAATTCCGGCGAACAGTCGATGGTCGGGCGCGACGACGCCGCGCACGCTTCCCGATGCGGTCTGCACGACGGCCGGGTCACTCGGAGTGGTCGGAGCGGGTACGGCACCGTCGCCCTTGCCGCAGCCGACCAGCAGCAGCATGACCACGGCGACCAGCCTGATCAGGCTCTGGCCGATCCGCCGGGAGGTTGCGCGCTGCATCGGGCCGAGCCTACTGATCCCGATCGGCGCAATCGGGCCGCGACGGCGTAGCGTCGCATTTACACTCGGACTTGACACCCGTCAATTACTGGATCCGCGCGATGAGGAGACGTCATGAGCACGCCCACGGTGGACGACGCCGCCAAGGTCCTTGCCGACCCTTCGGCCTACGCCGACGACGACCGGCTGCACGCGGCGCTTACCCATCTGCGGGCGAACAATCCCGTTGCGTGGGTGGACAATCGGCCGTACCGGCCGTTCTGGGCAATCACCAAGCACGCCGACATCATGGCGATCGAGCGCGAGAACAATCTGTTCGTCAGCGAGCCCCGCCCCCTTCTGTCCACCGCCGCCGCCGACGACATGGCCAAGGAGCAGCTCGAGGCCGGAATGGGCCTGCGCACGCTCATCCACATGGACGACCCACACCACCGGAAGGTGCGGTCGATCGGCGCCGACTGGTTCCGACCCAAGGCCATGCGCGACCTCAAGGTGCGCGTCGACGAACTGGCCAAGCGCTACGTCGACAAGATGGCCGAAATCGGTCCGGAATGTGACTTCGTCACCGAGATCGCGGTGCACTTCCCGCTCTACGTGATCATGTCGCTGCTCGGCCTGCCCGAGTCCGACTACGGCCGCATGCACTCGCTGACCCAGGAGATGTTCGGCGGAGACGACGACGAATACAAGCGCGACGGTGGATCGCTCGAGGATCAGCTGGCGGTGCTGCTCGACTTCTTCAACTACTTCTCCAAGCTGACGGCATCGCGGCGCGAGCATCCGACCGATGACCTGGCTTCGGCGATCGCCAACGGCAACATCGACGGAGAACCGTTGTCGGACGTGGACACCGCGTCCTACTACGTGATCGTCGCCAGCGCCGGACACGACACCACGAAGGACGCGATCTCGGGCGGCCTGCACGCCCTGATCCAGAACCCCGGCGAGCTCGACCGGTTGCGACGTGATCCTGCATTGATGGGTACGGCGGTCGAGGAGATGATCCGCTGGTCCACTCCCGTCAAGGAGTTCATGCGCACCGCCACCGCGGACACCACGGTGCGCGGTGTCGACATCGCCAAGGGCGAATCGGTGTATCTGGCCTATGTCTCGGGCAATCGCGACGAGGAGGTCTTCACCGATCCGTTCCGCTTCGACGTCAGCCGCGACCCGAACAAGCACGTCGCATTCGGCTACGGCGTGCACTTCTGCCTGGGTGCCGCGCTGGCCCGGATGGAGATGAGCAGCCTCTTCGCGGAACTGATCCCGCGTCTGGAGTCGATCGAATTGGCAGGCGAGCCAGAGCTTTCCGCCACCACGTTCGTCGGCGGACTCAAGCACCTTCCGGTTCGCTACTCAGTGCGCTGACGCCGGCGGGGCCGGGGTCCTTCGCAAAGCAC
>Ga0193717_1001709_pt1 | contig 13283 bp, 9 predicted proteins | sample U2c2metaG_FD_145900 | JGI IMG/M metagenome (GOLD analysis project Ga0193717, IMG submission 145900) | Soil microbial communities from a riparian zone of the East river system, Colorado, United States - U2c2 | ecosystem: Environmental > Terrestrial > Soil > Riparian zone | place: USA: East River...
ATGGTGAGGACTACCTGACCATCTTCAGTAAACTTGAATGCGTTAGACAGCAGATTCATGAGTATCTGTTGCAGTCGTTTGTCGTCGGTGCGAATGGTTGAGGGCAGTCCTTCGTCTCGCACAATCCGGAACTCCAGTTCCTTGTCCTGAGCCAGTTGATGGAAGCTGCGTTCCAACTGCTCGGCTATTTCGGCTATGCCAACCTCCTTAACCTCAATACCCATCATTCCCGATTCAATCTTCGACAAGTCGAGAATGTCATTAATCAGAGAAAGCAGATCCGCACCCGACGAGTGAATGGTTTCCGCAAACTGCACCTGTTTGGGTGACAGATTCTCGTCAGAGTTTTCGGACAACTGCCGCGAAAGGATCAGCATGCTATTGAGCGGAGTACGAAGCTCGTGGGACATGTTAGCCAGAAATTCCGATTTGTATTTTGATGTAAGTGCCAGTTGCTCGGCCTTTTCTTCCATCTCCCAACGGGCCTCTTCCACCTCGCGGTTCTTGGCTTCCACTTCGGCTTTCTGGCGCGCCAGGAGCTCCGCTTTCTCCTGCAGTTCTTCGTTGGTTTGCTGCAACTCTTCCTGCTGGCTCTTCAGGAGTTCTTCTGACTCCCGCAGAGACTCGGCCTGTTGTTCCAGTTGTTCGTTGGTCTTCTTCAGCTCGTCCTGTTGGCTTTGCAGCTCGCCGGCGAGTGACTGTGACTGAAGCAGCAAGTCCTCTGTGCGGGTGTTGGCGGCAATAGTGTTCAGCACGATGCCGATACTCTCAGTCAACTGATCGAGGAAGGTGAGGTGCGTATCACTAAAGGTCTTGAAGGTGGAGAGCTCGATTACGGCCTTCACATCTCCTTCAAACAGGACCGGCAGGACCACGATGTTATTAGGTGGGGCCTCGCCAAGACCCGACGCCACGTACACATAGTTTGCCGGAACGTTGGTGACCAGAATCCTCGCTCGCTCGAGCGTGCACTGGCCCACCAGGCCTTCTCCCGCATGAAATTCGTTCGCCAGATTCTTACGCTTCTTATAAGCGTAACCTCCCAACAGCTTCATCACCGGTTGGCCATTGGGGCTGGCATTTACATAAAAGACACCCTGTTGCGCGTCCACGAGAGGTGCGAGTTCGGAGAGCACCATCTGCGCTACTGTGGTCATGTCGCGCTGACCCTGCAGCATCCTGGTGAAACGAGCAAGGTTAGTTTTCAGCCAGTCCTGCTCCATATTCTTCTGGGTGGTGTCCTTGAGATTGAGAATCATCTCATTGATGTTGTCTTTTAACTTTGCGACTTCACCCTGTGCTCCGACCGTAATCGACCGTGTCAGATCGCCCTTAGTCACCGCGGTGGAGACTTCAGCAATAGCGCGTACCTGGGTCGTCAGGTTCGCAGCGAGCCCGTTCACGTTGTCAGTCAGATCGCGCCAGGTGCCGGCGGCGCCGGGAACATTTGCCTGGCCGCCCAACTTGCCTTCGACCCCTACCTCGCGAGCGACGGAGGTGACCTGGTCGGCAAAGGTGGCCAGCGTGTCGGTCATGTTGTTGATGGTGTCTGCGAGTTCCGCGATTTCACCCTTCGCTTCCACCGTCAGCTTGCGTTCCAGATCGCCGTTGGCAACCGCGGTCACGACCCGCGCAATACCTCGCACCTGATCCGTCAGGTTGATAGCCATGGAATTCACGTTGTCGGTAAGGTCTTTCCAGGTGCCCGCCACACCTGGCACAACCGCCTCACCTCCCAGCTTGCCTTCCGTGCCCACTTCGCGGGCCACACGCGTAACTTCCGAAGCGAAGGAGTTCAGCTGGTCCACCATCGTGTTGATAGTGTTCTTGAGTTCGAGGATCTCACCCTTCACGTCTACGGTGATCTTCTTGGAGAGGTCTCCGTTCGCAACGGCCGTGGTGACGTCGGCGATGTTACGTACCTGGCCGGTGAGGTTGCTGGCCATTGAGTTCACATTGTCAGTCAGGTCTTTCCAGGTGCCGGCGACACCACGCACGTCAGCCTGGCCACCCAGTTTTCCTTCGGTACCCACTTCGCGGGCCACACGCGTGACTTCCGAAGCGAAGGAGTTCAACTGGTCCACCATGGTGTTGATGGTGTTCTTGAGTTCCAGGATTTCGCCCTTCACGTCGACTGTAATTTTCTTGGAGAGGTCGCCGTTGGCCACAGCCGTGGTCACTTCGGCGATATTACGGACCTGACCGGTAAGGTTGCCGGCCATGAAATTCACATTGTCAGTGAGGTCTTTCCAGGTACCGGCAACGCCCATCACTTGCGCCTGACCGCCTAGCCGGCCCTCGGTACCCACTTCGCGGGCCACGCGGGTAACTTCCGAAGCGAACGAACTCAACTGGTCCACCATGGTGTTGATGGTGTTCTTCAATTCAAGGATCTCGCCTTTGACGTCGACCGTAATTTTCTTGGAGAGATCGCCGTTGGCCACGGCGGTGGTAACGTCGGCGATATTGCGCACCTGGCCGGTAAGATTCCCGGCCATCGGGTTCACGCTGTCAGTCAGGTCCTTCCAGGTGCCGGCGACGCCCTTCACATCGGCCTGCCCACCAAGCTTTCCTTCCGAGCCTACTTCGCGGGCCACTCGCGTAACTTCCGAAGCGAAGCCGTTGAGCTGGTCCACCATCGTGTTGATAGTGTCTTTGAGTTCCAGGATCTCGCCCTTAACGTCGACCGTGATCTTCTTGGATAGGTCGCCGTTGGCAACAGCGGTGGTTACTTCGGCGATGTTACGAACCTGACCGGTAAGGTTGCCGGCCATGAAGTTCACATTGTCAGTGAGGTCCTTCCAGGTGCCGGCTACACCAATCACTCGCGCCTGGCCACCCAGCTTTCCTTCGGTACCAACTTCGCGGGCCACACGCGTAACTTCCGAGGCGAAGGAGTTCAACTGGTCCACCATCGTGTTGATGGTATTTTTGAGTTCCAGGATCTCGCCCTTAACGTCAACCGTGATCTTCTTGGATAGGTCGCCGTTGGCCACGGCGGTGGTGACTTCGGCGATGTTACGAACCTGACCGGTAAGGTTGCCGGCCATGAAGTTCACATTGTCGGTGAGGTCCTTCCAGGTGCCGGCTACACCAATCACTCGCGCCTGGCCACCCAGCTTTCCTTCGGTACCAACTTCGCGGGCCACACGCGTAACTTCCGAGGCGAAGGAGTTCAACTGGTCCACCATTGTATTGATGGTGTTCTTGAGTTCGAGGATCTCGCCCTTAACGTCAACCGTGATCTTCTTGGAGAGATCGCCGTTGGCCACGGCGGTGGTTACTTCGGCGATGTTACGAACCTGACTGGTCAGGTTGCTGGCCATAGAGTTTACGCTGTCCGTGAGGTCTTTCCAGGTACCCGCGACTCCTTTGACTTTCGCTTCGCCGCCAAGTTTGCCCTCTGTTCCTACCTCTCTCGCCACTCGGGTGACTTCCGAGGCAAACGAGCTGAGCTGGTCCACCATCGAGTTCACGATCTTTACCGTACGCAGAAACTCGCCCTTCAAAGGCCTTTCATCGACCTGTAGGCCCATTCTTTCCGAAAGGTCACCGTTGGCGACGGCCCCTATAACACGCGCCATTTCGCTGGTCGGTCGGGCCATATCATCAATTAGTAAGTTGGTGGAGTCGACCAGGCGCAGCCAGGACCCTGAAGCCGTGGGGACCGAGGCGCGATGCATTATTTTTCCTTCTTTACCTACCACGCGGCTGACCCGCTCAACTTCCTTGGCGGTCTTGTCGCTCAATTCGATGATGTCGTTGAGGGTGTCGGCGATCTTGCCGGCTTCGCCGGTCCATTCGCCCGGCAGCCGAACAGAAAAATCGCCCTTCTTGAAAGCCACAAGGGTTTTCAAGATCAGCTTGGTATTTAGTTTGTCTGGTGTCAGGGTTTGAGTTGGCATCGTTTCCTTCCGAGTTTGCTTAAAAAATCCGAAGAGAGGGCGAGCCCCAGTCAAGCCGGTCAGACGAGGCTGGCCGCCCTAATTCCGAGACACGATGACGCGCTCAACGCAGCCGTGGACGGTGCTGGTTACAGCGGGGGAAAGCCTTCACAAGATTGGGGGAAGCAGGGACAAATTGGTGTCGCTGCTGTCTAGTATTTATACCTAGCTTGGGAGGAGATGTAAACCCCTGCAGAATGGGGCAGGATTGATGGGTTGCAGCAACTTAGCCTGGGAGGCACCTCTGGAACTGGGGTGCATGAAAGGAGGTGTCAAGTTTCGCTAAGCTGAAGGTTAGGAAGGGGTCATTTTTCATTTTCCATTTTCCATTTTCCATTTCTCATTTCTCATTGGCCTGAGAAACGCGCTTTGATTCGTAAGCTGTCCCCTGATGTAAGAGGGCAGTTCTATCCCCAATGAGAAATGGAAAATGGAAAATGGAAAATGACCCCCTTTCCTAACCTCTACCGTACCCTCTGAGACGCACCGGTCCAAATCTTGGTCTTACTTCGACGGTCACGGACCGGTGCCGACGGCTTGCTCTTCCTCAGGGTGCGGAAGATGCCATTTGACTCGAGTATAGGCAATGCGGAAGCCGTTGCGCTCGGCGTTGCGCTGGGATCCGCTGCCAGGTAGCGCCCCCATCATGGCAATATCACAGCCCTGCTGAGCGGCATAACGCAAACGACTCTCAAGCAAAGCGAGTTGAGCACCTTGCTTGCGCCCTTCCGGGATTGTGCTGGCTCCCGCTAGCAGCGCAACCCCGTCCGAAATGCTCAGCGCACCGGTAGCGATTGCTTCTCCCTCCAATTCCGCGAAAAACGAAAGCACCGCGGTTCTTTTTGCACTCACTTGCCCTAACTCTTTGAAGAAACTTTCCAACTCGCTCGTCTCGCTCCAGCCCCGTGCCGCTGTTTCGGCCCAATGCTCCTCCTCGCCCGGATCAATTAGCCGCACCTGGATTCGCTTATTGCTTGAGGCCGCGAGACGGAGATCCTTAGTAATTGGGCGGTACAGGACGCTGGTGAATTCAATGGGATGGTAGCCACGTTCATTCAGGAGCGCCACCGCTGACGGATCAGCGAGCGGGCAGATCTCATGAAATATCTCGGCGCCGCGAATGCGAAAGAAGTCTTCGATCTCATCCAACCTAGGACCGGTAACTGGCTGAAATATGCCCAAGCCGAAAGTCTGGGTCACCGGAGAAGAAGGTCCATCGTACATGGCGTAAGCGCCGCCGCGCTCCAGCCATTGCGCGCCGCTTTCGGGAAAGGCCTTGGCTCGAGCTTCGACGAAGTCTGCATTGCTCAGCGCCTCCGTCTTCTCGAGGCGACGTGCCAGGCTTAAGTCGGAGAAGGGGAATGATTCGTCGTCGGTAATCGTCGTGACCTCCGATTCGCTATTCAGTTTGATCATTCTCTCCGGTCGGCTGTTCGTCAATCCAGACTGTCTTGATATTCACAAACTCACGAATGCCGAATTCACCTAGCTCGCGACCGTAACCGGAGTTTTTTGTTCCGCCAAAAGGCAATCGAGGATCGGAAGCTACCATGCGATTGATGAAAACGCACCCTACTTCCAGTTCCTCAATGAAACGGGACTGCTCCGTGGGGTCAGTCGTCCAGGCGGCTGCCGCCAGGCCGAAGTTAGTGCCATTAGCCAACTCAATGGCGTCATCGATTGTCCTCGCGCGAAATAACATCGCCACCGGGCCGAAAACTTCTTCGCAAGAAGCTGGCGAGTCTGCAGGTATATTAGCGAGCACTGTGGGCTCATAAAAATTACCGGCGCGCTCAAGCCTGTTGCCACCGCAAAGGAGATGCGCGCCCGCAGCGACAGATGTTTTCACCTGACTCTCCACGTCTTTCAGTATTTGCTCGGTTGCCAGAGGACCAATATCGGTAGAGTGTTTCAACGGATCGCCCACCCGAAGGGCCTTCATCGCTTCAACGAATCTGCGCTCGAATTCTGGATAAACATCTGTGGAAACGATGAAGCGTTTGGCGGCAATACATGATTGACCACTGTTGATGGTTCGGGCTTTCACGGCCGTAGTCACCGCTTCATCCATCTTCGCAGAGGGCATGACGATGAATGGATCACTACCGCCCAGTTCGAGGACGGTCTTTTTGATTTGCTTACCGGCAATGCTGGCCACGCTTCGTCCTGCGGGTTCACTGCCGGTGAGAGTTGCTGCGGCGACCCGCCGGTCCTTTAATACGCTCTCAACCAGGTCAGAGCCAATCAGTAATGTCTGAAAGGCTCCATCGGGAAATCCCGCTTGCTGGAAGATCTCTTCAATGGCCAGCGCACACTGTGGCACATTTGAAGCGTGCTTGAGCAGGCCGACATTACCAGCCATCAGTGCCGGCGCTGCGAAACGGAAAACTTGCCAGAAAGGGAAGTTCCAGGGCATGACTGCCAGCACCGGTCCGAGAGGCTGAAAGTGGACATAACTCTTGGTGGCACTCGTTTCAACCATCTGATCCGCGAGGTGCCGCTTCGCCGTTTCCGCGTAATAGCGACAGACCAGCGCGCACTTCTCAACCTCCTGCTTGGCGCCCTTAATTGGTTTGCCCATTTCGATAGTCATCAGCCGGGCAAGCCTGCTCTTATCCGACTCGAGTATTTCCGCCGCGCGAAACATTAGCGCCTCGCGTTCCGCAAACGACGTGATGCGGTAGGTGCGAAATGTATTCGCAGCTCTTTCGAGCTTGTCCTCGAGTTCGGATTGGGTCAAGGAATCGAATGTTTGTAATGTCTCGCCCGTTGACGGGTTGATGGTCGCTATGGGCATTGTGAACTAACCCCTATTGTTCAAACCAAGCTTTGCGAAATTATAGGTTATAGACGTTTTGCCAAATTATAGGCTATAGACAGGCTTCCTGTATTCGGTCGCCCACGCCTGCGCCTTGCCGCCTTCCGTGCGGAAAGGCTCAGCCTTTCCGGAAGACGATTAACTTTGCCGAGGCTATGCCTCCCTATCTGTGCCACGCGAATTCATCGATATCGACTTTTAACGGCTCGTCTTCGAGCGGACAACGTCGCCAATATCGAATGCTGGACCAGCGATATTCAGCAGCGTCCTCGATCAACCCAGCCCGAACAGGATTCTGGTGAATGTAGTTTGCCTTTCCATTAGACCATTTTCAGTGGTCACCAATTTCAGTGGTGGTCCCAAAGGGAGTATTTGTGCGCACGAGCCCCGGCAGCGTGCCTCAGCTTTTGCAATGATGATTCGTAACTGGTTTCCTTTAAGTAATTGATCACCCGCCGACTGGAAATGCCATTAACATACCGCATTACCTCAGACGGTTTTCGTTTTGAGCCGATCAGAGCGTGTAGGTGGTCAGTCATGATTACGTAGGCGAATATCAGAAGACTTGCTGACGTTCGGGCTTCGTCCAGGGCCTCGCCGATCAAGTCTTTTAGCTTTGAAGTCCTGAAGACCGGTAAACGTGAGTTTGTAACTGACGTGAGATAGTAGACTGGTGAGTCTTGGGAGATGCGGAACATGAGGCGTAGCCTCCTTTCGAGTGTGAGGTTTCGGAAAGGCTGAGCCTTTCCGCACGGAAGGCGGCGAAGCCGCGCGCCATGCTGTTCCAGTTAGGCTCACATTGTCACGTTTTGTTCGCACGAACGAGACCGTGATACTGGCGTCTTTCTCACCTTCCTTCGTAAACTAATTGCGACATTATTTCTGTAGAACTTCCTAAAGCTATGGACAAACTAGACAAATTTGCGATTGGCGCGGCAGGAAATCAGCAGCCTGCTCGAACTGAAAGGCGGTGTGAGCCGATTCAAGGCTCGCGCTTATCAAACCGGCGCGCGGGCGATTGTTGCTGTCGCGGGGGACATCGGCAGAATGATCGAAGAGAATCGCCTTATCACGGTTCCGGGCATTGGCAATGCACTCGCTTCGCAAATCAAGCAACTGCACTTGACCGGATCATCGTCGGTGCTTGACGGACTGCGAAAAGAATTTCCCCCCGGCATCGTCGAACTCTCTGGATTGCCAGGACTGAGCACTGCCAAGATTGCCACGCTACACGAGACCCTGGGCATCACCTCGATTGCCGAGCTTCAAGCTGCCGCCGAAGCCGGCAGAGTTCGCGATGTAAAGGGTTTCGGCGCAAAGACTGAGCAAAGACTGCTGGAGCTTATCGCCAATCACGACCGCGAGCACAAAACCGAGAAACGCTTTCATATTCACCACGCGCAGCGAATTGGCGACCAGGTCCTTAATTACCTGCAGGCGGCACCTGGACTCAAAGAGGTAAGCGTAGCCGGGTCCTTGCGACGCTGGAACGAAACTGTCGGAACGATTCGTATCGTAGCCAGCTTCAAGCGGCCGAAAGATCTGGTTGCGCATTTTCTGCGGTTCCCAATGATTGTGAAAGTCGAGGATCAAACTGATACCAGTTGCTCTGTCCAACTAGCCGAAGGCGCCCGAGTCTCATTGAGAGCTGTCGAACCAAACCAGTTTGGGCTAGCGCTTTTTTGGGAAACAGGCTCCGAGGCCCACGTCAAGAAGTTACATGAGATTGCCAGTCGCAATGGACTGGACCTAAATCGCGAGACTCTTAAGGTCAAAATCAACCGCGTCAAAAGAGGGAAGTCATTGAGTTCGGGACGCCGGCCACTTGAGATTCGGAATGAATCAGACGTTTACCCGTTGTTGCACATGCAGTATGTACCCCCTGAGTTACGCGAAGACGAAGGGGAAATCGAAGCCGCGCTTAACAAAACGCTTCCCGAGGATCTTGTCACCCGGGATGACATTCAGGGGATGGTCCACTGCCACACAACATATTCTGACGGCAAGAATTCAATTGAAGAGATGGCCCGAGCCGCGGAAGCTATGGGTATGAAGTACCTGACCATCACGGACCACTCACCCACTGCATTCTACGCCGGGGGCCTCAAGCTGGATCGTTTGCAGCGTCAGTGGGATGAGATTGGCGAAACGCAGGAGAAAGTGAAAATAAAACTGTTGAAGGGTACTGAGTCAGATATTCTCTCAGATGGCCGGCTGGATTATCCGGATCGCGTGCTGGAGCAGTTTGACGTGGTGATAGCCAGCATTCATTCACGTTACAAAATGGACTCCGAAAAGATGACCAGATGTCTGATGGCTGCCATGCGCCAACCCGTCTTCAAGATTTGGGGTCATGCTCTGGGCCGTTTGATTCAGCGCCGGCCACCATTTGAATGCGATGTTGAGCGCGTGCTCGATGTGATCGCAGAATCGCGGGCAGCAATTGAAGTCAACGGTGATCCGTATCGGCTGGACATGGAGCCACGCTGGATCCGAGAAGCAAGGAAACGAAAAATCAAGTTTGTAATTTCAGTTGATGCGCACTCAGCCGGAGCTTTGCAGAATCTAAAGTATGGAGTCGCAATGGCGCGCCGAGGGTGGCTGCGGCAGGGTGAGGTGCTGAATACCCTGGGCGTGAAGGCTTTTGCCAAAGCAGTGCGGCCAGCTTAGGTCACGTTTCTCAGTTTAGTCGCTTTTGATCAGTTCGCTGAAAACCAATACGTATCCATTCGGGTCTTTCACTTCAAATTCCGAGTCGCCATAGGGTTGCTTCTGCAGGGGTCTGACGATCTCTACTCTATTCTTTATCGACTCGTAAAAGTCTTTAACTCCCTGTATGCGAATGTAGGTATCCCAAACGCCGCCCCCGCGATGGTTATAGAGATCTGGTTTCTTATAACCTTCGATGCGTTGCAGCATGATTTCTATTTGATCCTTAACCAGAATGCAGAAAACATGTGGGGCTCTCTTGGGAAACGGATGTGACTCAAACCCTAACTGTTGCTCATACCAACGCATGGTGCCGTCCACGTCGGACACAGGAAAACAGGGCGCGGATGCAATTAGTCGTGGCATCGGATTTCTCTCTTCCATTGGTCGTCAGCCGGAACTTTTCCTATTTACGCCACGGCAGTTGCCCTTTGGCCTCGAATTGCGCATTTAGTTTCCCCACTCTTTCTTCCATCTTCTGTATCGCTGACTCAGGCTGCATAGTACCGATCGGGAAGCCGTTTCTCCGAGCCCAGATTTTCCAGGTTTCCAGCAGCTTCGCATGGGCGCCACTCTCTGTATGAAACTCACCCGCATGAACCAGAAGCTTCCTTTCCAGTTCGCGCGCAGCTTCTCCTGGTTTCACTGTTCCGGACTTGGGCCAGGCAAGCTGATCAGTTCTAAGCGACCCCTGCTCATCAATCATCTCAAGCAACTGCCGCGCTGATTTAGATAGTCCTTTCATCTGCCAGGGCGCGCGTGCAGTGCCGATTGCAATAATCTCAGGCCAAAGTTTTCTGTGCACGAGCGTTACCTTGCCTGAAATGAGCTTGGTAAACATGACGTCGCGATGATCCGCTAACTGGCCCAGAGTACTAAAGATCTTCTGCGCAGATGCGTGCGACCACCAGGATCCACTGACGGGTTCACCGGCAATCAGGCTGGCCACACTCGGTAAACAAGCATCGGTTTCCAACATCAGACCCAGGCGCTTGAGAGTTTTTAGCGCGGCCTTAGAGTCTCGCCCGGCTATTTCCACGGGCCGAATAGTACATTAGAATAGGCCGACCTTAAATCCTCACTAAGGAGCGCATCATGCGACAAACCCTCATCGACTTAGCAAACAACCCGAATTTCATTTCCGGCATTTACAACTACTGCGATCGGTGGTGTGAAAGATGCCCTTTCAGCTCACGCTGCATGGTCTATGCAACTGAAAAGGAGGACGACGACGGAGACCCGGAGAGTCGCGACATGAATAACGAAGCATTCTGGCGCAAGCTGGCGTCGATCTTTGAAGAAACGAAACAAATGATGATCGACTGGGCCGAAGAAGCAGGGATCGATCTTAGCGAGGTCGACGAAGCTGCGAACGAACGGAGGGAAAAGAGCAGATCTGATGCATTCAAAGATGAACTGGCAGTTGCAGCCACTGGCTATGCCGATACGGTGACCAAGTGGTTTACTGGATTTGATCAGGTCCTTAACGCCTCTGACCAGGCGCCAAACGATGCAGACACGGACGAGATTGAACGAATTGAAGATGCACGCGAGGTTATCCATTGGTATCAGTATCAGATTGCCGTGAAGCTGATGCGGGCCATCTCATCACGGAGCAACGAGGCCGAGTGGCCAGATGAAATGGACGACCAACCAAGAGATTCTGACGGCTCCGCGAAAGTGAGCTTGATAGGGATTAGTCGGTCAATTGGCGCCTGGCGGCTGATGCAGATTTGTTTGCCGGAAAGATCTGACTCGATCAAACCGATGATCCTGGAGCTTGAGAGGCTGCGGCAGAGGGCGGAACTGCGGTTTCCAGAGGCCAGAGACTTTGTCAGACCCGGATTTGATGAAGTGCTTGGGGACGCAAACTAGTGAGAGATCCTAAATGGTGAGTGCCGGTGGAGAGAACTGTCTGTTTTGTCAGATTGCAGCGGAAGCTGTGCCTGCCGTGTCGGTATTCGAAGACGCGGTATCTATGGCCTTTCTCGACCACCGGCCAATTTTCCCCGGTCATTGCTTGCTAGTTCCCCGACAGCATTACGAAACGCTAGGTGATTTGCCGACAAGACTAGTGGGTCCTTTCTTTTCAAACGTCCAGCTTCTGGCACGCGCGGTCGAAATGGCCATGGTTGCAGAGGGTACGTTTGTGGCAATGAATAACAAGGTTAGCCAAAGTGTTCCGCATCTGCATGTACATGTTGTTCCGCGTCGAAGAAAAGATGGTTTGAAGGGCTTCTTCTGGCCGCGCACCAAGTATAAAAGCGAAGAAGAAATGGCACTCGTCCAGGAAGCTATCCGGCTAGCGGTAGTGTCCCTGATCTAAAACTATCCACAGATTACGCGGATTACTCAAAAAGGAGATCCTCACATGAAGAACCTCACAGAAAATGATCCTCACATGAAAAACCTCACGCAGAATGATCCCCGCACTTACGCCGTCATTGGTGCTGCTATGGAAGTTCACCGACTATTAGGCTGCGGCTTTTTGGAGCCGGTATACCAAGAGGCGTGGGCGATCGAATTTACCAAGCGGAAGATACCCTTTCAAAGAGAAATCAAATTCCCGGTGTTCTACAAGGAGATCCGATTGGAGAGTGTCCATCGACCGGATTTCATTTGCTTCGACGGTAGAGTTGAAGGCGCTAGCTAGAGTGGGTGGCGTCGAAGAGGCCGCAAGTAATTAACTACCTGAAGACATGTGGGTATGGAATCGGCTTGCTACTGAACTTCGGAACACGCTTGCTTGAATATCGACGCTTTGCTTTTTCTAGTTCCTAATCTGCGTAATCTGTGGATTTCTATGACGCGCAAAAATAAAACACACAAAAAATTGACCTGACACATGTGCCTAACGTATAAAGCGCGTGTCACGAAGGTTACGGCTTTCGAGACCGACCAAGGGATCGGCAACCGGGGCGGTGACGCACTGGAAGAGAGGAGAAGCAGGCGGCTGCTAATCCTATGACGCCCTCGGTTGGAGCCGAAAGGCTCAGCTAGGGGAAGTCGCGAGGCTTTCTCGAGTCACTCGAATAAAAACGAGTGGCACCCTTTGGAAGTGGACCCGCCGAAGGGGGCGAAGTAGCTCGACGCAAGTTGAGCTTCGTTGCCGGGGTCGTAACCCGGCGGTGGAGGAAAAGCCACCAAACCAAAAACCTAGCGGCACCACATTCGAAAGGATGTGAGATTTGTGAAAGCAGGTCGTGTGCTGACCGGAGATTAAACTGACCGCCAGTTAATCATCGGGATACAAAATTCGGTAGCTTTAGCGTGTACATGCTGGGCTACCATCCTATAGAAAGCTTCGGTGATTTATAGGAAAACGGATTGCGCTATTGCCAGCTTGCTGGTGGTAGCGCATTTCGTTTTTATAGACCCATTTTGCCAGCTGCCTTACTCCACTGCCGTTTCAGATCAAAAATTCCCAAGCCTTGGCTGATCCACTAGATCACACGAAATGTCACCTAGAGTTTTTCTGGTGAGGCTCGAAAAATGGACACTGTTCCCACCTTTCTACAGCTTCCCTTTTGACGATCAAAGGTGATATATGAAGACGATAACAAGGAACCATTTTCTCGCAACAATTATTCGTAGACTTCTACGGATTGTCGGCTCAGCGGTTCAGGGCAACGGGAGGCCACTCCGTTGAATCTGACTAGACTTCACAAAGACTTAGGGCTGTGAGTTAGAGTCTAGCTCCGGATCAGTTTTGCAACCGTTTTCTGAGGCAAGACGGCGATCATGCAAGTCTCTCTTACGCGATCTCGCGTTAAATCGAAACAAGAACACCAAGGAGAAAAACAATGTCAGAA
>Ga0193717_1001710_pt1 | contig 13275 bp, 18 predicted proteins | sample U2c2metaG_FD_145900 | JGI IMG/M metagenome (GOLD analysis project Ga0193717, IMG submission 145900) | Soil microbial communities from a riparian zone of the East river system, Colorado, United States - U2c2 | ecosystem: Environmental > Terrestrial > Soil > Riparian zone | place: USA: East River...
CACCGCGTGCTCCGGCGGGCCAGACCACCGGCATGACGCGTCCGCAACCGGCACCGCCGCCTGCGGCAACCGCACCTGCTCCGCAGAACAACGCTCCGGCAAGTGGAGCACCGTCTAGCAACTAACGGCGGTTAGGATTTTGAATGATAGCGGGCGCTCTGAATGAGCGCCCGCTATTTCGCGTGATCGGCTTTCAGCCCTTGGCGAACGAACCGTTGATCTCGCCATGGGGCACCGCGTGCGCCAGTTCGGCGAACGATCCGTGATCGGCAATCTCACGCGCTGCCTTCAGGAACGCACCCCATGCCGTGCGGGCGAGCGCGCCGCCAACGCTGATGCGCCGCACTCCGAGTTCCGCCAGTTCCGCCACCGTCGCTCCCGGAGCGCCCATCAGAAAATTGATTGGCTTCGGCGCTAATGCCTGCACAACAGCCGCGATCTCCTTCTTTGTCTTGATGCCGGGTGCATACAGACAGTCGGCGCCTGCCTCCGCGTAAGCAATCAACCGTGCAATAGTTGCGTTGAGATCGGGCTGGCCGACCAGAAAGCCCTCGCTCCGCCCTACCAGCACCACCTCGCCACCTTTCGCATCGATCGCCGAACGCGCCGCACGTATCCGCTCCACCGCGAGTTTCATCTCATACAGTGGCGCCGACGCGTCGCCGGTCGAATCCTCGATCGACAATCCCGCCACGCCCGTATCGACACCGCGCGCAACGTTCGCCGCGACACCCGCAGGGTCGTGCGCGAATCCCGCCTCGAAATCGGCATTCACCGGGAGGTCCGTAGCCTCGCACAGAGCTTTCAAATGGGCGAGAACATCGTCGCAACCGACGTTGTTGTCGCGACGGCCAATGGACCAGGCAAAGCCTGAGCTTGTGGAAGCCAGTGCCTTGAAGCCCATGCCCTGCAACAGCTTGGCGCTGCCAACGTCCCAGGGATTCGGCAACACGAAGCAGCCGCTCTCGTGAAGCTTCCGGAATTCCGCGCATTTCAGCTTTGTTGAAATCGGCATTCTCTCTTCTCCCGGGAAATCGTCTTGTTTTGTTTGGCGGACGGCAGGATGCCGCCCACGGCCTGTGAAATCAATCGATCTGCCGTGGTGTCAGGCCTGCACTTGCCGCAGAAAGGTTCGCTCCTCGGAGAGAATGAACTTGTGCTCCTGCGCGAAGTTGAAGTTCGCAACGCCTTCGGCATCCGCCTTCAGCCGCGCGCGATAGACCTCATAGTCCGCGAGACTTGGGAACGAGATCAGACCGAAGGCGATGTTGTCCGTTCCCTCGTGCGGCATCCAGTAGGCGAGCAGATCGCCGCCGCATTTGGGAATGATGGCGAGCCATCGCTGTGCGTATTGCTCGAACAGGTCGCGCTTGAATGGGTCAAGCTGATAACGGATGAAAACGGTGATGGTCATGGGGCGCTCCTCTTGACCAGACCCTAGCCGGTTGCGCGCCGTCAACGCTTCGATTAAGATCGAAGTATGAAAGCAGGACCGGACATGGCCATGATCGCCTCGCTCGTCGGCGATCCGGCGCGCTCGAACATGCTGACGGCGCTAATGAGCGGCCGCGCCCTCACCGCGACCGAACTCGCGCAGGAAGCCGGCATCACGCCGCAGACCGCGAGTTCGCATCTCGCCAAGCTCGAGACCGGCCGTCTCATCGTCCCGGAGAAACAGGGCCGTCATCGCTATTTCCGCCTCTCCGGTCCCGACGTGGCCGCGGTTCTGGAAGGGCTGATGGGGCTCGCCGCTCGTGCCGGCCATCTGCGGGTCCGGACCGGGCCCGCCGATCCCGGACTGCGCCGCGCCCGCGTTTGCTACGACCATCTCGCGGGTGATTTCGGCGTGCAGATGCTCGACTCCATGACGGAGAAAAAGCTCCTGCGCATCCACAACGACAGCGTCGCACTCACGCCCCAGGGCGAGCGCTTCGTCGCTGATTTCGGCGTCGACCTGTCGGCGCTGGACGGGTCACGCCGTCCGTTGTGCAAAACCTGTCTTGATTGGAGCGCTCGGCGCAGCCATCTCGCCGGCTCGCTCGGAGCCGCCATCCTGTCGCGGCTTTACGAGTTGAAATGGGCGAAGCGCGAAAAAGGCACCCGCGTCGTGGCTTTCTCGCCGAACGGCAACGCCAGATTCACTGCTCTATTCGGCACGAAGAGCGATTAAATGCAACAATCCGGTGTTGACAGCGCCGCGCAAAAATTGGCGTAATTCGGCGCGCTTTGCGCTTTTAATTTCCCGATTTCCAAACAGGTGCTCCATGTTTCGCAGTGGGTTAATGGCATTTCTCGCGTTGTCCTCAATCGCCGTCTCCGCGACCGGCTGGGCTTACGAGATCAAGCCGAAGGCGCCTGAGAGTGCTTTTTCCGGAAAGCTGCAGCCTGACATCGTAGGCCTGTCGAGCGCTACCGAGGGCAGCAAAGCCGCGCCGATTTTCGAGGCTTACCTGAAAGATCTGCCGGGCGTGAAACCCGAGACAGCGCAGCAGAAGTTCGGCGGCACCAATGTGACTTATGTCACGGCGATGAAGTTCACCTTGCTCCCGACCAGTTCTCACCCGGGTGAATCGATGGTGGCGGTGTTCTCCTCACCGGCGAGCGCCAATCGCGCCTATTACGTCTCGCGCATCCTCGGCTTCTCGTCCGACAAGCAGCCCTCCAAAGCGGAGATGATCGAGCGTGTGACGGCAAAGTACGGCGCACCGACCGCGATCGGCGACGGGCGCATGTACTACTTCTACAAGGCCGGCAAGGTGATGTCGGTAAAGCAGAAGTACACCCCGGCCACTGCGCTGGAAGCCCTCAACGCGCCGATCAATCCCAAGATCGCCGTCGCACTCAACGATGCCAACGGACGCGGAAGCTGCGTCGCGGAATTGAAGCGCGTGCAAGTGCTGGAAAAAACGCTCGACAAGCTCGTCACCGAGGCCAAGGCCGCCAACTGCGACGGTCTCGTGACGGTTGAGATCTCGCAAGGCATTACGGCGGACCGTGTCAGCAAGGCCGAATTTACGCTCATCGACTTCAAGCAGATCATCAGCGCGGCAAAGATCGACGCAGATGCCTTCGCCGCCGAGAAGAACGAGGCGCTCAACAAGACTCCTCTCGGCAACGCGCCGAAGCTCTGAGCGATTACGAGACCACACGAAGTGTTGACGTCACTACTTTGTCATGACGCCATCCGTGGCGGCGCTTTGATTTCGACGCGGCGCGGCGCTAATGAGGCCGGACAATCCCGGAGATATTCATGACACGACGCGCTACCCTTTTGCTTGCTTCATTCTTTCTGGCCTTGATGATGCTGGCCCTGCTGCCATTCGCCTCCGCCGAGGCCCAGCAGCCGGCCACCGCGAAGGAACCTTACGGCATTGGCCTCGAAGGCTTCGCCTATCCCTACCCGGTCAACATGCTGCCGCTCACCAACGAAAGCGAGCAGGTGCGCATGGCCTATATGGATGTCGCACCCGCGACGCCGAACGGACGCACGGCGCTCTTGCTGCATGGGCGCAATTTCCCGGCAAGCTATTGGGCGCCTGTCATCAAGACGCTGACCGACCAGGGCTACCGCGTTATCGCACCGGACCAGGTCGGCTTCGGAAAATCCTCCAAGCCTACTTTCGATATGCATTTCGACACGCTGGCGCGCAACACCATCGCGCTGCTCGATCATCTGCAGTTAAAGAAGGTCGACGTGATCGCGCATTCACTCGGCGGCATGCTCTCCGTGCGAATCTCGCGCGCCTACCCCGACCGCGTTGATCATTTGCTGCTCATCGCCCCGATCGGGCTTGAAGACTATCGTCTGTATGTGCCGCCGACACCGACCGAAGCGATCCTCAAACATGAGGACGAACTCACCGCCGAGGGTTATCGCAAGCAGCTTGTCACCAATTACTCGCTGAAGCTGCCGCCGGATCAGGTCACGCCGCTGATTGACGCGCGTTTCGGCATCAAGGGAGCCGCAGACTATCAGCGCTGGCTGCGCGCCTTCGTCAACTCGGGGCAGATGATCTATCGCGAGCCCGTTGCGCACGAGATTCCGCTGATCACGCAACACACTCTGTTCATCATGGGCGAGGACGATCACAACGCGCCGGGCAAGCCAACCGCCCCGGAGGCGCTGCGGCCGAAGATGGGACACAACGCCGATCTCGCCAAGGCATTTGCAGCGCAAATGGCAAATGCGAAAGCCGAAGTGATTCCGAACACCGGCCACCTCGTCTTCCTCGAAGCACCGCAGAAGTTCAACGAATTGATGCTTGGATTCCTCGCTTCGAAATAGATAATGAGCGAGCATGACGACGTGAGTTGGGACCGACGATGAGGATGCTTCTCGCAGCCGTTCTTCTTGCCGCAACGCTGTTGCCGGGCAATGGCGCGCGTGCAGCGCCACTCGCCCCGCTCGCGTTCAAAACACCCGCCAACATTATAACGGTGAAGGATGGATGCGGCGTCGGGTTTCATCGCCTTTCAAGTGGCGTCTGCCGTCCGCAATCGGAGGGGCCGAGATTGATGCGGCTCTTCGCACGCAAATGCCAACTCGGCTATCGCCGCAATCTGGTCGGCAAGTGCGTCAAGGAATAAAGCCGATATGGCAAAAGAAAGCCCCGGCTTCGATGCGAAACCGGGGCTCTTGAGCTTAACGCTCGCCGCTTACCAGCGGCGGCGGCGCCAGTAACGGCGGCGGCGCCAATGACGGCGGCGCCATTGCACCTGCTCGACACCTGCGCGGGCGAGATCGTCCTGATCCGCGACCGCGGGCTTCGCGGCCATGTCGGGTTCCTTGCGAGGCGTCAGATCGTTTTGCGGGGCAAGCATCGGAGCTGCAGTTGCAGCCGAAGCAGCGGCTGCTATGGCACCCGCGCCGGCAGCGACGCCGAACGCGAATCTCAGGAATTCACGACGTTCCATTCGTATAGTCCTCCTTATAAGAGCGTTTGCAACGGCACAAGTGTCCCGCACGAGCCATGAACGCCGCATGAACCCGATTGGTTCCATTTTTCGCCGATAGCACGAAGCGCTACTTCTGCAGTTTTCTTTGCTGGTCGATGAAGTCCTGACCCTGCTTCTGCAATTTCTTGATCATCGCATCGACTTCTTCCTCTTCCGCCTTCTCATCCGCAGGCGTGACAGGCGTCCCGTTCTGATCGCGGCATTTCACTTCGGATCCGCGGACGCGCACCCAGGCGGCGCCCTCCTTGTTCACCTCCGTGCAAAGCACCTGTTCCTTCGCACCGCCGGGCACCGGCTTGGCGCAGGCCACCGTGCCGAAGCCGCCGGGCAGCGCCATGTCACAATTCACCTCACACTGCATCGTCTTCGTCTCCGGATTTGTGAACGCGATTGTCACAGTCCGTTTGTCATCCGCGAGTTTGCAGATCGCTGTGACATCGGCTGCGATGGCCGAACCGGCCGTACAGATCAGAAATCCGGCTAAAATAAATTTACGCATGAAATAGAGTCCCCTTGCCTCAGGCATAATCGCCTTCGGATTTGTCGCGACTGAATCAAATTCGGTTCATCTTGTGTCAATATTCGAAAGAATATTGTCCCGCCGCCGGCCGATGCCGGCGAATCGCTTCCGTTTCGCGGCCGTCCCCGGCCAAAGCGCGAAACCCACCGCAAACGATGATTCAGGAAGGACACCAGTATGAAAACCTTGTTCGCAGCAGCATTCCTCGCAGTCTCGGCTGCCGGCCTCGGCGCTGTCAGCGCGATGCCCGTGGCTCCTTCGTCAACCGGCACGGACATCATCCGTGTGGCGCAGGGCTGCGGCCCCGGATTCGCTCGTGGCCCGATGGGTGCGTGCCGTCCGATGCGCGGCTACGTGCGCCCTGCCGTGCGCCGCTGCCGTTACTGGGGTCCCGGCCGCCGGGTTTGCCGCACCTGGTGGTGAGCCGCGCAACCATTCAAAAATACAAACCCCCGCTTCGGCGGGGTTTTTCTTTCAACATCCCCTCTTTTCAGATTGCGGAATATAGTCCTATAAGCAAAAACGCAAGGCCGGAAAGTATCGAATGGGTATCTTTCGGGCCGCCCCGGACGGCGTAAACAGGGCCCTCAGATTTTTTTGAATGCCGATGCAACCATTTGCGGTTCCGGGGTTGGTAACAAATGGCAGACAGCATCCTCGTCAGCCCCAGGACACGTACCCGCACCAGCAAGTGCGCCCATGTGATCGAGCGGATCGGGCTCGCCATGGCAGGCGCCTCATGCGGCTTGTTCGTGGCGGCCCATGTCGCCAGTACGCGCATCGAAATCCTGAGTTCGGTCGGGCTGGTCTTCGGCCTGATGGTGCTGGGCGCCATCGGCTTCTACCTGGGCATCGACGTTCCACCTCATCGCTCCGGAAAAGCGTCGATTGCGCGCGCCGCCAATCTCGCGAGCGGACATCCCCCGCCAGCGGACCCCGTCGAGTTGCTCAGTTCCGCAGGCACGTTTCTCGCGGCGCTGGCGGCGCTCATATCGGTCTACATCATCGTGTTCGACAGCGCGCCAGCCACACAATGGACCCTCGCGCTCGCATTCTGCTGGCTGTTTGGCGCCATACTGCAAATTGCAGCCGGAATCAGCGCCCGCACCCAGCGCGCGCCGCGCGCATAGCCATGCCGAACTGCGGCACACTGCCGCAAAATTGCCGTGCGGTGGCACTCAACTCAAAGCCGCTTCGCGCGTTAGCCCCTTTCATTTCATTCACGATGGAGGTCGTTCATGGTTGGAACCGCAAAACCCATTCCGGAGGGATTTCATACGGTCACGCCCTATCTCGTTGTCGAGGGCGCGGAGAAGACCATCGAATTCCTGCAACACGCGTTCGGCGCGGAGTTGCAGGGCGAGGCAATGAAGCGGCCGGACGGCAAGGTCATGCATGCCACGATGAAAATCGGCGATTCGATGGTGATGCTGGCTGACGCATGCGAACAGGCCAAGGCAGCACCGGCGATGCTTTATCTTTACATGCCGAACGTCGACGCCGCCTATCAGCTGGCGCTCAAGGCCGGCGGAACGTCGATCATGGAGCCGACAGGTCAGTTCTATGGCGACCGCAGCGGCGGCGTGAAGGATCCCGCAGGCAATCAATGGTTCGTCGCGACGCATGTCGAAGACGTGACGCCTGACGAAATCAAGCGCCGCGCAGCGGAAGCCGCCAAACAGCAAAGCAAAGCTGCGTGATGCTTCTGCGTAACGTTGCGACGAAAGCAATCCTCGCGCTGCTGTTCATTTCGGTTTTCGTCGGCGCATCGCGCGCCGACGATGCGCGGCCGTCGATGCCTTACACCGGCACCGCGCGCATGGACAGCGACGGAACCATCACATTGCAACCGACTGCCACCGCCGACGGCAAGCTCGCCGATAGCGGTGTCTTGACCTACAAGGTCGGCGATCGCGGCTATGACAGCGTGAAGCGGCACATCGGGTTGAGGCCGGGCGACACCAAGCCATTCAGACCGTGGAAGGATTGAGGAATTCAGTCAGCGCGTATTATGCGTCCGCAATGCCTCGCGCTGCTTTTTCAAAGCATTTGCGCGGACTTTGTCGCAACGCGACCTGTCATTGCGCTCGGGCTGCTTCGGCCCGAACACCCTCACCCGCGATGTCATTTGCTGCGGCACGCCCCGGCCATCGTCGAGGGGCTGCGTCGGCATGGGGGATGATTTCTTCTTCGGCATGACAAAACAACGCGCATCGCGCGAATTTGTTTCGGAACAAAACGCGCGACGTCATGCGACAGTTCGCCCGATCCCGCGGATACACGCACGATGAATCATCCGCTTCATCGAAGGGCGCGGACTGCCCTGTCCCGTTTTCACTTCCTCTTAAAGAAGAAATGGAGCGCCGGGAGGCGCCAGAGTACTTGCGAGGCACCCTTGTGACGAACCTTTGCGAGAGGTTCGTCCGCGAGCCTGAACGAGAACGGGTTGCGAATCCGTCTCGCGAGGCGCGCGCGTCGTGCATCGGCGGGGTTGCGAAGCCCACCGCGCGCTGCGCCTCCCGGCGCTCCACCAGCCACGCCCCAAGTCATGGGTGACGGCCGCGTCCCTCGCTCCCTCCGCGTCATGAGCGTGGAGGAAGTGAAAACGAATGTAGGATTATATTCCGGAGAACAGAAAGGTCAAGTCCTGCCTGCCGGACGGAGCGCCACGAAGAGAACATGAATGCCCGCTGCAAGGATGACACGTCATCCTGAGGCGCGAGCCGCCTTTGCGGCGAGCCTCGAAGGATGCGCGTCCGCTCTTGCCGTCGTCCTTCGAGGCTCGCAAGTACTCGCGCCTCAGAATGACGGCTTTACACCTTTCGACACCTTTCGCACCTGGCCACTCTTCGGCCAGCACAAGAATATCGCGCGAGCGCTTCACCTCCGGCCAATCGCGGTCACCAGCCGCTTCATCTCCTCGCCGCCGGCCACCGCATCCAGCGACGCGCGGTCGGGAAATTCATACATCGCCAGATGCACGGCGGAATCGTTGGCGAGCCAGTAGCGCCACGTACGCTTCGAGCCGAACGACTTCACTGCATCCGGCAGATGCTCGCGCGAATACCGCGCGTCAAACGCGGCGCGTTTGGATTCATCGGGGACATTGGCGCGGATGAGGAGGATGTGGCGGGGCATGGGGGTGAATATCCACGAGATGTCAGACTGTAGCCGGATGGAGCGAAGCGCAATTCGGGCTACACTTGCTTTTGCGCTGTTGACCTTATGTCATTTAGGTGTATATGCACCGTATGGCTCGCTCGATATTTGAACCTTGTCAGGAATGCGCGTGCATCGCGTTGCGGAAAGCAAGCCGCGCGGTGACGCAGCACTATGAGGCTCAATTCCGCGGTTCCGGCTTGCGTGTAACTCAGTTCACAATTCTGTCGATGCTCGCACAGATGAAGCCTCAGCCCATCAGCAAGCTGGCGAGTTTTCTCGGCATGGAGAGGACGACACTTACGCGCAATCTCGGGCCGCTCGAACGCAGGGGTTTGGTGAAGTTCATCGGCGACGACGATGCGCGCGTCCGCCGCGTGACCATCACGCCCGCGGGTGAAGCGGCGGCGCGCGAAAGCCTGCCCGCATGGAAGAAAGCACACAGTACGGTCCCGCGCCTGCTGACAAAGCTCGGGCTCGACCCGAACCGCATCGGAGCATCGATTTAAGAAGAACCCCTCGCCGCAGCATCGACGCGGCTCCAGATATGTGTACATACACGGAGATAGACCATGACCATCGATCTGATAGCATCGGTCGCCCTCACCGCTGGTGCGACAATTATGATAGTCACGCTGGCTTTGGGATTTGGAACGACGCTGCACCAACGCATGCGCCTTGCGATGATCCTGACGACATGGTTCGCCGTGGTAGTGACCATTGCAGCCACGCGAGTTCTGTATTTTGAAAGCGGCCCGCTGGCCGTGCCGGGATTTGGACTTGCGGTCGCCCTGCCTATTATTCTTCTCGTCGTCGTTGCGTTGCGATCAGCGCCGCTTCGCGCGAGGCTCGACACGATTCCACTGCCGCTGCTGATCGGTGTCCATGCTGTGCGCGTGGAAGGCGTTTTCTTCGTGCTGCTTTACCTGCAGAATCGCTTGCCCGCGCCATTCGCACCCACCGCCGGTTGGGGCGACATTGTCGTCGGGCTCACCGCATTGCCGGTGGCATGGCTGGTCGCGCGCGGCGCGGCGCTGGCGAAACCCATAGCGCTCGTGTGGAATATCGCAGGCTCGGCAGACCTCATCGCCGCGGTGTCGCTCGGCGTGATGTCATCGCCTGGACAGTTGCGAATGATTTTCGGCGACGTGTCCTCGGCGATCATGCCAACGCTGCCGTGGCTCCTGATCCCGGGGTTTGTTGTGCCGCTCTTGTTCGCGACGCATCTGGCGATATTTTACCGGCTACGCTCTGAAATGCTGCAGATAAGAGCGGCCTGAAGGCCGGCAACAAACGATCTTCTCACAACGGAATGTTGTCGTGCTTCTTCATCGGCACGTCGACATGCTTGTCCTTCAGCATCGCGAGCGCGCGGGCGATGCGCTTGCGGGTCGAGTGCGGCATGATGACGTCGTCGATATAGCCGCGTTCGGCGGCGACGAACGGCGACAGGAAGCGGTCCTCGTATTCCTTGGTGCGCGCGGCGATCTTCTCCGCGTCGCCGATGTCCTGCCGGAAGATGATCTCCACCGCGCCCTTCGCGCCCATCACCGCAATCTGCGCCGTCGGCCAGGCGTAGTTCATATCAGCGCCGATCTCCTTCGACGCCATCACGTCGAACGCGCCGCCATACGCCTTGCGCGTGATGACGGTCACAAGTGGAACGGTGCACTGGCTGTAGGCGAACAGCAGCTTCGCGCCGTGCTTGATCAGCCCGCCGTATTCCTGCGCGGTGCCCGGCAGGAAGCCCGGCACGTCCACGAAGGTGACGATCGGAATGTTGAACGCGTCGCAGAACCGCACAAAGCGCGCGGCCTTGCGTGATGCGTCAGAGTCGAGCACGCCCGCCAGCACCATCGGCTGATTGGCGACGAAGCCGACCGTCTTGCCCGCGATGCGACCGAAGCCGGTGACGATGTTCTTGGCAAAGGTATCAGCGAGTTCGAAGAAATCCCCCTCGTCCACCACCTTCAGGATCAATTCCTTGATGTCGTAAGGCTGGTTCGGATTGGCCGGCACCAGCGTGTCGAGCGAATCGTCCATGCGCTCGATGTCGTCGAAGCTCGGCCACTCCGGCACGCCATCGGTATTGTTGCTCGGCAGGAAGTCGATCAGCCGGCGCATCTGCAGCAGCGTGGTGACGTCGTTGTCGAACGCGCCGTCCGCGATGGACGAGCGCGTGGCGTGCACGCTCGCGCCGCCGAGTTCTTCCGCCGTCACCACTTCGTTGGTCACGGTCTTCACCACGTCCGGACCGGTGACGAACATGTAGCTGGTGTTCTTCACCATGAAGATGAAGTCGGTCATCGCCGGCGAATAGACGTCGCCGCCCGCGCACGGGCCCATGATGACGCTGATCTGCGGAATGACGCCGGAGGCGATCACGTTGCGGCGGAACACGTAGGAGTAACCCGCCAGCGCCGCGACGCCTTCCTGAATGCGCGCGCCGCCTGCGTCGTAAAGCCCGATGATCGGCGCCCGCGCCTTCAGCGCCATGTCCTGCAGCTTGGTGATTTTCAGCGCGTGGGTTTCCGACAGCGAGCCGCCGAACACGGTGAAGTCCTTCGCGAACACGAAAATGGTGCGGCCATTCACCGTGCCCCAGCCGGTGACGACGCCGTCGCCGGGGATCTTGTTCTTCTCCATGCCGAACTCGACCGAGCGATGCTCGACGAACATGTCGAATTCCTCGAACGAGCCCTTGTCCAGCAGCAGCTCGATGCGCTCGCGGGCGGTGAGCTTGCCGCGCGCGTGCTGCGCCTCGATGCGCTTGTCGCCGCCGCCCTTTTTCGCGCCCGCGCGACGTTCATCGAGTGCTTCGAGGATGTGCTTCATGGATTTCCCCAGCGTCTTGTTTGGCGGCAGGCCGCCGCTGATATGGTTGGCCAGCGTTCTAGCACGCTGTTTGGGCGGGAGAAAATGGCTGGGCAGACCTGAAAATGACGGGTCTGGGCTGGCCTCAGTTGCGTGATAAACTGCGGTTTTACAGGGGATTCACGCCATGACCGACACCGCAACCACACTGCCCGCAGGCACCGTGACCGGAGGCGTCCGCATCCTGCTCCGGCTGGAGGGGCTGGGATTGTTCATTCTGGCCGTGCTGCTCTACGCCCACGCCGGACTGTCGTGGGTGACGTTCGCGGTGCTGTTTCTGGCGCCGGACCTGAGCTTCCTCGGCTATCTCGCGGGGCCGCGCGTGGGCGCGGTCGTCTACAATCTCGCGCACGACACGCTGGGGCCGTTCACGCTGGCGATCACCGGCTTCCTGCTCGCCTCCCACCCCGTCGTTCTCGTGGTCACGCTCATCTGGCTGGCGCATATCGGTATGGACCGCGCGCTCGGCTTCGGCCTGAAATATTCAGCGGGGTTTTCGTTCACGCATTTGGGGCGGATCGGGAAGGCAGCCAAGACGTAACGTCGTGCGTCAGGTTTTCGGCGGGCGGCTGGCGACAAAGTAGCTCGACTTGTGCACCACCTTGCCGTCGCGCAGGGTGATGACATCGACCAGCTCCATCGTCACCGGCGTGCCGTCAGGCTTCGTTGCGGTGAGAATCGATTCCGAGACGAAATGATCGTCGCTGCCGTAGAGCGCGACCGGCTCGAACTTGATGCCGGGAAGCCCGGATATGTCCTTGCCGAACTGCTCCGCGACGGCCTCCTTGCCCTTGTACACTTTCGGGCTGCCGTGGCGCTGATAGCTGGTGTCGTCGGCATGCATCGCCATGATCGCCGGAACGTCGTGCGCGTTCCAGGCTGCGTTGTAACGCGTGGCGATGTCTTTCCAGGCCGCTGCTGACATTCGTGTTCTCTCCCTGCTTTTGTTGTTGGCAGCAGACTAGTGGTTTCTATTGTGAAATCCACTGGCCCACTCGGCCGCAGGGCCGTCATGCAATGGCCGACAGGCCAGCGGCCTACCTTTTTGCGTCAGATCGCCCCGATACCGCTCAGGCATTGCTGCGCGATCGTCATACGGCTGGCGGTATGTTTCGGCTCGCGGATATCGAGATTGAGCGCGAACACGGTCTGTGCGCTGCCCTTCTCGGCCCATCCAACCAGCCAGCCGACGCTCGCCTTGACGCCATCGACTGCCGTTTTGTCATCGACGCCGATCAATCCCGTCTTGGCGCGGATGATGCTGTCGCCGACTTTCGTCACGGGAAGAATATCGCGCGTCAGATCCTGCGCGCGCTTCGAGACCGGCAGTACGCCGCGCCGCAGCTTGTCCACGAAGGCGACCTGTTGCAGCGGCGAAATCCGCAAGCCTCCGGTCAGCCAGAAGCGATCGATGCCGCCGCCGATATCGCCGTTGCCGTACTCGAACGCATCGACATACTTCTGCATGCGCTCCGCGCCAATTCGCCGCGCGATCTCCTGATAGACCGGCACAGCGGAGGCCGCGATGGCCGTGCGCAAGGTGTGGTCTTTATTCCATTCGGGAATGCTGCGCGTCACGCCGTCCCACTTGAAAACGTCCTTGTCCGGATCGGCGACGACGCCGGTCTCCAGCGCAATGACAGAGTTGGGGATCTTGAACGTGGACGCCGGAAGAACCGGGTCGCGCGCGCGGGAATTGTCGCTGGCGATGACCTGCTGATCGTCGGTCCGGAACGCTGCGAAGGCGCCCACTGTGCCCTCGTCGG
>Ga0193717_1001712_pt1 | contig 13257 bp, 10 predicted proteins | sample U2c2metaG_FD_145900 | JGI IMG/M metagenome (GOLD analysis project Ga0193717, IMG submission 145900) | Soil microbial communities from a riparian zone of the East river system, Colorado, United States - U2c2 | ecosystem: Environmental > Terrestrial > Soil > Riparian zone | place: USA: East River...
ACCGGCTTTGCCCCGAGAGCCGCGCTGGGTGTCGTCCAGTTCGATCAGCCGCGTTCCCGCCACACCCGCGGCGGGCGCGAGAACGACAGCCGCCGCGACGAGCACTGCCGTCGTCGTCCAGCCGGCACCGATCAACAGGCTCGCGAAAACTGTGCCGACGATGTTCGCGCCACTCCACAACGCGTGGCAGGAGCCGAGGATAGGACGGACCAACAGCTTCTGCACGGTGACCGCTTGCAGGTTCATCGCCACGTTGAGCAGGCCGAAGCTGCACCCGAGCACGAACCCGGCACCGTGCAGGGAAACCACGCCGGACGCGACACCGGGAAGCACCAAGGCGAGAGGCACCGCCACAGCCAGTGCCCTGGCTGTGGCGCGTGCCCCGATCCGCCTGCTGATCCGGGGAAAGACATACATTCCCGCGATCGCACCGCACGCCATCGCGAGCAGTACGGTGCTGAGGGATTGGTCGGACAAACCGAGGCGCCACTTGATACCGGGGATACATGCCACCCACATGGAGGTGGCCAGACCGTGAACCACGAAGACGCCTCGCACCGCACGCCGTCCAGGTCCTGCAGCGAGGTCTCGGTCCGCGGTGATCGTCATGGCCGGACCACGGAATACGTGCGCCTGATCGCGTCAAGAGCGTCGCAGCGAGCCGATACCCGAACCTCGGGGAACGGCCGCTCGACGATGACCGGGACCTCCCTGCCGGCGGTGTCCCAGGCCAACCGGACGAGCGCCGCGTCCTCGGGAAGCGGATCGTCCGGCCACACCGGCACACCGACGCAGCCGACGTGGAGCTGGGTGAGCCGATCCCGGTACCGCCAAGCCAGTTCCCGCACCAAGGCCGGTCCTCCCGCTCCGAAGGCGTGGGATACGTCCAGGCAAAAACTCGCCTCGGGCAGTCGCGCGAACACCGTGTCGAGATTCTCGGCGGAGCTCCCGAACTTGGCGGGGTCAGCGATGTTCTCGATCACGGTTCTCGGGCCGAACAGCCGCCACAGCGCGGGGTTGCGCACCCGGTCGGCGTGGACGATCATCGGCACGTCCAGCGGGCCGAGAACGTCGGCGACGAGAGACTCCTGCTGAGCGGTGAAGCGTGGTGTGTGCACGGACATCAGCGGAATCCGGCCGGGCAGGGTGCGCCGCGCCCAGGATTCGGCTTGGGACAGCCACGCGGTCTGGTAGCAGCCGAGTTCGAACGCGGTCCCGCCGTGGGCGTCGTTGATCGAGAGCGCGAGATCGTAGTCCGTGGCGGTGAAACAGCCGCTGGCGAAGCCGATTGCCGGGTGCATCCCGATTCTCTCCCGATCAGCTGACGAGGTGGGGCGTGACGACGGAACCTGCCAGGAATGCTTGCCGGATCCCGGTTTCCAGCAGGTCCTGGACAGCGGGCAACACCTGTTCCGGGGCGAAGCTGCGCAGAGCTCCGCTGGCCACAGTGGCGAGCGCTTTCGCCGCCCAAGGTGCGCTGATCGCTTCGTCCCACCAGTCGCCTGGCTCCGCGGCGGCGGGCATGTTCGCCGCGACCGCGCGGCCCAACAGCACCGCCGTCGACCAACATTCCCGCAGGTGTGCAGGATCGACGTGCGCGGTGATCTGCTGACGATGCCGGCTCGTGGCCAGCTGAGTCCGCAGGCTCATGAGGTGTGCGGTGGTCCCATGTCCGCGCTCGGCAAGCAACTGGTCCGCGGTTCGGGTGTGCCACTCCGAGCGCCGCCTGCCGGCGATGATCAGGCACAGCGCGCGTTCGGTCCGGCCGCAGAAGAACGGCACCTCCTGTGGCCAGAACACCCGGTGGTCCCACCGATGTCCACGCAGACCGGAGTCGGCGTAGCAGGTGGCCAGGCGCCTGCCCATGAAATCGTTGCCGACCAGGCTGGTGGTCTCGCTGTGCTCCACCAGGTTGGGCACGCTCAACCGCGTATCCACGCCCGACCGCTCCAGGTAGTGGGCCATGGCCAGATCGTCCTGAGTGCAGTCCGGCTCATGTTCGGCGACGTACAGGTCAAAGCCCCTCGCGACAGCGCTGGGAACGATCAGTGCCTGGGTCGGCACATAGTTGTTCGTCACCGCGGCGAATCCGTAGCCGAGCATGGCCGCCTGCCTGAGTGACGAAGCACCTCGGGAACCCCATTCCGCGAAGAGACTGACCGCGCTGTCCGGAACGACAGCGACGATGTCGTGCACAGCTTCGAGGAAACCCGGGCACAGCGTCACATCGTCCTGCAGGACGATCCGATGGCTCGATTCCGCGGGTGCCGTGCGCCAAGCCACCCTGGCGGTGCGCATGGCCTGCGGCGATCCGGCCGGGTCCGGGTCCAGCACCACTTCCGCGTCGAGTTCAGGGTGCCGGTCGCGGATGGCGACGGCCGCTGCCAGTCGTCGCTCATGCGTGGTGATCGCGAAGGACAGCCGGACCGGCGAACTGACGCTGACAGAAGGCCTTCTCAAGGGAAGCATGGTTTCCAGGACGGCGGCGACCCCGTCCTCATCGTTGCTCGCGGCCACCTCGCCCGCGGCCGCGTACACCTCGGGATGCGCATTGGCCATCGCATAGGAGCTGCCCGCCCACCGCAGCATCTCCAAGTCGTTGGGCATGTCCCCGAAGGCGATCACGTCAGCGGCGGCGATACCCAGGAACCCAGCCAGTTCGCGGACCGCGACCCCCTTGTTCACCCCGTTGGCGGTGAGCTCGAGCGGTCCGTCCGGTGTTCCGAACGAAGATTCGACGAAGGGGCCGACCTGCGCTCGCAGTGATTCCACGGTCACCTGACCGCTCGACCGATCGCCGTGCAGGAGCACCTGCCGGAAATCGGCCGCCACCTCGCCGACGTCGTCGACGACACCCGCTGGATCGACGGCGGGAAAACCCGGTTCGGCGAACAGTCCGGCCTCGGTCTCCACCGCCAGCGAAACCTGGTCACCCAGCGCCCGCAGCGCTCGCACGACCTGAAGTCCGGCTTCGCGGGGAAAGGTCCGGTCGTCGATGATTCTTCCCGTTCCCAGATGAAGGAGAACCGCGCCGTTCGAGCAGATACAATAACCACGATGACCGGCGGCCTCGGCAATTTCAGCGATCTGACGCGAAGGCCGGCCGGTCGCGAAGACGATCTCACGGCCCATTCTTCGATTCAGCTCAAGCGCGCGAACGGTCCGGCCCGATATCGAGCCGTCCGATCGCAGTAGGGTTCCATCCAGGTCCACCACAATCATCCGCAAGTTTTCCGCGGCGCTTAGCGTCACAGTATTTCCATTCTCACGACAACCCTGAACATCGTCACTAGGCAGGATTCGAATATGTGAGCGAGCCCGGTGCTCCGCATGCGCGAAAAGAGAGGGGGAGTACGCATACAGAGCACCGGGCGGGGACCCACCGCGAACCCGCGGGGAGGGACTACGGGGATCGACCCGCGCCAGCACTTCACAGTCGACCGGATCTTTCGACATGCACCGTTGCTTGCTAGATCAACACTAGGGCGTGATCACTCCGGTTCGGCCGCGGAACAGCCAACCCGGCCGAACCGGAGGATCACCCCTCACGAAACACTCGGATCCCATTCGACCGGCAGGGTGTGGTAACCGTTGAGGTAGAGGTGGTCCAGACGCAACGGAACAGCACCCGGGACAGGACGGAGGGCCGGCAACCGCTTCAGAAGCAGTTCCAGCGCGATTCGAATCTCCAGGCGAGCCAGTGCGGACCCGATGCAGAAATGGATACCTCGCGAGAACGTCAAGTGGTCTCTGACCGGCGATCGGTCGATATCGAAAACCTCGGGGTTCTCGAAGCGTGCTTCGTCGTGGTTGGCCGAGCCGTACAGCAGGAACACTCGCCCGCCGGCCGGGATCGTCACACCACTGAGCTCGATCGGACGGGTGGTGACCCGGAAAGCTCCTTGCACGGAGCTCGCGAAGCGCAGGATTTCTTCTACGGCGTTGTCGAGAAGCGTGGGATCTTGCCGCAGCCTGTCATATTGCTCTCCGTACTCGAAGAGGGTAGCCATCCCATTGGCGATCATATTCGAGGTCGTGCCGAATCCGGCCGCGAAAAAGTCCATTACGTTGACGATGGCCTCATCGAGTCTCAGGTCGGCGGCACCACCCAACTCTCGAGGAAGCAAGACCGTCATGAGATCTTCACCTGGATTTTTCTGGCGTTCGAGAAAGTGTTCGCGTAGGTACTGCATATAGGCCAGCAGATTGTGCGCACAGCGAATCTGGTCTTCTTCGGGAACGCCGGCCGAAATCAGGGTCAGCCAGTCATCGGTCCAGTCTTTTATCTTCGGGAAGTCGCCTCGGGGCACGCCGAGCAGATCGCAGATCACCAGGCCGGGCAGCAACGCCGCGAACTCCGCCATCAGATCCGCTTCGCCCTCGGCCTCGAACCCGTCGATCAACTCGCCGGCGATCGCCCGGATATGCGGCTCCATAAGGGTAACGCGCTCCCGGTTGAACCACCGGCCGAACGCTCCCCGCAACCGGGTGTGCACTGGCCCGTCGGACTCGTTGAGAATCGCCGCCAGGCCGGCACTGCCCGCGAACACGGCCTGGACCGACGGCGCGAACTTCCCCGCGGCGGTCAGCGCACCGTTGCACGAGAACACCTCAGGCTGTTTCACCGCCGCGACGACGTCGTCGTAGCGGCTGAGGACCCAGACGTCGAGTCGCGGATCGTGGAAAACCGGCGCGTCCCGGCGAAGGGCGGCGTAGGTGGGATAAGGGTCGGCTGTCTGCACCGGGTCGTGCGGTGCGAAGCGCGGGCACGCGTCCATGGCACGGGGCTCCTCACCCAACGCGGGAAAGTCCGCGCAAGTATAGATATCCGGACAACGACGGACGGAGTTCCTAAGGGACAGTATGCCGCCGGCTGGTGCCGACCGGCTTCACCACGGCCGCGACCAGCCGCAGCAGTTCGACTCCAGCACACTCGCCGATGACTGTGAGTCACGTTCAGGATCGAACGCCCGCCGCAAACCATTCACATACGTGTAAATGCTGCCGACCGGGCTGTTCGGCGCGGCATCCGCCCACAGCCCGTCAACGATCTCCTCCAGCGACACGACCTGACCAACACGCGACGCCAGCATCACGAACAGACTCCGACGCCGGGCCGGTCCCAGATCCACCGCCCGCGCGCCGGCCCACGCACCGACCTGTCCCAGCAACCGCACCGACACCAAGTCAGCAGATCCGCTCCGACCGTCCGGCATAACGCTCCCGCCATCTCGCGCCACAGATGAAGCCACGCAGAGCTAAAATCCACAAACGGATGCATGTTCGCGCACGGACTGTAACACTCAGCGACGAATCCTTCGAGCCTTCACTCGTAAGAATTAACGGACAGCTGGCGGTAGTTGCGGGACGCGGGGTATCACGAGATATCGACATCTCGCGGACAGCCACCATTATTGAGACAATACGGAACCGATAATTTCGCGGCGGGTTTGGCATAAGAAAAGTGGTTGATAATCTCGGCGTCGAGTACCGAGTCCGACCTGCCGCCTTCGTCATCGACGGAAGGTGTCGAACCGAAGCCGCCGGCTACCGAATCTTCATGCATCTCGTCAGTGACCGGCCGATCACGGAAGCGGCATACCAGTGCGACACCGGAGTGCGCACCTGCTTGCCGTTCGCATACCGGTCACAGAAGACCGGTGACGACGCACCGATTACAGGACGCGCATAAGGCTCGGGCGAGAAGGGCGGAGTGGGCAACAGTAACTGCCTTTACAGTCATCTGGGGAGTCAACGCGCGACGCGAGTGGTACAAATTCAAAACGATGCCCACTATCTTAATCATTGACGACGAGCAGCCGAAGTTCGCTTCGATGAAGGCTCTTTTCGCGACCCATGGGCACGTTGTGCACACCGCAAGCGGGAGGAGCCGGGCCAAGGACATCGCACTCGCTCACGCGGACGTGGTCCTGCTGAACCTTTGCCGGACGGAATCAGAGGAGGAGTCGGTGCTGCGCGAACTCCGCCTGCTCAGCGATGTCCCTGTCGTAGTGGCGTCGAACCACGGCGAAGAACGGACCGTCACCGGGCTGCTCAACCTGGGCGCCGACGACTACCTGGTGAGACCTTTTTCCTTCCGTCACGCGATTGCCAGAATCGACGCCGTACTGCGACGAATCCCAACCATGTCCACAAAAACGGAGTTCGTCGACATTGGGGACCTGCGCATCAATTTCCTGGCACGGAGCATCGTCCAGGCCGGGACGGCACTGGAGCTGACACCGACCGAGTTCGATCTGCTGGCGCTGCTGGCGAAGTTCGCCGACGTCGTCGTGAGCCGCGAAGAGGCGATCAAAGCCCTCTGGAGCCGGGTGGACCGGCCCGCCTATCAGGTGTTGCGAGTGCATGTCTCCTCACTCCGCCGCAAACTCGGCGACTCCGCGGCCGCACCCCGATATCTGCATACCCTGCACGGAGTCGGTTTGAAGCTCGCCTGGTCCAATGATCCATTGACGGAATACGCACCGGAGTTCACCCCCACTCCCAAAGCCACAGAGTAGCCGGATAACGAAGGAGAACCCGTAGTATTCGGGCAAACTATTCCCCGTGTCCTCGGACTGTGTCACCATGTACGGGCCCTCACCCCACGCCGAGTGCTGGGCATTACCTGCGGGGAGGGTGGGTCTTGAGCGACGAACAGCGCAGAAAGCCGGTCAGCAAGGTGCGTGACGAAGTCCCTCGGCGGCCACCGCCCGACACTCCGGGGTCGGGCGAGCACGTGGTGCTGCCCCATCTGGAACTGGCCGCGCGCTTCGACGGTTGCGTGGACAAACTGGTCACGATGAGTGGCGACCAAGAGACTCCGCAGCTGCAGGAGCACTACGTCGATCTCATGATGGGCTTGTCCAACGCGGCATCCGCCATGCGGGCGGTCGTCACCGACGATCCGGACGCGGCGGTGTCGAATCTCCGGTCCGCTATCGAGCATCTTCAGCGAGTGGACACGGCCGGGATGAACTTTCCCGCCGGCACGGCTTGGTGACCGGACTTTCGCCGCACATCCGGCCACCCCGGCAACTCAGATCACCCCGGCGCGCAGCGCGTAGGCGACAGCGTGCTGCCGGTTCTGCAACCGCATGCGGCTCAGTAGCCGGTGAAGTGCGTTCTTCACGGTCCGCTCGGAGTAGCAGAGTTCCCGTGCGATCTCCACGGTGTCCAACCCGTCCGCGAGCAGCCTGAGCACGTCGATCTCCCGTGGGTCCAGACCATCGGACAGCAGCTTTCCCGCGCCGACCCGCTGAATCTGGCCGACCAGCTCGTCGAGCAGGTCCGGCGGCAGCTCGGCCGCCGATGCCGCGCCCATCACGGCGGCGACCAGGTCCGCCCCACCGGCTTCGGCCAATGACAGCACCGAAACAACCCGGCAGGCCACCGCCGCGAACACCTCGGTCTCGGGAAGACGCCTGGTCACCAACACGATCCTCGCGCGAGACTCCGCCGCGACCTGCCGCAAGAAGCCGATGGCCGCTTCGTCGACCGTCTCCACGGCGAACACCAGCACGTCCGCTTCCAGTGGAAGAGCGCAGGGCACCACGTCGATGTCGTCCTGGCAATCCAAATAGGACGCCAGCCCGACTCCTGCGACAGCGTCCTGCGCGCGCACCGCCACCCGTACTGGACTCACTGTCCGCCTCCGTTCAGCATCGGGATGCTCTTGCGATGAGGCAAGCATGAGAGGGTGTCCTTCACGACGTCTTAACGAACAAGGCAAGCAGGGCTCACGTTATTCACCCACACCAGGATCTACGTGAGACGGCGGTCGGGCGCACTCGCCCCGGAAGCGACAACCAGAGGACGACATGGGAGCGACAGCTGAATTGGCCGGAATGGCACCAGAGCTACGGGTGCAGCTTCTGGGACCGGTACGAGCCTGGCTCGGCGAGCAGGAACTCGAACTCGGACCACCACTACGGCGCTGCCTGTTCACCGTCCTGACGATGCGCCAAGGCCGCGCGGTTCCGCTGCCCCAACTGATCGCCGCGTTGTGGGGGGACAACCCACCGGCGACCGCGACCGGCAGCATCCACACCTACATCGCGGGTCTCCGCCAAGCCTTCGAACCCGATCCGGAGCTCCGCCGGAAGTCGACCTGGCTGAGGTCGGAGGACGGCGGCTACCGGCTCGACCTGAACCGTCTCCGGGTCGACGCCCACCAGTTCGAAGAGCTCAACTCGGCGGGACGGCGCCTGGTGCGCGTCGGCAAGCTCGCCGAGGCGACGGCGAAGTTCAGCGCCGCCGCCGAACTCTGGCAGGGCATCCCGTTCCACGGCATTCCGGGTCCCTTCGCGAAAGGGGAACGGGCGCGACTGGTCGAACTCGGGACCGTCGCCGCCGAGGAGCGCGCACGCGCGCTGCTCGACCTCGACAAAGTCGACACCGCATTGGCAGACGAGCTGACCCACCTGGTCACGCAGCATCCGCTGCGCGAACCGCTGCGCGAAGCGCTCATGCTGACGCTCCATCGGCTGGGGCGGCAAGCGGACGCCCTGCAGCACTTCCACGACGCGCGCCGGGTACTCGCCGACGAACTCGGGGTCCGGCCGAGTGCCTCGCTCCAGGATCTCTACGAACGGATGATCGTCAACGAACCCGGGCTCGACTCGTCCCGCACGGCCAACGCCCCGCGCGGGGCGCAGCCACAACCGCTGGTTCCGGCCCAACTTCCCCACCAGGTCACGAACTTCGTCCACCGCGACGACGAACTCGCCGAGATCTTCTCGTGGCTGGCGGAACAGGAACAGGAACCGGGCTCGCACGGTGCCCGCGTACTGGTGGTCCAAGGTACGCCCGGCGTCGGCAAGACGGCACTCGCCGTGCACGCCGCGCACCGGCTGGCGGAACGGTTTCCCGACGGGCAGATCTATCTTGAACTGGGCGGGTTCGGCTCACACCAGACACCGATGTCGACAAATCAGGCGCTGACCCGCATTCTGAAGAGCCTCGAGCATTTCACCGAGGACTCCGACGCCGAGGTGGCGGTCCTCAGATCCAGGTACCAAGCCCGGATCCGCGGCAAGAGGGTCCTGATCCTGCTGGACGACGTGATCAGCGCCGAGCAGGTCGCGGCCCTGCTTCCCGGCACGTTGTCCTGCCTGGTCATCGTCACCAGCCGGAACCATCTCGGCCGCCTCACGGCCGGCAACGACGCCAAGTTCACCACCCTCGACGTGCTGCCCCCCGAGCACGGCCAAGCGTTGCTGTCGAAGGTAGTCGGCGCCGAGCGGGTCGAGGCCGAGCCCGACGCGGCGCGCAGAATCGTGGAACTCTGCGCCGGACTTCCACTGGCGTTGCGGATTGCCGCGGCGCGGGCCGTCCAGAACCGCGCGCTCGAACTGGCCGAGCTGGCCGAGGACCTGGCCGACAGCCGCACCAGGCTCGACATGCTGGAAGTCCCCGAAGACGACCGGACAGCGGCCGTCCGGTCGGCGTTCTCCTGGTCTTATCGCGCCCTCTGCCCGGGCGAAGCGCGGCTGTTCCGCATGCTCGGCCTGCTCCCGACAGGCACCTTCAGCGAACGGGCGGTGACCGCACTCGCCGGGCAATCACTCGTGGCGACCCGGCGTCATCTGAGAGAACACCTCGGCGTCCACCTGATCAACCACCACGGCGACGGCCGGTTCCGGCTCAACGACCTGTTGCAGTCCTATGCCGCCGAACTATCGGCGATGATCGACTCACGGGCGGACCGTGTCCAGGCCCGGCAACGCCTGCTGGACTGGTACATCCACAGCGCGGAGAGCGCCGGAAGCAAGCTGAATCCCGGAAAGCCCCGCCTGGTCGAACCCCAGCCCACCAAACCGTCACCAGGGCCACCGGCCTTCAAGTCGCGTGGCGACGCCCTGGCCTGGTTCGACGCCGAGTTCGCCAATCTCAGCGAGGCCGTGAAACGCGCCTTCGACGCCGAGGATTACCAGCGCACCTGGCGACTCGCCGCGGGCATGAGCGACTACCTGCTCGTCAGGCAGCACTGGCAGGCGGCAATCACCAGCTACACCCTCGGCATCAAAGCAGCCGAGCGGCTTGGCGACCGGGTGCCGGAGATGCGGCTGCGGGTCGAATTGGGGATCGCCTACCTGTACACCGGCCGCTTGACCCAGGCCATCGCGTTCTTCACCGTCGCCAGGGCCTGGGCGGCCGCCGCAGGCGACCGCTATGTGCACGCGCTGGGCACCTACGGACTGGTGCTGGCGGTACTCATACTGCGACCAGACCGGCAAATCACGCGGACTGGTTGAGCTATTCGTCCGGGTGAACAATGTTCACCGAATGCGCGTGCCCGCGGTTGAACAATGTTCTCCAATGGTGCATGCTGGGGACGAATCCGTGCCCAAAGTCACCTTGAATTTTGCAAACGTCAGTTCCCGACAAGGCCTGCCACGGCAAATTGCCTGAAAGTCGAGAGCTATTTGCCCGAACGACTACAATTTACCTCGCCCGCACAGACAATTCACATAAAAACGTGGTCAGCGTCTTGGCGCGCACGCATCGGTACGCTTACAGTGAGTCAGGTTTACTCCCGGGCAAAGAATTCCCCCGCCCCGAATGGCGGCGATGGCATCGCCACAGCCGCCCATCCTGACGATCCGCACGCCACCCGGGCTGGCACAGACACGCTGGAGACACCATGCCCCTCGTCCAGGTAGCGATAATATCCAGCGACCCGATGATGCGGGACGGCGCAATCGCCGCGTTGCGCCACAGACCGGGCATCCGGATAGCCGTCGATGACGACGCCGAGTCTCAGGCGGACGTGCTGATCGCACTCGCGCAGGACGTCGACGGCGCGCTGCTGGCCAGAATCGAAGCGTTCACCGCCCGCGCCGAAGGCACGCCCATGCGGGTGATCCTGGTCACCAACCGCCTGCCGGACTACTACCTGCTCCGAGCCATCGAAATCGGCCTCGCCAGCGTCCTCCATCGCGAGAACACCACCTACGACACCATCGCGCAAGCGGCCGTCAGCGCCAGCCAGTCGCGCTCACGCATGCCCGAGCACCTGCTCTACACCCTGCTCGAGCGCGTTCGCACGACGCAGGAGCAGATGTCCACTGTGCACGGCTTCACCCCGGCCGGACTCCATGAACGCGAAGTCGAGGTTCTGCAACTGCTCTCCGAAGGTCTCGACACCGGCCAGATCGCGGGGCGGCTCAACTATTCGGAGCGCACCATCAAAAACGTTCTTCGCAGCATGATGACCCGGCTAAAACTGAAGAACCGATCCCACGCCGTGGCCTACGCGATTCGATGCGGAGTCGTCTAGGTCGTGCGTGAAAAGGGATTTCGAAAGTCTCTTTTCGCGCGCAGATTCGCCGGCGAAGGCGTCAGAGAACTCCGGTCTTGATCGCGTAGGCGACCGCCTGGGTCCTGTTGCGCAGACCCAGGCGCTCGCACAGACCGCCGAGGACGTTCTTGACCGTGGCCTCCGAGTAGGCGAGTTCCGCGCCGATCTCGTCGGTGAGCCTGCCGTCCGCGATCAGCTGGAGGACGTCGACCTCGCGTTGGGACAGTCCGGTAAAAGAGAATCCGTTCGGTTCGAGCACGCCGCGGCGCAGGTCGTCCAACTGCTCCAGCAAGGCGCGTTGCAGCCGGCCGGAAAAGTAGGCCACCCCGTTGGCCGCGCCGAGGACGGCCGCCACGAGTCGCTCGGGAGAGAGCGTCGCGCGCGGGAGCACACTCATGACTCCGTACTCCGCGGCCGTCATGGCGAACGCGGGGCCGAAGTCGTCGGTGACGATGACCGAATGAGACGAGTGAGCTGGGCTTCTCTCGGCCCGGATCCTGCGCAACAGCTCAAGATCCGGGCCGCTGACGCTGTCCGCCACCAGAACTACGACACGGGCGTCGGGAAGCTGTTCTTCGTCAATGATTTCCAGGTCCCGCGACGACGCCAGGAATTTCACCGCACCAAGACGACTGAACGTGTCCTCTGCCTGGATCAGGACCTTGACCGGTGCCATTGTGCTCCCCCGTCGAATGCGAGCAGTGGTATGCGTACCAACAGAGTGTCGACGGGCGTTCTTCATTTGAACTTAAACGTTCAAGCCGTCCGTTCGGCCTTGTCCTCCACGAGGAAATCGGTGCGCGGGACCGAGCGCAGCTTCAACGGGGAATGGACGACAGTCGCGTTGTCGACGAAGAAGGTGTCCTCCTTCAAATCGGGCTCGCCCTCCGAGCTCTCGACGAGCGTCGGATTCATCTCCTTCGGAGACAACGGTTCCGGCGCGATCGCACCGGGCACGGCCGAGGGTTCTTCCCGCGGGAACGGAAGGTTCGGCGGGGCGGAGATCACGGACGTCGGCACGCTCTGGTCCAGGACCGCGATCTCGCTCTCGGCCAGCTCCCGGCTGATGTCCTTGACCCTCGCGGTGTGCACCGTGGTCGCGGGGACCAACCTGGTCACCGACTGGGTCGGCTGGTCGAGCCTGGCGAGTACCTCTTCCGCCACCGCCCGCATCCGCCCGGCCTGCTCCACATCAGCCGCTTCGAAGACGATGACCTGCTCCAGCGGATCGGCGGGCACGGCACGGACACGGGCGGCGTTGGCGACCTCGTGTGCCGGGCGAACCCACAGTCCGGACTGCACGACCTCGACGACGGCGTCGGGCCCGCAGGCGTAGACCGCGGGCGCGATCTCGGTCAGGCCGGGCACCGGGCCGCGGTACCCGCGCAGTTCGGGGCCGACGACGGGAATCGGCGTGGCCTGTGGCCGGTACGCCAGCTGCTGGGCGAGGGTGTTCCAACCGAGCATGCCGTCAGGAAGCACTGTGAACACGTCGCAGGCGAGTGTACTGGCGCCGATCGGCATCCCGCCGTAACACACCACCTCCCCGCCGAGCAGGTTCGCCAATCCGTGGCCGAACGTGGTGGCGCCGGACAGCAGGACCGGGCCGTACTGCACGAACCGCACCTGCGGCCGGCACTCCACCGGCAGCAGCCGGCAGACTCCGGCCACGTCGTCCAGCGACAGCGGCGGGATGTCCGGGCCGCCCACGACGATCGACAGCACATCCGGCTGGAAGGCCATCCCGCCGATCAGCCGCGAACGGCTCAGCTCCACCGCGTCGGTGTCCCCGACCGACCGGATCCAGAGGCCTCCTGGCAGCGGCTCTGTCACCACCGCGGGGTTGCCGGTGTCGATGTGATCCAGCGCCGCGCTCTCCCACCGCGGCTGGGGAAAGCGTTTGCCTTCCAGCTGCGGCGGACGACCGGGCCGGAAGCGGACCCAGCCGCTGTCCG
>Ga0193717_1001713_pt1 | contig 13250 bp, 13 predicted proteins | sample U2c2metaG_FD_145900 | JGI IMG/M metagenome (GOLD analysis project Ga0193717, IMG submission 145900) | Soil microbial communities from a riparian zone of the East river system, Colorado, United States - U2c2 | ecosystem: Environmental > Terrestrial > Soil > Riparian zone | place: USA: East River...
ATCTCTGCTGTCAGCGGGGGCGGATGAAGTGGGAACGAGTTTAGTCGAGTCACGCGACCAGGTAAGCAACTTGGGCCAATTAATATCTGAATCGCATACGGTATTGGACGGGCCAAGCAGATCGCTGGAGTAGAGCAGGTGGCAAATCACTGGCCATGGCAAACGAACGGCCATATCTGCAAGTTTTAACTCCTGCGTTTATGAGATCGCTATGGACTCCGTGCACATAGCGATCGGCGCGCCGCGAAATCTCGCGCAGGGTCATCGCTTCCTACCCAATCATGATTGGATAATCTGCCAGCGGTTCGGCGACAGCACGCGCGACATCGCCTTTACCGAGGAAAACGTCATGAAGTGGCGGTTTTGCTTCTTGCTTCCCATGCCACTAGCAGCCAGCTCCTGATTTCGGCATGGTCGGCAGCCGAAAAAATTATTGGCCCCATTTCGATTGCGGTTAAGAGAATAGTCACGCAAGTTTTACATTGTGGTCGTCGTCGCTCTGGTGGCGATGCTCGGCTTGCCCGCCTAGGTCCAGCGGTACTATTAATAGTGCGTTTCACGTTTTCAACCCAAAAAGCTTTGTTCTTCCCCCGGCAGCAATAGGGCCGGGGCGAGGGCTGCCGAATCATCAAAGAGCTTTTCGAAGATTATTAAAAACAAAAGTCTGCCTCCCGAGTGGGGCGACTCCAGCGCAGCGCTGACCCGTCGAAGAAAGGCGACGGCCGAGAGTCTACTGGCAGGCACTGAGGATTGCCGCCCCACTAGCGGCCGGCGGCTGTTTTCCCGAGATGGCCTGCGCCCCCACAACACTTTGCGACGGTAGCCAGCGGAGACCCGTGCTGATTGTCGGGCCAGCGCCCAATCCATGAACCGCCGCCATCTGGGTCGCGATTCATCGCCTCGATAGCCGCAAGGGGCTCAGCACGGCTGGGGATGGGTTCTGTCATACGCGCCTGAACCCTAGCCATTGGCAACCGAAATGATCAATGCGTTTTCCAGCCTTGACAACCTCACCAGCGTGGCTATCTTTTTTTTCACTGAAGCAATTACAACAAATATTACAGGAGGTGAACGAGCATGGCTCAGTGGAATCCCTTTGAAGATTTAGCGAGTCTTCGACGAGAAATCGATCAGGCTTTTGAAGGTTTTAGCACTGGCCAGGGCCCTTTGCGTCAAGTTGCCTTCCTGCCGGGGACCGGGCCAAGACGATATCCGTTGATCAATTTACTTGAGGACAAGGACCATATCTACATCGAAGCTTTAACGCCGGGGGTCGACCCTCAATCATTCAACATCAGTGTCACGCATAACCGCCTCACGATGGCAGGGGAAAAGAGCCGCATTACTGGAGACGTGCAACCGGAAGCGTTTCATAGAAGTGAGCGAGCCAGCGGAAAATTTGTCAGGACCTTCGATCTGCCCGTGGAAGTGGATGACGCAGGCGTGCAGGCGGAATATAAGAACGGCCTATTGGTTGTCACAGTACCGAAAGCGGAAAAGGCAAAACCCAAACAAATCAATGTAAAAATCGCGTAGGGAAAATGGTAGCGCAAAGGAGGACACGACCCATGGCAGAAAAAACCGTGGCGACTCGTTCGCAACAATCAATGAGTCCGAGCCGAGAAGAGACCCGAAGCCAAGAGCAATATGTCACGCCGCCGGTGGACATTTACGAGACGCTAGAAGGGCTGATCGTGAAGGCGGATTTGCCGGGGGTGGCCAGAGACAGCATGGACATTCGCGTCGAAAACAACTTGCTGACCATACGCGCGAATGCGGCTCATGTCGCGCCGGGTGATCCCATTTACCGTGAATATGGGCTGGTTAATTTCTTCCGGCAGTTTGAACTGAACGAACGTGTTGATCAGTCGAAAATATCAGCTCAGCTCGATCGCGGCGTATTGACTTTGAACTTACCAAAGGCGGAAGAGGCAAAACCGAGAAAGATCGATGTGAAAGTCGCTTAGGCGGTTTTGCAAAGGAGGCAGCCATTGAGCGCAGCGTAGCGGGCGAGCTCGGCGTCGGCAACTAGACGACCCGACGCCGGTTCGAATTATCGCGGGCGGCACACGCGGTTTATTTCAAGAGGCGCCAAATGAGAATCGGACGGGATTCTGAAGAAAGGCGGGGATCTCGATGAGCCAAGCAAACAATGATTTCGAGCACAACAATCCTGAATTTCAAAAGAAAGATCAACGTGAGAGTCCTTCGTCCGAACTAAGACAGAAGCCAATATTAGAAGACGCTAAGAACCAGTCAAGCGAATGGAACCTCTCTCCGGCTGAACTCTATGGCTGCCTTTGTCATCAGCCAGAATATAATGAAAGAAAGGGTGATAGATGATCGTGCTACCATGAGCGCCGCGGGAACCGGAACAAAAAGCAGCCAATGGCCCGGCGCAGTAGAGCACAAAACCTGTGTTGTCCAAGTTGAACTACTTTTGGGTTGATGATAATTTTTCGCCGACTGGAGAAAAAACTCATGAGGACTCATAGCTTTTTACTCCACAAATGCGGGCACGAGTGTGTTACACACCCGGATGACAGGAGAAGCAACTTTAAATCTTCGGACTTTGTTTGCTATGCATGCAGAGACCTTCCTGGTACCGAGACTTGCCGTTCCTGTAAGGTCCGAGGTGAATGGCTCGATCGCCGGAAAGAAACTGCAACCCACACGCAGCTGCGAGGACAAGAGTCTATCGACTAAATCATTGAGCAGTCGATTGGCTCCGCCCGGGTCCTCATGCCGCCGGTGGTAAAACTCGACGTTGGCGATGCTCGCGCCGTGATCGAGCTTGTTCTGGGAACCGCGGCGGCTGGCGTTATTGTCGATTCAAGCCGAACCATGCCACCGCCTTGCTCGAGCGCGTTGCGCGCCAGCTCGGCCACCATGTCCTTAAATTCATGTTGTTTCTTAACTCCTGAATAAAAACTTGCTCTTCGACACGAAAGTTTTTTAATTTGCTTGGTTCAAGGTACGCAATTTTTATTGTTTCGGGTTCTCTATTAGCATGAATCTGCCCTTTGTCCTGTGCGTCGGTCGTTACAGCTGTCGCATAAAAGCCACCAAGTCTTTTTTATGCCTGGTCATTGAGCTTCAGCCCGAGGACTAGGTAGAAAGACTCGATCGTGTCCGAGCGTTAACGGTGCCGTTGTGAAGATAAAGAGGACTATTCTTTCGAGTTTCAGATCGTGCATTTCATTGTCGAGATAAAACGGTGCATGTGGCAGGTCACGCATTAGGTTAAACTTTGGTGCCGGGGGGGAAATCGAGCATGTTCTGTAGCTGTGCCTGTGCTCACTTCAATCCGATCCAAATGTTTATGCCTTTTTTTCATCGCCCTGATCGGGTCGCCATTGAAATATGCCGTGCGCTGTTCGAATTCGGCAAATCTTCTACCGACCGCAGACTGCTCGCTTAGAGTGAGTCGCAAAAGCCAACGATACTCTCGAACCAGGTGAAACCGATGCCCAACCCAATTGCTGTCATCCTAAACATCTCCGCGGGTGCCGCTGATAAGAAAACGGTGGCCGATAATCTCACCGCAATATTTCGCTCCGGCGGACTCGATGCATGTGTCACTCTTACTTCAAGCGGCACGGAGATTTTCGAAGCGGCCCGCCATGCCGCGCGGCAAAAGCCCCGCGCGGTGGTCGCCGGCGGCGGTGACGGCACTATTAATACCGTCGCCTCGATACTGGTCGGATCGAACATCGCTCTCGGGGTTCTCCCGCTGGGGACGCTTAATCACTTCGCCAAAGATTTAAGCATCCCGCTTGAGCTTGAAGCAGCAACGCACAACATTATTGCCGGGCATGCCATTCAAATTGATGTGGGTGAAGTCAATGGGCGCATCTTTCTCAACAACTCGAGTCTGGGTCTTTATCCGACTCTGGTGATTCACCGCCAAAAGCAACAGGAACGGTTGGGACGCCGCAAGTGGCCCGCCTTTGGCTGGGCAACGCTCACCATGCTCCGGCGTTATCCGTTCATGAACGTGCGATTGAGCACAAATGACCAGGAACTCATACGACGCACGCCATTCGTTTTTATCGGCAACAATGAATATCAGATGGATGGTTTCAATATCGGAGTGCGCGGATGCCTGGACGCCGGGCAGCTTAGTGTTTATGTGCCTCATCGGACTGGCCGGCTGGGCTTGCTGCGACTCGCCCTACGCGCGTTGTTCGGACGACTGCGTGAAGCAAAGGATTTCGATGCGCTGTGCACGCAATCCATCTCGATCGAGACGCACCGCAAGCGCTTGCACGTCGCCATCGACGGCGAGGTCACTTCCATGGATACGCCGCTGCACTACCGCGTGCGTCCTGGTGCGTTGCGCGTGATCGTGCCACAAAGCCGTGAATCAAGCGATATGGAAGAAATCGAACATGCGCACGCTCGTACATCTCTCTGACCTTCATTTTGGTCGCGTTGCTCATGCCCTCGTCGCACCTTTAAGCGAGCTGATCGGGCGGATCAAGCCTGATGTCGTGGTTGTTTCAGGCGATTTGACTCAGCGCGCACGTACCGAACAGTTTAAAGAAGCGCGCCGCTTTCTGGATTCGCTGCCAACGCCACAGATCGTTGTGCCTGGGAATCACGACGTGCCGCTATATGATATTTTCAGCCGCTTGCTGCAACCACTCGCCAAATACCGGCGCTATATTACCAATACTCTGGAGCCGTTCTATGCCGATGAAGCCATCGCCGTGCTCGGTATCAATACCGCACGGTCCCTGACCTTCAAGCGTGGCCGCATCAATGAACAGCAGATTGCGAGCGCACGTACGCGGCTCTGGCCCCCAAGCGCTCATGTCACGAAGATCATTGTGACTCACCATCCGTTCGATTTACCGGATGGCTACGAGGATAGGGAGATTGTCGGACGCGCACGGATGGCGATGGAAATGTTCGCGAGCTGCGGAGCGGACCTTTTTCTCGCGGGGCACTTGCACGTAAGTCATACAGGAAACAGCGCGGCACGCTATAAAATTCGCGGGCACTCCGCGCTAGTCGTGCAGGCGGGAACCGCCACTTCGACACGCGGCAGGGGTGAATCCAATGCTTTCAATGTGATCCGTATAAGCCACCCGTATATAAGCATCGAGCGCTTTACATGGCAGCCGGAACAGGGGACGTTTGTGCTCTCCGTGACCGAAGCCTTTGAGCATAACTCAGCGGGTTGGTCGCGCGTTTTAAATCGTAATTTGTCTGGTCTTGTCGGACCCAAACAAGAATAGCGAAAACCGCAAAGATACCCGCTCGACCGTGACGATGGATGTCGCTTTGTCAGCCTTTTTCTCAGGCGACAAGATGGTCTTTTACATGGGCGCAAAACCACGAGACCAGCGGAATCGCTTCTAAAAACTGCAGTTCCTTGCGCGACCGTTAAGACCGATCGACGATGTTCCTATGTCTTGGCCGATTCCAACTTTTGGCCCAACTGCTCAAGTTGGCCTTTGTCGAAGACCTCGCGGATTTTTGGAAACATTTCCCCTTCCTCTTCCTCAACGTGACGTTCCACGGCCTCAATCAATTCCGCCAATTTAGAATCAAACTCGTCGTCTTCGGCTTCTAAGTCTTGCAACTCCTTGATGAGGGCCTTCGCTTCTTGATGTTCCTCCAGGGCTTCGGCTACCATCTCCTTTAACACCTCTTTTTTCTCAATTGCGGGATAAAAAACCGTCTCTTCGATATGGGTATGAGTCTCCAATTCCCCATCAATTTTGTCGAAAAGTTCCTTTTTCTTGCCGGGGTCATTGGCATCCTTTACCTCTCGAAATAGTATCTTCACTTTTCGGTGATCTTGTTCAAGAATTTGTAAAGCGTCCATTTTCTTCCTCCAGTTCAATACGGTAATTAACAAGGGTTTTATTGTGCCAGTTGCCAGAATCTTCGCGTCTCGAGTCTTAGTCATGCTTCTTGCAATGGAAACCTCCCGTTTCTACTGTGTCTCGCTCGTTACAGCTGTCGCATAAAAGCCACCAAATCTTTTTTATCCTGCTCATTGAGCTTCAGTTCGAGAACCAGATTGAAAAACTCGACCGTGTCTTCGAGCGTCAACAACCGTCCGTCGTGAAGGTAAGGTGGGCTATCTTTGATGCCGCGCAGGGTGAATGTTTTGATGGGTCCGTCAGGCGTTTCATTGAGAAACCGCTCGAGTTTCAGGTCGTGCATTTTATTGTCGAGATAAAACGGTGGTACGTGACAGGTCGCGCACTGAGCCCGGCCGAAGAAAAGCGCTTCTCCGCGCAGCTCGTTTTGGGTTGCTTTAGCAGGATCAAGCCTGCCTAATAGGTTAAGCTTCGGTGCCGGGGGAAAATCGAGCATGTTCTGCAGCTGTGCCATGTGGCTCACTTCAATCCGATCCAGAATGTTTATGCCCTTTTTCATCGCCCTGATCGGATCGCCATTGAAATATGCCGTGCGCTGTTCGAACTCGGTAAAATCTTCTACCGACCGCAGACTGCGCTTTGAACCGTGGATTTGTTGATTGAACATGCCCCGTAGACTCACTGTGTCGAGTCGAAAGCGTCGGTGTTGCGGACGATCATCGGGATTAAGATGAAACTGCGCTGTCGTATGGCCATTGACGTGGCAATCGAAACAAGACACGCCGAGGCTCGGTTGTGATGTCTTGCGGTCGTCGGTGGCGTTGAATTCTTCTTGCGGAAACGGGGTTACAAGCAGACGGAAACCATCGAGCTGGACCGGAGTTAAAATATCCTTAAACAAGCGATGGAAATTATTGATGGATACGACTTCACCCCGCGAAACATCTCCCAGTTCGGGCCGATTTTGGAGAAAAATGGCGGGAGGGAATTCGGGGATAAAAGCATCAGGAATATCAAACTGGACGTCGAACCGATCCAGGCGCGGAAACATTTCGATTTGCATCGCCGGGAACACCATACCCCCAGCAGCATGCTTGGGATGCGGCAACGATGGGTAAGGGAAAAGTCCACTCTTGCGAATGTCCTGCGGCGTCATTTTCGCTAAATTCTGCCACGTCGTTCCCTGCAATCGCGCTGTGGGTCCAATCGCTAAAGGCTTGCCCCGCGACATTTTGACCGTGGAATCGACCTTCGGTGTGAGATCGTAACGGCGTTGGAGAAGCTCCCGCTGAGCGCTCGTCACTTTGGGTTTGTCGGCAGTATCCTGTTTAACGATTTCTTCGGCGGGCTGCATGGGTCGCTTGGCATCTAATGGGTCCCGCGCAAAGTCGAAGCCGAGCATTTTTCCCTGGTCGGGCTGGGTCTCAAACACCGGTGACGATGAGGGAGCACTGGTTGCGCTGAAAATATCAGACCGGTCATGTTGAGTCTGCTGCTGTTCCGGGCGAGTAACTTGTACCTGTCTTGAAGTTTGAGCTTCTTGAACCGCGTCGGACAGTGTTGGTGTCCGTTGCTGGCCGATTCCAGTGGCGGCATAGAGCACTAATGTGAGTACGACCACTCCAACCAGTGCAAATGAGACATATCGGCGATTCATAAAATTCCTTTCACTTCGGAAAAGATCGGAGTTTGCACTTACTATGCTGAGCGTTTTTCTGGTGGCGGAGTTTGTCTCTGTTCAGTCGCGGAGGCAATGCTCTGCGCATTTTTCGCCGGAACGACTCCTGATCCGTAATGCGCGGCGTAAACCTGTGTGAACTCTGCGCCTAGAAAGAATATTAGCGACGAATAGTAAACCCAAAGCAACACTGTAATAAGGGATCCGGCGGCCCCGAACGTCGATGTAACTCCGCTGGTTCCTAGGTAAAGGCCGATTAGAAATTTTCCAATCGTAAATAAAATCGCAGTAAGCGCCGCGCCGACCCAGACATCTTTCCACTGAATTTTAACGTCGGGAAGAAATTTGTATATCATCGCAAAAAGGACGGTGGTCAGTCCAAACGAAACGACGAGCTCCAGTATATGAGCGATAATCTTAGCTCCACCGAGTAAGCTGCCCATCACCTGTGAGAGGCCGGCCACGAGAGCCGTAATTGCAAGCGACACCAAAAGAAGAAAACCAATCGCTAAGACCATGGCAAATGTTAAGAACCGTGTGCGGATAAAGCCCCACAGACCTTGCCCTGTTTTTGGCGCAACGCCCCAGATCGTATCGAGGGATGTCTGCAACTGGCCGACAACGCCGCCCGCGCCGAACATTAAAGCGACGATGCCGACAACCGCTGAAACCACACCGGTTTTGGGTTGGTTACTTGCATGTTGAATCATGTCTTGAACGGCTCGCGCACTGTCCTGACCAATCATACCGCGTAAAGTTTCAACGACCTGATTTTGTGCGGCCTCGCGCCCAAAAACCAGTCCGGCTACGGCTATGGCGATGATCAACAATGGCGCAAGAGAGAAGAGGGTGTAGTACGACAACGAGGAGGCTAACTGAAAGGGTTGATCTTCAAGCCACTGCATGACGACGGTTTTCGCAAACTGCCAGAGAGTTAGTGGCTTTTTGCGCGACCGAGAACCAGGGACCTCGGCATCTTCTCGATTCATTTCTCTACGGGCCATGACGGCGGACTCAAGAATGCGTCGAGCTCGGCTCTGATACCGGCTGTCCGGTATCCGCTTTTACTCCTTCGTCGGCGCGCTTTACGGTGTCCCGTACCTGGTCGTATGTATCACGAGTGATTTCTTTTACCTTTGAAACGGTCTGGTCCCGCACGCTGCCCAGCAGCCGATCCTCTTGTTCAGTTGGCGGGAGCGCGGCTCCAATCGCCGCTCCAAGTGCAATTCCCAAAGCCCCAACAATCAACGGCTGATCTTCCAGCAAGAAACTAAGCCCATCACGTGCGCGTCTTACCTGCGTTTGGGCATCACTGGCGACCTTATTTGATACGCCGCTGACTGTGTTAATCACATCATCTTTCGAGCTTATGAGCTTTTCTTGTGCCGCGGTCGCCGTAGCTCTGATGGTTTCTGCGGTGCTTTTTAATTTGTCCGTTGCACGCGAAGGAACGCTTGTATTTGAGGTATCGCTTCTATCTGCGGTATTTGAGTCGTCGTAGATATTTACTGACGGAGAGCGGCCGGAAAAAAACATCATCCACATGATCCCGACCGCGGTTAGCGCTACGGGTACCGGGTTCTGTTTGACCGAGTTGCCGAAATTCTGGGCCAAGTCGCCGCCGTGTTTGCCAAAAACATTTAAACACTGGTCAAGTAATTGGCCGGGCGATAGTTTTCGTTCAAGCGCGTCGAGGGTTTGGTTCATTTCACTGCGAGTTTGGTTGATCTCTCTTTCGAGAGTCGCCGGATCCTTCTGTGAATCGACTCGTGTATCGATAGTCATGAGATTCTCCTCTCCACCATCTCTTTATCCCTGCGAAAAGCATCCTGGGTACGCTCAGGCGTCAGGCGAGACGCTTCGAACTTCTTTTTACCGCTTTGCAGCATAACAAAGCCGGCAATTGCCGTTATTACACCGATTATAAGAGCCGCCAGCCAGTCTGAAACGACGTGGGCGAGCGCAAACGTAGCTGCGCTTAGTAATACGAGCAGGGCCGCAAACAGGACGGCACCACCAGCGGCTAGGCTTATGGCACCTATCTTTGCTTGGTTAATCGACTCGGACAGTTCGGCCTTGGCGAGAGCAAGCTCTTTCCGTAACAGCGTCGATAATTCGTCTACCAATCGGCTCAGCAAGCCCGTCGTAGAATCAGGCTGTGGTTCCGTTGGACGCGGGGACGCATGACTACTCGAGGGTGGAAATTGCTGCGCCATAATTATTCTCCTTTTATTACGTTTGGAACGACTATTTCCCGATAACGTGTTGCGTCCGCATCAACTGTTGTAGGGGGGAGCGTTACCGACTCCGAATCGGCTGTCTGGTCTGCGGCATCCTTTTCTTTCTCGTGCCCCACTGAAGAGGCTTTTACGAAACGGGAAAGGGCAAACCCGATCGCCACACTACCGAGTAAAAACAGTGTAGGATTCTTTCGCGCAAGGCTGAGCGCATCCGTTCCGAGCTCGTCAATGCTGCGAGTGTTCAATGTGTCGGCCAGAGTCTTTATACTATCCGCAAATTCACCCGTATAACGGGCAAGCGTTTGTTGGTCATGGCGGCCGAGCTCTGCTGAGGCCTGTTCGATTACACCAGCAACTTTTTGCGCTTGATCGACTGCGGCTTTCTTGGTTGTGTCCAACTGTTTTTGTCCACTTTGCTTCGCTTCTTGCGCCAGTTCGGTGGCCTTGGATTTCAGGCTGTCGCCTTCAGACTGGGTTTGTGCCTCATTCATTTGCTCTTCCATAATAAATCCTCCTTCGCTGCCTTCGACTATCGGTTACGGCGAAACAATCAGCAAAAGAGAGGCCGAGACGAAAACAATAATTTAAAAGATTATGATGGAAAAATACCGAACAGTTTCAAGCTAGAGTTCAGCAGGTGGCGTCCATGTTCATGGCGTGCGGCGGGAATTATCTTCTGACAAAGTCAAAAAGAGTAGCAGTAAACCCATCAGCATAAGGATGCCAACAATGGATCAACTTACGAGCGCCGCCGCAATCTTTCCGCAATCGCGTGCACGAGCGGATGAGACAGAATCTGCTCCAGTGGCTCTGACAAAGCCATAGACCAGGACCTCTCCGGCGCACCGGGAAGATTGGGCCGCAGTTGAATCGCCAATGCGTCCTCCAGAGTAGCGGCTATGATCGCCGAAGGAGCTTGTGCAAGCAGTTCATAAGCGCGCTTGATGATATCTTCGATAGGAGCATCGTCACTGAGATCGGTCATCAAGCCCAAGCGCTGGCGAATCTCCAGCGTGCCTTTTTCATTGGGGTGGAGCCTAAGCTGACGTTGCTCTTCTAGGTCGGCGCCGGTCCACAGACCTGCGATGGTCGGCAGATCGTGCGTGGTGACGGCAGCCAGCGCCAATTCAGGGTATTTGTCGGGCGGATCTTGTTCGAACCATAGGAGTCGGTAAGAGAGTACTCGATTCTTCGCAAGCTTATTCCGCGCGCTTTCTTCCACTGTTCCAAGGTCCTCGCCAACGATATAGGCTTTAGCCCGCTCACTTTCTAAAGCGAGTATCGCGAGAAGCTCGTCCGCGGGATATCGCACATAGGCTCCGGTCGTCGCGTCATTGCCTGGGGGAATCCAAAATAGTCGGAACAATCCCATAACGTGGTCGATGCGAAGACCCCCGGCATAGCGCAAAGCGCCCCGCAGTGTTTGAATGAAAGGATCGTATCCCGCCGCGCGTAGTTTCCACGGCACGAATGGGCGCAAGCTCCAGTCTTGCCCCAATGTGTTGTATTCGTCCGGCGGGCTGCCCACCGTTACGCCATCGGCGAACACATCCTGCCATGCCCATGCGTCGGCGCCGTCCGGGTTGACGCCGATGGGGAGATCCTGCATGAGCGGTATCTCGGCGGCGGCCCTTGCCAGTTGTTCATCGAGCAGCCACTGGGTCCATTGATGTAACCGCACGCGCTCCGCGTGATAGTCGGCATATCGGGCCACTTCCGGTGATTTAGGATCGCGATATTCCTCCGGCCATTGATGCCAGCCCGTGCCGTGATGCTCGCTGAGCGCGCAGAATAGCGCGAATTGAACCAGTGGCGCGCCCTGCTCCCGGCAGAATCGATCGAAGCGCTTATCGCCGGAAAAGTTTTTCCAGAGCAATTCAAGGGCGTCCTTTTTGAGTTTGAACACGGCATCCCGATCCACGCGCCGGTCCTCGTTTAGCTGCGCACCGGCCGCGGCAAATCGTTGGAGATCCGATCGCAAGTCCGAGGCGCCTGGGACTTCCTCGATACGCAGATAAAGCGGGTTGCGAAAACGGCGGCTGCTGGGAAAATACGGGCTGGGTTCCTGGGGTACGATCGGCAGCGGCGCTTGGAGCGGATTGACCAATAATACTTTCGCGCCGAGCTCACGCGCCGACCAGCGGGCTAACCGGCGCAAGTCGGCGAAATCGCCGATTCCCCAGCTACCCGAGGATCGCAGCGCATAGAGCTGGGCCGACCAGCCCCAGATGCGCAAGCGTTCCGGCAGATAACATACGCCCGGGCTCACGATCAGCTTGGTATCCCGGTCTTCGTCAAGGTAACGCAGCGTATGGTAGCCGGGCGGGAGATCGCCGGGGAGCGCCTTATCGACCGCCAGCACGGCGCCATCCTCGAGCGTAAGCTGCGCGGGGTGGTGCAGTTGCCGACGGGAGCCGCATCGGACCACCATGAGAGACGCCTTCGCCGCGGGCGGCGGCCGACCCATCGCAGAGGTTATCCCAACCATCGTTTCCGGTGGCGCTTCCCGCCACTTTCCCAAGGCATCTTCGAAACCTCTGAGGATGTCCGAACTAACCCGTCGCGCCATGATCAACCCTTAATCTTAGGAGCCGCATCCTCGGTTCTATCGACGACGGCCACCGACTCGGGCGGCAATTCTATTCTACCGTCTATCAATCGAGCCTCGCTTGTGGAGGACAATAGGATTTCGCCGGCGCCGAGTTGCAGCGGTACCTGTTGGGGGCGACCCGCAAGATTGCAGGTGACGGCCGCTGTGCCGCGTGTCATCACGATCCATTGCGCCTGCTCATCAAAATTCACCGTAACCCGTTCTAAACGACCGTCGGAGAGAGCGGGGATTTTGCGCCGTAGTCGAATTAGCCGGCGGTGCCAATCCAACATCTCGGCATGAGAATTTTTTTCGAGTTCGCCCCAGTTCAGTCTGGAGCATTCGAAGGTCTTCGGAGCTTGCGGATCGGGGACGTCTTCGACATGCGCGCTAAAGGCGGCAAATTCGCGCCGGCGCCCCTCCGTCACGGCGCGCCCGAGTTCCGCGTCTTTATGATCGGTAAAATAAATAAAAGGCGAACTCGCGCCCCACTCCTCGCCTTGAAAAAGCATCGGAATGAATGGCGCCGTCATGACCAGCGCCGCCGCGATTTTGAGACGCCCAAGACTCATCAAATGACTGCTGCGTTCGCCCTTGGCGCGGTTGCCGATTTGATCGTGGTTCTGCAAATAACCCAGAAAAGAAGATCCCGGCAATCCTACGGCGGGTCTGCCATGGCAGCGCCTTCGAAAAACGGAATAGCGGCCGTCGTAGACAAAAACTTGCTGCAGTGCTTTGGCGAGGTCGGCAAGTGAGGCGAAATCAGCGTAATACCCGTCGCACTCGCCGGTCAATACGGCGTGCAGTGCATGATGAAAGTCATCGCTCCATTGCGAGTGAATGCCATAGCCGCCGATCGCCGGGGAATGTACGACACGGGAATCGTTAAGATCGCTTTCCGCGAT
>Ga0193717_1001714_pt1 | contig 13242 bp, 12 predicted proteins | sample U2c2metaG_FD_145900 | JGI IMG/M metagenome (GOLD analysis project Ga0193717, IMG submission 145900) | Soil microbial communities from a riparian zone of the East river system, Colorado, United States - U2c2 | ecosystem: Environmental > Terrestrial > Soil > Riparian zone | place: USA: East River...
CGCGTGCCGCCAGCTGTCGCCCGAAGTCCTGTTCGCGCTGCTCGTGGACAGCAACGGGCAGCTCGTCGACCTGTGGAAGAAGGTCGACCTTGACGAGGTGCGCGACAGCGTCCCGCTGTGGCTGACGACCGCGCGGGAGTACGCGGGCTACTGGGTGCGGCACCAACTGATCCGCGAGGCGCTCGACCTGCCGCTGCTCGACGAGACGGCTTTTCTCGCCCCGGTCGTCGACACGCTGCTGCGTTCGCTCCCGCTCGCCCTGCGCGACATCGTTGTCCCCAAAGGAAAGCGCGTGACGATCACCATCTCCGGCTCGGCGGGCGGCACCTGGTCCGCCACCCGGACCGCCGACGACTGGGTCCTCGATCAGCGCCCGCCGCCGCGCTCGCCCTATGCCGCTGTCACGACCGATCCGCACACCCTCTGGCGCCTGAGCACCGGGAACCTGCGCCTCGCCGACGCCCGCGCCCACCTCACCGTCACCGGCGACGCCGACACCTGCGAAGCCCTCCTCCGCGCCCTCTGACCCTCGGGGAATATGTCGACACTTTCCCCAAGGGCGGGCTAGCGGACGGCGCGGCGGGCTTTTTTGGTTTCCTTGCGCAGCTGGAGGATCCGGGCGCCACCGACGAGCGCGACCAGCAGGGCACCGGCGATCGCGGAGAAGAGCATCGCGACGGCTAGCGGGAGGCTGCCGGACATGCCGAGGAAGTGCACCGAAGCGGCGTCCAGGTTCTGCAGGATGAAGATCAGCAGGAAAATGAGCACCAGCAGCGCGACGATGACGGCCACCCACGTGCCGCTCACCCGCGTGGGCCGGAGTTTCTTGGCCGGAGCCGCCGGGGCGGGCTGGACTTCGACGGGCGGCGCCGGCGGAAGACGGTCCTCAGCGGACTCCTGCACCGGAACGTGGACTTCTTCGGCAGAGCGCGACGCCGCGTGCTTGCCGTCCTGGGCGTCAGTCATAAAGCAATTGTCAACCCGTTGGGCGATTTCCGCCGGTTCTAATGCTCAAATGGGTGAACGCCCGCCCAGCTCAGCGTCACGACGTTGCGGCCGGAAGAGCCGAGATCGGGCGGCGTCCGGGAGTCGACACCCATTTCCCGCAGCGCCTCGGCCACTTCGGGGGCCGCTTCCGGCGGCAGGCAAAGGCGTCGCCTGCTGACGTCGACGAGTTCGTCGAAACGCCGGTATTCGGGCGCGGCTGTCTTGCTCCAGCGCGTGACGTCGACGTCGAGACCGAGCTCCCGCAGCGCCGCGACGGCGTCGTCCGCTGTCGGCCCTGCCGGGCGGGTGATGCCGTGAAACCGCTGCCACAACGGGTTGAGTGAGGTCAGCGGATGGATTTCGGCGGTCTCGACGATGACCCGCCGCCGCGCGCGGGACGTCAGCGCTTCGACGAACGGCGCGAGGTCCGGCGCGTTGTACAGAACGTGCGCGCAGACCACGACGTCCACCGGCTCGACCTGCGCGGCGACGTCCGGCCAGCGGCCTTGGACCAGCCGGTGCGGAATCGCACCGGCCCGCTCGTCGAACTCGGCCAGCAGCGCTTCGTTCGTGTCAACGGCGGTGATGTGCGAAATCAGCGCACCCGCCGGCAGGCTCGCCGCACCGGCCGCGGCGCCGACGTCGAGCACGGTCCCACCGGGTGACAGGGCCTTGGTGAGCTGCTCGTAGGTCGCGCCGGACGGCGTCCGCAGATGCCTGTCGGCGCGCCGGACGAACACGGCGTGCGGCAGGACCCACGGCGATTCGGGCGCGGCGGCGAGGATGTGCTCCGGGATCGCCCAGCCCGCGAGCTGCGCCGACCAAGCCTCGAGTGCGTCCATGGGACTCATTCCTACCCGGAACCTTGAAGCTGACGCCAAGTGCCATGAACGACGCGTTCAGGGCGTTGAGTGACACGAACGCGTCGTTCATGGCGTCGCTAGCAGGCCTTCGACGCCGTTCAGGAAGGTCTCACCGGCCACCACCGGGTCGCCCAGGCAGCTGGCCGCCATCACTCCGTCGCGCAGCATCACGAAATGCCGCCCTAAGCCCTCCGGCGAGGCTTCGTGCGTCTGGGCGAAAAGATCGGTGACCGTGGTCAGGAACCACTCCCGATGGGCGAGCACCGCCTTGTGCACCAAGTGATCGGCATCCGGATACTCGGCCGCCGCGTTGAGGAAGGCGCAGCCGCGGAAACCGGGCGCCCGGATCTCCTCGACGATCTGCCGGGCGATGTCCCGCAGGATGTCGGCGGCCGGTTTCCCACTGTCCACTACCTGCCCGTACTGGGCGCGAACGTGCTGGTGGATGCGTTCCAGATAGGCGACGATCAAGTCTTCCTTGCCAGGGAAATGCCGGTACAAGGTAGCGCGGGTCACTTTCGCTTCGGCGATGATGCGCTCCACGCCGACCGAGTGGATGCCCGACGCGTAGAAGAGCGCGATGGCGGTGTTGAGCAGGCGCTCCCTGGCCTCGGAGGGGCGGCTGGTCAGTTCCGTGGAGGTCACCTGCCCAAGATAACAGAAAGAACGATCGGTCTTGACACGCTCAGTCGACCTATGTCACTCTTCGTGCAGCAAGACCGATCGTTCTTTCTTCCTGGCTCGAAAGGAACCCCCGTGACCACCATCGACGAAACCCGGACCCCCGACACCGCTCCCGCGCTGCGCCGGCTCTATTTCGTACGCTTCGGCTTCGCCGTCATCTGGGCCGGTCTGCTGGCCCTCACCGCAGCCGACCTGGGTGTCGCCGCCGGTGTGCTGCTCGTGCTCTATCCACTTTTCGACGTGGCCGCGGCCGTCGTCGACGCCCGGTCGTCGCGGGCACGGGAGCTGGTGCTGAACATCGTGATCAGCTCGCTGGCGGCACTCGGACTAGCCTTCGCCGCGACGTCCGGTATTCCCGCCGCGCTACGGGTGTGGGGTGCGTGGGCCGTGCTGGCCGGGGTCGTTCAGCTGATCGTCGCCCTGAGGCGGCGCCGGCTCGGGGGACAGTGGGCGATGATCCTCAGCGGGGGAATCTCCACGGTGGCCGGCGCGTCCTTCATCGCGATGGCGACCCAGGACGATCCGTCACTGACGACCCTCGCTGGCTACGCCGTACTCGGCGGGGTGTTCTTCTTGATCTCGGCGATCCGCCTCGGACGGACCACCCGAACCGCCTGACGCTCGTGAGTGTTTCGCGGGCTTCCATTGACGGGTAAGGCAAACGTGGCATGTCGCCGGATGCCCTGAACGACGCGTTGAGGTCATTGAGTGACACGAACGCGTCGTTCAGGGCATCGCTGGTCACTTACGCCACGGGTGCCCAGGAGGCCAGCCAGGCTTTGGCGGCTTCGACGCCGTCGAGGGTGATCTGGTGTCCGCCGGGGTGCCGGTGCGCGGTCACCTCGGCCGAGTGGTCTCGCAGCGACGCCACGAGCTGGTCGTTGGAGTCGAGCGGAGCCATCGCGTCGCGTTCGCCGTTGGACAGGAACACCCGCGTTCCGGCGAGATCCAGCGCGGGCGGCGCGGGCAGCGGCATCATCGACGCGAACAGCGCGGCCTCGCGGACGACGTCGGGCCGCAACAACGTGAGTGCGGCCGCGATGTTGGCGCCGTTGGAGAATCCGACGGCGACGAGCCGCCGGCCGGCAAGGCCGTAGGTTTCCGAGGCCATACCAACAAAATCGGCTAGCTGACCGGTCCGCGTGACGACGTCTTCGTAGTCGAAGACGCCCTCGGCGAGGCGCCGGAACCAGCGCGGGGCGCCGTGTTCGGAGACCGGCCCGGCCGGCGCCAGCAGCGCCGACTTCGGGCTCAGCTCACGGCCGAGGCCGAGCAGGTCGTCCGGGCTGCCGCCGGTGCCGTGCAGCAGCAACAGCACCGGCGCGTCCGCGTCGCCCTCGACGTACTTGTGGTCCATCAGCAACGCGCTCACGACAGCTCCGGGTTGTTCTCGGTCGGAAGGTTCAGCTTCGGCAGCATCGCGACGATGTCTTCGCGCTTCGGCTCGAGCCATGGCGGCAGCTTCAGCGCGCGGCCGAGCTCCAGTAGCGGCTCGTCGATCGCGAAGCCCGGCTCGTCCGTGGCGACCTCGAGCAGCGTGCCGCCCGGCTCACGGAAGTAGATCGAGCGGAAGTACTGCCGGTCGAGAATGGACGTCACGTTCACGCCCTTGTCGACGAGTTCCTCACGCCACGCGGCCTGGGTCGGCTCGTCCGGCGCCCGCCAGGCGACGTGGTGGACGGTGCCCGCGGCGACGAGGCCACGCGGCGCGTCGGGCGTCACGAGGACGTCGACGAGCGCACCCGGCCCACCTTCACCGGCGGAGAAGCGCAAACGATTGCTGTCCTGGCTGGCGAAGGTCAGGCCCAGCCCGTCGGTCAGCATCCCGGCGGTCGCGTCCTCTTTGGACACTGACAGCGTGACGGAGTGCAACCCACGAATCGCGTGCTGCGCGGGCACCAGCGCGGTGTCCCACGGGTCACGCGGGTCGCCTTGCGGGTGCGCGACGAGCGCGAGCTCAAGACCATCCGGGTCCCGGAAGGTGAGCGTGTCCTCGTCGTCGGCGTTACGGATCTGGCTCGTCTCGACGCCGCCGGCGGCCAGATGCTGCTTCCACCAGCCGATCGAGGCTTCCGGCACGGAGAACGAGGTTGTGGTGGCCTGGCCGTTGCCGTGGCGGCCGCGCGGAGCGTCCTTCCACGGGAAGAACGTCATCAGCGAGCCGGGCTTGCCGGACTGGTCGCCGTAGTAAAGGTGGTACGTGCCCGGGTCGTCGAAGTTGACGGTGGTCTTCACCAGCCGCAGCCCGAGCGTTCGCAGGTAGAAGTCGGCGTTGCCCTGCGGATCGCCGCCGATGGCGGTGACGTGGTGCAAGCCGCTGGTCTTGATCGACATTTCGTCTCCTTGGGGCCGGTCTCTGTAAGCTATCGCCATAACCTCTTGCTCGCAAGATATATTCCGGTGAGAGATCTGGGGTACGCTGACCCGGTGACGACGACCACTCCCGACCCCGGAACCGATGACGACGAGATCGTCACCTGGTGGGGCCTGGTGATCGAGGGATACCTCGCGACCCAGGACAAGCTGATGGGCGAGATCGCCGAGCGCTTCGGGCTCGCCCCCGCCTCCTTCGACATTCTCATCCGGCTGGTCCGCTCGCCCGACCACCGAATGCCGATGACCCGGCTGGCCGGGGAAGCCGCGCTCTCCAGCGGCGGGTTCACCAAGGTCGCCGATCGGCTCGTCGCCGCCGACCTCATCTGCCGCGTCCCCAGCCCGGACGACCGGCGCGTCACCTTCGCCGAACTCACCGAGCACGGCTTGGAAGTCGCGAACCGCGCCCGCGAGGCCTGTGCCGAAATCCTGCGGCGCACGGTCCTCAGCCCACTCGGACCGGACGCGTCAAGATCACTCGCCGAAGCGATGCGCACGCTTCGCGAAGTGAACAAGGCGTGATCGGTGAAAAACTCACCCCGTCCGGGCGATAACACCTCCGGCCCCGAGGCGAGCACCATGGCCGCATGCTCACCAAATCCACCATCACGACCATGCTTCCGGTGACCAACCGGAAACGCCATTTCTATGCCGACACCCTCGGCCTGCGCCCGACCGGCGCGGGCCCGGACGGCACGCTGTACTTCGAAGCCGGCGCGGGCATCATCGGCCTGCGCACGGCGGCAGCGGGCACGCAGAGCAAAGTCACCGCGCTGAGCTTCGAGGTCGACGACCTCGAAACCGAGATGCTGGCACTGCAGTACATGGGCGTGAAGTTCCAGGACTTCGACGTCGAAGGACTCAAGACCGTCAACCACATCGCGGACTTCGGCGCCGAGCGCGCGGCCTGGTTCGTCGACACCGAGGGCAACACCCTGTGCCTGCACCAAAACCGTTTTTAGACGTCTAGGCCGGGAAAGAGTTTGGCAGCGTTGCCGGACAGAATTCCGGTGAGCACTTCGGCGGGCAAACCGAGTTTGGCCAGCGCCCGCACGTTTCTGTTCGCGCCCGGGACACCGGGCCAGTCGGTGCCGAACAGGAACTTCCCCGCCAGCCGGGTGAAATCGAAGCGCGCGTAGTACTCCGGAAGCTTCTTCGGCGGCAGGCCTGCCAGGTCGAGCCAGACGTTGCCCTTGGCGAGCGCCAAAAACGCGGCGACGTCGTACCACCAGCCGCGGCCGCCGTGGGCGAAGACGAACTGGACGTCCGGAAAGTCCTCGACGACGTCCGCCATCAGCTCCGGGTTGCCGAAACTCGCGCGCGCACCGGGAAAGCTGCTGACGCCGGAGTGCAGGATCACCGGCACACCGCGCTCCGCACACACCTGGTACGCCTGGTACATCTCCTTGTCGGCAGGCGAAAACGCGCCGTGCACGGGATGGATCTTCAACGCCACCGCGCCCAGATCGAGCTGCCGTTCGACCTCCGCGGCGAGCGGGTGATGCAGATGCGGGTTGACGTTCGCGACCAGCCGGAAGCGGGTCGGGTTGAACTTCACCAGCGGCAAGTTGTCTTCGATCGGCTGGATCCCGGTGGCCCGCGGGCTGTACTCGCAGAACAGCAGTGCCCTGTCGACACCTTCGGCTTCCAGCAGCGCGTCCAGCTTCTCCGGGACGGGATTGCCGTCGTCGTCGTACGCCGAACGCCACGGATGACCCCGGGAGAACTCACGCGCCCATTCCATCCACGCGGGTTTCAGCGTCGAGAGCCTCGGTACGTGGACATGGGCGTCGACAATGATTTCGCCGTCGATCATCGGGGCTTGAGCTCCACCTGGAGTGAATCTCGGACCAGCTCCCGGATCACGTTACGCCGGATCTTGCCCGTCGCCGTCTTGGGCAATTCGGCCAGCTCGACCACGCCTCTCGGCCGTTTGAACGAAGCCAGGCCCGCGCGGCAGAACGCGATCAGCTCCTCGGCGTCGATCGTGTGGTCCGACACGCCGACCACGCAGGCCACCGGTTTGTCGATCCCGTCGGCGTCCGGTGCGGCCACCACCACGACCTCCGCGACCGACGGATGTTGCAGCAACCGCTCTTCGACCTCGGCGGGTGACACCCAGATTCCGCCGGCCTTGAGCATGTCGCCGAAGCGGCCCAGGCAGGTGTACGTGCCGTCGTCGTTGCGGACGTAGCTGTCGCCGGTCCGCAGCCAAGCGCCCTGGAAGACGTGTTTCGTGGTCTCGTAACGGGCCCAGTAGCCAGTCGCGATGGACGGCCCGGACACATACAGCTCGCCGGGCTTGCCCGTGCCGTCGATCAGCTCACCGGTCTCGTCGCGGAGCTGGACGTCGTAACCGGGCACGGGAACACCCGTGCTCCCCGGCCGGACCTGGCCCGGCCGGTTCGACAGGAAGATATGCAGGGCTTCGGTGGACCCGATCCCGTCGAGGATCTCGACGCCGAACCTGTCCCGGAACCGCTCGAACAGCACCGCCGGCAGCGGTTCCCCCGCCGACACGGCCATCCGCACCGAAGCGAACGTGTCGTCCGGGATGTCGCTGGCCAGCACCGCGCCGTAGAAGGTGGGGACGCCGAAGAACAGCGTCGGTTTGTCGTCCCGGACCCGGGCGGCGATCAGCGCCGGGGTCGGCCGGGCCGGTTCCAGCAGGGTGGTGGCGCCCGCCGCGAGCGGGAAGAACGCCGAATTCCCCAGCCCGTAGGCGAAGAACAGCTTCGGCACGGACAGGAAGCTGTCCTCTTCCGTAGTACCGAGGATGTCCTTCGCGTAGGTCTCGCAAACCGCGCGGACACTGCCGTGCCGGTGCATCGCGCCCTTGGGCTGCCCGGTGGTACCGGAGGTGTAGAGCCACAGCGCCGGTGAGTCCTCCCAGGTCCGATGTGGAGTGAAGTCCAGATCCTCCACTGTGGACAGAGCGGTCCAGGAATGCGAACGGACCTTGGCCGGGAGCTCGGCGGCCTGCGCCCGGTCGAGCACGACGTCGGTGACCTCCGGCGCCAGATCGACCGCGATCGAGGCCTGCGCCGCGAACTCGCCGGACACGCAGAGCACGCGGGCGCGCGAGTCCGTCAGGACTTTCCCCAGCTCAAGACCGGTGACCATGGTCGAGATCGGGACCGGGACCGCGCCGGTGTACATCGCGCCGAGGATGCCGGTGAGCAGCTCGACGTCGTCGACCATGCACAGCATCACCCGCTCCTCCGGGCGTACGCCGATCCGCCGGAAGCCCGCGGCGACCCGCAGTGCCTCGGCGTTCAACTCCGCGTAGCTGAGCGTCCGCCGGACCGACACCACCGCGGTGTTGTCACCACGGCCTTCCCGGACGTGCCTTCCCAGCAGGTAGTCGGCCGCGTTGAAGGCAGCTTGCGGAACGGTCACTGCGCGCCCCTTACGTGAGGTACACGTACTCGTAGTCGAACGGCTTGCCGTTGATCCCCTGGCGCGGCGGCGCCACCCAACTGGCGATCTTGCCGCGCTCGTAGACCGGGTGCATCAGCGAGCGCACGAAGGTCAGGTCTTCTGTCGTGGGCAGCCATTTCCGCTTGCTGGCCTGCCAGGTCTGCTCGTCCACAATGGTGCCGTCGGGTGTCACATGGTGGCCGGAGTTTATGCCGACTTCGCGGTTGAAACCAGGGTGAGGCAGGGCGAATCTGTACGAGATGTCGCTTTCGGAGAGGATCTTGTTCCACCGGTTCACCCCGGTTTGGCAGTCGGCGATGTACTCGCTGCGCAGGTCGAGGTTCAGCAGCAGGATCGCCTGCAGCTCCTCGGCGCCCCAGGTCCCGTCCGGGCGCGGCTTCTCCAGCGTGGCGGCGTCTTCGGTGAGTTTGTGGTCGTCCCGGCGCCGGGTCTCCATCCAGCGGCCCTTGAGCCCCGCGGTGTAGTAGTTCGCCGCGTTGGTGGAGGTCTCGCTGCCGAAGAGATCGAGCGAGACGGTGTAGTGGAAGTTGATGTACTTCTGGATGATCTCGAGCGGGATGCCGCCGTGCGCGGCGATGTCGACGGTGTCGTGCTCCCGCATCAGGTCAGCGCTGCGCTGGACCACCCTGTCGACACCGGTGGTGCCGACGAACATGTGGTGCGCTTCCTCCTTGAGCATGAACTCGCAGGTACGCGAGAGCGGGTCGAAGGCGCTCTCCTTCAACGTCCCGAGCTGGTACTTGCCATCGCGATCGGTGAAGTAGGTGAACATGTAGAACGCCAGCCAGTCGGCGGTCTCCTCGTTGAACGCGCCGAGGATGCGCGGCGCGTCGGGGCTGCCGGAGTTGCGCAGCAGCAGGCCTTCGGCTTCATCACGGCCTTCGCGGCCGAAGTAGGCGTGCAGCAGGTAGACCATGGCCCAGAGGTGGCGGCCCTCTTCGACGTTGACCTGGAACAGGTTGCGCAAGTCGTAGAGGCTCGGCGCGGTCAGGCCGAGGAGTTTCTGCTGCTCGACCGACGCGGGCTCGGTGTCGCCCTGGATGACGATCAGCCGCTGCAGCTCGGAGCGATATTCGCCGGGGACCTGCTGCCAGACCGGCTCACCACGGTGCTCGCCGAACGCGATCGTGCGATCCGCGTCCCGCTCGGCGAGGAAGATGCCCCAGCGGTAGTCCGGCACGTTGACGTGGTCGAAATGCGCCCAGCCGTCACGGCCGACGCTGACCGCCGTGCGCAGGTAGACGCCCTGCGTTTCGAGCGTGGGGCCCATCTCGCCCCACCAGTTCATGAACTTCGGCTGCCAGCCCTCCAGCGCGCGCTGCAACCGGCGATCCCCGGCGAGGTTGACGTTGTTGGGGATCTTGGCGTCGTAGTCGATCTTTTCCGGCATTTTCCCTACACCCGCTTGTCGTCGAAGACGGCTTTCTGACCGGTGCCGTAGCGACGCAGGGCACCTTCCTCACCCGAAGCGTTAGGGCGGACGAAAATCCAGTTCTGCCAGGCCGCGAGCCTGCCGAAGATCTTGGTCTCGATGGTCTCCGGGCCGCGCGGCTGTCCAGCACGATCCGGATCTCGTCCTCCCAGTCGAGGTCGTCCGGAGCGTCGGTGACCAGGCCGAGTTCCTTCGCCTCCGTGGGAGACAGCTCGGCTTCACGCTTCAGCCACGAGATGTGGTCGTCTTCGCCGTAGAAGCGGGATTCGAGGCGGGACAGGCCGTTGCCCATCGGGAAGACGCCGAAGTTGGCGGGCGACAGCGTGATCGACGCGCGCTCCTCGCTCTCCTCGTCGTCGATGGGCGGTCCGTCCAAAATGTACTGACGGTCCGCGGCGAGGGCGAGTTCGAACAGGAGCCCGGCGAAGCAGCTACCCGGCTCGATCAGGGCGATCAGGCTGCGGCTGGTGACGTCGAGGCGCTTCAGGGTGCGCTTGAAGTAGTGGACGATTTCGTTCGCGAGCCAGTCGTCCGCCTCGAGTACCGCGCGTTCGTGCGCGAGCACTTTGTGCGGGTCGCCTTCGGTGCGCAGCACCCAGGTGCCGAGCTCGGTTTCGTTGGTGCGCAAGCGAAGGATGACGTCGTCGAGCTGGCGGGTCATGGCGAGCAGCCAGCTTTCGGCGCCCTGCGCGTGGAGGTCGCCGGGCTCGTCCTCGGGCCCGCTGACAGTAATGTCGACCGTGCCGAGCGCGCGGTCGAACACCGCGCTGACGTGCGAATACCGGAGGCCGTCGTCGGTCACCTCGCACTGCAGCGGGGTGAGTTCGACGCCCTGCGCGTCGAGCGGACGGCTGCTGCCGCGGGCGATCTCCTTGGCACGCTTCGCGACGGTCTCGCGGAACTCGACCCGCGGCACGAGTTCGTCGACCAGCCGCCATTCGACGGCTGTCTTGCCCTTCACGCCGTCCGAGCGGGTGGCGAAGACGTCGGCGAGGTCCTTGCGGACGCGGCGCTTGTCGACCACGCGGGTCAGGCCGCCGGTGCCGGGCAGGACGCCGAGCAGCGGCACCTCCGGCAGCGCGACCGTCGAGGAGTTGTCGTCGACCAGGAGGATCTTTTCGCAGGCCAGCGCGATTTCGTAACCGCCTCCGGCGCAGGTGCCGTTCACCGCGGCGACGTAGGTCTGGCCGGAGTTGGCGGTGGCGTCCTCGATGGCGTTGCGGGTTTCGTTGGTGAACTTGCAGAAGTTCACCTTCCACGCGTGCGAGGACCCAGCGAGCATGCGGATGTTCGCGCCGGCGCAGAAGACCTTGTCCTTGGCACTGGTCACCACCACCGTGCGGACGCCGGGATGCTCGAAGCGCAGGCGCTGGGTGGCGTCGTAGAACTCGATGTCGACGCCGAGGTCGTACGAGTTGAGTTTGAGCTCGTAGCCGGGGACGAGGCCACCGTTCTCGTCGACGTCCAGTTCCAGCCAGGCGACTTCGCCGTCGATGCGGATCCGCCAATGCCGATAGGAGTCGGGATGGCGATCGAAGGTCACGACGTCTGGAGAGGCCACACCTGATTGTCTACACAAAAATTGCGTACGTCAACGTTGTGTAGATGCTAATCAGCGGGTGGCGCAACTACGTCGCAGGTGACGACCCTCCACTCAACCACCCCACCCTCGCCCCACCCGAAAGATCACCCGTCTGGGTGCCCAAACTTCCGAATATGTCGACATGTTCTGAAATTTCGTTCGCACCCGCAAATAAAACTTGTCGACATATTCGGAAGTTTGGAAGGGGTTAGTAGGCGATGGGGAGGGTCAGGCGGGGGTCGGGGAGGGAGTGGCTGATTTCCAGGAGGTACTGGCCGGAGTGGGTGCGCCAGCCGGTGGAGGTCCAGGTGGAGGCGGCGCGGGACGAGATGGGGATGTCGACGGTGACGGCGGCGCCGGGCTCGGCGTGGACGGAAGCGAAGCCGACTAGCCAGCGTGCGGGTCGGTCAAGATCCACTCCAACGGGCGACAGGTAGAGCTGGACCACCTCACGACCGGCCCGGTCGCCGGTGTTCCGCAGGCTGACCCGCACTTTGCCGTCGTGGAGCTCGGCCGAGACGTACTCCCACGACGTATAGCCGAGCCCGTGCCCGAACCAGTACCCCGGCTCGTGCGCACTCCGCTCCCAGCCGCGGTACCCGATGAAAACGCCCTCCTCGTACGGCAGCACGCCGTCCTCCGGCTCGACACGCAGCACCGGGCAGTCCGCCATCCGCACCGGCCAGGTCGTCGGCAGCCGCCCGCCCGGCTCGGCCAGTCCGAGCAGCACGTCCGCCATAGCCGATCCGCCGTCCTGCCCCGGGAACCAGGTCAGCAGCACCGCGTCGACTTCCCACGGCAGCTCCACCGGCGAACCCGCGTTGACCACGACGACCGTGCGCGGATTCGCCGCCGCGACCCGCCGCACCAGTTCGTCCTGCCGCCCGGGCAGCGCGAGCGAGCGCCTGTCGAAGCCCTCGCTCTCCACCTCCTCAGTGGTGCCGACCACGACGATCGCGACGTCGGATTCCGCCGCCGCGACCACGGCCTGCTCGATCAGCATGTCGGCGTCGAGCGTCGGATCGACGTAACCGAGGCCGAACGAGATCCACGTGAAGTCACCGACGCCGATGCCTTCAGGCCGCTCGGGCAAGGTGTACGACAGCACCACGTCGACCGGCTCACCGCTGGTCAGCGGCACGTCGAACCGCAGCTCCTGGACCGACATGATCGCGGTGACCAGGTCGCCCGTCGGCCAGTTCGGCCCGTCGAACACGACCTCGCCGCCGATGACCAGCTTCAGCTCCCCCACCCCGGTCAGCCCGAACGTGTGCGAGCCGGTGGATCCCGGCGTGAAGCTGCCGACGACGTCGACACGGCGCAGCCGCTCGCCGTCCACCGCGCTCGGCAGCGTGCCGATCCACTTCACACTGGCCTCCCGCAACGGGAACGACGCCAGTTCCTCCCCCTCGGCGTCACGCGCGACTGCCCGCAGCGAGAACCCGTCCGACGCCGGATGCAGCGTGGTGCGCGGATCCGCGCCGAGCGAGTACGTCAGCTCGACGTCGTCGGGCAACGCGGCGCGCAGGCCGTCCAACGGCGAAGTGACCGCGGCCGGGAACACCGTCGCGCTGCCGCCGCCCAAGATCCGCGGCTGCGCGGCCGCCGCGCCGATCAGCGCCACCTTGCGCAGTTCCGATGGCCGCAACGGCAGGAGATCATTCTCGTTACGCAGCAACACGAACGACCTCGCCGCCAGCTCGCGCGGCAATCCCTCAGTGTCCACTTCGGACGGTTCAGTGGCCGCGACGCCTTCGAGCGCACCAACTCTGGCGGCCAGCTGCAACACCCGCCGGACCATCGCGTCGACGACGTCCTCAGTCACCTCACCAGCCCGAACGGCCGTGGCCAGCCGTTCCCCGAACACGGTCTGTGGCCCG
>Ga0193717_1001715_pt1 | contig 13237 bp, 14 predicted proteins | sample U2c2metaG_FD_145900 | JGI IMG/M metagenome (GOLD analysis project Ga0193717, IMG submission 145900) | Soil microbial communities from a riparian zone of the East river system, Colorado, United States - U2c2 | ecosystem: Environmental > Terrestrial > Soil > Riparian zone | place: USA: East River...
GCGGCGCCAGCACGCCGATCAGCGTGTAGCCGGACGACACCATCAGGGTGTTGTGCTGCGCCACCAGCATGTTCTCGAACACCGTCATGCCGGTGAACAGGCGGATGTTCTGGAACGTGCGCGCGACGCGCGCCTGCTGCGTCACCAGATAGTCCGGCATGCGTTCGAGCAGAAACAACGCCTCGTCGCCGCGCCGCAGGCTGCGCGTTCCGCGGTCGGTGAGCGTTTCGATCTCGTCCCAGATCGTATCGCCATGCGCGAGCGCGATGCGCCCTTCGGTCGGCTTGTAGAAACCGGTGATGCAGTTGAACACGGTGGTCTTGCCGGCGCCGTTCGGGCCGATCAATGCCGTGATGTCGCCGCGCGCCGCCGAGAACGAGAGGTCGTCGACGGCGACGAGCCCGCCGAAGCGCATCGAGAGATGCTCGACGCGCAGCACCGGTGCGGGCGAGGGGGCGTTCACGACGCCACCCGGTTCGGCCTTTGGCCGAACCACCCTCCCCCTGTGGGGGAGGGACAAGAAAGAAAGCCCGCGATCATCCGTGGCCTTCCTTCACGTGCGTGCCGAGGATGGTGCGGCGCTCCTTGTAGAACGCGTGCCGACGAGGCCGCGCGGCTTCCAGATCATGATCAGCACCATGCCGAAGCCGAAGATCAGCATGCGGTACTGGGTCGGATCGAAGTCATTGCCGAAAATGTATTTCAGGAAATCGAGCTCGCGCATGATCTCGGTGCCGCCGATCATCACCACGGCGGCGACGGCGACGCCGATCTGGCTGCCCATGCCGCCGAGCACGACGATGGAGAGGATCGTCGCGGATTCGAGGAACGTGAAGGATTCCGGCGAGATGAAGCCTTGCCGCGCGGCGAAGAACGATCCCGCGAAGCCCGCGAACATCGCGCCCATCGCGAATGCGGTGAGCTTGGTGTTGGTGGTGTTGATGCCGAGCGAGCGGCAGGCGATTTCGTCCTCGCGCAGCGCTTCCCACGCGCGCCCGACGGGAAGCTGGCGCAGCCGGATCGTCACATAGGCGGTGACCAGCGCAAGCGCGAGGATGATGTAATAGAGAAACAGCGTGCGATAGACAGGCGAGAATTCCAACCCGAAAGTCGCCGCGAAGCCCTCGTCCGATGCGTTGAACGGAATACCGAATAGCGTCGGGCGCGGGATCCCGCTGACGCCCGCATAGCCGCCGGTGAACGACACCCAGTTGATCAGGATGAGGCGGATGATCTCGCCGAAGGCCAACGTGACGATCGCCAGATAGTCACCGCGCAGGCGCAGCACCGGAAAGCCGAGCAGGACGCCCCAGAAGGCCGAGAGGATGCCGGCGAGCGGCAGCAGGATCCAGAACGAGAGGCCGAATTCCTTCGCGAGCAGCGCATAGGAGTACGAGCCGACCGCGTAGAACGCCACGTAGCCGAGATCGAGCAGGCCGGCGAGCCCGACCACGATGTTCAGCCCCCAGCCGAGCATCACGTAGATCAGGATCTGGATGCCGAAATTATCGATCCACTTCAGCGCGCCCTGCGGGAAGAAGACCATGATGATGACGGGATAGACCACCACGAATCCCATCGCGAACGGCGTGAACCAGTTGGCGAACCCCGTCTTGATCGCGGTCAGGCGCGCATTGTCGGCATGAGGGCGTAGCGCGCGGCGCTCGCGCCACGGCGCGATCACCAGCATGCCGAACAGCCGCGCGGCCGTGATGACCGCGACGATCGCGAGCAGCAGCGGGATGCGCGTTTCGAGCTCGAGCTCGTTGCGCATGTTCTGCACGGTCTTGAAGCCGATCAGCGGCAGCAGCAGCGCGAAGGAGATGGCGGCGGTAATCGCCGCGTCCTTCAGCGCCTTGCCGACCTCGACGCGCGGAGCGGTGGTCGTCGCGGCGACCGCCATGTCACACCTTCTCGACTTCCGGCCGGCCGAGCAGGCCCTGCGGCAGGAAGATCAGCGTGATGACCAGAATTGAGAAGGCGGCGACATCCTTGTAGTCGATCGAGAAATAGGCCGACCACATCGTTTCGATCAGGCCAATGAGAATCCCGCCGATCACCGCGCCGGGCAGCGAGCCGATGCCGCCGAGCACGGCGGCCGTAAACGCCTTGATGCCGGGCACGAAGCCATCGGAGAAGTTCACCACGCCGTAGTACATCAGGTACATGGTGCCGGCGACGGCGGCGAGCGCCGCCCCGATCACGAAGGTGATCGAGATGGTGCGGTCGACGTCGACGCCGACCAGCGCGGCCATCTTCTGATCTTGTTCGCAGGCGCGCTGCGCGCGGCCGAGCGATGTGCGCGACACCAGGTACCAGAACCCTGCGAGCAACACCGCGGTAATCCCCCAGATGATGAGCTGCCGGTACGAGATGGTCACGTCGTAGTCGCCGTGTATGAGCACGATGACATCGCGCAGCAGGGGTTCCGTCGCCTTGTTGCGCGGCCCTTGCGTCACCTGCACGAAGTTCGACAGGAAGATCGACATGCCGATCGCCGAGATCAGCGGCGCGAGGCGGAACGAGCCGCGCAAGGGCCGGTAGGCGACGCGCTCGATCACCCAGTTCACCAGCGAGGTGAACACCATCGCGACGATCAGGACGATCAGGAGGGCTAGGGCCACCGAGGCCATGCCGAGCCACGAGGTGAGGATCAGCAGCACGATCAGCGCGATGAAGCTCGACACCATGAACACATCGCCATGGGCGAAGTTCACCATCCCGATGATGCCGAACACCATCGTGTAGCCGATGGCGATCAGCCCATAAATCGAACCGAGCGTAATGCCGTTGATGAGTTGCTGGACGAAGACTTCCATGCGTCGGCCATCCGCCCGAAACGGGCTCCCCTGTACTGTCCCGGCGCCTGCCGCCCCGCGGATTCGAGGGACGGCCTCGTTTGATTCTTAACAGGTTTCCGCCGAGCGGCAACGGCGCGGCCGCTGCGGACCACAGCAGATTGGTCCACTGCGCCTGGCGTTGCTATCCTGCCGGAATGGAATTGAATACCGAGCTGGTTATACGCGTCGGCGCCGCGCTGTGCGTCTTTTTGGCGCTGGCCCTGTGGGAAGTGCTCAGCCCCCGGCGCGCCATGCTGATTGGCCGCGCGCGACGCTGGCCGGCTAATCTCGGCATTCTGGTCCTCGATGCGCTGCTGGTCCGGCTGCTGATCCCGGTCGCGGCGGTCGGCGTGGCGGTGATCGCCGCGCAGAGCGGCTGGGGGCTCTTGAACATCACCCCTTGGCCGGCGTGGCTTGAAGTGGTGGCGGGATTTCTTGCGCTCGATCTCGCGATTTACGCCCAGCATGTGGCGTTTCACAAGGTGCCGCTGCTGTGGCGCCTGCACCGCATGCATCATGCCGATTTGGACATCGATGTCTCCACGGGACTGCGCTTCCATCCGATCGAGATTATCCTCTCGATGCTGATCAAGATCGCGGTCGTGCTGTTGGTCGGTGTGCCCGCGGTCGCTGTCGTTGCGTTCGAGGTCGTGCTCAACGCGACCTCGATGTTCAATCACTCCAATACCGCGATGCCGCCGTGGCTCGACCGGCTGGTGCGGCTCATCGTGGTCACGCCCGACATGCATCGTGTGCACCATTCGGTGCTGCGTCACGAGACCGACAGCAACTTCGGCTTCAATCTTCCCTGGTGGGATCGTGTGTTCGGCACCTACCGGCCGCAGCCGCAAGCCGGGCATGAGGGCATGACCATCGGTCTGACGACGTTCCGTGACCCGCGGGAATTGCGGCTCGACCGTCTGATCACGCAGCCGTTCCGCAATGACACGGGCGCGGGCGCGACCTCATCCGCGATCGAGAGCGAGCAAGCCGGCCCCCGATAGTCCCGGCGAACCCCAAAATCATGCCTTGGCGTTCGCGTGGCGCGGCGGCATGTTGCGCGCAAAGGCTGGGCGCAACGCGCCGACACGGAGGAACGCGATGAGCCGGACGAAGCCCGAGGACATCATCGCCGGTAAGCGGCGGCCGTTCACCGGCAAAGAGTATATCGAAAGTCTCCGCGACGATCGCGAGGTCTACATCTACGGCGAGCGCGTCGCGGACGTGACGACGCACCCGGCGTTCCGCAATTCCGTGCGCTCGATCGCCAAGCTGTACGATGCGCTGCACGACCCGAAGCAGAAGGATCTGCTGACCTGCCCGACCGATGGCGGCAACGGCGGCTTCACCCACAAGTTCTTCCGCGTCGCGCAATCGCGCGAGGACCTGATCGCCCAGCGCGAGGCGATCGCCGCGTGGGCGCGCATGTCCTACGGCTGGATGGGGCGCACGCCGGATTACAAGGCGTCGCTGATGAATACGCTCGGCGTGCAGTACGATTTCTATGAAAAATTCGCCGACAACGCGAAGGCCTGGTACCGCCGCGCGCAGGACAATGTCCTGTTCATGAATCACGCCATCGTCAATCCGCCGGTCGACCGCAACAAAGCGGCGGATCAGGTGCGCGACGTGTTCATCACCATTCAGAAAGAGACCGACGCCGGTGCCTACGTCTCCGGCGCCAAGGTGGTGGCGACCTCGTCGGCGATCACGCATTACAATTTCGTCGGCCAGAACGCCGCCATGCCGGTGAACGATCCGGATCTCGCGATCATGTTCATCGCGCCGATGAACGCGCCGGGCGTGAAGCTGTTCTGCCGCACCTCCTATGAGATGGCGGCGAGCGTGATGGGCACGCCGTACGATTACCCGCTCTCGTCGCGCTTCGACGAGAACGACGCGATTTTCGTGTTCGACAATGTGTTCATTCCCTGGGAGAACATCCTGATCTACCGCGACGTGGAGAAGCTCAAGACCTTCTATCCGCGCTCGGGTTTCGTGAACGGCTTCCAGTTCCAGGGCTGCACACGACTCGCCGTGAAGCTCGACTTCATCGCGGGCGTCGTCGCCAAGGCGCTGCGCGTGACCGGCGCGGATGAATTCCGCGGCAACCAGGCGATGCTCGGCGAGATTATCGCGTGGCGCAATCTGTTCTGGGCGATCTCCGACGCGATGGCGATGAACCCCGTGCCGTGGAGCGGCGGGGCGGTGCTGCCGAACGCGCAATCCGGCTCGAGCTATCGGGTGTTCGCGGGCGATGCCTACCGGCGCTGCAAGGAGATCGTCGAGAAGATCATCGCGTCCGCGCTCATCTACCTGCCGTCGTCCGCGAAGGACTTCGAGAACCCGGAGATCGACAAGTATCTCGCGAAATACGTGCGCGGCTCCAACAACATCGGCTATCGCGAGCGCATCAAGATCATGAAGCTGTTGTGGGACGCGGTCGGCACCGAGTTCGGCGGACGGCACGAGCTCTACGAGATCAACTACGCGGGCAATCACGAGGACATCCGCATCCAGGCGCTGTTCAATTCCAAGAGCACCGGCTCCTACGACCGGATGATCGCGCTCGCCGATGCCTGCATGGCGGACTATGACGAGAAGGGGTGGACCAGCGACACCTGGCTCAACCCGGACGATGTCGCGTATCCGGGCATTCCGACGGCGAAGCGCGCTGCGGAGTGATTGTCACGAGCGTGTGCAATTCTGCTACGCTTGCCGCATGAGCTGGTTCGATCAACGTCCGGACGACGCGATGATGGGCTCGTTCGAGGCCGTCGGCCCCGAGCACGTCGCGACCGTCGAGCCCGCGCAGTTCCGTGAGGCGATGAGCCAGCTCGGCGCGGCGGTGCATGTGGTCACGACCGCCGGCTCGGCTGGTACCGCCGGATTTACCGCGACGGCGGTCGCCTCGGTGTCGGATCAGCCCGCGACGCTGCTGGTGTGCCTCAATCGCCGCAGCCAGGTCTCGCCGATCCTGCAAGAGAACCGCGTGCTTTGCGTCAACACGCTGCGCGCAGGCACCGACGCGATCGCGGACGTGTTCGCCGGGCGCACGCGCTGCACGATGGCGGAGCGCTTTAGCAGCGGATCGTGGACCGAGCTCTCGACCGGCTCGCCGGTGCTCAGCGATGCGGTGGTCGCCTGCGATTGCCGCGTGATCGAAATCAAGGCGGTTGGGACGCACAACGTGATCATCGCGGGCGTCGTTGCGGTGCGGCTCGGCAAGCCGGGGCCGGCGCTTGTCTATCACGAGCGCGCCTACAAGCAGGTCTAGCCCGCCACGCGATCAAGGCACGATAGGCTTGTTCCGCTCCACCATGGCCTGGACGCCATCTGTCCACTGCGGGCGTTTGGTCCGCAGTGCGCCGCTCATGACGGTGTTGTTGCTCTCCGAAGGCCGCATCGCTGAGTCGACAGTTCCGGCGGCCAGCCCACCAAGGCGATGCATCTCTTCTCCCATGTGGAGCTTGTTGTGCATCAGCTCGTGAAATGTGAGATTGGCGAGGGTCCGCGTGTCGGTCGTGGTATCGGCCGAGACGTCCGAGGCGGTGACCTTTCCATTCCAGACCGTAAGCCCCCCGCCTTCCGCGTTTTTCGGCATCTTGGCTCCCGGCATCTGCGACACGACATGCCACGCGGACGAGCCGTAGTAGGCCACGAGTTCAAAATCCGCCGGTTTTGGCGTGTTCGTCACAAACCGCACGGCGGAGCCGTCCTTGAAGCTGGCCTTCTTTGCGATCGGATCGAAATACGACTGCAATATTGATTGAACCGCGGCCCTGCGCTCGTCGGAACCGATGCGGTTCATGATGTCGATGAGAAAGACGTTGTACGGCATCGCATGTCTCCCGAACGCTTCCCAAGTCAATCTAGCTGACATTCGCACAAGCAGATCTAGCGTCGGGGTTCTTGCAGAATTGTTGTTCCGTCATGGAACCGCCGGCGTCGCGGAACGTTATAGGGGCCGGCGCGTTGGTCCTTCGGCGGGGCTTTCAGGAGAAAGAACACAACAATGGCAAATCCGAACCAGAACCAGAACGACCCCAACAAGCCGGGCCAGCAGCAGCAGGGCAATCCGCGCCCGGACCAGGGCGGTCAGAACAAGCCGGGTCAGCAGCAACAGCAGGACCCGAACAAGCCGGGTCAGCAGAACCGCTAACCAAGCGTCCGTCTCCGACACGAGGCCCCGCCGAAAGGCGGGGTTTCGCTGTGGGCAGGGCGTTGCGGGCGCATTCTCTACGCCGCGACGCTGGCCTATGCTGCCCGCATGGCTAATGCCTTGCCGCTGTTTCACCTCTACGGCGACCCGCCCGACGACCAGGCATTCGATTTCATTCACGTCGAAACGATTTCATCGCGCTCGTCCATTCACGACTGGAACATCCGCGCGCACCGTCACCGCAATCTCTTCCAGATTCTGCTGATCGAGCAGGGCGGCGGCGAGATGACCTACGAAGCCGCGAGCCTCCCGTTTGAGGCCCCGGCTGCAATTCTGGTTGCGCCGACGACCGCGCACGGTTTTCGCTTTCGCGCGCAGGAAACCGACGGCTGGGTGGTGAGCTTCACCGAAGACGTAGCCGAGGCGCTCGGCGAACGCTCGGGCGCTGCGCTCGCGCGCCTCAAGGCGCTTGCCGCATCTCCGGTGGTGCCCTTGGGCGACGAGACGGCGGTCAAACGCATTTCGGCGTTATGCGCCGAGCTGCACGAGGAGCGCTTCCTCGCCCGCGAGGGCTATCGGCTGGCGATGCGCGGGCTGCTGGCGCTGATCGCGATCGCGGTGGCGCGGCTGGCCGCGAGCCGCGCGCGGACGGGCAGCGTGACGCTCGCGCCGGCCGACCTCACGGTCGATGCCCTGCGCCGGCTGGTGGAGGACAATTTCCGCAAGGAGCGGCTGCTCGAGTTTTACGCCGAGAAGCTCGCCATGACGGCGGACCGCCTCAACGATCACGTCAAGCGCGCGACCGGCGTGACCGCCGGCCATCTCATCCGCCAGCGCGTGCTGACCGAGGCCAAGCGCCAGCTTGTCTTCACCAGCCAGCCGATCCACGAGATTGCTTACGACCTTGCCTTTTCCGACCCGTCCCATTTCGCGCGCTTTTTCCGCAAGCAGACCGGCACGACGCCGCATGAGTTTCGCGACGGCAGGGGCGGCTAAGCCATTCTGGCGCCAAGCTAAAAAGTTCCATCGCTAGGTGTTAATCCTTAATTTACCAAACTGTTGCGGCGGCGTACGGACCGTGGTTGGGTAGCTCCGGCACGGGAGGCGGGCACATGTGGGCATTCTTAAGCTATCCGGCTCGAATCGGGGCATATCTCATCACGCTGTTGCTTGCCGCTGTCTGGACGGTGGCGGCGCTTGAAACGCTCACCCGACCCCTTCTCGATATCGGCCGGCCGGCCGTCGGTGACGTGATCATCTCGCTCGCCAGCGCGCTCTCGCTCACGCCCCAATCGACCCTGATGTTCGCGCTTCTGCTGGTTTGCCTGAAGTTGCTGGTCGGCGCCTTCCTGCTCGCGACATTCTTTTGCGCCGCCTACGAGAAGATGCGCTGGGGTTCGTCCGACGATTCCATGCTCGACGTCGCGCTCTTCATTGCCGCGATCGCGAGCATCGCGTCTGCGCTGCCGGGGCTGACCCACGGCGGCGAACTGCTCAACCAAGTGATCGGGGAGCTGATGCTCTGTCTGATCGCGAGCGGGCTTGCCATCTACGGCCGCGGATACCTCGTCCAGGCAGAGCTGCCGTGTCCGACGCGGCCGCAGCCAGTTGTCATCAGCGCCAACTGATTTCCCTTATTTCCGGGTGAGGAAGCCGAGCACCGCGTCGGTGTAGTCGCGCGCGCATTCGACATTGGCGATGTGGGCGGCGTCGAACAGCGTCATGGTGGCGCCCGGAATGCTCGTGCGGATCAACTCCGCCATCTCGACCGTGGTGCCGGCGTCCTGCTTGCCGGCGATGATCATCGTCGGCGCCTTGATGGATTTCAGGATCTCGCGGTGATCCATGTCGCGCACCGCCTCGCCGCAGGCGATATAGCCTTCCGGTCTGGTGGCGAGGAACATGTCCGAGATCCATTTGACCTGCTGCGGCTCCCGGTCGCGGAAGTCCTTGGTGAACCAGCGCTCGATGGTGCCGCCGACGATGGCGCCGAGGCCTTTCTCCTTCACGGTCTTGATGCGGTCGTTCCAAACGTCCTTGGCCGCCATGTAGGCGGAGGTGTTGGAGAGGATGAGCCGGTCGACGCGCTGCGGCGCGTTGGCGCCGAGCCACATGCCGACCATCCCGCCCATCGAAAGCCCGCACCAGTTCACCTTATCGATCTTCAACGCGTCGAGGATCGCCAGCACGTCACGGCCGAGCATCTCCATGTTGTAGGGGCCGGACGGGACGCCGGACTTGCCATGCCCGCGCCGGTCATAGCGCACGAGGCGGAAATGCTGGGTCAGCGCCGCCACCTGCGGGTCCCACATGTGCAGCGTCGTGCCGAGCGAGTTCGACAGCATCAGCACCGGCTTGTTTTCCGGTCCCTCGATTTCGACATGGATCGGACAGCCGTTCGACTGGATCGTCGGCATTGTCTCTCCCCAAAATGACGCGCATGCTTTATTGCGGATGCGCGTTTAGCATTCACCGGCTGAGCAAGCCAGATGCGTTCACGGGAGACGGCACGATGGCCATGACAATGACAGGCGAGGTTCAGCTCGCCGCGCCGCGCCAAACGGTGTGGGAAAAGCTCAACGATCCCGAGGTGCTCAAGGCCACGATCCCGGGCTGCGAGTCGTTGGAGAAAACATCCGATACTTCGTTCGCGGCGGTTGCCGTCACCAAGATCGGCCCGGTGAAAGCGAAGTGGAAGGGCAAGGTGACGCTCACCGATCTCGATCCGCCGAACGGCTACAAGATCGTCGGCGAAGGCGAGGGCGGTGTCGCGGGCTTCGCCAAGGGCTCAGCCGATGTCAGGCTCTCCGACAAGGATGGCGGCACGTTGCTCACCTACAACGTGGACGCCCAGATCGGCGGCAAGCTCGCGCAGCTCGGCCAGCGCCTGATCAACGGCGCGGCGAAGAAAATGGCGGATGAGTTTTTCCAGAAGTTCGCCGCGGCGGTGGTCAGCGGCACTTCGACGAACGGCTGACTACTCCTCATCCGGAGGCAGCTTTTCCAGCATCTCGACAATCGCGGCTCTGAGACGCGGAAAGTGAACCTTGGCCACATCCCAAGTGATGTGGTCGTCCACGATCTCGTAGTCGTGTCGCAGGACGTTTCCGATCCCGGCAATTTGCTGCCAAGGGATGTCCGGATATTGGGCCTTAAAGTCCTGAGGGATGTGCCGGCTCGCTTCCGAGATGATCTCGATTGAGTGCTCGACGGTTCGCGGCATGTGATACACGAACTGAAACGTCTCGAATTTGGCTCCCTCGATCGTCACCTCCGTGCCGTCGATGGCGCGAATGATGTCATTCAGCCGCAACCGAATCGACCGTTGCATCCTCAAAGACCTTGATTGCCGAGCGTGCGATCCGATCGCGCAAGTCGCGGTGGAGGCCGTTGCGAGTTGTGAAGTCCACCTTCCGGCCCAGCCATGCCGCGAAGTCCTCGCGCAAGTCCATAAACGGCACGAAACCGAAGCGGCCGTAGTCGACATCCGCGAACAGATCGACATCCGATCGGTCGGTTGCTTCGTTGCGGGCAACTGAGCCGTAAAGATAAAGCGCCGTGACGCCCCTCCGCCGGATGTCGTCGGCGTGGGCGCGCAGAATGGCGAGCGCTTCGTGTTGGGTCATGCCTGATCATACCACAGCGCGTTTTCCCCGCCGCCCTTGGCCCAAGTCCCTTGACCTCGCCCGCCCGCCGGGTTCAGAGTTGTTCTTGTTCCAATCAGCGATTTCCGGCAAAAACGCCACGATTTCGCCCCGGACAGCCGCCGTAAGCGGTTTCCGGCGTCAAAAATGAGGGCCTTTGGGCCCCGCTCTCGAGGAGGAGCCTAATGCCGAAGGTCTCGATGACGGTGAACGGCAATGCCGCCACCGCCGACGCCGACGCCCGCACCCTGCTGGTCCAGTACCTGCGCGAGGGGCTTCGTCTCACCGGCACCCATGTGGGTTGCGATACCTCGCAATGCGGCGCCTGCGTTGTGCATGTCGATGGGAAGGCCGTGAAGGCCTGCACGATGTTTGCATGGGAAGCCGAAGGCAAGACGGTGCTGACCATCGAAGGCCTCGCCCAGAACGGCACGCTGCACCCGATGCAGGAAGCGTTCCGCGAAAATCATGGCCTGCAGTGCGGCTTCTGCACGCCCGGCATGATCATGACCGCCGTCGATCTGGTGAAGCGCAAGGGCAACAATCTCGACGACAAGACGATCCGCGAAGAACTGGAAGGCAACATCTGCCGCTGCACCGGCTACCACAACATCGTGAAGTCAATCGCGGCCGGCGCCAAGGCGATGGCTTAAAGCTGCCCTCAAGAGGCAGATCGAAATATCTCAATCGCATCCCGAGGGAGGAGACGCCATGAGCGCGACCGGGATCGGCGCGGCAGTCCGCCGCAAGGAAGATTTCAGATTCATCACCGGCAAGGGCCAGTACACCGACGACATCAACCGGCCGGGCCAGACCTACATCTATTTCGTGCGCTCGCCGCACGCGCACGCGAAGATCAAGAGCATCGACAGCGCCGAAGCGAAAGGCATGGCGGGCGTCGTCGCGGTGCTGACCGGCGCTGACCTCGCAAACGACAAGATCGGCAATCTGATCTGCGGCTGGGCCATCACGTCGAAGGACGGCACGCCGATGAAGATGTCGGCGCATCCGGCGATCGCCAATGTGAAGGCATGTCATGTCGGCGACGCGGTCGCGGTGGTGATCGCCGAAACGCTCGGACAGGCGAAGGATGCGGGCGAGAAGGTCAAGGTCGATTACGAAGTGCTGCCTGCCGTCGCCGATCCCGCCAAGGCGCAAGCGGCCGGCGCGCCGCTGATCCATGACGTTGCGCCGAACAACACGATCTATCAGTGGCACCTCGGCGACCAGAAGGCGACGGAGGCTGCGTTCAAGGCCGCCAACCACGTCACCAAGCTCGATATCATCAACAACCGGCTGGTGCCGAACGCGATCGAGCCGCGCGCCGCGCTCGCCGATTACGACGCCGGCAACGACGCGCTGACGCTCTGGAACACCTCGCAGAACCCGCATGTCGCGCGGCTGGTCATCGCAGCGTTCGTCGGCATGGCGCCGGAGCACAAGCTGCGCGTGATCGCGCCGGATGTCGGCGGCGGTTTCGGCTCGAAGATTTTCATCTACCCCGAAGAGGTCGTGTGCCTGTGGGCGTCGCGCCGGGTGCGGCGGCCGGTGAAATGGAATTGCGATCGTTCCGAAGCCTTCCTCACCGATGCACATGGCCGCGATCACGTCACCCACGCCGAGATGGCGTTCGATGCGGAAGGCAAGATCACGGCGCTGCGCGCCAAGACCATCGCCAATCTCGGCGCCTATATGTCGACATTCTCGTCCTCGGTGCCGACTTATCTCTATGCGACGCTGCTGTCGGGCCAGTACGGCATTCCGAGCATCTATTGCGAGGTGGATGCCGTGTACACCAACACCGTGCCGGTCGATGCCTATCGCGGCGCCGGGCGGCCTGAGGCCACCTACGTGGTCGAGCGGCTGGTGGAAGCCGGCGCGCGCGAGATGAACGTGGATCCTGCCGACTTGCGCCGGAAGAACTTCATCAAGACCTTCCCGCACCAGACTCCGGTGATCATGGCCTATGACGCGGGCGACTATAACGCCTCGCTGAAGAAGGCCATGGACCTCGCCGACGTGAAGGGCTTTGGCAAGCGCAGGCGCGATTCAGCGCGCAACGGCAAACTGCGCGGGCTCGGCTACTCGACCTACATCGAAGCCTGCGGCATCGCGCCCAGCCAAGCCGTCGGTTCGCTCGGCGCCGGCGTCGGCTTATGGGAATCCGCCGAAGTGCGGGTCAATCCGACCGGCTCGATTGAAGTCCTCACCGGCTCGCACAGCCACGGGCAGGGCCACGAGACTACCTTCGCGCAGCTTGTCTCGGAGCGGATCGGCATTCCGATCGAGAACATCTCGATCGTGCACGGCGACACAGACAAGGTACAGTTCGGCATGGGTACCTACGGCTCGCGCTCCGGCGCGGTCGGCATGTCGGCGATCGTCAAGGCGCTCGACAAGGTCGAGGCCAAGGCCAAGAAAGTCGCGGCCTTCATGCTCGAAGCAGCCGAAGGCGACATCGAGTTCAAGGACGGCAAGTTCACCGTTGCCGGCACCGACAAGGCGGCCGCCTGGGGCGATGTTGCACTCAATGCATATATTGCCCACAAGTTCACCGGCGCGGAGCTCGAGCCGGGCCTAAAGGAGGGCGC
>Ga0193717_1001716_pt1 | contig 13234 bp, 10 predicted proteins | sample U2c2metaG_FD_145900 | JGI IMG/M metagenome (GOLD analysis project Ga0193717, IMG submission 145900) | Soil microbial communities from a riparian zone of the East river system, Colorado, United States - U2c2 | ecosystem: Environmental > Terrestrial > Soil > Riparian zone | place: USA: East River...
GCTGCTCCATCGCCGCGTTGATGGACTCACCGAGCTGGGGGGCCGTGGCAAGGTCGATCTCCCCGGCCACGTTCAACACCACGGCTTCACCGTGGGGTTCCACCAGAACGGAGAGCCCCGGTGCGGGCCGGTTCGTGCCAGCGTCGTGAAACGGTTCTGAGCTCACCGCACCATCATCCCGTACGTCGCGAACCGACGTGTCACCCCTGTGCTCAACGCGGCGACCGGGGCCATGCGGATGTGTCCACTACGGACCTCCTCGTCCACCGCGCGGACCGACCGCCAGCGCGCTGACACGGGGATAGCCGCTTTCTTTCCCCTCAAACCCCGTTCGAGTGAGTGTCCGCACGAGACTAGTGAGGCGTCGACACAGAGTGCGACAACGGTGACGCTGTGTCGCACCGGGGGATTCTGGGCGGGTGGTCCAGGCACTCCTCGCCGAGATCCCGGTCCGCCAGGATCGCCGCGCACTCCGCCCGGTGCGCCGCCGCCCGCTCCGGCGCGCCGGTCTCGTCCAGCGCCCTCGCCAGTCGGTCCAGCGTCCTGGCGATCTCGAGTGGTTCGCCGAGCACCAGCAGGATCTCCAGCGCCCGCTCCAGCGCGGTCACCGCGTCGGCCCACCGGCCCCGCACCGCGGCGAGGTCGCTCTGCGACCGCAGCGTCCACGCGACGCCCTCGTCGTTGCCCATGGACTCGTGCGTGCGCAGGCATTCGGCCAACCGCTCGGTGGCCTCGGTCAGCCGGCCGGCACGCAGGTCCGCGTCGGCGAGTTTCTGCGACAGCGTCGCAACGCCGAAGTCGTCGCCGATCGCACGCGCCACCGCGACGCCGTCCGTCAGCGTCGCGGTCGCCTCGTCGAGTCGACCGGCGTCCACCAGCGCCATGCCGTAGCTGTGCAGCAGGACCGCGCGCTGTCGCGACCGCCGGTCGTCCCGTTCGATGTCCACGACCTCGGCGAACAGCGGCAGGCCGCGCTCCGGCGTCCCGGCCTCCGCGTACACGTCCCCGAGCCCGATCAGGTTGTTGGTCAACGCCTGCGGCGCCACCCCGGACGACCGCCGCGCGAGCGCGACCGCCTCCTCGTACAGCCGTGCGGCGTCGCGCAGCCGGCCGGCGCTCCGCGCGATGAACCCGGACCCGTACAACGCACGCAGCTCCCACTCCGGATCGCCGAGCCGACGCGCCACCGCGAGCTGCTCGCGGTCCACTTCGGACAGCTCGAGGTAGCGGGACTGCTGCAGCCACGTGGAGAACAACGCGTTCAGCACCCGCACGAGCAGCCGGTCCGACCCGTGTGCCCGCACGCACGCCGCGGCCGAGGTGAGCATGTGCGCCCGGTCGTCGTCGTAGGCACGCACGCCGTAGTACCCGCCCGCCCGCAGCGCGATCGCGGCCGCCGTCGCCGCGTCGCCGAGGCGACTTGCCTCCTCGACGGCCGCGACGAGACTCGCCCGCTCGATCTCGAACCACGCCTGCGGGTCGCCGAGCCGATACGGCGGCGGGGACGCGGGCAGCCCGTCCGCGTACTCGGCGCCGTGGGTGATCCGGCGGTCCGCGTCGGTGGCGAACGCGAGCCACGTGTCCAGCGTCGCCGCGACCACCGCGTCGCGGCGGTCGTCTGGCTCCTCCTCGGCGAGCCGTTCCCGTGCGAAGTCGGCGACCAGGTCGTGCAGCCGGTAGCGCCGCTGTCCGACCGCGTCCACGCCGAGCGCCTCGACCAGGTGTCGGTCAACCAGCGCCGCCAGCGCCGCGACCGGCGCGCCGGCCACCCACTCCGGCCAGTCCGGCGCCGTGACCAGCCCGAGCCTGCGGAACAGGCCGCGCTGGTCCGCCTCGAGCGCCTCGTAGCTCAACGCGATCGTGGTCCGCACGTTCAGGTCGCCGACCGTCAGCTCGTCGAGCCGCTGCGACCGTGCGGCGAGCCGGTCCCGGAAGTCGGCGAGCGGCAGGTCGTGGTGCACGCCGAGGCGCGCGCCGGCGATGCACACGCCGAGCGGCGAATGCCCGCACAGCGCGGCGATGTCGGCGGCCGCGGCCGACTCGGCATGCACCCGCTCCGCGCCGACCAGCCGGGTGAGCAGGGCGACCGAGTCGTCCGGCGCCAGCATCGGCACCGACCAGCCCGCGCCGTTCGGCAACCCGCCGAGCCGCTGCCGCGACGTCACCACCACCGCACAGCCGGGCAGATCCGGCAGCAGGTCCCGCACCTGGGCCTCGTCGCCGGCGTCGTCGAGCACGACCAGCACCCGGCGGTCGGCGAGCAGCTTCCGGTACGCGGCGACCCGCTGTACGGGGTCGGCGGGCGCCACGCCGGCGTCCGGCGCGAGCGAGCGCATGAACCGGGCGAGGACCGACTGCGGGTCGACGGGGTTCGGCCTGCTGCCGCGCAGCTCCGCGTACAGCTGACCGTCCGGGTAGGCGGCCTGCAGGGCGTGCGCGGCGGCCACCGCCACCGTTGTCTTGCCGGCGCCGCCGGGCCCGACCAGCACAGCCACGCCGCCGCGGTCCCGGAGCGCGGCCGTGATCTCGTCGACCATGCCGGCGCGCCCCGTCAACACGGGTGTCACCGGCGGCAGTTGCCGGGGGACCCGCGGTGCCCGCTCCGGCCCGGTGCCGAGCCGGTCGGCGACCGCGCGCAGTTCGGGGCCTGGCTCGATGCCCAGCTCGTCGACGAACCGCTCCCGGGTCCGGTGGAAGGCGGCGACCGCGTCCGCGGCGCGGCCGACGCCGTGCAGCGCGAGGAGGTGGAACTCGTGCAGCCGCTCGCGGTAGGGCGCCTCGTCGATCAGGGCGGGCAGCCGCGTGAGCATGTCGGCGTAGTGGCCGAGGGCGAGCTCCGCGCCGAGCAGCACCTCGATGGCGGCGAGCCGTTCCTCGTGCAGCGCCGCGCGATGGTCCCGCACCAGGTCGGCGGCGAGATCGGCGAAAGCGGGCCCGCGCCAGACCCCGAGCGCCTCGGTGGCCGCCGCGACGGTCGCGGCGTGGTCCTCGGCCTGCCCGGCCGCGCCGACGAGCCGGCGGAACTCGAGCAGGTCGAGCGTGCTGCCGGCGAGCCGCAGCTCGTACCCGCCCGGCCGGGTGACCAGCGGTTCGTGTCCGTCGACGGTCAGCGTCCTGCGCAGGTGCCCGATCATGTTGTGCAACTGGGCGCGCGCCGACGGTGGCGGATTCTGCGGCCACAGGCTGTCGATCAACGCTTCCGCCGACGTCATCCGTCCGGCGTTCAGGAGCAGCAGCCCGAGCACGAGACGCGCCCGCCGACTGCCGACGTCCAACCGCAGCCCGTCCCGCCAGGCTTCCACCGGTCCCAGCACCCGGAAGTCCACCGCATACTTATACGCCGAAAGCGCATCCGCGTCGCGACAACGGGCACATCCGTTTCCTGTACAGTCGTACTGTACGTCTGTATAGGATGGTGGGACATGCGCAAGCATCAGCTGTCGGTGGGCCGCTCCTCGGCGCGGCGGTAGTGCCGGCGCCGCGCGGCGCACACCTTCTCGACGCCGCACTCACCGTCATCGCCGAGCGAGGCGTGGCCGCGTTGAGCATGCGGACCGTCGCGGCCGAGGCGGGGGTGTCGCCCGCCCAGGTGCAGTACTACTTCCGTACGAAGAGCGATCTCGTGCGCGCCGGGTACGAGTACACCGGGAACCTGTTCCTAGCCGACGTGCGCGCCGCCGCTCCGGCACCCTCGACGAGCTGGTGCTGCGCTGGCTGCCGCTCGACGACCAGCGCGAACGGCGTGCTCGGGTGTGGCTGGCCTACGCCGCGACGGCGGCCGTCGACCCGGTGTTGGCAGCGGAGTCGGCCGCCATGGACGCCGACCTGCGGGCGTGGTTCGCCGACGAGCTGACCAAGCTCGACGCGCCGGTGTCGGCGGCCGCCCAACTGTTGGCCATGATCGACGGCGTCACCCTGCAGTGCTTGGTGATTCCCATGGCGGAGCGCCCGGCGCTGGTGGCACGCACGGTCACGCCGTTCCTCACCGCGCTCACCGCGTGCTGATCGCTTCGGCCACCTTCTCCGGGCATGCTTCGGGCAGGAAGTGTCCGCCGGGCAGGACGGCCGTGCGCAGGTCCGGCGCCCAGCTCCGCCACACCGCGTCCGGGTCGAACGGCAGCGGGATGTCGCCAGGGTCCTGCCAGATCGCCAGCGCTGGCACGCCGATCCGCCGCCCGGCGTCGCGGTCCGCCGCATCGTGCTCGGGGTTGGCGAACGCGCCGGCCCGGTAGTCCTCGCACACCGCGTGGATCGCCGATGGGGTGCGGAAGGCGTCGAGGTAGGCCGCGCGCACCTCGGCGGGCACTGTGGTGTCCGGGTGGTCGAGCGCCGCACGGAACGCCACGAGCGCGCCGCAGCCGTGGCCAACCACGCCGAACCAATCGTGCCCGAGGCGGGACATCAGGTCGACCAGGGTGGCCGCGGTCGCACGCTTGCTGTAGTCGTCGGCCGAGCCGCTCGCGCCGTAGCCCGGCAGGTCCGGACACACCACGCGGAACCGGTCGCGAGCAGGGGCGGAACCCGACGATCTGGACCGTCATGTCAGGCATGGTGTCATCGGGCACCGACAGAACGGGGCATGCCGGCCGGACAGACGCCGGCCGCGTCATCGGCCGGCGACCATGCGGACCAGCTTGACGCGTTCCGGTGCCGGCACCCCGGCCCGCCGGACGTCGACCGCCGCGGCGAGGACTGGTCCTCGAAACCCATGCCGGGCTTCCGTGAGTCGCAGTCGGATCACGCGCCGGTCCGCCGGATCGGGCCCGCGTGGCGCTGGTGACGGCAGCTCGCGGGGGATCGGGCGGGCGACCGCGGCACGACTCGGTACGGCAGCAGCGTCGTCAACTACCGCACGGACGCGAAGTGGTAGCGAATACCCCGTTGCGACGGATCGCCGAACCGGCGGACATCGCCGACATAGTGGCGTGCGAGGACGCCGGTGCCGACCGCGCTTGTCCGCGAACGCCGGCCACAGTCGGTTGACGGTCACCCGGAGATACGCGTGCCGGGTTCGCCACTTCATGAGGTAGTCCGAGCAGTCGGGGCCGCATCGCGGTTCCCTTGTACCGCAGCGAGTTGTCACCGCGTGCTGCTCACATCCTTTCTGTCACGAGACGTCTGGGATCTTGCCCGCGTTTCTGCGTTGGGAGCGGAACACCACGAACAGGAGGCGTAGTCCCAACAGCGCGCTGATGACCAGGAGGTTGTAGCCGAACAGTTGGTTCAGCGTCAGGTCCGGGCTCACCTTCGGGCCGCCGGTGCTGGCCAGCAGCAGGACGGCCATGATGCCGGTCGCCGCGCCGGTGAAGGCCAGCAGCAGCTCGTGCAGCATGCCGGTCACCACCGTCCGGTCGCGGTCGTCCGCGAACAGGCGCACGTTCACCGACAGGCGGCCCTGCTCCAGCGCCGCGGTCACCCGGTCCACCCGCCTCGGCAGTCTGCGTAGCACCGGAAGTATCGACAGCAGCTCCTCGGTCGCCGTGCGGCGCAAGGAGTCCGGCCGCAGGCGTTCGCCCATGAGGGCGTTCGCGAAGGCCCTCGACTCCACCAGGATGTTGAAGCCGGGGGACAGCAGCGCGAGGGTGCCCTCCATCGTCGCGAGCGCACGGAACACCGCGGCGATGGGCGGCGGGACCGACAGGCGGAACTCGGCGACCACCCGGAACAGGTCCGTGAACATGTCCAGGTCCGGCGCCTGCCCGTGCGAGACGTGCTTCGCCATCAGCGCGCCAAGTGCCCGCTCCAATCGTTGCTCGTCGATCTCGTCCGGACGGTCCACGATCTCCAGCAGACCGTCGCGCAGGCCGGCCGGATCACCGCGGTCCACCGCGGCCAGCAGGTCCCGAAGGCCGCCGCGCAGCGCGGCGTCCAGCCGACCCACCGAGCCGAAGTCGAGCAGCCCGAGCTTGCCGTCGGCCAGCAGCAACACGTTGCCAGGATGGGGATCCGCGTGGAACACGCCGTGCAGCAACACCTGCCGGAGCACGCAGTCGAGCAGCGCCCGCGCGAGACTGCCGCGCCGTTCAGTGTCGACCGCCCCGATGGCCGTCCGGACCGGTGCGCCAACGAGGCGGTGCATCACCAGGACCCGTTCACCGGACAGTGCACTGTGGACGGTCGGCAGCGACACGTCACCGCCGCTGTCCACCGCGCTCACCGCGGCGAGGTTGCGTGCCTCGACCCGAAAGTCGAGCTCCTCGGTGAGTGCCGCCGCGAACCCGTCCGCCAGGTCGACGACACCCAGCGACCGCGCCCACTTCGCCCGCAGCTCCAACGACTGCGCGACCCGGTACACGATGTCGAGGTCGCGTTCGACCACCCGGTCGATGCCCGGCCTGCGCACCTTGACGACCACATCCTCGCCGGTGTACAGCCGCGCCGTGTACACCTGCGCCACCGACGCCGCGGCCAGCGGCTCCCGGTCGAACTCCGCGAACACCTCCTCGATGGGTCGACCCAGCTCCTCGACCAACTCCTGCTCGACCTGCTCGAAACCGACCGGGGTGACCTGGTCCTGCAGCCTGCTCAGCTCATCGATGAACGCCGGCGGCAACAGGTCCGGCCGCGTCGACAGCACCTGCCCGAGCTTCACGAACGTGACCCCGGCGTCCTCCAGCGCCTGCCGCAGGGACCGCGCCAGCACCGCGTGTCGGGTGCCGTCGGCCCCGCGCCGGCCCACCAGGTACTGCCCGATCCCGTGCTTCACCGCGATCCGGCTCACCTGCGAGTACCGCCGCCCCCGCGCGACGCGCCGCCGCACCGACCGCAACCGGCCAACGACCCCCAGCCCGCCACCGCTGGGGAACGCCATCTCCGCGACGAACAGGAACATCAGGGTCGCGAGGAACGCGCACCCCGCGATCGGGATGAGCAGCCCGGCGAACAGTGCCGGCGACTCGCGAAAGCTCGGGAACAGCAACGCCAGCAGTCGTCCGGCCACCAACCACCCGACCGCCGACCCGACCAGCGCGCGGACGGTTCTGATCCGCACCCCGAGCACCCGACGCGACGCCACGACCAGCGGCCACAACATCAGTAGGTAGAACGGTAGGGAGAGCAGGCCGAAGACCAAGGTGGACATGCGGTTCCGAACGTCGGCTGGGTGTCACGTCGACGTTGATCGAAACACACCAGACGCAGCCGTCATCGGTGAACCGTGGACAGCAGCCGCACCACCTCCTCGGCCACTCCGACGGCGCTGGCCGGGTTCTGACCCGTGACCAGGCGCTGCGCCGACGACACCTGGCTCGTGAAGTTCTCGGCGCCGACATGCTTCGCCCCACGCTCCTCGAGCGCGGTCTGCAGCAGGAACGGCACGGCGCCGGTTAAGCCGACCGCCTCCTCCTCCGCGTTGGTGAACGCCGAGACCTCCCTGCCGTCGACGAGATGGCTGCCGTCGGACAGCGTGAGGTTCACGAGCGCGGCCGGCCCGTGGCACACGGCGGCCACCACGCCGCCCGCCTCGTAGATGTCGCGCCCGAGGCGCGCCAGGGCCGCGTCGTCCGGGAAGTCCCACATCGCGCCGTGCCCGCCGACGAACAGGATCGCGTCGTAGCCGACGGCGTCGACGTCGGTCGAGCGTGGGGTCGATGCCAGCCGGTCGGCCATCGCGTCGAGGAACTGGACCTGCGTGGCGTCGCCGTCGTCGAGGCCGTCGATAGGTGGCCGCCCGCCCGCGACGCTTACCAGATCGACGTCGAAACCGGCGGACCGGAAGATCCGCCACGGATGCGCGGCCTCCGGCACGTAGAAACCGGTCGGGCGAAGTCCGCCGAGATCGTCATGGCTGGTCAGGGCCAGCAGGATGGCTGTCATGGGATCAGCTTGCCACCGGGAGGCCATCGGTGACCAATAGAACTTGAGAGGTCTATCATCAGTTTTCTGATGACTTCATTCGATCTGCTCAGGACCTTTCTCGCCGTCCACCGGGCCGGCTCGGTGACCGCCGCCGCGCAGCTGCTGGAGCTGTCCCAGCCCGCGGTGACGGCCCAGCTCAAGGCGCTGGAGAAGGCGGTCAAGCGGCCGCTGTTCCACCGGCACGCCCGCGGCGTCACGACCACCGCGGCGGGCGAGGACCTCGCCCGCCGCCTCGCCGGACCGCTCGACGACGTCGCGGCGGCCATCGGCGACTTCGTCGGCGGCAAGGTGTCACTGCACGTCGGCGGACCGGCCGAGTTCATGGCCACGCGCGCGCTGCCGGCGCTGGCCGAGCTGCCCGACACCGCACTCCGGGTCACCCTCGGACAGACCGACGAGCTGCTCGACGCCCTGGCCAAGGGCGGCCTCGACCTGGTGATCGCCACGATGCGGCCCCGCGTCCGCGGTCTCACCGCCGAGGTCCTGTGCGACGAGGAGTTCGTGCTGGTCGCCGCGCCGCACTGGGACTTCCGCGCCACCTCCGAGGCACTCGGCGACGCGCCGTGGGTCGCCTACGCGGAGGACCTGCCGATCATCCGCCGCTACTGGCGGCACGTCTTCGGCTCGCCGCCGAGGGGCAGCGCCGTGGTCGTCGTCCCCGACCTGCGTGGCGTGCTCGCCGCGACCGTCGCGGGCGCCGGGCTGACGGTCCTGCCGAGGTACCTGTGCGAGCGCGAGCTGGCGTCCGGCGACCTGCGGATCCTGTTCCCGATCGAGGACGACGCGCCGATCAACACGCTGTACCTGGTCACCCGCGCGGGCGCGCTCGCCGAGCCGCACCTCGCGCGAGCCCGTGACCTGCTGGTCGAGCGGGCCGCCGGCTGGTGAGCGCGTACGTCGTTACGGGTGCCGGCAGGGGGTCGCGGCTGGGCGTCGGCCCGCGACGAACGCCGCCGGTGGCACGCCCATGAGGTGCCGGAACTCGGCGGTCATGTGGGACTGGTCGTAGTAGCCGGCCGTCGCCGCGACGTCGGCAAGACGCAGGTCACGGGCGGCGGCGAGGACCGTGCGGACCCGGTCGATGCGGGCGAAGTGCTTGGGGGACAGGCCGATCCGGTCGACGAACAGGGTGCGCAGCCTGCGTTCGCTGATGTGCAGCCGATGCGCGGTCGCCGCGACGTTGGCGTTCGTCAGCAGACCCGCCGCCTCCGCGACCAGGTCCGGGTGCGCCTTGCGGTCCGCCAGCGCCGCCTCGAGCGCGCCGACGGGGTCGTGCGCGAGGCGGTCGACGTCGAGTCCTGGCAGGTCGCGGAGCGGGAGCGCGCGGTCGACCAGCTCCCGCACCGGGCGGCCGAGCAGGGACTGCGCGCGGCCCGGCTGCATGCGGATCCGCAGACACGACGGTCCCTCGGCGCTGACGTGGTAGGCGGCGCGGGTGCGCGGGCCCACGACGACCAGCTCACGGGTGTCGTCGGCCGAGGTACGGACGACGAGTGTGGTGGCGTGGTCGGGCACGTCGACGGCCGCCGATCCGCGCGCCGCGGTGACGTCGATGCCCGCGACCCACGGCCGGAGCGCGGCCGGCACGGCGAGTGAGCTCACGCCGTCCACGTTAGCCGCGAACCAGGAGCGCGGGAGTGCCGAAACTTCCTATTCGGCGACGTGGGGGCGTTGCGACAGTCTTGGCATGATCCTTGTTACCGGTGCCACCGGCACCATCGGCAGTCAGGTCGTTCGGCTTCTCGGGGAGCGGGACGTGCCATACCTGGCGATGTCCCGCGACCCGGGGGACCTGCCCAACGCCGTGCGTGCCGACTTCGACGACCCCGCGTCGCTCGCGAGGGCGCTGGCGGGTGTCGACTCGGTCTTCCTCGTCACCGCCGTGCCGTCCGCCGCGCACGATCTCGCCCTCGTCGCGGCCGCGCGGGCGGCCGGCGTCGGCAAGATCGTCAAGCTCTCGGCGATCGGCAGCGGGGACACCTTCGGCGGGGCGACCGTCGGCTCGTGGCACCACGCCGCCGAAGCGGCGATCGAAGCCAGCGGGATGGCGTGGACCATGCTGCGGCCGCCGAGCTTCGCCGCCAACTTCCTCCAGTACCGCGACCTGATCAACTCCGGGGAGCCGATTCCCAACCTCCTCGGCGACACCCGGCAGGGCATCGTCGACCCGCGCGACGTCGCGGCCGTCGCCGTGGCCGCGCTGACCGACGGCGCGCACGACGGCAGGCGGTACGACCTGACCGGGCCGGCGGCGCTGACCTTCACCGACCAGGCGGCGATCCTCGAGCGGGTGCTCGGCCGCCCGGTCAAGACGACCGACCTGGCCCTCGACGCGGCCCATGACCTGCTGCTCGGCATGGGGTTGTCACCGGCGGCGGCCGCCGCGACGGCGGTCGGCATCGGGTGGGCGCGGTCCGGCGCCGCCGACGTCGTGACCGGGCACGTGCCGCGGATCCTCGGGCGCCCGGCCGGCACGTTCGAGCAGTGGGCGACCGACCACCGGGCCGCGTTCGGGCCAATGCCGTAACCCCGCCGCGTGGGCGGCCGCTAGGGTAGGCGCAGGCCCTAGTAGCTCAGGGGATAGAGCGTCCGCCTCCTAAGCGGCAGGTCGCAGGTTCGAATCCTGCCTGGGGCACGATCGATTGGGCGAGCTGTGCTCGCGGAAAGCGCGAGCCTTCATCGCTCGTCGTGTTCTCCGGGGGTGCAACCCCCAGAACCCGCCCGGCGGGCTCCGCCCCCGGACCCCCCGACTGGCGCGGCAGCGTTCGAAAGCGAGTCACCGCTCTCCCCAGGGTCGAACGGCAATGGAGTCGTCGATCCGCGCGGCCATCGCAACCGCTCGCTGCTCGACCACCTCAAGGTCGTCGACCGCGAAGTAGCGTTCCTGTTACCTGCGGGATCCATACGGCAACCGTCTGTGCATGGTGGATCGGCGCACGCTCTTCACCGGATGACGGTTGACGCGGTGCTTCTCTAAACCACCGCAAAGGTGCGTCGGGCCGCTTGTGCATTCAGTCGTGCAAATGCACGTGCGTAATTGAATCTGGTTATTTCGAATTCCCCAATATGTCCAGGAAACGTCAAGCCGAGACGCTTGCTTGCTGATTAATCAGCGGGCACGATTATTCACGTCACCATCGTCTCTCTGGGAGAGTGCGTCGGTCATGGGGAAATCGATCTTGTCAACGGTGGCGGAGCCTGCTCCCGATACGGCGTGGCGTCGGGCCCGTGCGTCCATTCCGAGCAACCAATGTGTCGAGATTCAGCTCGGTCGGGCGGCTGTCGGGGTCCGGGACTCAAAGGGTGATCATGCCGTTGAGCTGCGGTTCGATCGGGGTGGCTGGGCGGCCTTCATCGGGCGGTGTTGCCACGGAGAGTGATCTTGGTCAGGCGGATTCTCAACTCACTGTCGAGTGAGGGCGACACGACCGGGCGAGCTGGATTCGGCAAAAGTGCTGCGCATCGCATACTCTCTTTCGGACAATAGCGGTCCTGAGAGTGATCGGTGGGGTCTCTGGTGCCAAGTCGAGCTACGGTGCGTGACGCGCGCCTCGGTGCGGTGTTGAAGGAGGCCCGCGAGGCGGCCGGCTTCACGCAGACGCGCGCGGGCGAGAAAATCAAGCGCAGTCAGGCGAAGGTCCATCGGATCGAGTCCGGCATCGAGCGGGTGTCGCCGACCGAGCTGCGTGGGCTGGTGGACCTCTACGCTCCGTCGCCGGAGCTGATGGCGCGCATCGAGGGGCAGACGACGCCGGCCACCGCGGGCGCGCCGGATGGCGCCTCGCCCAACCGCTACTTCATGGCGATGCGCCGGGCCGAGCAGGCCGCCGTCGAGATCCTGTCGCTGCAGAGCGAGCGGATTCCCATGCAGCTGCAAGCGAGTCAGTACACGCTGTTGCAGTATGAGCTCGCCGGGGACCCGACGAGCAAGACCGACCTGCTGCGCGAGAAGCAGGACCGCGAGCGCGTCTTCACCTGCGACAACCCGCCGATCTTCCGTGCGATCCTCGCCGAGTCGTCGCTGCGTCGGATGCCCGGCGGCCGTAGCGCGCTCGTCCCGCAGCAGGCCGAGCACCTGCTGTCACTGATCGACGCCAACCCCCGGTTCTCGCTCCAGGTGCTGCACAACGGCGCCGACCTGCCATTTCTCGACGCGGACCTGACGGTGCTCAAGTTTGCCGGTAAAGAGAAGAACATGGTGTACATCCCGTTCGGCCTGGACGGTCGCCTGATCAGAGACAAGCAACAGGTCGACGAACGTGAAAGTTATTGGCGCAAAGTGCAGGCGGCGGCACTCAGCGTAGAGGAAAGCAAGAAATTCATTCATGAGCTGACCCGATAGTTTCGCTCGTCACAAATCCGCGGGCCAGGTTATTTTCTGGCGCGCGTTCCGGGTATTCTCGCGTTGAGGGGACAACACGGGAGGCTCCGTTCGTGTTACATCCACAGGCTGTTCCGTTGCCACCGGTCGCCGTCCATCTGGACACGCCCAGTGTGGCGCGGGTTCATGACTACTATCTGGGCGGCACGACCAACTGGGCGGTCGACCGGGACTTCGGCGACCAGGTGCTCAACCGGTTTCCCCTCATGCGGCGCATCGCCATCGTCAACCGGTTGTTCCTGAACCGCGTGGTGCGCCACCTCATGAACCGGGGCGTCCGGCAGTTCCTCGACGTCGGCTCCGGGGTGCTCACCGCGGGCGCCACCCATCACGTCGCCGACGAGCTGGCGGTTCAGCAGGACCGCCGCCCGGACGCGCACGTCGTCTACGTCGACAACGACCCGGTGGCCGTCGCCCACGCCGAGCTGCTGCTGGACAGCGAGGGCGACCCCCGCCGGCAGGCCGTGGTCGAGGCCGACCTGCGCGACCCGTACGACCTGTGGCGGCGCGTGCTGGACACGGAGCTGCTCGACCCGGACCAGCCGGTCGCGTTGCTGCTCGTCTCCGTCCTGCACCTCCAGCAGCTCGACTTCAGCGGCGCCGAGATCGGCGCGGAGTCGGTCGCGCGGCTGCGGGACCTGCTGCCGGCAGGATCCTTCGTCGCGGTCTCGCACACCACCGACGACGGGGTGTCCGCCGAGGCCGGCGACACTCTCGCGGGGCTCAAGCGGTTCTACAACACCTCGGGCGCCGCATCCGTGCGATGGCGGTCGCGCGCCGAGATCGCGGAGCTGCTCGGTGACCTCCGGATGCTCGACCCCGGGTGGACGTGGGCCGCCGCGTGGCACCCGGAGGACACCGGTCCGACCGCGCCCCGCGTCGAGTTCCTGCCGGGGCAGCACGTGAGCGGAGGAGCGCAGCGACCTATGGACGCTGTCATCTGGTCGGGTGTCGCCGAGAAGTGGTGAGCAGCTCGCGGAACGCCGCGGCCAGCGC
>Ga0193717_1001717_pt1 | contig 13234 bp, 13 predicted proteins | sample U2c2metaG_FD_145900 | JGI IMG/M metagenome (GOLD analysis project Ga0193717, IMG submission 145900) | Soil microbial communities from a riparian zone of the East river system, Colorado, United States - U2c2 | ecosystem: Environmental > Terrestrial > Soil > Riparian zone | place: USA: East River...
CGCCCCCACCGAGGAGGATGCGGTCGAGGGACAAGGCGCGTTGTGAGCCCGAAGCGGCTGGTGCTCTGGCGGCACGGTGAAACCGACTACAACGCCGCCGGCCGGATGCAGGGCCATCTCGACTCTGCGCTGACTTCGGTCGGCTGGAACCAGGCCCGGTTCGCCGTGCCGGCACTTGCCCGCTTTTCCCCCGATCTGGTGATCGCGTCCGATCTCCGGCGCGCCACCGACACCGCCACCGTGCTCACCGACGCCATCGGCGTGCCGCTGCGGATCGACAAGCGGCTGCGGGAGACCCACCTCGGCGAGTGGCAGGGTCTCACCGGCGCGGAGGTCGACAAGCGTTACCCGGGCGACCGTGACCTCTGGCGCGTCGACTCCACGTGGGCCCCGCCCGGCGGTGAGTCCCGCGTCGACGTCGCGGAGCGTGCTTCCGAGGTCGTCGCGGACCTGCTCGTTCCCGAGGTGGACCCGGGCGACACCGTCCTGCTCGCGGCGCACGGTGGCTTGATCATCGCGCTGACGGCGAAACTCCTGAACCTGCCCATCGAGGTCTGGCCGACGTTCGGCGGTATCGCGAACTGTCACTGGGTCGAGCTCGGCAGGCGGAACGGCGCCTGGCGCCTGCACGCCTACAACGCCGGGATGACCGGATAGCGTGAATTCCCCGCGGCTGCTGGTGTTCGCCGACTCGCTGAGCTTCCACGGGCCCGACGGCCCGCATCCGGCCGACGACAAGCGGATTTGGCCGAACGTCACCGCCGAGGCACTGGGCGGCAGCGTCGACATGTTCGCCGGGTTCGGCTGGACGGCCCGCGACGCGTGGTGGTCGCTGGTCGGTGACCCCCGGGTCTGGGCGGAACTGCACCACGCCGACGCCGTCATCCTCGCCATCGGCAGTATGGACACCCTGCCGTCGCCGTTGCCGACTTACCTGCGCACCGGGCTGCGCTACCTGCGTCCGGACTCGGTTCGCCGGGTCGTACGCGGCGCGTACCTCGCGGCCCAGCCCAAGCTCGCCGTCGCCATGCGTGGCAAACCGGCTGTGCTGCCCGCGAAACTGACCGTCCGCTACCTCGACGACATTGTCGAGGCGCTCCGGGCCCTTCGCCCGACCCTGCCGATCATCGGGATGCTGCCGGGCGTGCACCGCGCCGCGTCCTACGGATACGTCCACACAGCGCGTGAAGGCGCGACAGCCGCGATGAAGGCGTGGTCGCGGCGCGTCGATGTCCCGCTGCTCGACCTCGCCGCCGTGATCGAGCCGCACATCCTCAGCGGACGCGGTAATCCCGACGGGATGCACTGGGGCTGGGAAGGCCACGCCGACGTCGGCCGGGCGATGGCGGAACTGGTCGCACCCCTGCTTGCGAAGGCCCGTCCCGAGGCCGCAACGTAGGCTGGCCGCGTGCCGGTCGCCGTCATCACGGATTCCACTGCCCACCTGCCGGAGGGCTTCGCAGACCGGCACTCGATCCGTGTTGTCCCCTTACACGTGCTGATCGACGGCGTTTCCGCGCTCGATTGCCTCGACGTCGGGCCTGAGGCTCTGGCGGAAGCGCTGGGGCAGCGCAAGATCGTCACCACTTCTCGTCCTACCCCTGGTGAGTTCGCCGCGGTCTTCCGCGCGGCGCTGGCCGAGGGCGCCGACTCCGTGGTCTCGGTGCACCTGTCGCGCGAGCTGTCGGGGACATGGGAAGCCGCGGTGCTCGCGGCGCAGGAGGTCGGGCCGGACGTCGTGCGGATCGTCGACTCCCGCACCACAGCCATGGGCCTGGGCTTCGCCGCGCTGCACGCCGCCGACGTCGCGGCCGCGGGAGGTTCAGCCCAGGCAGTCGAGGACGCGGCGGTGTCGACGGCGAAATGCTCGGAGACGTTGTTCGTCGTGGAAACCCTGGAACACCTGCGTCGCGGCGGCCGGATCGGACCGGCGGCGGCGTTGCTGGGGACGGCACTCGCGGTGAAGCCGGTGCTGCACATCTCCGAAGGGAGGATCCGGCCGCTGGAGAAGGTCAGGACCATGAACCGCGCGGTGGCCCGGCTGGTGGAGCTGGCGACGGCCGCGGCCGGGCAGGACGCCGTCGAACTCGCGGTGCACCACCTGGCGTCGCCCGATCGCGCGGCGGACCTGGCGAACCGGCTGGAGGACCGCGTGCCGAAGTCTGGCGGTTGCGTGGTTTCCGAGCTCGGCGCGGTCATCGGTGCGCACACCGGACCTGGCGTCCTCGGCGTTGTGGTGCAACGGCAAACGCCACGAGATGTCGACATCTCGTGATACCCCGCGTGTGCACGCGGAACAACAAACCTTATGAGACACTTGGAATCCATGGGGACACATCGGGCGATGCGCGGCCGGAAAGTTCGCTGGCCAATGCGGTAATCAGCTCTTGTGATTTCGTTCGATTCAAGGCGCTTTTGTCCAGCGCCGACAGGATCCGCCGGTAAGCTGCGATTTGATCGGGTTCCTCAAGGAATGCCACCGAAACCGCACCCTCTAGATACACGACTGGATCGAATTCTCCGGATTCCATGAGTACGAATGATTCGGTCTGTGCGGCGTGCCCTGCTGAACTCGGAATGATCCGCAATTCCAGGCTGCGCCGGATCGACATTTTGAGCAGGTGGTGAATCTGATCGCACATCACGTCCACTCCGCCGATCAAGGCTCGTAGCGCGGGCTCGTGTACGAAGAAGACCGTGTGCGGCGGTGGTGACCGGGTGAACACGGCCTGCCTGCCAAGTCGTGCCCCTGCCAACGCCTCGACAGCCTCCGGCGCAGACGTCCCTTGGCTGAGCAAGGCTCGTGCGTACCCTTCGGTGTGCAGCAACTTCGGCAGTACCGCCCAGCGCACCTCAACAATATCCGTTGCCTTGCGTTCGTGCTCGATGAGTGTGTGCGGCTGTTCGGGTGTGCCGGACGGGTAATGCTGGAGCCAGCCTCGAATCCCGGATTCCCGGGAAAGGGCGAGCAGGCGTGCACGCTCATCGCGGTGGACACCGCACGCCAGGAGCACACTCAACAGATCCTCGTCGCTGAAACGTCTCTTGCCATTCAACACATGTGACATAAACGGATGCGTCCACCCGAGTTTGTGCGCGACCTCCCGCACGCCCAGACCCGCCTCGCGGATCGCGGCGCGTAATCCTTCGCCGAGTTCGCGGCTGCGAATCGTCGGCAGGTTCTGTGCTCCAGCCATCAGCGTTGGTTCCTCTCGTGGTGTTGATGGGCGCGTCCTACGTCGATCATGTCGGTGGCGGTTTCACGCAGGTGTTCGCCGATCTCGACGAGTCCGGTGGCCGCGCGTTCGTCCGGGGCCGACGCGAGCTGATCCATGAGGCTGTCCACCTCGGCATTGATCGCGGCATTCAGGCGCCGGATACGGTCGCGCCATTCTGGCGGTTCATCAAGGTCACGGCGCATCGCAGGATTCCCGGCCGCGCTGTTCACCTTGTGAATGCGGCTGAGCAGTCCTACGTCTTCCTGCCTCATCGGGCACCCACGGCGCCGAGCGGAGGCACGATGCCGCGCATCGTCACAGCGTGCGGGTTCTGCCGTGCCCAGACGCTACAGCCGGGGCAGCTCTCGAACGAGTCGCCGAGCTCAGGTAGGTCGTCGATGCCGATCATGTCGCGCGGGTGCCGCCACGGATATGGGAACTCCTGGCAGAGTGGGGTGAGGTTTTCCCACCCGAGGTTGCGGAGCTGCTCGACGCGGTACACGTGTCGCTGCGCGTCGCCTGAGTACCAGCGGACCGAGATCTGGACCGTCATTCGGTCGTCCCAGCTGCGCGGCGAGGCCAGATCGCGGGGTCCGTCTCGACCTGCTCGGGCAAGGCTTCACGCTCGGGCTCGATACTCCGATCCTGCGGCAATCCCTGACCACTGCTCGAAAAGCTGCCTGGCTCCAACCTGTCCATGTGCCCACCTCGTCGTTGCCGTATGTCAGGCAACAGACGCTATGAGTGATCAGCGATTAGGCGTTCACAGCTCGTGAACCAACCCCGAACCGGTGACGGAGACTGTCGAGTTCCCAGCTTCGCCGTGTTGCTCGCCGAGACAGTGTCGTCACCAGCTCGCGGACTATCGGGTCTTGTCGCAATCTCGCTGGTGCGCTGCGATCGGCAGAGTCGAGCAGTCGCACGGCGTCGGCGTCACGTGCCCCACCTTCCTGTGCGAGAGCGCGGGCCGAGTCCGCGCCCAGCATTGCGACCCGGTCAGCGCTGGCCAGGCGTGCCACGTTGATCCCGGAAGCGTTCTCGTCGACGACTCCGGCTCCTTCGCCCAACTCCACGCCGACCGAGATCCGCCATACGCCGAGGTTTGCGGGGCCCAAGGGCTTTCCGAAGGCGTTTCGCTCGCCAGTCCGTTCCGCGAATTCGGCCGCTGCGTCGAGGTGATCATGGGCTACCGCGGCTTGCCCGCAGCGAGCAGCGTTCAGCGCCGCCGTGAGATGCAACATGCCCACGCCTTCAGTCGCCGAAGTATCGGCCGCCGTAGGGTCGGCGTAGGGCAACGTCTCGATCAGCAGACGCTCAAGCGTCGTGCCTGCCCGCCGTACAGCGCCTACCCGTTGCAATGCCTGCCCTCGCCGTTGGCCCGCGAAAGCCAACAGGGTGGGATCGTTCGACGCCTTTGCTACGTCGTATCCGCGCTGTGCAGCCATCAGTGCCAGGTCCGGATGCCCGAGGTTCTTCGTGACACCGAACGCGACGATGCACGCCTCTACGAGCAGGCCGTATGCCTCAGCCCGTTCTTCCTCAGTGCCGTTGACAGCGTGGATGTGCAGGTCTGTGAGCAGGTGTCCGAGTCCGCGGCCCGCGAGGTCGTAGCGTGCGTGGTCCATGTAGGCGACGTGGGCGGCGCGGACCGGTTCGATGAGTTCGGCCAGCGGCCGCGCAGGTAGATCCGGTACGTCGTCAAGGGAGGTGTCAGCGAGGGCGAGTTGCACATCGGGCACGGTGTGAAGGGCGTCGGCCGTGTGTCGGTGAGCAGGTGAATACGGCTCGCCGGTGAGATCGACAACGGAGCAACCCAGGGCGTCGGCGAGTCGATCTAGGAGCATTCGGGAGTCAATGCGACGCTGTCCACGTTCGAGCATCGAGAGGTAGGGCTTGCCAATCCCGGCTAGACCAGCGGCGGTATCGAGGCTGAGCCCGCGGCGCTTCCTGATTGCGCGCAGGCGTTGCCCTATTTCGTTTTCGTCTGCCACAGGGACCACCTCATTCGCAGAGTCGGCCTTTTCGCGTGCCCCGGCCCGTCGACCGGGGGCGATCCTCCGCGAAGAGGTACCACCAGGGTAGCCGGTACCCGCCAGAACGGGCGTTGTCGATCAACTGCTGAGCGGGTCGCGAGGCGATCGGCAGTACCGTCATTCGGCAGTGCTCGACGTGGGCACAAACCCGCTACAACCCTCCACGTGGGGTCACAGGAGACCCACGCCGCGCGACCGCTCGACACCTATTGTCGCAGGTGGGAGGGTGCGCACCTCCGAAACACCAGGTCAGCCGCGCAGAACCGGCAGAAGTCGACAGATGGCGGACAGCTGATTCATCGGTGTGGCGCGATTCCCGCCACCAAGCCCAGTTCCAGCAGGTCCTGCGGCCGGAGTTTGAGCTGGTCCGCCACGGCCGGGACGTCTTCCTCCGGTCGTTTGAGGATCGCCGCCGCGGCCTGCGGGCCGATCACCGAGAAGTACCCGTCCGGGGTGATCCAGGTGCGTTCGGGACCGGCGAGCGCCAGCGCCCCACCGGAACCGCCCTCGCCGATCACGAGTGTCGTCACCGGGATCCGGGTGCTCACCGCGGCCGAGAACGCCCCGGCGATCGACGGCGCCAACCCCGCCGCTTCCGACGCCGCGCTGTTGTCCGCGCCCGGCGTGTCGATCAGCGTGAGCACCGGGATGCCGAGCCGGTCAGCCAGCCCGATCAGCCGCGTCGCGGTGCGATACCCGGCGGGTCGTGTCGGCGTTCCCGCTTGCGCCGCGAACGCGATCGAACGTCCACCGCGGCGGCCGACTCCGCACAGCATCCCGGAATCGACCCCGCCCGCCCGGTCTCCGCTGATCAGCGCGTAACTGTCCAAATAGGATTCCAGATACGCCCGCGCGCGAGGACGTCGTGGAGCACGCGCCCGCAGCACCGCGTCCCAGCCGCTCTCCGGCAGCTCGGCTTCGCCCAGCGCGTGCGGCACTTCGGCCGGTTCCGGCTGGCCACCGGTGAGCAGTTCCAGCCACGTCCCCACGGTTTCCGCCAGCTCGTCCGTGCGGACGACGGCGTCGACCTGTCCGGCCGCGAACTGGCCCTCCGCGGTGAAAGCCGGATGTCCGGCGTCCTCCGGTTTGCGGACCCGGCGCCCGGCGAAGCCGACTTGTGCGCCCTCGACACCGAGCACGACGTCAGCGCCCGAGCCGAGCGAGGCCCAGACACCGCCGGTGGTCGGGTCCCGCAGCACGGCGATATGCGGGATCCCGCTGTCGCGGTTGAGCTGGCATTCCTTCGCCACGCGCTGCAATTGGAGCAGCGAGAGCATGCCTTCCTGCATCCGGCTGCCGCCCGTGGCGATCGACGAAACCACTGGGACGCCACGTTCCCTGGCCGTACTGAACGCGTGGACGAGCCTGTCTCCGGTCGCGCGGCCGACCGAACCGCCGAGGAAGCCGAACTCGAACTCGATCAGGACGACCTTGATCCCGCCGATGACCGCGTTGCCGTAGACCACCGATTCCTGTGCGGCCGCGCGTTCGCGAGCTTCGTCGTAACCGGGCCAGCCCAGCGGATTTCCGGTCGATTCGTGCTCGGGGGTCAGTTCCCGGAACTCCTCAGCGGCCGAGCGCACGTTTGGTCACCTTGCCCATTTCGTTGCGGGGCAAGGCATCGAGGAAGTGCACCACCCGCGGCCGCTTGTGCGGGGTGAGCAGCCGGGCGACGTGGTCGACCAGCTCCTTCTCGTCGAGCTTGGTCCCGGGCTCCGCGACAACCCAAGCCACGATCCGCTCGCCGAGGTCTTCGTCCGGCTCACCGGTGATCGCGACTTCGGCGACCTGCGGATGTTCCAGCAGGATGTTCTCGATCTCGCCGGCACCGATCTTGTAACCGCCGCTCTTGATCAGGTCCGTGGCCCGGCGGCCGACGATCCGGATGTAACCGTCCGGGTCGCGGGTGGCCACATCCCCGGTGCGGAACCAGCCGTCCCGCAACGCTTCCGCCGTCGCGTCGGGCCGGTTGAGGTACTCCAGGAACAGGTTCGGCCCGCGCACCTCGATCTCGCCGACCTCATCGCCGCTGACCGGCGTCCCCTGCTCGTCGACCAGCCGCAGGTCGACGCCGTCAACGGGCGGGCCGACCGCGCCAGGCCTGCGCTCGCCCGATGCGCGGACGCTGCAGTTCATCAGCGTCTCGCTCATCCCGTAGCGCTCGACGATCTGCTGCCCGGTCGCGGTGAAGATCCGTTCGTGCAGCGCGGCGGGCAAAGCCGCCGAACCTGACACGAGCAGGCGCGCCTTGCCAACGGCTTCGGCGAGCTTCGGATCGGTGGCGACGTCCTGTGCCAGCCGGTTGTACATCGTCGGGACGCCGAACATCATCGTCGCCTCACCACCGAGTTCGGCGGCGACGGCCTCCGTCGAGAACTTGCCGACGTGGTGTAGTGCCCCGCCGCGGCGCAGCGGCCCGACCACGCCGAGGATCAGGCCGTGCACGTGGAACAGGGGCAACGCGTGGACGAGGACGTCGTCAGCGGTCCATTCCCAGGCACCCGCGATCGAGTCCAGATTGCTCGTGACGGCCCGGCGGGGGAGCACCACGCCCTTGGGCGGGCCGGTCGTGCCGGAGGTGTAGACGATGAACGCGGGCGCTTCGCCGTCGATCTCGTCCGCCGGGACTTCGCGCGGCCGGGTGCCGGTGAGGTCGATGTCCGCTTCGCGCAGCACGACGTCCGGCTTGCTGTCCGACAGGATGTGCTCGAGTTCGCGTTCGCCGACCTTGGGGTTGATCGGGATCACCGGCACCCCGGCCAGCAACGCGCCGACCACGGCCACGCACGTCTCGATCGTCGGCGTCGCCCAGACCGCGACCCGCTTCTTCCCGGCGATCCGCTCCGCGACGGCCGCGGCCGCGTAGCCGAGTTCCTGGTACGTCAGGGTTTTCTCGCCGAACTTCAGCGCGGGCCGATCCCCGCCCTTGATCACTTCGTCGAGCATGTGTCTCTCCTCATCCGAAGTTCGGAACCACGAACACGAGCCAGATCACCAGCGGCGCGACCGCGACCACGATGCCGCCGTAAGCCAGCAACTGTTTGAAGAACTTGTCCCTGTCGACATTCTTAGCGTTGGCGAGTACCAGCGCGCCATTCGTCGAGAACGGGCTCACATCCACGACCGTCGCGGAGACGGCGAGCGCGGCGATCATGCCGACCGGCCCGATCGTGCCCAGCGCGAGGAACGGCACGGCCAGCGGGATGAGCGCGCCCATCAGCCCGACCGAGGACGCGAACGCCGACACGATGGCGCCGATGTAGCAGAGCAGCAGGGCCGCGAGCAGGGGCACGCCGACGCCGCTGACCGCGTCGCCCACGTAGTCGATGGTGCCCATCTCCTGCAGCACGGCCACGTACGTCAGCACACCGCAGATCAGCAGGACCGTCGGCCAGGTGATCTCGCTGACCGCCTTGCGGCTGCTTTCGGGCCAGATCACGCTCAGCAGCACGGCCAGCGAGATCGCCGTCAGGCCGACGTCGAGGTCGAAGACCAGCGTGCCGACGATGAGCAGCACCAGCCCGGTCAGGGTGGCGATGATGAGCGGGTTCAGCTTGGTCTCGACGACTTCTTCGTCCACCGGCTGCTTGTTCCTGGCCAGTTTGGTGCCGCCGAAGACGATGAACAGGATGATCGCGATCACCGTGTTGACGCCGAGGCTGGCGAGGAACAGCACGAGTTCGTTGCCGGGGATGCCGTCGCGTTTCACGATGCCGTTGACGATCGAGCCGTAGACGCTGATCGGGGAGAACCCACCGGCCTGCGCGCCGTGCACGACCATGGCGCCCATGAGCAGCGGGCTGATGCCGTAGCGGGCCGCGAAACCGAGCGCGATCGGCGCCACGATGGCGACCGCGGCCGGGCTGACCGCGCCGATCGCGGTGAGGGCCGCGGTGATCACGAACATCACCCACGGGATCAGCGCTATTCGGCCGCCGACCAGCCGGACCGCGGCCGAGACCAGCCAGTCCGTGGTGCCGTTGGCCTTCGCCAGTGCGAACAGATAGGTGACACCGACGAGGACGACGAAGATGTCACCGGGAAAGCCTTCGAAGATCGCTTTGGCGTCCATGTTGGCGGCGAGCGTGCCGACGCCGAACGCGCCGGCGAACGCGAGCGCGCCCATGTTCACCGACCGGGTGGTGGCCAAGACGAAGATCACCGCGAGAACCAGGATCGACACCAGCTGGGCGGACATCCGTACCTCCTCGACCGAGCCGTCATTGGCTCAGTGGTTCAGCCACTTTGCGAGTCGGTAGGTGGTCGTGTCAAGGGCTGTCGCCAAAATGGCTCAGCCACTGGGCCGCCGAAGGTAGAGTTGACGGGAGATTCCAGCAAAGGAGAAACCCGTGTCCGACGCCCTCCGCCCGGTCGCCCGGCTGCGCCTTTACGAGCAGGTCGTCGCCCGGATCAGGGAGTACGCCACGGACGCGGGCCTCGGCGCGGGGGACCGGTTGCCCGCCGAGCGTGAGCTGGCCGAGCGGCTCGGCGTCAGCCGGGCGTCGATCAAACAGGCCGTGGTCGTGCTGGAAGTGCAGGGGCTGCTCGACGTCCGCCACGGCGGGGGTATGTACCTGCGGACCGACAGTCTCGACGTCGAACCCGTGACAGAGCTGGTCGAACGCCGACGCAGGCTGCCGGAAGTGCTCGAAGCGCGCGAGGCGCTGGAGACCAAGCTGGCCGAGCTGGCCGCGGAACGACGTACGCCCGACGAGCTGAACGAGATCGACGAAGCCTTGGCGCATATGGCGGCCGAGGTCGAGAACGGCGATTCCGGCGGCGAGGGCGACCAGATGTTCCACGCGGCCGTGACGGCGGCCGCGCACAACCCGCTGATGGCGGAGTTCATGCGGTCCATCGCCGAGCAGATCGCCGAAAGCCGCCACGAATCGCTGCGCCAAAGCGGGCGACCGGCCCGTTCGCTCGCCCAGCACCGCCGGATCGCCGACGCCATCCGCGACGGTGACGGCCAGGCCGCGGCCGAGGCGATGCGCACCCATGTGCGCAGCGTCAGCAAGGTCAGGCTGCTGACTTGGAACCCCGAAGACTAGTTTTCCCGGCGGCTTGAGAATGGGCGCGAGATGTTTCCGAGTTGCCTTTACCGCTCGGTTCGGACCGACTTATCCACAGCGCCCCACTTATCCACAGGCGGCGTGATCGCCGCTGTCCTCAGCCGCCCCGAAGCTTTAACGTCGATCGTGTGTTCGAGCGACCAGCCCGTGATCCGGGCCTCCATCCCCGAGACAATTCCTCCGCTGCGCGGCTGAGAGAGCTGGCCACCGAAGCCGAGGCGAACGCGGAAAACCACCAGGACGCGCCCGCCCGTTCTCCCGCGGGCCGGTTCGTGGAGCGCTGGGTGCCCGCCGGCAGCCCGGGTTCACCACGTCGTCGTCGGCTGGCGGTGTCCGCCGCGCTGCTGGGCGTGGTCGCCGTCGTACTCACCACAGTGCTCGTGGCCGGAGGCAAACCCGGCCGCGAGAGCCCGCCCTCGTTGCCCCCGGCGGGGAAAGTCGCCGCCTCGCCGGCACAAGCCGCGCAGCCACCTCCTCCGACGAATCTTGTGGTCAGCGTCGTCGGCAAGGTCTCGACTCCCGGTCTCGTGACGGTCCCCGCCGGTTCTCGGGTCGCTGACGCACTGGCGGCGGCCGGGGGCGCGGTGCCCGGAGCCGAGCTTTTCGGCCTCAACCTGGCCCGCCGTCTCGCCGACGGTGAGCAACTGGCGGTGGGCGTACCCGCCTCGGCCGCGGAGCCCGCCCAGCCCGGCAGCGGTGCGCCCGCGGCCAAACTCGATCTGAACACGGCGGGCCTGGAGCAGCTCGACACCTTGCCGGGAGTGGGTGAGGTGACGGCCAAACGCATTGTCGAATGGCGCACCCGGCACGGGAGATTCAGCACCATCGAACAACTCCGGGATATCGACGGCATCGGCACGAGCAAATACTCGAAACTGCGCGAACAGGTGACCGTGTTATGAAAACCGCCGTTTTCGACGCGGATCCCGACACCCCGGTTTTGACCCGCAGGCAAGATCTCCGCCTTGTTCCCGCCGCGGTCACGCTTTGGTTCTCGGCTTTGTTCGGATTGCTGTGCGGCTGGTGGGTGGCTGTCGTATGTGGGGTGGCGGCCGCGTCCCTCGCCACGGTGCTGCTCGTCCGGTCGAGAGGAACTCCACACTGGTTCGCAGGGGCCGCGGCGCTGTTTGTGTGCGGATTGCTGGCTGTCTGGCCCGGTGCTTCCCGGCTGGAGCACGCAGAGCACGACCGGCTCCGTGCGCACGCGGCCAGAGGCGAGCAGGCGGTGCTGCGCGCGGTCGTGGCCGAGCGGCCGCGCGCGGTACGCAGCGCGGGTTACGCGGATCAGGCGGCCGGAGCGCGAAATGTGGTGATCGTGGCGGATCTCGAACAGGTCGAAGTCTCCGGGCAGCCGGTCGTGTCCACCGGCAGGGTCGTGCTGATCGCCCCGTTCGAGCGGTGGTCGAAGCTGCTGCCTGGCCAGTTGGTCACGACTTCGGGGAAGCTGGCGCCGCCTCGGGGCGCCGAGATGACGGTGGCCGTCGTCTACGTGCGGGGCCCGCCTGCCGAGGTCGGCGAGGCGCCGTGGTGGCAGCAGGCGTCCGCGTCGATGCGCGAAGGGCTGAGGCAGGCGTCGGGCGTGCTGTCGGACGAAGCCGCCGGGCTGCTGCCGGGCTTGGCCGTGGGGGACACGAGCACGCTCTCGCCTCGCGTGGAGCACGAGTTCACCGAAGCCGGGATGACGCATTTGACGGCCGTGAGCGGCACGAACCTAGCGGTCCTTGGTGGCGCGGTGTTGCTGCTGCTTCGCTTGCTGAGGCTGGGGCCGCATGTGTGCGCGACGGTCGCGGGGCTCACCTTGGTGGGGTTCGTAGTCCTCGTCGGGCCAGAGCCGAGTGTGCTGCGTGCCGGGGTCATGGGCGGGGTCGGGCTGCTGGCGTTGGCCTTGGGAAGGGCGGGTTCCGCGCTTCCCGCGCTCGCGGTCGCCGTGTGCGTGCTGGTGCTCTACGACCCGGCCATGGCCGTCAGCTTTGGCTTCGCGCTGTCGGTGCTGGCCACCGCCGGGCTGGTGCTGCTGGCGCCACGCTGGGCCGACGCGATGGCCAGGCGAGGGGTGCCTTCCGGGTTCGCGGAAGGCTTGGCGATCCCGTTGGCCGCCTTCGTGGTCACCGCGCCGGTGATCGCCGGGATGGCCGGTCAGCTGAGCCTGATCTCGGTGTTGGCGAACGTGCTGGCCGCTCCGGTGGTCGCGCCGGCGACCGTGCTCAGCATTTTCGCCACAGTGGTCGCGACGTTCTGGCCGGGCGCCGCGGAGTTCCTGATCCGGCTGGCCGGACCGGAGGTGGAGTGGCTGATCGCCGTGGCACGGCACGCTTCCCGTGTGCCGGGCGCGGTGGTGCCGTGGCCGAGTGGCTGGTGGGGAGGGATTCTCGCCGCGTTGCTCGCTGTCGTGCTCGTGGTGGCGATGCGGTACCGGAAGCTGCGCGTCACGCTGGCCGGGCTGCTTGTCTTGGCGCTCTTGGTCTTCGTGCCCACACAGTTGGTGTCGAAGGCTTGGCCGCCTTCGGACTGGGCCGCGGTCGTCTGCGACGTCGGCCAGGGTGACGCGATGGTGCTGGCCACCGCCGAGCCCGGACGTGCTGTCGTCGTGGACACGGGCCCGGAGCCCGGGCCGGTGGACGAGTGCCTCGACAGGCTTGGGGTGGACCGGATTCCGTTGCTGGTGATCAGTCATCTGCACGCGGACCACATCGGCGGACTGGCGTCGGTGTTCGAAGGACGAGCCGTGGGTGCCGTCGCCGTCGGGCCGGGGCGCGCGCCCGAATGGGCCTGGCGACAGGTCTCCGAGGAAACCGAAAGGCAGGGGGTGCCGTTGCTCGAACTCACTGTGGGACAACGGCTTGACTGGCCGGGTCTCGGGTTGGACGTCGTGGGGCCGCGTTATGTCACGGCACGCGAGGCGACCGAACAG
>Ga0193717_1001718_pt1 | contig 13218 bp, 6 predicted proteins | sample U2c2metaG_FD_145900 | JGI IMG/M metagenome (GOLD analysis project Ga0193717, IMG submission 145900) | Soil microbial communities from a riparian zone of the East river system, Colorado, United States - U2c2 | ecosystem: Environmental > Terrestrial > Soil > Riparian zone | place: USA: East River...
CGCAGCACTTCCTCCCGTACACCTAAAGGGCCATCATCGCAGGTTAGCTCCGGGATAGCTAAACGCGGCACGCCGGCCGAAGAAAAAAGCGCATTGCCGTGCAGCATGTCGATCTTTTCTTCCAATGTCATTTTTTTTACAATGGCATTGATCTTTAAATCCAGAGGGCCGGATTTACGCTGGGCGTACACCCTGGCCGGATCACCGGTCAAAAGCGCCAGGCAGATTGCTATCGCATATAAATAAGTGTTATTTTTCATTATCGTGGTTTGAGTAGTTTAGTTAACAGAAATAGTTTGCTGCAGGCGTATGTCGGCAGAAGAGCTACCGATCATCAGTTGTATTTTATCTTTTTCAACAACAAATTTCTTTGATTTAATATCCCAATAAGCCAAATTTTCGGCTTTGAGCGGAATAGTGAGGGTCTTTGTTTCATTGGGTTTAAGTGTGATGCGCTGAAAGCCTTTTAACTCTTTATCCGGCCGCGCAACTTTGGACGACACATGTTTGGCATATAGTTGCACGACTTCGTCTCCGTCCCTGCTCCCGGTGTTGGTAACATCCAGGCTTATATTTATTTCGCCTTTGTTATTCAGTGACGGCGAGCTGGTTTTTAAGTTTGAATATTTAAAGCTGGTATAACTTAAGCCAAATCCAAACGGATAAAGCGGTTTACCCTTGGCATACATGTAAGTGCGGCCATGTGTCAGGTCATAATCCATCATCGGCGGTAGTTGCCCGATGGAATCGGGCCAGGTTTGTACCAGCTTTCCGCCGGGATTAATGTCACCGAATAAAGCATCCGCCAACGCGTTTCCTTCTTCCTGTCCGCTGTGGGTAATATGGATAATTGCCGGAACATTGTTTTGCACCCAGTTAATGGTATAAGGAAAACTGCTGATGAGTACCACGACAACATGTTGATTAACCTTGTATATTTTTTCAATAAGGTCCTCCTGGGCGGGGTCAAGCGAGAGGCTTTGACGGTCAACCGCCTCCCTGCCTTCTGTTGGACCATCGACTTTCTTCCAGCCCAGGTTGCCTGACGGGTTATTACCGACGCATACGATAACCGTTTGGGCACTTCTGGCCATGGCAACCGCGAGGTCGTTATTGGTGGTGTGACTAATAGTAACCGCCTGACCTACTTTGTTTTTGATGCCCTCAAGAGGGCTGATCATATAAGGCGAGGTGCCACTATACCAATCATCCAAAACCTGGTCTGAACGGGGGCCGACAATAGCAAGCGACCCGGTCTTGCGCTTGTCGAGTGGTAAAAGACCACTATTTTTTAACAGCACCACTGATTTTTGCGCAATTAACCGGGCAAAATCACGGTTATTCTGCGACAGCCAGGGCTCCGGGCCGCTGCCTATAGCAGCGTATGGCACCATTTCAGGTGGGTCAAGTTGTCCCAATTTGATCATTACCCTGAAAACACCACGTAGCACCTTGTCAATGTCGGCTTCGGTTACTAAGTTTCTTTTTAAGGCCTCCAATGTTCCGGGTTTATAGGTATCCAGGAATTGATTAATACCGGCTTTTATGCAGGCTGCTGCTGCATCTGCTGCATTCGTATAATAGTGGTGGGCGGTGATCAATAACTTAAAGGCGCCCCCATCCGTACAGATAATTCCATTTTGCCCCCATTCATCAACAGTTATGTTACGAAGCATCGGACTAACGGTTTGCGGTACACCGTTTACCCGGTTATACGAGGCCATATAAGCCCTGGAGCCACCTTCGGTAACCCCCATGCGAAAAGGAACAGAGTAATACTCCCTGAAAAGCCTTTCATCAAAGTTGGAAGACGAGCTATCACGGCCGTTTTCATTGCTGTTTGCCAAAAAATGCTTCATCAACGATGCCGTAGTCCAGTATTTGGGGTTATCGCCTTGCAAGCCTTTGACATACGCAACAACCATAGTACCGTTAAAATAGGAATCTTCGCCGTAACTTTCTTCCGTACGGCCCCACCTTGGGTCGCGCCCGAGATCGGCATTAGGGGCCCTGATTACCAACCCCCCTTTATGATATTTATCGCTTTGAGCCAGGTATCGGGCTTCGAAGGCTTCAATCTGTGCAGCCTGTTTCAATAATGCAGGATCCCATGTTTCAGCCATGCCTATAGATTGCGGAAAGGTCGTAGTGGGGACCGGAGTTTTGCGCCCCCAACTGCCGGGCAAGCCCATGGCAAGACCATGCAAGCCTTCCACATGCCCGGTTCCTTTGACGCCTAAACGGTCAACAGCGGGATTGGTTCCCAGGCAATTTACCTTTTCTTCGAGTGTCATCAGCGAGATCAAACTAGTGATCCTGTCCTCAACCGGCGCCTCAGGGTTTTGAAAAGGATACTTGTATTGCGCGGTTGCCCACTGCGTTGTCAGCAATAAAATTAAACTTAAGAAATATTTAAAACCTACTGCGGAGTAATCTATATTCTTCATTGTCAAGGATTTATCTATTGTTTTTAATTTGCCATTTAACCTGGCCTACATAGGGATCTTTAATTAGGACATTGCCTGTAATACTAATTTGATGAACTTTATTATCGGACGGCAGACGAACCAATCCTACGGCCGGTTGACCTTTACCGGCACGTTCAGTTTTTAAAATCAAACCATAAACTTCCCTTCACCGGCGTATAATTCATTTGCATATTTTTTTGACTTTGAGGCCCTAATTTGTCCGCCGGTTGAAACTTTGTTCCAATCGGGCTTATTGCATCCAGGAAACCGATGCTGCCGTCAGGGAAGGCCGGATTGGTATTGTCATTATTTGCCCCGGCAGGCTTCGCTGGTTTCAGCATTTGGAAATAAGTGCCGTTTTGCGTGGTATAAACCGTAAATGGCGACTCCTTATTTTCTATCGTTACCCAATAAACATCGGCATGATAACCCTTGAACTCCGGGTAATTCCAGTTCTCGCCGGTGATCGTATTATTGTAATCTTTATGCCAGACGCCAAATTGCTGTCCTTTTAGCCTGTTTTTCCAAACCCGGTACGGTCCGCGTCCCTTCCAGGTCATGCCGGTTATTTTTTCTTCGGGGTAGTTAAATGTAATGCCCATAAAATCCTGCTCCCCACGCATGGCATATTGGTAATCCAGCTTCACTGGTTTACCGGACGAGAACGTCCATTTTACAGTAAACTGCGGCCCACCTTCATATACGGGCTCAACCACCATATCCTCGCCCGATAAATAATGCCTGAGTTGTTTCAGCGTGTGCTTTGTACCCGCTAAAACCGGTCCGTCGGAAAGCGAAATGGCTGAGCGCTGGTTAATTACTTTTTGAATGGATCCTGTTTTTCTGCTGAAGTAATAACTTATCTCATCAACTTTAATGATCAGCGCGGTGTCGGTTTCTGTTGCTGCTATCGGAGATGCCGGTTTTACGGCAAACTTCAGCGCAGCCTCTGGCGATTTGACCGGCCAACTCCAGGTAAACAGCTCTTTTTTAAAGGGATCATAGGCCGTTAGATATAAGGCATCGCTGTTTTTCCAGTTAGCAGGTAACCGTAATTGTAAATAACCCCGCTCGCCGGGGGATAGGGAAGAGCTTACCTTCCCTGTTGCATCGGTTCTGGATTTCAGACTGCTGTTACCCGGAGATGCCAGCGATGCCAGCCTCCATACAAAACTGCATTGAGCTAAATTGGTGTAGATATACCTGTTTTCAACAGCTATTTTACCGTCAAAATTTTGCGGTAAGGATTTCAGTTCCACCTGGACCGGAGACCATATTTCCTTGATGGTGTAATAGCTCGCCTCCTTTTCGCGGTGCGGGCCTAATATACCGTCGGGTGCGGCATTGCCCTGAATATCAATTTGGCCATTCCGGTCGGTACGCGCCACGCCTTCATCATGAAAAGACCACAGAAACCCGCCACCCAGATGCGGGTGCTGCAACATCAGGTTCCAAAAATCATCTAAGCCGGCGCCATGTCCGCCGTCCTGTAAGCCATGCATAAATTCAGTGGGGAAAAACACCTCTCTTCCATACAGCACGGAATTCTGCACATAGTTATAGTCCGGGTAATGTTTAGTATCGGTTCCATTGAATTTCTCCCAGGGATGGATGACCAGGCGGTTCTGCGGGTCGTATTTGGCATAATCTCCATCGAGACCGGTGTTAAATCCACCCTCATTACCATTATCCCAAATTACTACGGACGGATGGTTTACATCCCGCACCACCAGTTCTTTGACCAGTTTCCGGCCAACAATAGTATCATACTTGGCTTGCCAGCCGGTTAATTCATCCAATACAAACAGGCCAAGGGAATCACAAACATCTAAAAAGTGCTGATCAGGCGGGTAGTGCGACATCCTGACCGCATTCATATTCATTTCCTTCATCAGCTTCACATCCATCAGGCTGATGTCTTTACTTAACGCCCGGCCCGATTCCGGCCATTCACTATGCCGGCATACGCCTTTAAATACCACCTTTTTATTATTGACATAAAATCCGTCATGTAACCGCAGTTCTGCCGTCCGGAAGCCAAAACGTTGTTTGATCCGGTGGATGACGCCGTTCGGCCCGTTAACAGACACCTCCAGGTTGTAAAGGGTAGGCGACTCGGGGTTCCAGGGTAGAATGCCGTGGATTTGCTGGTGAAGCGTTACCTTCTGCTGACCAGCTTTCGCGCTGATAACGAACGGCGGGCCGGCGGGCTGGCCATTCAGTTTTTGCACCTGCGCTTTCAAGCTGTTATGATTTCCCAAATTGGCGGTATAGACATCAAGTGTCAAAGCTCCGTTTGCCTTAGCATCAATGGCCACCCTGTCTATAAACGTTTTGGGAACGGTTTCCAGGTAAACAGGACGGAAGATGCCGCCGAATAACCAAAAATCCGCCTTGCGCTCAGCCTGGTTGACCGATTCATTGGTTGATTTTTTGCTTACCGTCACCTCCAGTAAGTTATCGCCGCCAAAATGCAGTAGTTTGGTAATGTCATATTTAAACCGGTAAAATCCGCCCTGATGAACCGGCCCGGCCGGCTGCCCGTTGATCTGCACGTCCGTTTCCGTCATGGATGCCTCAAAAACAATAAAAACATTTTTGCCTGAGTTTGAGGCCGGCACGCTAAAATGATATTTATATTTTCCCTGTTCATTTGGGTTTTTTGTATCCCTATAATAGTTGTAGGTGCCAAAACCCTGCTGTTCCCAATTAGAAGGTACCTGTATCTTACTCCAGGTACCGCTTTTCATCCCGGTATTGATCAAAAAATCCCAGGTTACGGTATGATCCTTGTCCGTTCCCGAAAGATACTGGTATTGGGTTTCCTGCGCATTTACCTTGAGCGGCAAGGTAAATACCAACAAGAGCAGCAGGCTTAAGGTTTGAGTTTTATAAATGTGGTGTAATTTCATATCTGGTTTATTAATTATTTCTTGGTTAATCCGGCTTTGAACCGCAAGGCCTGCAGGGCATTGGCTAAGTAAGCAAAAGGAGCGTTCCGGTTAATCGCAATTCCATTGACCGCATACGCACGTTCATCATCTGTATAAGCTTCGTCGGGGATGATCCCGGGTAGTTTTACACCATCCTGCTGGCCTGGATCTGGACCGCCAACAAGCAGGCCCGGCACCGGATCGACTACGCCGTCTGCAGCGGAAATCCGGTGATGGGGGTGCATGGGGGTTTTATAACCGTAGCTGGTGACATAGGAATAACCCGTACCATTCCTGCCCAGCAAATAATCAAGATTAGCCAAAGCACCATCTAAATAATTTCGTTCACCGGTAACCAGATAGGCTTCCGGCATCATGTAAATATATGCGGCATCCGTTATTCCCGACGATGCGATGATAGCTGCAATGTCCTTAACCAGCCTTTCGAAGAGATTGGTTTGAAAGATATTCCAGCTGTTCAAACCCATCGGCGGGGTCATCGCGGGTTCCGGAAATTTCTGCGCATAACATGCTAACGTTTGGAAAATAATAAGACCTGCGATAAGTTGCTTTTTCATATAAATTCCCACCAGTTTTGTAAAATCTAATAATAGCTGCCAGGCGGGGGGCCTAACAGCTAATTAATATAGAACCAATTTATTACGAAGAGAGTCGTTACCAGCCCGGGTTTTGAACCATTGCCGGGGCTTTCCTTATTTCACTATTTTGAATAGGTAATAAATAATTACGTTCATTGAAAGAATGCAGAAAAAATGATGACACAACCGTATAGGTATAAGTTCCATTGGTATTTTTGGTGATCTGCATCAGTTTATTCCGTCCGTTTTGCGTGGTCGTGGCAATTTTCCAGCGGCGCACATCATCCCAGCGGGTGTTTTCATACATCAGCTCAATATGCCTTTCGTTTTGAATAAATGCCCTCATGGCCTTCACATCCATATTAGGGTTCATCCCATAGTTGCCATCTGCACCGGCTATGATACCCGCCCTGGCACGCAATTGCCTTAATACCGGATAAGCCAAAGTGGTTTGCCCGGTTTCGTTGACAGCTTCTGCATAAATAAGCAGTATCTCTCCGTAACGAAGTAGTGGCCAGCCTCTGTTAGTATTGCCCGGGCTATTGGCACTCAGCGTTGCGTCACACATTTTCCTCGAATAATACCCTGATGGCCCCGTAGTAGATGCGTTATATACAAAACCATCTGTTGGCGCGCCAACGTAGGTAAATATCTGTGTGTATGAATTGCTTGCCTGGTTAAAATAGAAAGCGCCGTTATAAATAATAGAATAACCAAACCTCGGGTCACGGTTAACATAGGGATTTGTTGGATCATAACCGGATGTTGGATCTGTAATGGCTTTACCGTTAGCCATTGGGAAGGCGTCCACAAGTGTTTGTGTTGGCGTACCATATTTGCTGCCATTTCTTGTTGTGGGAAGATAAAACGATTCAAAATCCTTGTTAGCAAAACGATTGTGATAAAAAATATATTCTGAATTTATCCTTTGGAGAAACATGTTATAGAAACCAAACCCCGGCGCAGTTGCATTGTCTACCACCAGGGAATAGGTATTTGTATTCATTACAGGTTTGGCGGCATCTGCAGCCGCCTGCCAGCGGGCAACATCATAATTTGGGTAACCTGCCGCCGCCGAACGGTTGACATCTGTCGTCAACCCCGGATAGGTATTGCCGTTAAATAATGGACTTGCTGCAAAAAGAAGCAGCTTGGCTTTTACCGCCATAGCGCCCCCCTTGGTTACCCGGCCATAATCGTTGCCCTGGTAACTTACCGGTAAGATGGCAGCGGCGGCATCCAATTCGTCCGACACGTATTTTACGCACTCAGCAAAGGTGCTTCTCGGTATATTCACAAAATCGGTAATGCTAAAAACCTGATCTTTCACTATGGGTACGCCACCATGTTGAATTATCAGATTATAGTAATACCAGGCGCGCAAAAAACGGGCCTCGCCTGTTATACGCTTTTGTGTCGCAGCACTCAAGGGGGTGGTCGGCAACTTTGAAAGCAATAAATTGCAACTCCTGATGTCAGTATATGGGATCACCCACACTTCGTTAAAACCAGGGACACCATCCGCGGTATAGTTGGATGAATAGTAGATGACAGCACGGCGTTGCGTACTGGATAAACTATACTCTGAATCATCGGAAGCCTGCTCCAGCCCACCGTTTTCACCCCATCTGTTTTTAAGGAATGCAAAACCTTCGTCATCATAAATGCGGGTTAAAAAACTAATGGTGTTCACACTATCAGAAAACACAGTCGCTTCGTTCAGCGCATTATTGGATTTATTATCCAGAACGGATCCCTTTTTACAAGCTGTAAAAAGCAGGATCACCGATAAAATAATTAAAAGATTCTTCATAATATTTGTTAATTATAATGTTATGCTTAAGCCCATATTATATACACGTTGCGGCGGGTATACCTGCTCTGGTGTACCATAAGCAGCCTCGGGATCCAACGCGTATTTTTTGAAAGCACTTGACCAGGTATACAGGTTATTGCCGCTTAAATATATCCGCAAGCTTTGTAAACCGATTTTCCGGATCATTTTCGCGGGGAAAGCATACGCTATTTCTGCTGTCCTTAAGCGGAGATAATTACCGGAGATCGCCCAGAAGTCAGAAGCAAAATTGGGATCGCTTATGGTTCGGGTTGATGTTAAATAAGGGTATTTTGCATTATCGCCTAACGCAGGTGTCCAGGCTTGCTGATGTATCGCTTGGAAATTGGCGGAAAATGCACGGATCGCTTCTTCGGAACCGGCAACATCAAAACCTGTCGCCCCCTGGAATAAGGCACTAACGCTAAATCCTTTATAACCAAAGCCTATCTGGGTTCCAAAGTTATTAACCGGTGTGTTGGTGACGTCAGATACGGCCTGATCGCGGGCGTCAATTACTCCGTCACCATTCAGATCCTGGTATTTTAAATCACCCGCTTTAGTTACTGACGCAGCGGCTTTGGCTACACTCGGGTCGGCGATATCTGCCGCGCTATAGAAACCCAAGAAATGATACCTTGCCTGCGCACCGAGCGGATGGCCGGTATAAGCCTGCCATGGATACAGCGTTGATGCTTCATCTTCAAAAATGATTTTGTTGGTGGATTTTGAGAATGTTCCCCTTAAATTAAATGTAAAATCCTTGCCGATTCTATCATGATAATTCAATTCAATTTCAAATCCGCGGGTATTGGTTCTACCTAAATTTACCGGCGGTAAGGCTTGCCCAAAAATAGCCGATACTGTTCCACGCCCGATCAATTGGTCATAACGGTTATAATTGTATACATCAACCTGGCCATTAATTTTACTGCCAAACAGCCCAAAATCAACACCTATATCCAGTTGCCTGCTTTTTTCCCAGGTTACGTTTGCGTTAGATAAAGTTCCTTCCTGGATACCGTTATTAGCTGGCAGAGAAACCCCGTTGGTTTCACCAAATGATATCGCCTGATTACCACCGCTTGGATTATAGCTTTGCAGGTAAACATAGGTTTGGCCCGAAGCAAGTGCGTCTGAACCTACCAGGCCATACGATCCGCGCAATTTCAATTGATCAATAAAAGGTATTGTCTCCTTAAAGAACGGTTCTTCAGCAATATTATAAGCTGCCGATGCCGAAGGGAAGAAACCAAAATGTTTCTGAAACCGGTCCGTACCATTATAGGCGCCACTTACCGTTACAATGTATTTTTTCTTATAATCATAAGTTGCTCTCGCCGTTGTGCCTAATGTTGTACTGGGCACAAAATTATAATTGCTGTAATTGATATTAGTTATAGGTAAACTGGTTGTGTAGCTGGATAAATTATAGAGCATTAAAGCATTGATATGGTGATCTCCGAAACTACGATCGTAAGTTAGAGAAGCATTGGCAGTTATTCTCCTTTGGGTACTGCTGGCAACATAGTTGGTCCCCAATTTTTCCAGGCGGTATACATTTGCAAATGCCGGCGTGTACGTTTGGGCTACAGGATCGTAAATATAAGAAGGCAGATTTTGCCGTGTCAGGCCTATGGTAGAGGTATAATTATTAGTATAAGCAACCTCACCCGCGGCGCTTAACCCCTGTGTGATAAACCCGAGTTTTTGAGTGGCCTGAAAAGACAGCACATTATTGTTTGAATTTGCGCGGTTATAACCATCTAATGTTAAGCGCTGGATAATGTTAGGGGTGACATAATTAGTTACGCTTTGCTGATAATTGGAATATCCCCAGCTTCCGTCAGGGTTTTTAATTGGGTAAGCATATGGAGCAAGCGCTAAAAAGCTGCCATACTCACCAAAAACATCATTTTTATTACCATTGGTTGACGGATAATAAACGGAGGGGGTATTTACTTGCCCAATACTTCCATAAGCATCGATTTTTATCTCGAGGTTTTTATTTGCCGTTATATTAATGTTAGAGCGGTAATTATAGCGGTGATTATAATAATTACCATCATACCCCTGGCCCGCGCTAAAATCTTTCGTTAAGCCTCCCTGATCAATATAGGCAAGCGACACAAAGTATTTTATAGTTTCGGTTCCTCCTGATACATCAAATGTGCTTTTATTCTGAGTTGCAAATTTTTTAAACAATTCATCGTGCCAGTTTATATTTGGATGGCCGTAAGGATCCTGGCCGTTTTTAAATAAGTCGAGGTCTGCCTGTGTCCAGCGTGGCGTAACGCCATCATTTACGTTTGCCTGGTCAACCAGCAACGCGGTATTATAAGCATCAAGGTAAGTAGGCAATATGGTTGGCTGTGATAAGGCGTAATCATTACGAAATGATATACGCGGTTTACCTAATTTCCCCCTGCGAGTCGAGACTACCAATACACCATTTGCGCCTTTTATACCATACACGGCTGTTTGTGAGGCATCCTTTAATACAGTAACTGATTCTACCTCATTGGCATCAATATTCTGGAACTGATCATAGGAAAACTCCACATCATCCACAATAATCAGCGGATTGTTATTGCCATTTAATGAACTTTGCCCTCTTATCAAAAAAGAAGCGCCATCAGCTCCCGGCTGGCCAAGCGTCTGCTGAGAGATGAAACCTGTTAGACGGCCTGCGAGCGTATTTTGTAAACTTGCAGACGGGTTTTCGCGGATATCGGCTCCTGACACCGCACTTTGCGCGCCGGTAAGTGTTTTCTTAGGAACCGTGGCATACCCAACTACTGCTACTTCACTTAAGTCTTGGGTCGTTGCCTCCAAAGTTACATCAACCGTCGTATTACCGGTAACCTCTACTTCTTTGGCGGTATACCCCTGACAGGCAACGACAAGCACCTGACCGGTTCCCCTTAAGGTGATTTTAAACTTTCCGTCTATGCTAGTAGCCACTCCGTTAGTGCGTATACCTTTTTCATGCACGCTTGCGCCCAGGATAGGCCCCTGTGCGTCCCTAACAGTGCCCTGAATTTGCCGGTTCTGAGCGCTGGCAAAAAGCCCAATAAGGCATAACACTATCGTTATACTTAAAAATCTAAGTTTTTTCATTGTATCATGTTTTACAATATTTTTAAAAATTCTTACCATCCTGAATTTTGTTTTAGGTTCGCATCCGTAACCGTTTCAGTATAGGGGATAGGCATGTGATACAGCTTATCCTGAAAAACTATAGTGGTAACAGGTACTACCTGATAAGTAAATGTTCCGTTCGAATTCTTGGTGATCTGCATGCCATGCAAAGTTTTATTCAGCTCGGTATTGGCGATCTTCCAGCGGCGTAAGTCCCAAAAGCGGTGCTCTTCAAAAGAAAGTTCGATACGCCGGTCATTTTGTTGTATCAGGTTGCGCAGATCTGTTTGCGAAATGCCGGCCGGAATTCCATACCGCGCTGCAGTGCCCGCCTGAAGGCCAGCCCGTTTCCTGAGCAAAACAAGTTGTGTTACAGCATCTTCCGTCCGCCCTACTTCGTTTAATGCCTCGGCATAATTAAGCAGCACCTCCGCGTATCTGAAATAAACAAAATTATGGCTCTGCGCAGAATAAGATGAGCTGGTTGAATTATCTGCTAAAAATTTACGCAAGTAATATCCGGTGCGGGTTTGGTTAGCTGAAGGCATATTCGGTCTGTCCAATCCACCGTCAAATGTTTGTACACCTCCCGGACGATTTAGCCAAAGGCTTCCATTATAAAAAACTATAGCATTTAATCGAGGGTCCCGATTCGTGTACGGCGCCAATGGATTGTAACCGGAAGCGGGATCTGTAATAGGTAAACCATTTATGGTTGAGAAAGCATCAACAAACTCCTGTGTAGGGCTTGTCCGGCCTGCGCTTTGTACATTATTTACAGCATAACCAACGGGGGAATCTGCTGTTTCCAGGGCAAAATCATTTATTTGCTGTTTTGCCAGGATAACTTCTGTATTCTGCTTTTGGAAAAATATATTTACATAACCAGTTGTACCGGATTGCACAAGTGAATAGGCATTTAAGGCAATTAATTCCTCGGCGGCACTAATCACATTTTGCCAGCGCGATGCATCATAAGTTAAATAACCCGTTAGCGCTTTAAGTGTTGCATCTCCTTCAATCCCACCGCCGTTAAATAGCGGACTTGCCGCATATAAATACACCCGGCATTTTAAAGCAACTGCTGCTCCCCGCGGTATTCTTCCCAAATTTGTAGCAGCAGAAATCGGCTCCAGGTTTAGTTGCCCTTTGATCGCATCACATTCGCTGACGATGTAGCTTACGCAATCGGCATAAGTATTACGAGAAAGCTGAAGATTATCATCCAGAGAAAATATTTTATCGCCTATCAGCGGTACGCCGCCATATCTTTTCAGCAATTCAAAATATAGAAAGGCCCTGATGAACCGTGCCTCTGCCTTCCAGGTAATTGTACGGGTCAGGTTTGTGGGTGGTACCGGTACTTTATCAATATTGGCTAAAAATATGTTTACCTGGCGTATGCCATTATAGCTATTGCTGAAATAAGGATCCGGATTAGTTGTAGAAGATACAATACCATTGTTGTAATAAGAAATGGATGTATTACTTAACGAGGAGATAGCATCCCCGGATGCTGCATCCAGAAAATCACCGCCGATGCGGTTAAATCCGGCAGGCAAATAGTTATAGATATTATTTAAAAACTGCTGTGCAAGGGTCGCATTTAAATCCTGCGGGTCAAAAATCAACGGGAGGGTATTTAAATCCCTTGGCTCATTCTGCACATTTTTACATGAAGGCAGAACCGCTACAGCAAAAAAGTATAAAAGGAATATATAGATAATTTTTTTCATGATCGTCGTATTATGGTTATAGCTTTACGTTAATACCCAGGTTAAAAAGCTTTTGAATAGGATACAATCCATTATAGTCTTCCGGATCTAAACCACCTTTAAGACTGGTTACGGTAAACAGATTGGTACCGCTTGCAAAAAGCCTTAATGATTTCAGTTTAACTGCATTTGCATATCGTGCCGGTAATGTAAAACCGATCTGGAGGTTCTTCACTCTCATATAATCCGCCTTACGGAACCAATAAGTAGAGAATGTTTGATTATTACTATTTGTACCGATACTTAACCTTGGATAGGTAGCCGTTGCAGCTGTTGCGGGGGTAAACCTGCCCAATTGCTGCTGATAGGCCTGGCCGTTACCGTTATTCTGAAATTCATAATAACTGATACCATTCAGGTAAACATTATAATTCCCAACACCTTGTAGTAAAGCGCTAAAATCAAAACTTTTATAGCTGAAACCCAGATCTGCCCCGTAAGTGATCAAAGGCCCTGTCGCCCCGATGG
>Ga0193717_1001719_pt1 | contig 13216 bp, 11 predicted proteins | sample U2c2metaG_FD_145900 | JGI IMG/M metagenome (GOLD analysis project Ga0193717, IMG submission 145900) | Soil microbial communities from a riparian zone of the East river system, Colorado, United States - U2c2 | ecosystem: Environmental > Terrestrial > Soil > Riparian zone | place: USA: East River...
GCAGTCGCTCCTTGGCACGCAGTTCAAGTTCGTACTCTCCCGACCACTGAAAGGAGTAATTTGCAGGCAGGGCGAGTTTCCTATGCAGCAGTTTGTCTGCCTCTCCAACGAAGCCGCCATAGTTAGTGTTCTTGAGGTCGACATAGATGTATCCCGTAAGCGAGCCATCTTCGTCGCGAATCATGGCAGGGCCATGTGAGAAGGATATCTTCGCAACTTGCGCGAGTGGAATCTGCGCACCCGATGGGGTCCCGATCAGGACTTTGCTCATCTGGTCGACGTTATCACGGAAGTCTCTCTGGTAGCGGACATTGATGGGATAGCGTTCGCGGCCTTCGATATTCTCAGCAATATTTTGCCCGCCGATGCCGGATGAGACTGCTGTCTGCACATCCGCGATCGTGAGCCCATAACGGGCAGCCTCCTCCCGGTTGACATCGACATTGACGTAGAAGCCTTGCGCAACCTTCTCAGAAAAGACAGATCGCACTTGCGGTAGACCAGAGAGGGCAGCTTGGATCTGTGAAGCCAGTTGCTGAATGCCGTCCACATTCGGCCCTTGCACCTTCATGCCCAACGGTGTTTTGATGCCCGTCAGTTCCATGTCGAGGCGATTCTCGACCGGCATGGTCCAGGTATTCGACAGGCCGGGAAACTGAAGTTTCTCATCCATTTCCAAAATGAGTTTCTCGTAGGTCATCCCCGCGGGCCATTGCTCTCTCGGTTTGAGCATCACGGTTGTGTCGTACATATCGAGAGGGGCGTTGTCGGTTGCGCTGTCTGATCTGCCAACTGCACCGAACACACTGGCCACTTCTGGGAAGCTGCGAAGAATACGATCCTGCTGCTGCAGGAGTACCTTCGCCTGCTCGATGGAGATGCCGGGGAGCGCAGTAGGCATATATAAGGTGGAGCCTTCAAAGAGAGGCGGCATGAACTGGCTTCCCAAACGCGATGCGAGCGGAAACGTGACAACCAGGAAGATCAGATTGACGGCAATTGTGAGCCAGCGGTGGCGTAGGCAAAACCTCAAGATTGGCAGGTAAATAGCTTGTGTGATGCGCGAGATTGGATTCTTTCGCTCTGGCTGCAGGCGACCCCGAATCAGCATCACCATCAGGACCGGCACGAGCGTGATGGCGAGGATGGAGGAAGAACCGACTGCTAGGGTCTTCGTCCACGCCAGCGGGCGGAACATGCGTCCTTCCTGCGCTTCGAGCAGGAAGACCGGCAGGAATGAAACGACGATGATGAGCAGCGAAAAGAAGAGTGCAGGGCCAATCTGCTTGGCTGCGTTGATGAGAATCGACCGACGCTCTGGTTCCGATACTGGGTTGGCATCGTTTTCCTGCCGTTCGGATAAATGGCGGTAGCCGTTCTCGACCATGACAATGGAGGCATCGACGAGCACTCCAATCGCCAATGCGATTCCGCCCAACGACATGATGTTCGAGGTCACTCCCAGCCAGTACATCGGGATGAAAGACACCAGCACCGCGATGGGCAAGGCGAGAATTGCGATGAGTGCTGAACGGAAGTGGAAGAGGAAGACGATGATGACGAGGCTGACGATAATTGCTTCTTCAAGCAGATCGCGCTGTAGAGTTTTGATTGACGCATCGATCAAATCAGAGCGATCGTATCCCGTCATGATTTGGACGCCGGGTGGGAGAGAGGGTGCGATATCACGCAGCTTCTGCTTCACTCCATTGATGACGCTCAGCGCATTCATGCCCTGACGCATGACGATGATTCCGCCGACGGTTTCCCCTTCGCCGTTCCACTCCGCCACGCCTTCGCGGATGTCGGGACCAAAGCTTACCGCTCCCAAATCTCGCAATAATACCGGTGTGCCATTTTTGCTGCCGACTGCAACCGTAGCGAGATCATTCAAAGAGCGGAGATAGCCGAGGCCGCGGATCATGTATTGTGCACCGCTGAGGTCCAGAACCCGACCGCCGACTTCATTCGTGCTCATCTTTACCTTGTCGATGACTGAAGAGAGCGGAATGCCATAGGCAAGAAGCTTGTTGGGATCGAGCTGTACCTGGTATTGGCGGACATAGCCGCCGATCGTCGCAACTTCAGCCACTCCGGGGACGGTTGCGAGAGCATACCGCAAATGCCAATCCTGCAAGCTGCGTAGGTCGGCAAGACTATGTTTGCCGCTCTTGTCGACGATGGCATACTCATAGACCCAGCCTGCGCCTGTCGCATCAGGACCGATGACGGGATGCACGCTTTCTGGCAAACGCCCGCTGATCTGTTGCAAGTATTCAATGACCCGCGAGCGCGCCCAATAGAGGTCGGTGCCATCCTGAAAGACAACATAGACGTAGGAGTCTCCGAACATGGTCTGAGCGCGGACGGCTTTTACATGCGGAGCAGCAAGAAGGCTAGTGACGATCGGATAGGTCACCTGGTCTTCGATGACATCGGGCGGCTCACCCGCCCAACTCGTGTGAACGATGACCTGCACGTCCGAAATGTCTGGCAGGGCGTCCAGCGGTACATGTTGCAACGACCAGATTCCGGCGAGGGTGAGCAGCAAGACTGCGGTAAAGACCATGAAGCGATTGCGTGCGCAAACGTCAATAATTGTGGAGAGCATTACATGCCTCCCGTCGCGTTCACACGCAATTGCTTGGTCGCGATCACTTGACCGTTTTTCTGCACAGAGAGAGTGACCTGCCAAGTGCCTCCAGAGCCGAGCGAACCGCTTCCTTGGTACAGGCCATTACTCTTTTCTGTGAGTGTAATGGTCGTATTCATCGCAGCCATGCCCATTGCCGGCATAGCAGCCATGTAAAACGTGACCGTCACTTCGGCTCCAGTGGTGGGAGTTCCATTTGCATTTGTGAGTTTCACGCGAAAGATGTTGCTGCCCTTTTGAGCGGGATTTGGATCAGTAGTAAAGTCGATGTTCGCCTGAGCAGTAGGTGCATTCGCTGATGGAGCATTGCTCCCAGCACCAGGTGGAGGCGGCGCGAAGGAACCTGCCGCAGCCTGCAACTGACTTTCTGAGTCGATAAGGAAGTTGGCGGAGGTAATGATCGACTGATGCGCTTCCAACCCCTTGAGCACAACGAAGTCATCACCGACGCGGGGACCGGTGGTGATCTCCTTCGGCTCAAGACTGCCGTTGCCGTGATTCAGAAAAACCAGTTGTCGGGTGCCGGACTGGAAGACAGCCGAGGCGGGAACAACGAGCTGACGTCCCAGGCTCGTTTTCACATCGACATTCACAAACATGCCCGGTTTCAATTTGAGTCCCGGATTCGCCATCGTCAGCCGCACTCGAACGGTGCGCGTCGCCATATCCACTTGTGGCAGGATCTCTTCGATCTGACCGGAGAATGTGCGCCCCGGATAGGAATCGACGGTAATCTGTGCGGTATCGTCGGGCTTCACGCGGCCAACGTCGTTCTGGAATACCTGGGCATAGACCCATACGTGCGACAGATCGGCAACGGTGTAAAGCTTGGTTGAGGGCTCGGCATACATATTGGGCAGAGCGTTTCGCTCGATGATGTATCCCGTAACCGGCGAGTTGATGGTGAGATCAGCAACTGGTTTCCCCATCTCCTTTAGCTTGGCAATGTCACTCTGTGGGACCTCCCATTGCTCCAGTCGTTGCTCTGCTGCGGCGGACAACGACTCGGCTCCCGATGCAACTCCGTCCACGGTGCTGTCGCTCAACGCTTTCTGGTTCTGGCGTGCCAGCAGATACTCCTGCTGGGTCGCCACGAGGTCCGGGCTGTAGATGGTAAAGAGTGGTTCTCCCTTGCGCACGTACTGATAGGTGGCATTCGCAAAGACCTTGCGGATGTAGCCGGGGAAGCGTACTTGCACGTAGGAGAGAAGACGCTCATTGATGTCCACTGTGCCGGTAGCCCGTATATCGTCGCTCAGTAGCTTGTACTCAACGGTGCCCGTTCTTACACCGATACTCTGCATTCGCTCGGGCGTGAGCTGTACGGGAATGAGCGAAGTTTCCATCTTCGTTCCCGGGATGGATGGCGCTGGCTCTTTCGCATCAGCAGGCGGACCCGAGGCAACGGGCTGCACATCCCCGGACATCGGCATATTCATTGCTTTGGGCTGTTTCGCCAAATGGGAACGGTATGACCAAACGCCCGCGAAACCTGTGAGGATAGCGATCCAGACGAGAGAGGTTCTGAAGACATATTTGTTCATCGCAGTGTCGCTCCTGTCAGAGTTTCGAGATGAGCCAAAGCGGTTTCGTGATCCACGAGCGTTTGCGCATATTCAAGCTTCAGGCTGAGAACGTCAGTGAAGTACGTGAGCACATGAATAAACTGTTCGCGATTGGACGAGTAGGCGCTCAGGGTTGCCCGGTATGCTGCGTCGGACTGCGGAATCAGACCTTCTCGATATTCCTTCAACAACTGTTCATCGCTTGTTGCTTTCACATACTCATCCTGGACTTCTGCGAGTTGCTGTTGCAGATGCGCGTTGAGTGTCTGCTGCGATTGGGAAAGTTTTTCCGTCGCCTCTGCGATCTCAGCATTAACCCGCGCCTTGCGAGGAAACCGTACGTCGAAAGTGAACATGTAGTAGTCCCGATACTTTCGGTCGGTGTTCTGGTACATGTAGCCAACCTCAAAGTCCGGCTTTCCCTCACGTTTCGCGGAATCCAACTGCGCATCCTGCTTTCGAATGGAACCTGCATCGACCTGGATCTGAGGATTGCTTGGCCGGACCATTGCAAGAAGTTCATCGGAAGTGCTTTTGAATGGGGTTTCGATCAGGTCTTCCGTAACGATGTCCGGCGACCCTTGGTCCCTGCCGAGCAGACCTTTAAGATGGGCCTGCACTTGCCCCATCAGTTGATGGTGCATCGTGATCTCTTTCACAATCTTCGTTCGGTTCACCTGTGCCCGTAGGACATCCTGCTGCATCCCTTGCCCGACCTGATAGTGCGCCGTGGCATCCTGAATGAGTTGGTCAAGAACGGATTCGTTTTGCCGCAGGATGCCTAGCGTCTGTTGCAGATAGGCTAGTTGGAGATAGTCCGCCTTGATCGCGTCGGCAATGGCGGTTTTCGTGACTTCCACTTCGGCTTGCTTCGTGTCGGCATCGCGTTCGGCTACAGCCCCGCGTGCACGCAACTTCCCTGGATAGGGCAGCTCCTGCGATGCTCCGACTCCGATGTAGGCAAAGTCGCTGTTTGTATATCCCGCAAACGGCTTCGGACTACCGACACTCAGCTGCTGGTAGGTGAACTTTGGGTCCGGCAGCGTCGTCACCTGTGGCGCCATTTGCCTTGCGGCTCGTGCGCCGTGGTCGGCTGCGGAAATTTGTGGGTTGTTTGCCCCGGCTTCAGCTAAAAGCTGGGACAAGGGAGTGAAAGTGCTCTCCACCGGCGTCTGCCCATAGGCAGACAACGTAGCGGTTAGCACAACCGTGGCGGTCAACAAAAAGACCACGTTCATACGGAAGCTCCATTCTCAAATGCAGTTCAAAGCATTCGCCGAGAACATGCAGACAGGCGCGTGCGCTCGGCAAAAGTAGAGTGCGAGAGAGGAGCGGACTAGATTCTGAGGATGGAAATGGTCGAAGGCGGGAACTGTGGAGGTGAGTAGTCGGGGTGTTCGACCCAACCCGTGAGAGCGGAGGCCGGACTCAGCAGCTCGGACGCAGCCAACCAGATGACAGGGACCACAACCGGGTGGAACGTCACGGTCTTCGTGTCCAGCGCGTTATCGCGGACGCTCGGCGGAGTCTTCTGGCAGCAGCCATGCGACGCCGGCATTCCCATCTGACCGCACTGGTTCTTCATCATGCGGCAGCAGGCGCGTTCCTGAGTGCTCATTTCCGCATTGGGAACCATGCAGGCCATTGTTGGAGCCAGGCATGACACCAATAGCAGGACCAACACACCGAATTGGCGCAAAACACGCATTACTTCACTAAGACTACGTTTAACGAGATGAAGTAAGCAAATGACAACCACCACAACCGCTGGTCGTCGCTCCGACATCCCGCGGTCGGGCCTAGAATCTGAATCGTGTGAACGATAACAAGTTCTAGTGCGCAGCGGGCGACGGCGTCTCGTCACAGCCCGATGACTTTGCAAAAACATCGAACACCACTGCCGTCTGGCCGAGCACCAGACGGCGGCCAAGAAGATACGTCTAAGCCAGAGATTCCCTAACCGAATCGCAAAACGCGCACCAAAGACGGGTCCGACAACCATCGCGACACCCCCAGGACCTACACCGATTTCGAGGACGGTTCCTTCAGCCAAAGGGATAATCCGCTCGCGAACATTCCGGATCGGCTTTGGATCGCCTAACTCCTTCACGATATGAGGGTAGACATAGTCTCTGTAGAAAGGCATCGCGGTTACTCTTTCCTATCGTCGGCTCGGCGATCAAACCCGCTCGAAAACGCAATATAGAAACTGCTGCTTCCCACCGGCAGGTGTTGTGTGCCATTCAATCTGGCTCTCTGCCAAATGGAACTGGGAGCCGATTTCAGCTTCTAGAGTCGCTGCATCGTAGTGTGCGGTGTCTAAGCCGCTGCACCGCGTCGGACCCTTTGGCCCGAATGTGCCGATGATGAGATGGCCGGTTCTTTTTACCGATGCTGCCGCACTTGCCACGTAAGCGGCGCGCTGCTCGGGAAGCGTTAGAAAATGGAAGACAGCCCGGTCGTGCCAGATGTCATACAGATTTTGCTGGAGATCAGCTTCGCAAATATCGGCGATCAGCCATTGAATCTGCGCGGAGGCTGGCCCCAATCTTTCTTCGGTTGTGCGCAGAGCAGTCTCTGAGAGATCAAGGACGGTGATGTCGGTGTAGCCGCGTCGCACTAAGTCATCTGCAAGCGTCGACGATCCTCCGCCAACGTCAATTATGGCAGCTGAAAGGCGGGGCGCTACACGCTCAATCAGGGCCAACGAGGTATCGAGGTGAGGACGATACCAGCTGACTTCTTCCTGTGCTTTCGCCTGATAGACAGATTCCCAATGTGCCTTCGTTCGCATGGCGATTCATTCCGATAATAACGATGCAACAGGACTTGGGTCTTCACCTAATTGTCATACATCCTGTGGATACCGATGCTGACAAGTGGCTGACCCAGGAATTGACCCCGCACAACCCTTGGAAGGATCGAATAACGGTGTCCAGAGACGCCACTATTCACAGCACCTGCCCTGCAACTGGACCGGTGGGCATTTTACCGAACCATAAGAACAGAAGACGCAACAATCACCCGCATTAGGCCGTATCAAAGCATGACATTGAACGCATTCATGGAAGAAACGGCAGGAGTCTACAGGCATCTGTTCCGCCCTTGCATGACCGCACTGCGGACAGATCAGCACGGATTCGAGCGTCACCATCTGCGGCATCACTGTTGTGGTGCTCCGCTGTGCAGAGTAGAAGGAAAGCCGGCATTCGTTGTCGCTTTGACAAGTGCGGCCGGATCTGTCTTATCCGCGTCGTACTTCACTGTCGCGGTTTTATGTTCGTAGTCAACCTTTGCGTCAATGACTCCGGGTACCTTCTCCAGTGCTTTGTGAATGGTGATCGAGCACATGGCGCAGGTCATGTGCTGAACATCAAGGACCACAGTCTGAGGGGTCGCAGCAAAGGCGGACATCGGGAAACAAATGAACAAAGCGGCAAGCATGCGGCGCATGAGGGTTCCTTTCAACGGTAGAAAATCGGCAAAATCCAAGGGCTGGCAATGAGACCTAGCGTTACCGGCATCAGTATCCAAAACAGGATTCGTTGGACATTTCGCGTGCGGTCGGCAATACATTTGTCCTCCACCACACAGCTCTGAGGCACCATGTACAGCTTCCAAAATGCGAATCCGAGAAACAGCACCGTCAGCACGATGAAGACAGGCCGGTAGGGTTCAAGTGCTGTCAAATGGGAGATCCAGGCACCGCCGATTCCCATGCTCAAGAGCAGCAGCGGACCTACACAACATGCGGACGCCCCAATTCCGGCCAGTACTCCGCCTACGAGAGCCATCTTCGAGTTCAGTCCAGATCGCATTTCCGGCAACTCTTTCACATCTCACTCTAAACTCCGTACCATAGTACGGAGTCAAGGAGGACGCGTGAACGAGAGGCTAACCATAGGGAGGCTCGCAGAACGTGGCGGGGTCAACGTTGAGACCGTCCGCTACTATGAGCGTCGTGGGTTACTCGAACAACCCTCGAAGCCCACTGGAGGCTTTCGGCAGTATGCGGCAGACACGGTGAAACGAGTTCGCTTCATCAAGAGAGCGCAAGGCCTGGGATTCACGCTGGAGGAGATTCTTGGTCTATTGGCCCTGGATGAACGGAAAGCCTGTTTGGAAACACGCGGGATCGCAGCTCACAAGCTGAAGTTGATTGACCAGAAAATCGCGGACCTCTCGAAGATGAAAAAATCGCTTGCACGTCTTGTGCACGCTTGCGATGCCTCATCCGGGGGTGCGCCTTGTCCAATCATTCATCTTCTAGCCGACGATTGATAGGCTTGCAATCCGCTCTGATTCTCGGTACTAACCAACTCTCTACTCAGCTCTGAGAACCATAGAAGCCCACAGCCCTCTCGATGTCAGCTATCCTTGAAGGGTGCAAAGAACGACCACACGGCGGAGCTGCACTACAGCCTGGTTGTTGTGTGTCTTGGTGACGGTATTTGCACTCTTTCCAGCCGCATGCCCTGCTTGCAACGGCATCTTGCTCACACAGCAAATCGTAGCGGCCAAACACACTATCGCTCCGGTCCACATCACAAGCGCTGATACTTGCGACGGCGCATGCTCCTGCTGCCTCTTGCAGGTGCTCCCGTTACAGTTCCCGGCGGAGATCGGTCAGGAAATCGTGTCGGAAAAGCTTGTGATTGAGCCGATCCAACCCGAATTGATTCGACCCTCGACTTTCTTTCGACCACCTCGCTTCTCCATCGCTTCGTAGCGTCCTCCCGTGCTCAAGCACGGACACACCGCACGACACCTGGAGAGGATATGCGTATCTTTGCAATCACATGCGCGGCAGCACTCGTTTGCGTGCCGCTGAGTGCCCGTGTTTACGGGCAGACTACACCACCGTCAACACCGATTCCCGAGCAGCAAGTCAAACCCGAACCCGTACAGGAGCAGGTCACGGTCTATGCAACCCGTACAGAAGGCCGATTGGAGGATCAGCCGACCCGCGTGGAATTGCTGGATCAAGACGAGGTCGATGAGAAGACGATGATGACGCCGGGCAACATCGTCATGATGCTGAACGAGACGAGCGGGATCCGGGTCCAGAACACGTCCCCTTCGCTGGGGTCTTCTACTGTTCGCATCCAGGGCATGAAAGGTCGCTACACTCGCTTCCTCGCGGATGGCCTGCCGCTCTTTGGCCAGCAGGGAGCAGGACTTGGTCTGCTGCAGATCCCTCCTGTCGATCTCGGCCGTGTCGAAATCATCAAGGGCGTTGCGTCGGCACTGTATGGGGCTGGTGCGATGGGCGGCGTGGTGAACCTAACCACAAGACGTCCGGGAGACAAGCCCGCCCGTGACTTTATCGTGAACCAAACCACCCTGGGGGGCACAGATGTATCGGGATACCTGGACGGCAAACTGTCCGCTCACACCAGCGCTTCACTGCTTGGCATGGGAGACTGGCAGATCGCCCGCGACCTCAACCATGACGGATGGGCAGACCTCGCCGGGTACGATCGAGGCGTGGTCCGGCCCCGCTTCTTCTGGGATAACGGCAAGGGCAACAGTGGTCTGATCACAAGCGGTGTCACATACGAGGATCGCACCGGCGGAACCCTGCCGGGCCACGGACTGCCAGCAACCGGCCAGCCCTACATCGAGTCGCTGCATAGTGTGAGAGAAGATATCGGCGTTTCCTCTCAGATTCTCGCAGCGGGCAAGTACGTGGTTGTGCTGCGTGGTTCATACTCCAGCCAGCAGCATCGCCACTTGTTTGGAGATGACCTCGAACGTGACCGTCACGAGCTGCTCTTTGCAGAGGCCTCCGTACGTGGCGCATACGGAAACCAGTCATGGGTTGCGGGAGGAGCGTATGAACGCGACGCGTACCATCCGAAAGACGTACCGATCTATCGCTATACCTATAGCAATCCTGGAATCTTCGCGCAGGACGATGTACAGGCAGCGCCTTGGCTGACGTTTTCTCTGGGTGCACGCGTGGACTTTCACAGCCAGTACGGCGTGCTCTTCAGCCCCCGATTTGCCGCTCTCATGCGAGGCCATGGCTGGACGAGCAGGCTGGCCCTAGGTCAAGGCTTCTCAACTCCAAGCGCATTGACGGAGGACACAGAAGCGGCTGGGTTGCGAAGGCTCACAGTCATCAACCCCCTTTTCGTAGAACGCGGTCGTGGGCTGACTTTCGACCTGACTCGGAGTTGGGCACATTGGACGGCAACGAGCACACTGTTTGCCTCCAACATTCACCATCCGCTCTATACCGAACAGCAAACGGCATACACGCTACGCAGCCTGACCGCTCCTACGGAGAACATCGGTGTCGAGAACGTTGCCACATGGCGCAACGGAGAGTTCTCCGCCGTCGCATCCTACACCTACACACAAGCGCGAGAAAAGCCTGGCGCAGTTCGGCAAGACGTGGAACTGACACCCCGGCATACCGCCGGTCTTGTAGGCACGTGGGAACGTCAGAATGTCGCGCGGATCGGTGTGGAGGCCTACTACACGGGCACGCAACGGCTGGACGACAATCCATATCGCACTCAATCGGAACCGTATGTGTTGTTCGGCTTCCTCGTGGAGAAGAGGTTTGGACGATTCAAAGCCTATGTGAATGCTGAAAATCTTGGGAATGTCCGTCAGACGAAGTATGATCCACTACTTCGCCCTACACGGGGACCGGACGGACGATGGACTACTGATGCTTGGGCTCCGCTCGACGGTCGCGTCTTCAATGGAGGTGTTCGGGCCACCTTCTGAATTGCTAACGGTTCTTTTTCGCTTTAGTTTTTGAGGATCGTTCCGGGAGTTTCAAACCCTTGCTGGATTGCTCCCACTCCTTCACGTCAACACCCTGTTTCTCTAGTTTGGCCTTATTGGCTTCAAAGTAACGACGCTGTGCTTCACTCTTGAATGGCATAGGAATTCCTCCAATCAGTGTTTGCCCACGCCTTTCCCAACATCTGCGGCCATGACGCCATGTTTGACAACAAGCTCCTTCAGGCGATCGGAGCTAATGCCCAATTCCTTGGTCCAATAGGCGACTTCATAATCCTCGTTGATATTGATACGAGCGCGATCCGCAGGCCCACGATTCGACTTGTCATCTGCCATGTGTAAAGTCTCCCTGCGCTCATAGTTGAGCGTCAAAGAATGAGAGCACACGAAGACGGTTTAAGGTTGTCATGGACAACTAAGGCGGATCATGGCGAAAACAGCTAAAGTGGTTGGTTTCATTGAAACGATGGATTGTTTGGCGGTTCCGAAGATCCCCGAAGGCCCGGAATGGACGTACGAGATCAAACTGGACGGCTTTCGCGTTGAAGCGGTCAAACAGCATGGAAAAGTGACTCTCTATTCGCGGCGTGGAAACATCCTGAACACGAAGTTTCCGTACATCGCCGCAGCTTTGAAAGAACTCCCAGACGAGACCATTCTGGACGGGGAACTGGTTGCCCTCGATGCGAAGGGTCGTTCCGTCTTCAATCTTTTGCAAAACTTTCGTTCAGCCGAGGCCCAAATCCACTATTACGCCTTCGACATCCTTGCTCTGAAAGGCAAGGATCTGACTCAGCTTCCGCTCGCGGAGCGCCGGAAGATTCTCAACAAAACAGCTCCTGTTAACGATCATGTGAGCCTATCTGCGGTTTCGCCTGGTTCGGTGGCCGATATCCTCGCCTTTGTAAAAAAGCATGGGCTTGAAGGTGTTGTCGCGAAGCGGTCCGATAGCGTCTATCAGCCAGGGAAGCGCACTGGGTTATGGAGAAAGCATCGCATCAATCTTGGCCAGGAATTTGTGATAGGCGGATATACGCCGGGAACCCATGGTATCGACGCGATAATCATTGGCTTCTATCGAGGTAAAGACCTCATCTATGCTGCCCGTGTTCGTGCTGGTTTCGTCCCGGCGACTCGCCGGGAGACTTTCGCAAAAATCAAGCATCTGAAGACATCGACCTGTCCTTTTGCCAATCTGCCCGAGGAAACGGCGGGGCGGTGGGGGCAAGGTCTCACGGCGGCAAAGATGAAAGATTGCGTGTGGCTACGTCCAGAAGCCGTTGCAAGAATCGATTTCCTGGAATGGACGGGAGCGGACCATTTGCGGCACACCAAATTCGTCGCCCTCCGTGATGACAAAGATCCGCGGAAGGTCGTTAAGGAGAGCTAACCATGCGTCTAAGCAGAGTAGAACTCCTCAGTCTTCTAGCCCAGGTCACGGAAAGCTAGATTTTGACGATCGATCAAGGCATTGATGTGATGACTGCAATGAAGCCGATCGCACCAACGAGTGCAGAGTACCAAATTTCATCTGAGTTGCCCGTCTCCTTGGTTACTTGCTATTCAACAGCTCAGCCGAGTTGTTGCGCACGTTTCCGACATCCTTGCTGACCTCAAACGCTTCCATCTCATCGGCGGGGAGTGGTCTCAGCAGGTCAATAGGAGGTTGTTCCGTCACTTCGCGATCGAGCCAGCGGTTGTATTCGCTCTCGTGAAGGATTACTGGCATTCGGGTATGAATGGGAGCCATGACTTCATTCGCATCAGTGGTAATGATGGTGAACGATTGCAGCCAGCTACCATTAGCCGGATCTTTCCACGCATCCCACAAACCGGCGAATCCCATCATGTGGCCATTCGTAAGATCAAATCCAAAAGGCTGCTTATTGTTCGCGTCCAGTTTCTTCCACTCGTAGAACCCAGAGGCCGGCACGATGCAGCGTCGTTTCTTGAATGGCTCGCGGTAGGTGCGGGATGTGGTGACGGTCTCTGCGCGAGCATTGATTGTGGAGATGCCTTTGACCGAGGATAAATCCTTCGTAAAGAACGGAATCAGTCCCCAACGAAGGGAGACGAGTTCACGGTCGCCTGTTTCGCGATTGTTGCGAACGATTGGCTGCATGGTCGTGGGAGCGACGTTATAGTCTGCAGGAGGCAAAGGGAAGTCGTCGACATGCTTTACGTGGAAGGCCTCAGCGATCTTTTGTTTGTCGCTCTTTCGGTAGTAGCGTCCGCACAC
>Ga0193717_1001720_pt1 | contig 13214 bp, 12 predicted proteins | sample U2c2metaG_FD_145900 | JGI IMG/M metagenome (GOLD analysis project Ga0193717, IMG submission 145900) | Soil microbial communities from a riparian zone of the East river system, Colorado, United States - U2c2 | ecosystem: Environmental > Terrestrial > Soil > Riparian zone | place: USA: East River...
TTTGTTTCTTCTCATCGGGTTGGGAACCGGGCAACGTTCAGCGACAGTCGCTCAAACTTCCATACGCGGGTTGGATACCGCACTAACGTGTGTCGTCGCAGGCTTGCCTCGGACTCAGCGCGGGCGTCGGAATAGTTCCTGCCCAAGAGGCTCTCGAGGATCACCATGACCTGTTGCCCGGTTCCCCGCCCGACAAGTGGGGGACCACTCAGCTCAGGTCGCCATACCGATCCTCATCTCTTGTCCGATGGCCCAGATGAAGCCGGCAAGCTCTCGCGCGATCGCCGCGACGACGACGGTTGGCTTCTTTCCTCTGGCAACCATGGAGCGATAGCGAGTACAGAGTCTTGTCTGTGCCTTCCAGGCGATGTCGCGAATGCTCTTCGGAAGCCGCACGAGAATCTCTGCCTTCTCCTTCGCAATACGTGCCGGATACTGGTAACTCCAGGCTGCTTCGATGAGCATGCGTCTGGCTTCACGGTTACCGGTCTTCGTAATGCCGCCGCGACGGATCGTTCCGCCGCTGGAGTGCTCGGAAGGAACAAGCCCAAGATAGCCCATCAATAGGCGGGGTGACTCGAAGCGGCTGAGGTCGCCAGTGGATGCGATGAAAGTTGCTGCTGAGATCGTGTCGATGCCACGCAGACTCCGCAAGGCTTCAACAAGCGGTCCGAGTGACCAGCTAGCCACCATCGACGAGATCTTATCTATCAGAGCGTCTCTTCTCTGTTGTGCGGTCCACACCGTCTCCAGGTAGTCCTGGAAGACGATTCCATGAGCATGCTCGTGAAAGGTCTGACCTGCAAGCCAGCAACGGTGACGTTGTGTCCAGTGCTTGCCGGTCGGGTAGCTGCGGCCATGGCGAAGTAGGAAAGCAAGCAACTGCTGGCGGGCACGCATCAGGTGCATCGAAGCATCTACGCGTGCTCTGACGAGGTCGCGAAGAGCCTCATGCGTGGTGTCTGGAACCCACACCGGCGTCAGATCTCCAGAGCGGTGCAGGATCGCGAGCTTCTCTGAATCACGTCTATCGGTCTTAACCCGTTCCCCTGGCTTCTTTGGGATCATGGATGGAGCAACGACCATGCATCTGTGTCCTAAAGTAGTGAGCTGTCGATGGATGCCATACCCGCAGCAACTCGCTTCATAGCAAAACTCCAGTTCGCCATGCCGAGCCAACCGCTTAGCCATCTTGGCGACATCATCTGCTGTGTTTGGAATCACTCCCAAGAACCGTACGGGGCCGTTCCGGCCGTCCTCTGCCACGCTGATGGATATCGTCTCCTTGTGAACGTCCAAGCCGATGAATGATCTGACAACCTTCATATGTCTGCTCCTCCTTCTAACAGGAAAACCGAAGTTGAACTGTCGCTCAAGAAAAGACATACAGACTCAGGAAGGCTTGGTTTCCTTGCTGGGGCGCGGAGCGCATGAGATCGCACTTCGTTGTTGCTGTTGCAATGGGGCTGGCGTTGCGGGCAGGAACGAGGCTGTTACAAAACTCGATGCTAGGAGCCGGTCTCACGTCACCGATGCCTGTTCGCAACGCAGATCTCTCCACTGAGCGGGACGACATGAAGCGTTATGTTCAGAGATGTCCTTCTTATGTGAGCCCTTGCTGGCTACGGTCATGCGTGACCACGAGACTTACAGCGCTTATCGCTGCGCTCGCCATGAGCCAGAACGCAACCGCGAGTTTGCTGCCGGTAGAGTGAACCACCATGGAGACAATCGTAGGGGTGAAACCGCCAAAGATGGTAACGACTAATCCGTAGGCCAAGCCAGTGCCGGTCGAGCGAACGGTCGTCGGAAAAAGTTCCGCCATGAAGGCGAATGTCGGTGCTACGTAGATTGTCAGGAAGAGGGCCATGATGACGAAGCTCATCATGCCCGACATAGAACATCGGCAGAGCCGTTACCTGAATAATCGAGCCGATAACTCGCATCAACCAACCCGCGTACGAGAAAGGCAAAAGAAGCGCTTCAAATCTCCGGAGCGGGCACAACGTTTCTGTCTATGTTCGAATCTCTCAACGCTCCCTTTCGATTGCGTCGGCATCTTCTTTCTGCAAATCGTTATCGGCTATTGCTCGACCAATCCTTTCACCTATGGAACAAAACTGTCCTCGCGGCACTCGTTGCATAGCTCCCATGTCAGTCCCTACATGCCTCTCCTCAACATCGAGCCATTAAGTTGATGATGCCTATTTGCTGAATACAACGGTTCCGGACACCGGATTCCGAGTGGATCGTGGGCGATGGGAAGTTTCGCGTGAGCCGGGCCACCGGTAGAGCGAGCCGACTCCGAAACTTCTCCATCTCAACATCGAACCAGCCCGAAATGCCCCATCTCATCGGGGACGATAGGAGCCTGAGGGACGAAGTCCTCAAAACGGAATAAACGCATAAGGAACGTGTTTATTCCTTAAGGATTATGTCGGCATGAAGATTGGCTTTCTGAGTTTACCTATGGTCGGGCATCTGAACCCAATGACAGCGCTGGCGCGCAAAGTCCAATCCCGTGGACATGAAATTCTTTTTTTCGGAATTCCTGATGTTGAGCCTTTCGCGCATGCAGCAAATTTACCCTTTGTACCCTTTTGCGAAAAGGACTACCCAACAGGTTCCATCACAAAAATCTTTGGTACGGTAGCAACGCTCCAAGGCAATGATGATTGGAAGCAACACATGATAACGCCCTCTCTTCTGAAAGTAATGCCCGATGGATTACGCAAGAAGCTTGAAGAAAACAGGGTCGACGCAATGATTATCGACAAGGGACATTTATTCATGGAACTTGTTCCTATGAGTGTTGGCATACCTTACGTGCATATATGGACCATTCTTCATATGGACCTTTTCGGGGCGACTCCAGTCTGCGTCTTTCCCTGGCCCCATGAAACTACTCAAGAGGCCCATTCCAGAAATGTCGCAGGCGTAAAACATCTGCAAGAATTTTTTGCGCCAGCAGCGGATTTCGCGAAAATCTATGCGGAAAAACATGGATTGCAGATTGACTGGGATGATCCGAGAGCTACTCATTCAACTCTGGCCGAGATTACGCAGACGCCACGTGAGTTTGACTTCCCGAATATCCCTTGGCCAGCCAACTTCCATTATGCCGGCCCTTTCCACGACGACGATGGTCGCGAGGATATCGCCTTTCCTTGGGAAAGATTGAACAGCAAACCGTTGATTTATGCCTCACTCGGCACTCTGGTCAACGGAATCGAGAAGATCTACAACGCAATTCTGACTGCTGCGGCCAGCCTTCCGTCTACTCAGCGAGTGCTTTCCATCGGCAACAATGTGAATGCGGACGCTCTTAGCCCCGTTCCGGCAGATGCAATCATCATTCGCAAAGCACCTCAGATTGCTGGGGGATGGTTCCCCCAATTCGCGCCCTATGATCTGCCACCACTCGTGAGCATTGAGGATCTTGATTGCGCCAAGACTTGATCTGGTTTTCTGCGCACTTCCGCATGCAACAACCCAATCTGCTCTGAAAGGTCTTTTGCTATGTGGCCCCTGAAACGAAAGTGGAATGGAGTTCACTTTCGAGTGTTACTCAGGACGAGCCACGCGTACGGCAGGACGCTCCTTACCCGTTTTAAGGCTTACGCCTCTAATTTAATACTTTCTTTAGGATTGGAACTGACTTGTCGCGATCTTTAACTGTGATGATCATCGGAGCAGGGACCGGTGGGCTTTGCCTGGCGCAGGCGCTACATAGCATGGGGATTCATGTGAATGTATTCGAGCGCGACCCGTCGCGCTCTGTACGACTTCCAGGGCATCGTGTAGGTATTGACCAACTGGGGACACGGGCGCTAAGGAATTGTTTGCCAACCGATACCTTCAATCTTTTCCTGGAAGCGTGTGGCCGCACGCCAAGGTATCTTAATTATTTAACTGAGCAGATGCAAGAGGTGCTCAGTTTGGATCTCGAGGACTTCGGTGTGGGCCGCTCAACAACCAGGATGACGTTGAGACAAGTCTTGATGACTGGGTTAGAAGATCGTGTTCACTTCGGAAAGACTTTTATTCAATACACCGAGCGTGAAGACGGAAAGGTCACTGCTCACTTCCTTGACGGGAGCACCGTAACTGTCGATCTAATCGTCGGTGCGGATGGAGCGGAATCTCGAGTTCGAAGGCAATTGCTCCCTCATGCCGTGATCCAAGATACGGGAATAGTTGGGGTCGCGGGTAAGGCTCCATGGAATCAGCAGACGCGTGCGCTCTTATCTGAGAAGGTTCAGCGGGGCGTAACGCTGATCTCCACACCGAAGGGCTTCGGCGGTGTCGTCCACGTACTCACTTTCGATAGGAGCGGGCAATACCGTGATGAGAGAGCTGATTTTCTCGAGCGATGGCCAGGGATGAATTACGACGACACCGAGGATTGTATTGCTTGGGCAGTTTGGGGATCTAAGTGGAACTGGCCGACAGATACGACAGTTATGTCGCAAGATCCCGCGGAAGTCATCTCGCTCGCTCTCACGGTGACGCACGACTGGCATCCAAATCTTAGGGCGCTCATCGGCAACACCGACTTGAGCAGTGTGCTCTATTCGAGCATACGGACGTCGGTACCCGTTAAGATCTGGGATTACAGGCCAATTACGGTGCTTGGTGACGCTATTCACCAGATGACACCAGGCCGCGGCGCAGGAGCAAATACTGCGTTGCGCGACGCGGAGCTTTTGTCAGGCCTTCTTGGAGAAGTTGCACGCGGAAGCCAATCTCTCCGAGATGCCGTTACCGATTATGAAAGACAGATGTTGAAATATGGCTTTGATGCAGTTGCAGAATCGCTTAAACGTTTCGATGGCCGGAGTCTGATGCATCGACCGGTCCTCGGTCACGTCCTGCTGAGCTTGATTCGGGCAGGAATGCGTATCGTAAATGCCGTACCACCGTTGAAGCAAAAAGTAACCAATTCCTATTATCGCTTTCACGGAAAAGAGGTCTAAGAGCGTGAACTCTAGCGGTACGGTCCTGATGCAAATTTTGTATGAGCAAAAAATTGTGTTCGGAACGGACAATACTTCCAGAAGACAATCCTCCATCCCAGAATGGTTATGAGCGGCTTGCCCTCGGCTATCTGTATTTACCAGCATTTAATTTAAACAGGAACTCGAGTGATCATTATGAAGAGCTTTCTTCACCCCGAATCAGCAGAAGAGTAGCCGCTCGGCAAATACTAGTCGCGACTTGTCACGTACCTTTCCCTCTCATTGACAGCCGAGCAAATCGTTCATCTGAGATGCAAGATCTTGCTGAACATCAGAAGGCACGAAGAATGCACCGCCATCAACAAGATTGAGGAGTTCTGGTGCAAACTTTCTCAGAATGAGTGACGGATCGTTAAGGAGGAATTATTGCAGGGTTATGCAGCAAGAACGGCAGCCCAAATGTCAGGAGCGCCTACGGGTCTGCCCGGCAAGGTCCCGATCCTGAATTGATGTTTCCGAATTTTCTCTGCAAGTTCGATGTCGCTTATCGTTATTGTCGCTGTGTCGAATCGCTTGAACCCGAGCATCGGTCGAACCCGCTGTTTGATGCGGCGATGATCCTGCTCCACCACATTGTTTAGATACCTGCAAGATCGTATCCCTACGCGGCGCGCTATCGTTCCCATTGATTGCAATTCCGTGATTGCTCGATGCGAAGCCGTGTACGCATCGAGTGTAATGACTTGCGGTGTGCCGTGCTTCTTCATAGCCTCGCTGAAGAAGCGCTTCGCTGCCGCAACATCCCGCCGTTCGCTCAACAGAAAGTCTACCGTTCGACCCACCTTGTCTACTGCTCGATACAGATAGGTCCACTGGCCCTTCACCTTAATATAGGTCTCATCACAACGCCATGACCTACCCACTGGCCGAGAGTACAAAGCGTTGCACCCAACGCAGAATCGTCGTGTGCGTCACCTCAATTCCTCGCTCCGCCATCATTTGTACCAAGTCGCGAGACCTCAGTTTGTATGTGAGATACCAGCGAACGCAAAGGATAATAATTTCCCGGTCGAAATGCCGTCCCCTTGAACAAATCCAATACTCTCATCCTGGACCATTATCACCGTCCATTCCAACCATCTCAGAGTTTGCACCAGAACCGTAAGATCAGGCTTACTGTGGCGGCGAACCTGTTGGAATGCCGTAGTCCTAGTATGGCTTGCGAGCAATTTAAGATAAGCCTGCTCGGCGGCATTCGAGGGGGCTCTGTGCTAATTTGAGATTCAGGTTCGATGCTGTCAGGCCTAGTCGTCAGGGCTCTCGCCATCTCTGGGCCAATATAAGGGATCATTTGAATGTCCTGGTGTGCTCTGGCTGTAACCGACAACGCACTTAGTCAAAATCGCCTCTGGTTTTAAAACACATGGCGGTCCGGTTTATTCCCTTGAATTCAATGCGCGATGGCTTACGCTAGTCCCAGGGCAGGACCTCGATCCTCCACCGTGAGATACAGGGCTTGTGCTGTTACGCCGCCGGGGTGTGCACGATCCAGCCTTGGCGGCGTCCCTGCCCAATATTCCTGATGAGCTACAGGACAATACGCCGAGGCGTTCTATAAGCACATGAACAAATGTCCGAAGTGCAATGAGGCGAGAATTGTCAGGATTCCGGATATAGAAATCTGAGGATACGTCTCAGCCGCGAAATGCTTTCGGTCCTGAAAAGGAAGATGGTGGTCCTCGAGACCTTCCGCGCATACATCTCAGGCTGCCTGCCTAGCTCGCTTGATCACCACGGCAGTCAGATCGTCAATCTGCTTCGTGCCGTTAGAAAACTTCTTCACCGCTTCATAGAGCTTCGCGATGATCTCCTCCGGAGTGAGGTGCCGCGCCTCACGAACCGATTTGGTCAGCCTGGTCTCGCCGAACTGCTCGCCCTTCGCGTCCTCCCACTCAAAAAAACCATCGGTGGCCAGCACCACCATGTCGCCAGGTTCCATATCAAGGATGACAGGAGCGCTCGAGTTCAACTCCGGTAACAGGCCAAGCGGAATCGCCTGTGCCCCCAACTCTTCAAAAGTATCTCGCGCGGAATGGTACACAAACAGAGGGCGTGTCCTGCCGAGAGCAGCTCTACTCTGCCTCATCGCCCGAACATACCGCAGCCACGAAGGTCGCGAAGCTGCCGGCTGGAAGATCTTCTCCGAAGTAATGGTTGATGCGTTGCGTTGCATTTACAAGATCATCATGCGTATCGAAGCTCGACCTCGCATAAGCGCGGCACACTGAAGCGACGAGTGCAGGCCCTATGCCGTGTCCGGTGACGCCCGCAAGCGTGACGACCAGTCGGCCATCTCGCATCCTCTTCCAATCGAAATAATCGCCCCCCGTGGCGTCGGCGGGCAGATTCCAGCCACTGATCTCCATCCCATTGACCTTTGGCAGAACTGTAGGCAACAAAGATTGTTGAATCGACCTGGCAATCCCCAGATCATGCTCAACCTCTTCCAGCTGACGTTGCATCTCGGCTTCGCGCAGCGCTGCTTGCACACGCTTTCGAATCTCATTACTTACCAAGCCCGCGATAAATCCGCTCGCCAGAAGAATCGCCGCGTAGAAAACAATGGTCGTCTGAGCGATTGAGTGCTGACTTCAATTCTCAAGGCTCGGACGCCATCCAAGGTAATACGCGCTTGCAAGAAAGCCAACAGTCGCGGCAATTCCAGCTATCCGGGAGACCCGAGGATTCAAGCGTAAAACAGAAAGCAGGATCATCGGAAAAAGAGTGAGTACCCACGGCGTTGCGAGGTGTCTGTATTCAAATGCGAGACGCGAACCTGAAAAACAGGCAATGCCCACCACTGGAAACACAATTCCAAAATAAGTCGAATCCAATCGATACAGGAGAGTTTGGAAATGTCCACGGACCCTATAGAGACAGCCAAGCTCCCCCTGGCCAGATCCCTTGTCGAACTGGCATGGGATGAGAGCATTCCCCAGACCTTCGACATCGAGTACAAAGGCGCAGACTGGGAAGTCGTCGTAAGAATTAAGTCGACAGAAGACGGCGACTATCCCGGTAGCCTGGAAAGGATTTTCCCCGGGAACTTCCGGAGTAAAGCCGGTGGCTGAAATTCCTTGAAATCAGATCATATGTGTGGACGCTATATATTCGACTGTGGAAAGCTTCGTGAGCCTAGCCGTTAAATGCACCATAGTCAAAAGAGAGACGTTATTCGATCATCTTTTTTCCATCATTGAAAATCTGGTGATTGGCCAAGCTTGATGAGAGCTGAACTGAGCCAGAGCTCTGTGTGCCAAATAATTGGCAAAGAATGCGCCACTTAAATTAGCAAAACAACAGATATCTTCTCACCAACCCAGCATCTCATACACTTAACTTGATGATGCCATTTTAGGTGAGTGCTATCTCAGCTCCTCCTGCCCGCAATGAGATCAGAGGCCTTCTCCGCGATAGCAACCACGATGGCATTCAGATTGCCGCGAGCTACCGTAGGCATCACTGAGGCATCGACCACTCGCAATCCATCCACTCCCAAAACTTTCAATTCAGAATTGACCACCCGTCCCATTCCGCAAGTGCTGGCTGGGTGGCGATCCGTCATTGCAAACTTTCGCACATGATCGCGCATATCGGAATCACTTTCAGATTTGGGCACGAGGAAATCCGATACACACACTTCAGCCAATTTAGGTTGCCGGGCAATATGCATTGCAGCCTTGATTCCAGCGAATATCCTTCTCTCATCGTCGGCAGTGGTCAACACATTGGTAAGGAGGCGTGGCTTGGCATCGGGACGAGCAGACCGCAGCATGACTTTGCCCCGGCTGCTGGTTTCAATAAGAGAGACCGCGATGGAGAAGCCATCCGCCGAAGGCGGAGAATTAATATCGGATATCAAAACCGGCGCCATATACAACTCAACATCGGGCACGGATCGCTCATCCTTCGTGCTAAGAAACGCGCCCGTACCGATCACATTTGACGTCAGCGGTCCCTGCTTTTTTGTCATGTAGAGCGCCACATCCTCTGCCGATCCCGCATGCATGAAGGATCGTTCATCTGAGCGATAACCGACAGGGGCCAGAACATGGTCCTGTAGATCTTCGCCTACTGGCAAATCTACGATGGGAGCGATATTGAATGCCTTTAGCTGCGCTGCTGGGCCGATGCCGGAAAGCATAAGAGTCTGCGGTGAACCGTAGGTGCCTGCGGAGAGAATGACCTCCCGTTCCGCCCGCAATGTTTCTTCGTTACCGCACCGGAATATCGTTACGCCGGTTGCTCGTCTTCCTTCGATCTGGATGCGAAGTACCAATGCACCTGTCAAGACATGCAGATTGGGCCGCTTCCGCACAGGATGAAGATAAGCGTCAGCGACGCTGCAGCGCTCGCCGTCACGCTGTGTCACCTGGAAATGTCCCACACCCATCTGCGAGGCGCCATTGAAATCCTCATTGTAAGCGTGCCCAGCCTGCTTGGCGGCCTCAATAAACCGTTCGCTCAATGGATGAACATAGCGCGCATTCTGCACACTAAGCGGACCCGAACTTCCGTGATATTTGCTGGCTCCTCGTTCGTTGTTTTCCGACTTGATGAAGTAGCGCAACATGTCGTTGTAAGACCAGCCGGGTGCTCCATCCGTGCCCCAGTTATCGAAATCAGTAGGATTGCCGCGCATGTATACCATTGCGTTGATAGAAGACGTGCCACCGAGGCCTTTCCCACGAGCAAGGGGAACAGAACGTCCACCCAGGCCTGGTTCTGATTCGCTATAAAAGTCCCAGTCATATTTCGTCTTCGCAAGCTGAAGAGTAGCGGCGGGAATGCGAATCTCCGGAGCCGAATCCTCATCACCTGCTTCCAGAAGCGCAACACTCACGTTGGGGTCTTCCGACAATCTCGCTGCCAAAACACAACCGGCCGAGCCGGCACCGACAATTACATAGTCGAAACTACTTCGCATTCAACAACCCTTCTTACTTTGAGATAACACGCAAACGACGCTTGCTCCATTGCTGGCATTTGTTCTGATAAAGCGTCGAGATTTCCAAAATATCCAACTTCTGTTACTAGGCTCGTCGACGATATCGCCGCTGGTAGCCTAAGAAACCAACTCGCATAATTTAAATCCTCAAATCCGGATCTCAGGTCTACATGGACAACTAGCGTCGCCATAGATACCAGGAACACGTCGAACCAGTGTTCGCTGATTCGGAGGTACGGCAGTAGACGTGACAAAGCTTGCCAGACCATAGCCTATTGTCACAATTGGATCCTTCTTTCTAGAGAGATTCGCTGTTGCGGCTCTCCCAGGTGATCGTCTCCCTCGCGCGGGCATTCCCGACCTCAGGGCAGCGAGTAGTAAGTTCAAGGACGCAAGCTGCGGCGGTACGCACTCGGAGTGAGCCCAACACTCCTATGAAATAAGCGGCTCATGTGGGAATGGCTCGAAAAGCCGCAATCCAGGGCGATGTCAATAAGTGATACTGTCGGGTTTTTCATCAATTCCCGAGCTCGTTCCAGCCTCAAATTGAGCAAGTAACTGTGTGGGCTGTACCCAGTTGCTGCCCTAAACATGCGGACGAAATGGACCCGGCTATACCCGCTCTCATTCGCCAGAGCCTGCAGACTCAGATCACAGCTAAAAGACCGCATGCGTTCGATTATCCGTTGCAGCACGTTTCTAGGCAGACCCGATGGGCCCCTATGGCAGGTTTGAGGCTTTGTCGACCTGCCTAAGAAGAGCGTCCTCACGGCCAAGGCCTGTGTAAGGTACTCCGTGTACAACCTTTCAGTTGTATAGCCCTCGGTCGCATCGGCAAGGAGAAGCGTCATGAGTTGCTGTGTAGCAGGATCCTGGAGATTCGCCTGCAAGCGCAACTCTCCGTCAGGGCGATGCTCCAGTTCGGAATCCAATGCGCTCACCAATTCGGAATCTAAAGCACAGACTACAAGATCGAAGTTGGTTTCCGCACGTATCCCGGGGCACATGCCAGCTGGCACTAAAAAAAGTGATCCCGGGTGTTTAACGTAAGAAACTCTATTGTTCGCCCGACCTACTTCAAAACGAGACGAATGCTTCGAACACATCGTGAGGATGTGCTTGTTCGACATAGTTTCTGGCCCGTCATCTTGTGCCCCACAATAAGACTCGATAGCGACACTTCTAGCGAACGCATCCCTTGAGGCCGCCTGCGAGGACAAGCGGGCCAGGAACGAACCAAACGACTCATTCATACTAACTTCCAAGTCTTAGTTTTGATGTCGAGCACTGCTCAGGTTGCAGAATCCGCTCTCGCCCACACCGTGCGGGAAAGTATCCATATGGGGGAAATCAGTGGATCGTGGTAGTCGAATGCAGTCTATGGATGACCCGCCGTAGAGGCCTCAACTCTATTAACATCTAGACCCTCCTGTCATAAGAAACACCGCACGCGGGAGATTATTCCAAAGATTGCCTGGCCAACAGAGTAATCTTTGTTCCCCCGAAGAATCGGCAAGCTTCGTCGGGGGGCGTACCATGTCCTCGAAGTCTTGGGTTTCTAACCGGTTGAGTTGATCGAGTGGATGCGAGCCGCGAGGGAGAGAGGCTTCGTTTTCAAATACTTGTCTGCTACTGGTTGCGAAAAAATCATCAATCGCGCCTCCACGCTCCCTCATGCCCGAAACAATCATGGAAGCATCGTGGCGTTAGCTTCATCTGAGCACATCCTGTTGCTTGACTAATTATCTGGCACACTTCTGTGCTAATTATTTGGCACACAAGGCTGGGCTTGCGACTTCTCATTAGGCTTGGCAGACTACCCAGATTCTCTCGTTTCGACAGCGCTGTTCGATAGGGAATTGACCCCTCAGAAGCCACATCGCGTAGCGGACGCGCCGTTTCAGGTATGGTCGAAGCAAGCACGATTTCACGAGACGCCTGCGGGATGGCCGAAAGGTCCTCCACGAATAAGTGCCAGATAATTAGAAAATGTGTGCCAAATAATTAGCAAAACGACAGAGCTCGTTTTGGCGGCTTCGGCGCCTGAAAGCAGGGAAGGAGAGCCCCATGCCCTGACCCCAGCCCAGACTTTGCTCCGGAAGATGGTGCTCAACTCGGTCTCTTCGCCCCACAGCCGACGTAACTATGCCAAAGCTTTAGAGACCTCTTCCGATTCTGTGCCAGCCGACCTCTCTCCCGGGAGCTGTTGATGGAGTGGCGGTCGACCCTGGAGTCTTTGTCCCCCTCTACTACTAACGTCCGGCTCTCGGCTGTTCGGAAGATGGTGGGCGAAGCTCGCCGCGCCGGAATGATCGGCCAGGAGGAGGAGGCCAGCCTGACCGACATCCCCAACATTAGCCAGAAGGGAACCAGGCTGGCCCGGGAGCAGGCCAAGGATCTGCTGATGGTCCCCGAACGCTCGACCCTCAAAGGGAAGCGGGACTATGTGATCCTGGCCCTTCTGGTCGGTTGTGCACTCCGGCGGAACGAACTGGCCGAGCTCGATGTGGAGACCATTCAGCAAAGGGAGGGTCGGTGGGTCCTAGCCGACCTCGAGGGAAAAGGCCGGCGAATCCGAACGGTCGCTTGACGCCATTTTTCAACCAGTCAATCCGAACCTGATGAGACGAGCTGAATATGTTGAAAGCCAATCGATCGGCGCTCAATATCTGCGCATAATCCGTCAGCGTGAGACCGCCTTGTCTCGTGCCATTCAGCCCGGGAGTGTCCCAAGCCCTTGCCGTAAACGGCTGCCATTGAGTCACCAATTGACTGCGGAACTTCTGCCAGAACCAAACCGGAAATGATCAAAAGATTGTCTTCGACAGTCTGTGCGAGCCCATAGGAGGCGATGTTAGCCCTCCCTCGCCTCCAGATCAAATGCTCGTTCCAGAATGCCTGCGGCGACCGAAAGGCCGTTCGCGCTGCGAATTGTTTGCTGCATTCTCTGAGCGTTATCGCGAAACGTGGGATCTCTCAGCACCCGTTTGATCGCTGTTACAAAATCCTCCGGGGACGCCTGTTGCGGAGAGATAACAACGCCCACATTCTTGTTCGTTATCCTCGCGGCCACACCCGGTTGATCATTCGTTACGGGTAGCGCAACCATAGCCACACCGCTGGAAAGGGATTCAAGGACGGTGTTCAATCCCCCGTGAGTGATGCACAGGGAACTGCGCTTGAGAAGCTCGATTTGGGGGGCGCGCCTCACCACAATCACATTCGCAGGGAGGTCTCCGAGCTGTTTC
>Ga0193717_1001721_pt1 | contig 13208 bp, 13 predicted proteins | sample U2c2metaG_FD_145900 | JGI IMG/M metagenome (GOLD analysis project Ga0193717, IMG submission 145900) | Soil microbial communities from a riparian zone of the East river system, Colorado, United States - U2c2 | ecosystem: Environmental > Terrestrial > Soil > Riparian zone | place: USA: East River...
GGTTTTGTTACCCCCTGTTTTGATGTACTGTTTTTAAAAATAGTGCCCTGGCATTTGTTGCTCATGGCAGGTGTAGTGCTATATACCCATGACCGGTTTAACGGCAAATTTTTGCTTTTTGCTTTGCTGATCTTTACGATGGGTTTTATGGCCGAATTTACAGGGGTGCATACCAGCTGGCTATTCGGCAGTTATGTTTATGGGGAAACATTGGGCATTAAACTGTTTAGTATACCCCTGATGATAGGTGTGAACTGGTTTTTACTGATCTACTCGACCGGTGTATTTATGCAGCGGAGCAGGATTAAAAACACGTTGCTCCGGATAACAGGGGGAGCCGTAATACTGGTACTGCTCGATCTGTTGATTGAGCCAATAGCCACTCAATTTGATTACTGGCATTGGACAAGCGGCAACATCCCCATTAAAAACTATACCTGCTGGTTCCTGCTTAGTGCGCTGATGCTTTTCATTTTTGATGAATTTAAATTTAAACAGCAAAGCATAGTAGCCTCCGTGTTGCTGTTTATGCAGTTTATATTTTTTATGGCACTGGGTACTGTGAATTAAGAGCCCGGAAAAACGGTAGTCTTTTGCGTATTCATCCCCCGCAGCGCTACTGTGTACTCATAGGTTATAATTAAAATTTCTGATAGGATTTATTTGGCTAAAGCCCGTTTGCAATTTCTTGAGCGTCCCATAAAGTGGCTTTAGCCAAATTGATGCAGATCATGTATATCAGATTGCCTGGAGCTAAAAGAGAATATTCACACAATCATTACAATAGACGATTATTTTTGCAGTAAATTTGTAACGCAATGGGAGAGTATCAGTTAAAGGTTACTATTGATCAGGATTCGGGCTTTTGCTTTGGGGTGGTATATGCAATTGATATGGCCGAAGAAATACTGGCCGACGAAGGCTACCTGTACTGCCTGGGCGATATTGTGCATAATGATGAAGAAGTTGAACGGCTGAAAGCCCGGGGGCTGCGCATAATTGAACATAACGAACTGAAAAGCCTGCGTAACGAAAAGGTACTGATCCGTGCACACGGCGAAGCGCCTGACACCTACCGCATAGCGTTAGAGAACAATATAACATTGATAGATGCATCGTGCCCCGTTGTTTTAAAACTGCAAAACAGGATAAAAACATCGTACGATGCCAACGAGAAGATACTCATATTTGGTAAGCATGGTCATGCCGAGGTAATTGGACTGGAAGGGCAAACCAACAACGAGGCCCTGGTTTTTCAGGACCTTGCCGAACTGGATAATGTAGAACTGCCACAGAATATTACGCTGTACACCCAGACCACCAAAAGCATGGAAAAGTTTTATGGTATAAAGGATGAGCTGATAGCACGTGGATACAACCTTAAGGCTAATGATACCATCTGTCGCCAGGTATCAAACCGCGATAAGGACCTGCCTAAGTTTGTGGGCCGGTTTGATAAAATTGTTTTTGTTTCGGGTCGCAAATCATCAAACGGTAAAGTGCTGTTTGAGGTATGCCGCAAACATAACCCCAACACTTATTTCATATCATCATCAAACGAACTTGACAAGGCCATGTTTTCGCCAAATGATACCATTGGCATAGCTGGTGCTACATCAACCCCCATGTGGCTGATGCAAGAAGTAAAAGCCGAACTGGAAAAATTTTAACAGCACGCTTTTTGCTGTTATACCACACACATGCAAAAAGGCCCATCAAATACAGGTTTATTTATTGCCCTGCTTGTGCTTGGCTGCTGGGCCACATCAATTATTTTATTGATGCAATGGCATTTCAGTTTTGCTAATCCCCTGCTTTATGTATTTATTTTGGTTCAGATGCATTTGTACACCGGGCTGTTTATAACCGCCCATGATGCCATGCATGGTACCGTATCACCTCATCGTACGGTAAATAACCTTATTGGCTATGCCTGTACTCTTTTATATGCCTCATTCTGGTATCCACGGCTATATACCAAACATCACCGGCATCACAGCCATGTACATACAAAAGATGATCCTGATTTTCATGAGGGGAACTTTTGGAGCTGGTATGTAAGGTTTATCCGTAATTATTTGTCCGCATGGCAAATTGTGGTAATGGCCATTTTATTTAACATTTTAAAGTTGTGGATACCGCAGCCAAACCTGATCATGTTTTGGGTGGTACCATCCCTGCTAAGCACTTTACAGCTGTTTTATTTCGGCACTTATCAGCCTCATAAGGGCGAGCATGATAACAGGCATCAATCGCGCAGCCAGTCAAGAAACCACTTGTTCGCTTTTTTATCCTGCTATTTTTTTGGATATCATTATGAGCACCATGATTCGCCAGGTACGCCGTGGTGGATGTTATGGAAATCCCCCCAAAGCCCCTAAAGGAGGAGCTTTTTGATTTACAAATGACGGGATTGTGCCTGTTTACTCCTCCCTCATGGGCCGCAGGGCAATCATTTATTTGTAATTTGTTCTCCCTTTAGAGCTTAGGGGGCATTTATTTTTTATTTTTGCAGCGAAATTAAATTATGGGCAAAAAAGCAGTTTTATTGGTGAATTTAGGTACGCCCGATAGCCCTTCAACGGCAGATGTGCGTACTTATCTGAATGAGTTTTTAATGGATCCACGGGTAATTGATATTAACCCGGTAGGTCGTACCCTTTTGGTACGGGGTCTTATTGTGCCGTTCAGGGCGCCAAAATCGGCCAAATTGTACCGGGCCATATGGGATGATAAAACGGGCTCGCCATTAATGTATTACAGCCTTTTACAGCAAAAAGCCCTGCAGCAACGGCTTGGCGATGATTACATTGTTGAACTGGCCATGCGCTACCAAAACCCAACTATTGAGGCAGCCCTTAAACGACTTAAAGATGCTTTGGTTGACAGTATACAGGTTATTGCCTTGTTTCCGCAATATGCATCGGCCAGTACAGGTTCTGTTTATGACAAGGTGATGGAGCTGCTGTTACAGTGGCCGACCAAACCCACTATCTCGTTTGTTAATTCCTTTCATGATAACCAGGGGATGATAGCAACCTTTGCAAATAACGCAAGTAAATACAACCCCGAAACGTATGACCACGTGCTCTTCAGCTTTCATGGCTTGCCACAAAGGCAATTGATCAAAGCAGATCATACCCATCGGCACTGCTTAAAGGTTAATGATTGTTGCCAGATGATCACCGATGTCAATAAGTTTTGCTATTCGGCACAATCGCACCATACTGCAAAGTTGATTGCCGAAAAATTAAATATCCCGAAGGAAAAATATACCATTTGTTTTCAATCGCGCCTGGGTAAAAATCCATGGGTGCGACCTTACACCAGCGAAATTGTAGCCAAACTGGCCAAAGAAGGCAAGAAAAGCCTGCTGGTATTTTGTCCCGCATTTGTAGCCGATTGCCTGGAAACCGTTTACGAAGTAACAACAGAGTACGGCGACGAATTTAAAGCATTAGGTGGCGAAAAAGTGCAGCTCGTAGAAAGCCTTAACGATTCGCCGATATGGATAGATGCCTTGGAGAAAATGGTAAGGGAGAATTAACACCATTACATCATTGCTTGGTACCCACAGTGACACGTTTTGAGACTTACGAAGTAAAAAACTTCATAAGTCTAATGCCACAAATCTTACCCCTTCAACCCCTCAATTTCCTTCAACGTCTTCGGCAAATATTTTCCTAATAAATGACTGCCTGTATCAGTTATCAAAAAGTTATCCTCAATGCGTACGCCGCCAAAATCGCGGTAGGTGTTCAGTACATCGTAATTAATAAAATCCGCATACTTCTTTTCGGCCTGCCAGCGATCTATCAGCTCGGGGATGATGTAAATACCGGGCTCCACAGTTAGTATATAACCCGCCTCAAGCTCACGAGCTAAACGCAGCGATTTCAGTCCGAATACGGTGTCTTTTTTCAATGTATCAGTATAGCCTACGTATGGTTCGCCCAGGTCTTCCATGTCATGCGTGTCCATACCCAGCATGTGGCCTAAGCCGCATTGGAAAAACATGGTGTGCGCACCCGCGGCAACTGCCTCCGCAGGGTCGCCTTTCATCAGGTTAACCTGGGTTAAACCCTCAACCAGTTTCTGACAAGCTGCCAGATGTATGTCTTTATACCTGACGCCTGGTCTTAACATGCTGATAGCATGATCCATGGAGTTTAGTACTACTTCATACAATTCCTTTTGCCGGTTAGTAAAACTACGCCCAACCGGACATGTGCGGGTAAGATCGCCGCCATAATGCATGGCATTTTCGGCGCCAATATCGCATAGTAACATTTGGCCATCCCGCAGCGTATGCCCGTAGTAATGCGTGTGCAGCGTTTCGCCATGCGGCGTTATAATAGCAGGATAGCCCAGGCGTGCATCAGCAGCTATGGCCATTTGATGCGCCTGAGCCACCAATTCGTAGGATTTAATTCCCGGACGTGTGCTTTTTATCACCGCCAGTTGCATATCCACGCTAATGGAAACCGCTTTTTCCATTTCCTGAACCTCCAGCGGTGATTTTATTATCCGCTGTGCAATAACTGCTTTAATGAGCTTAATGGATATATGATCGGCAACGTCCTGCAGACTTATGTTAAGCCAATTGGCCAGTTTAATTTTATTTTCGGGGCGATAAGGCGGCAAAATATGTACCCGCCTGCCCGATGTTATGGCTTTGTGCACATAATGCATTACCTGGTCATAAGGTTTGGTTTGGGTAACCCCAACCAGCGTAGCCATTTCATGAACCGATGGCAGGGTGCCTGTCCAGATGATATCATCAATGCTGAGCTCATTACCGAAGATCACTTCCTCGCCGGTATCGGTATCAATTACCGCGGCCAGCGCTTGCACATCAAGTCCGAAATAATAAAGGAAGCTGCTGTCCTGCCTAAAAGGGTAGCAATTGTCTTTATAGTTCATGCTGCTATCCTCGTTACCCAGCAACAGGATAATACCGTCTGAACCAATATTTTGCTTTAATATATGCCGGCGATCGGTGTAAACCAGCCTGTCAAAAAGTTGAAGATCCATATTGCAAATATATTTTACTTTTAAAAGAATAAAGTTAACTGATGGTCATCGTACAACGATCAGGAGATATTTTCGACCCAGTCGCTCACAATTTTAGCCGAAAGCAAACAAAGCGGGATGCCACCCCCGGGATGCACGCTGCCACCGCAAAAGTAAAGGTTTTTAATTTTTGATGACCGGTTGGCATGTCTTAAAAAAGCGGCAAACCGGCTATTGGAACTGGTGCCATAAAGCGAACCCTGGTAGGAGGATGTTTTACTTTCGATACTGCGAGGATCAAGCATGCTTTCGCACACAATAAACGCACTAATATCAAAACCCAGTATGCGGGTAAGTTTTTTCCATATGTTTTCGCGGGCGGTAGCAATCAGTTTATCCCAATCCTGCCCTGTATTGGCGGGTACATTGATCATGGTAAACCAGTTTTCGCAGCCTTCAGGGGCGTCATCGGGTTTATATTTTGAGCTGATGTTGAGATAAATGGTAGGGTCCTGATAAATATTCTTGTCCTTCCAGATGTGATCAAACTCCGCTTTATAATTGGTACTGAAGAAAATATTATGCAGCCCGAGTTCCGGGAATTCTTTTTTGATACCCCAATAAAATATCAATGCCGAACTGCTGCGCTCCTGGCCCAGTATTTTTTTGGGGAATAAATGCTGGTGTTGCGTTAATAATTTATGATAGGTAAACCACACATCCATATTGGATACTACCACATCACCAGCTATCACATCGTCTTTAACCTTTATACCCGTTGCCATTCCGTTTTTTAAAGTAATCTCCCGCACCGGCGAACCATAGTGAAATTTGACCCCGATTGATTCTGCCAACCCTACCAGACTGGCAACGATGCTATACATACCATCCTCCGGAAAAAAAACGCCGTATTGCTGCTCCAGATGTGGTATTACATTAAGTGTGGCCGGGGCTGTGTAGGGGTTTGAGCCGTTATAAGTAGCATAGCGATCGCAAAACTGCACCATGCGAACATCCTTAAAGAAACCTTCATTGGCCTTATGCATGGTTCGGAAGGCATCGATTTGCGGGAACTTTAAAATCGATCTTGCCGTATCCTTATTTAAATAAGTTTTTAGCAGATGCAATGACCTTTCTAAAAAAACATGGTTGGTGATATTGTAAATATTGCTGCTGTTGGCCTGGTGTTTTTTAACTGCTTCAACAGGTTCGCCCGTAGTTTTATTAACCTCTGCTGCAAATTTATCAGCATGGGCATAAGCTGTTATTTTAGTGCCATCCTCGTAAAAATACCGGCAAGCTACATCCAGCTTTTGGTATTTAAAAAAATCAGCAGGGTTTTTACCGGCAAGCGTAAACAGTTCATCGACATATTGCGGCATGGTAAATAAACTGGGCCCGGCATCAAAACGAAAACCCTCCTGCTCAAATTCAGATAGCTTACCACCGGGGTAATTATTGGCCTCAAAAACTTCAACCTGGTAACCCTTTACGGCCAAACGGATAGCTGTAGCAATTCCGGCAGTTCCGGCACCGATGATCAGGGCTCTTTTAACAGGCATGGGGTAAAGATAATTGCTCCATAACAAAAAAGTACAATCATTTACGATTGTACTTTTTTTGTACTGCTTTTGTAAAAGCAATATTGGCGACCAGTGTGCGCTGTATTAAGCAGGCAGTGGTTATAGGGTTTATTTTTTACTCACGCAGTCGCTCGGCTCCAGCCGAGTGACTACGTGAACTTTTATTTATGCGCCATGATGTACACCCTCACCAATTTCTTCAATAACCTTACGATTAAATGCATCAAGATCGGCTGGTCGGCGACTGGTTACCAAACCATGATCAACCACTACTTCTTCGTCAACCCAATTGGCGCCGGCGTTTTTAAGATCGGTTTGCAGGGATGGGTATGATGTTAGTCTGCGGCCGCTGATCAATCCGGTTTCTATCAATAATTGTGGTCCGTGGCATATTGCGGCTACAGGTTTGCCTTCATCTAAAAATGCCGATGTAAAGGCAACTGCATCCTTATTTTGTCTTAATTTATCGGGGTTTAATACACCGCCGGGCAATATCAATGCATCATAATCATCCGGACTAACTTCGCTTAACTGCTTGTCAACATTAATTTCAATGCCCCAGTTGGTTTTATCCCATGCTTTGATCGTACCGCTTTTGGGCGATATTACATGGACTGTTGCGCCGGCTGCTTCCAGCGCAGCTTTAGGGCTTGTTAACTCTACCTGTTCAAATCCTTCTTCGGTAAGGATTGCTACTTTTCTGTTGCTTAAACTTGCCATAATATATGATATTAATTTTAGATTATAAAAATTAAGTATTATATAATTACAGGTGGATGAAGGGATGGTTTTAAGTTTTTGAAATTAGATATTGATAAAAATATAAACTATTGTTTATCAGTAATATGTCCCAACGCAAAATTGATAAAGTTACTCGTTAGCCCGTAATCCTCCGTTCCTTTGCGACGGATGAAGAAGAAATCGCGGGTGATCTTCAGGCCTTCGATAGGTACCTCGACCAGGTCGCCCTCGGCCAGTTGACGGATGATGGACGGGCGCGGCATAAAGCCCAGGCATTGATCGGCCAATAAAAAGTTTTTTAATGCCTCGGTGCCACCAAGGCGTATTTTTACAGACAGATCTGCTGGTTTAATATGCAATGCCGATAACGATTTTAATACAGCGTTCAACGTTCCTGATCCTCGCTCCCTTACAGCTAACGGCGTTTTAACCAGTTGTTTTAAAGTTAACGAGCGGCCGGCCAGCGGACTTTTAGCCGAGCATACCGGGATCACCTCATCGCTCATAAAAGGTTTGTATGATACCGTGGTCAATTTATTATCAACCTCAATAATGCCGATATCAACCTCATGGTTTAACAGGGCATTCAGGATATACTCGGAGTTGCGGTTCACCAGCTGCACACCCACATTGGCATATTCGCGCTGAAAACCCGAGAGTATGGAGGGTAAAATATATAGTGCAATGGTGGTACTTGCCCCCAAACGCAAATGCCCCGCCGCCTGCGACAGGTTGCTGAGCACCGAAAGGTCATATTCTATCTTCCGTTCAATTTCGGTGGCTTGCTGCAGGTATTCGTTCAGTTTGTTGCCGGCCTCGGTGAGCAGGATGCTGTTGCCCTTACGCTCAAACAGGGGCACTTTATACTGATCTTCCAGCGCTTTAATGTGTTTGCTGATAGCCGGTTGCGTTACAAACAATACCTGCGCGGCCTTACTAAAACTAAGGTTGGCAGCAACTTCCATAAAAACACGGTGAGCAAAGGATATCATTTGGCTAAGTTAACTTTTTAACTTTTCAAAAAAACGGCCTGTGAATTTATAGGTGATAAGTTTATGGGTCATTTTATGATTATAATCAACAAGCGGTGTATGAATGGTTTGTGTAGATTTATCGAAGTAAATACTTGGGTAAGCTTTCCAGTCGGCTATTGAACTTACATCAAAATCATAGTGCAGCTGGCTGTATACCCCGGTTGGGGTTTTTATAAGCGGCGGGTTACCAATTAGCTTACCTTTTTCAATAGTAAATATTTTTAAACCCTGTCCTGCTTTCGCAGGTGAGTAAACGGAATTATAGGGGGCTAAATAATAGGTTTTATCGTTGGCGGTAAAAGTATATATTTTTGAATACCAAAGCGGCAGGTTGCCTTTTTTGCCAACGGTATCCATTTTAAGCAGTGAAACAGTTTGGTTGTTGGCTTTGTATTGCAGCACATTATAAATATCAAACCCTTTATTACCCAAGTGGGTGTTCCATGAATAGGTACGGAATATGCCGTCAGCAGAAGTTGCTATAACTAAACGCTCTTTTATTAATAAAGTAAAACTTTGACTAATGGTTGCCGGATATTTGGATGTATAATACTTCAGCTTAAATGCGAAGATCTTGTTTTGCTTTTGCAGCGAATCAATGGCTTTCCATTCCTTTTTGTGCGCACCGTAATAGTTCACTTTTTGAAGTATCCGGAACAGATCGCTTTCAATGGCCTGCGGGCTATTTTGCGCAAACAAGCGGGCTGAAGTTAAACAGCAACAGAAAACAACTATCAGCTTAATGGTTTTCATAGCAAACAAGTTTAAATAAAAAAAGGGATAATCAATCGATTATCCCTTTTAAAATATTATCTGAATTAAATTATTTTACTTATGCTTCAACCGGCTGACCAATTAAATGAGCAGCAGCAAGGTATTCAGCAATCTGTACAGCGTTGGTAGCAGCGCCCTTACGCAGGTTATCTGATACTATCCAGCAGTTTAATGTATTTGGTTGAGTTTCGTCGCGACGCAGGCGGCCAACAAATACTTCGTCTTTATCATGCGCATCAAGCGGCATAGGGTATTTCAGATTAGCAGGATCATCAACCACTACAATACCCGGCGATTTTGCCAATAGCTCCCTTAGTTCGTTCAGGTCAAAATCATTGGCAAACTCTACATTCACTGATTCGGAGTGACCGCCCATAACCGGGATACGTACGGTTGTAGCAGTTACCTGTATGCTGTCATCGCCCATGATCTTTTTAGTTTCCAGGATCATTTTCATTTCCTCTTTGGTATAACCGTTTTCGGTAAATACGTCAATCTGGGGGATAACATTCAGGTCGATGGTATAAGGATAAACCTTAGGACCATCAATACCGTTGCGCTCGTTAAATAACTGGTCAACAGCTTTAACACCTGTACCGGTTACCGATTGGTAGGTGGAAACAACCACCCTTTTAATTTTATATTTATCATGCAGCGGTTTTAAGGCCACTACCATTTGTATGGTTGAGCAATTTGGGTTGGCAATGATCTTATCATCGGCGGTAAGCACGTGGGCATTAACTTCGGGCACAACCAGTTTTTTGGTTGGATCCATGCGCCATGCTGATGAGTTGTCAATAACAGTTGTGCCTGCCGCCGCGAAAAGCGGAGCCTGCTGTAATGAAGTACTGCCGCCGGCCGAGAAAATAGCGACGTCCGGCTTCATCTTAATCGCATCCTCAACAGAAACCACCTTATACTGCTTACCCTTAAAAGTAATTTCTTTACCAATACTTTTCTCTGAAGCTACGGGAATTAATTCTGTAACGGGGAAGTTGCGTTCTTCAAGAACCTGCAACATTTTGGTGCCTACTAATCCTGTAGCACCTACTACTGCGATTTTCATTGAGTTAAATTGTTTTTGATCTGTAATGAAGCTTCCTTCGGAGGTTTCACTTCTGTTAATTATTATATAATAAAACTTTAAACTCCAAATATGCGATTTTTTTTACAGTTATTACAGAACTTAATCCATCTAATTTGTAGTCGATTGGGGGAGGATAGTTTCATACAGCTATAGCCGCCGGGCCTTTTACTTTTGGTTGCTTTTGTATCAGGACATGCGGCGGAGCCATCTTGGGTACCTATAAAAACAGTAACAACGAAAAACGTAACTGGCCCTCCCGGGCCAAGAGCGGGTCTTGAACTATTCTAACAATGACCATTACTTATCACCTCAATAAACTTAATCAACTACTTCAACAGATTTCGCCCAAATTTTTACCTTTGCCTAAACTCAAAATTTGCATGAGCGAAAAGATTTTAGTGATAGGCGCCAACGGCCAGATAGGTACGGAACTGGTCATGGCCTTGAGAAATATTCACGGTGCCGAAAGTGTAATAGCATCTGACATCAATGATCCGGGTTATGCTATACGCCACAGCGGGCCTTATGAAATTGTTAACGTGCTTGATAAGGATAATCTGCACCATATTTTTGATAAGCACCGCCCCACACAGGTTTACCTGCTGGCAGCTATATTATCGGCCGTAGGCGAACAAAAACCCAAGTTGGCCTGGGACCTGAACATGACCGGCCTGATACATATACTTGATTTTGCGGTAGCGTTTAAAACTGCCAAGGTTTTCTGGCCAAGTTCTATAGCTGTGTTTGGCCCTAATTCGCCGCAGTATCATACGCCGCAGTATTGCGTAATGGATCCTAATACGGTTTACGGTTTCAGCAAGCTGGCCGGCGAACGTTGGTGCGAGTATTATTTTACCAAATATGGGCTGGATGTGCGCAGCATACGTTACCCCGGCCTGATAGGCTGGCGGGCTAATCCGGGTGGTGGTACTACTGATTATGCCGTGCATATATTTCATGAAGCATTAAAAAAAGGGAACTATCAAAGTTTTCTATCCGCAGATACCGCTTTGCCGATGATGTATATGGATGATGCCATACGAGCCACCATATCGCTGATGGATGCACCGGCTGATCAGCTGACTATACGGTCATCATACAACCTGGCGGGTATAAGTTTTACGCCTACTCAGTTGGCCGATGAAATAAAAAAACGGATTCCTGGTTTTGAAATAAGTTATGCGGAAAACGACCCGCGACAGGCCATTGCCGATAGCTGGCCAAAATCAATTGACGACAGTTATGCGCAAAGGGATTGGGGCTGGAAGTTAGCCTATGACCTGGCGACAATGACCGATGATATGTTGACTAATTTGAAAAATAGCATATAAAGCAAAAAGCTGACGGGTTGAAATTTATATAAAACAAATATTATATTTAACCACTTTACCCTTAGGGGCAAGTAGTTATAAATGACCAGGTTGATCTATGAAGCATCAACCATGAATAATGAACTAAGAAAACATGGGAAGAGCATTTGAATTCCGCAAAGAAAGAAAGTTTAAACGCTGGGCCAAAATGGCCGTGCAGTTTACACGTTTAGGTAAAGAGATTGTAATGGCTGTAAAAGCCGGCGGTGGTGATATTAATACCAACTCGCGTTTAAGAACAGCGGTTCAGAACTCGAAGGCGGTAAACATGCCAAAAGATCGCGTTGAGGCTGCTATAAAAAGGGCAACAAGTCGCGATGAAAAAGATTATGAAGAACTGGTTTACGAAGGATACGCGCCCTATGGTGTGGCTGTTTTGGTTGAAACCGCTACGGATAATACCAATCGTACGGTAGCAAATGTTCGTAGTTACTTTACTAAATATGGTGGCTCATTAGGCAAAACCGGGTCGCTTGATTTTATTTTTACCCGTAAATCTGTATTTACGTTTGAGCCTGGTGAGCGTGACCTGGAAGAGTTGGAGTTTGAACTGATAGATGCCGGTTTGGAAGACCTGTTTGTGGAGGCGGATGAGGAAGGAAAAGATATTGGAGTTATACACACAGCCTTTGAGGATTTTGGTAAAATGCAAAAAGCGCTTGAAGAATTAGGCGTTGATGTAAAGTCGGCAAAATTGGAACGTGTACCACAATCATTTCATGAAGTAACCGAGGAGCAGGTTACAGATATTATGAAATTAATTGATCGCCTGGAAGAAGATGACGACGTACAGGCCGTTTATCATAATATGGCGGAGTAAATCTTAATTTGAAGATTTGAAAATGTGTTAATTTGAAAATGCCCGGGTTATTCGGTATTTTAAAAAGCGCATAAAGCATGGTCAAATCTTCAAATCAACACATTTTCAAATTAACACTATGCCACTATTCAGTTCACGTAAGGAAGAAAAAAAGATAAAGGTAACTTTTGCCAACGGCCTGCTTTTTGTTGAAAAGGCGGATGGCAAGCAACAGGCTTTTCCGTTGGAGTGGTTCCCGAAATTACTGCATGCTACAGACCAGGAGCGTGAGGACTGGAAACAAACCGATAAAGGCATCCATTTTAATAAACTGGATGTGGATGTGGCACTTTAGTTAATTTGAAGATGTGCTAATTTGAAAATGAGGTTAGCATTGTTCAAGCGGTTAAAGTAATCTTCAAATTTTCAAATCACCAAATTTTCAAATTAACCCATGACTTTCGAAGAGTTTTTTAAAAAGAAAAAGATAGATCTGGTTGCCTTGGAACAGGGTGAGCAATCGCTATTTTCTGAATTTAAAACTCATTATGAGCAAATGGGCGAAAAAAGCTTTGACCATACCAAAAAGTACTGGTTCAATAAGCTACGGCGACAATTCCCGGCAGCGCCGGAAATAAAAACAGAAAAGGTAATAATAGAGAACCAACTGGCCGAACAAACCATCACCGAAAGCCTGATTGAACCGGGTACCCCCGCCCCTAAATTAGGCTTTGCGCCAAAGTTCAGGGCTCCCAATGTGACCAAAGCGGCCGAAGAAAAACCGGAGACCAAAGCAGAAGAAACTAC
>Ga0193717_1001722_pt1 | contig 13205 bp, 12 predicted proteins | sample U2c2metaG_FD_145900 | JGI IMG/M metagenome (GOLD analysis project Ga0193717, IMG submission 145900) | Soil microbial communities from a riparian zone of the East river system, Colorado, United States - U2c2 | ecosystem: Environmental > Terrestrial > Soil > Riparian zone | place: USA: East River...
TGTTCGCGGGTGATCGTCGATGAGAGCATCTACGACATCTTCTGCGACCGGCTACAGGCTCGCGTGGCGAAGATCGCTACCGGTGACCCGGTAAAAAACTTCTATACGGGGCCAGTGATCAGCGAGCGGTCCTATCGCAAGGTGCTCGGATACATCGAGATAGGCAAAGGCGAGGGCACAGTCCTGAACGGCGGCCACGCGATTGAGATGCCGGAGGGTGGCTACTACATTGCACCAACCGTCATCGCGGATGTCGCACCGATGGCTCGGATTGCGCTCGAGGAGATCTTCGGACCTGTGCTCGCGGTCATCAAGTCCAAAAACTTCGACGATGCGCTTGCGATCGCCAACAACACCGAGTACGGGTTGACGGGAGCCATCTATTCCAACTCGCGCGAGAGGCTCAATCGTGCTCGGGAGGAGTTCCACGTCGGCAACCTCTACCTGAACCGCAAATGCACGGGTGCCATGGTCGGAGCGCATCCTTTCGGCGGCTTCAACATGAGCGGAACTGACTCCAAGGCCGGCGGACCCGATTACCTGCTGCTGTTTACGCAGGCAAAGAGCATCGCGGAGAAGATCGGTCACGCGAGCGCCCCAGTCGAGAAGCAATCGGATCTCATGGGAATATAGGACGCGCAGGGGTCATCCTCAAGCTGAGGATGACCCGCCGCTAAGCTGTCTTCATTTGAATGAGATTACCGGCCTTGGCCGCTGCCTCCGCCAGGACACGGTGATGAATCGTAAAGAGCGCTAGTTCCAGCCGATCCGAGACACCTGTCTTGTCATAAATACCCCGCAAATAGTTCTTGATGACCTGCTCCTTGGTGCCGAGTTGGATCGCAATCTCCTTGTTCTTGCACCCTTGCACGATCAGGGCAACGATCTGCATCTCTTTTGGCGTAAGCCGGTCGCGAACTCTTGCGCCAACGTTATCGGCCGTATGCATCGTAGTCACATTCGCGCGATGGACACAACGCTGTCCGCGGGCCACGCGACGCACGCAGTCCAGCAGGTCTGTCCCGGCCACATTTCTGCAGACGATGCCGTCGAGCTGATCAGCCAGATCATCCGCAACGTGTTCTGTATTCTCCGCCACGAGAATGACATGACTTCCTATCGCCTGTGTCCTGCTCAAGATCACCGGCAGATCCGACCGCAAACTGGAGGCGATGATGAGAATGGAGCCACGAAATCCATCGATGGCGCTCGAAAGTTTCGCTGTATCTTCGCATTGGGCGACAATGCGCATGTCATCCTCCAGCGCCAGAACGCGTGCCGCACCAGCTCGGAAGATTGCCTGATTATCCGCGAGAATGAGTCGATTCATAAGTATTTTTGTCTCCTGCCGCGGATCTATTACCCCGCCAATTCTCCTCATCGGCGAATGGCGGCAAGTCAAAACAATGTCTCCAATTCAGACAATTCCGTCGCGATCTTCTGAACGCCCCCAGAACCTTCGTTATCAGCATGATATGTTTTCTGAACCCTTGAGGCGTCCGGCACAATCGAATCATATGTGCGGTATGTCTTAAAAGGCGTTCGCGAAGTATAACAAAGGTATGCCGAAGCCTATTCTTCTAGCAATCGATGACGATACCAGCGTGCTCGAAGCCGTGGTTCAGGATCTGCGCCGCAACTATGGTCGGGATTACCGCATCGTTCGTGCTGCCTCCGGAGGGGCCGCGCTCGATATCTGCCGTCAGTTGAAGGAACGCAACGACATCGTTGCACTCTTCCTCTCCGACCAGCGTATGCCTGGAATGACCGGTGTCGACTTCCTCCAGCAGGCTCTCAAAATCTATCCTGAGGCCAAACGTGTCCTCCTGACAGCCTATGCTGACACAGAGGCAGCGATCCGGGCCATCAATTCTGCCAAGATTCACTACTACCTGAATAAGCCTTGGGATCCGCCCGAAGAGAAGCTCTATCCCGTGCTGGATGATCTGCTGGAGGCCTGGAAGCAGGGCTACAAGCCCCCGTTTGAAGGCATCCGGGTGATCGGCGTCCGGTGGTCGGCTATGGACCACGATGTACGCGAGTTCCTTTCGCGCAACCGGATTCCCTATCAGTGGTTGAACGCGGAGGAGAATCCTGACGCTGTCGCGCTGTTGAAGGAGAAGGGCCTCAATGACGCAAAGCTGCCTGTGGTGTTGTTTGGAGACGGCACGACGCTGGTTCAGCCAACCTCGACCGATATGGCCAATAAAGTGGGCATCTCCACGCAGGCACAGCAGAAATTCTATGACGTTGTTGTCGTGGGCGCGGGGCCCGCTGGCCTCGCCGCGGGTGTCTACGGGGCTTCCGAAGGCTTGCGCACGCTGATCGTCGAGCCTAACGCCCCCGGCGGACAGGCAGGATCCAGTTCAAAGATTGAGAACTACCTTGGCTTCCCCGCTGGCCTCAGCGGCGAAGAGCTTGCCAAAAGGGCATTCCTGCAGGCAAGCCGGCTGGGAGCTGAGTTTCTCCTGCAGCGGGTCACCAGCATCCGGTCGGAGAACCAATATCTGATCGCCGAGATGAAGGATGGCAGCGAGATCACCTGCCACGTCTGCCTCGTCGCAACCGGGGTCTCCTACTGCAAGCTCGACGTCCCTGGCGCTGACCGGTTGAGGGGCGCGGGGGTCTACTACGGCGCTGCGCTGACCGAAGCGATGTCCTGCGCCAATGAGATCGTCTACATCGTTGGTGGCGCCAACTCCGCAGGCCAGGCGGCCATGCACTTCTCCCGGTATGCCGCGAGGGTTCATATGCTGGTGCGCGGCGACTCGCTCCAGAAGAGTATGTCGAAGTATCTGATCGACCAGATTGAGGCCACGTCGAACATCGTCGTCGAGACCTGCACCGAAGTGATTGCCGTGTCCGGAGATGGCCACCTCCAGAGTCTCACACTGAAGACGCCCAAAGGCGAGGAGGCCCGCTCTACGAGTTCGCTGTTCATCTTCATCGGAGCAGCCCCTAAGACGGACTGGCTGCCGAAGGAGATCGCATGCGACAACAAGGGCTTTATTCTCGCTGGTCCCGACCTGAAGTCGAAGTCTCCAGAGTCCTGGCGACTTGACCGCGAACCCTATCTACTCGAAACCAGCGTTCCCGGTGTCTTTGTTGCCGGTGATGTTCGCTACAACTCAGTAAAGCGATGCGCCTCCGCCGTCGGCGAGGGGTCAATCGCGATCCAGTTTGTGCACCAATACCTAGCAACACTTTAAAAGGCGGATACCCCAGTACTGTGATGAGCCAACAATCCCAGATCGTCCAGAGTAAGAATACGGAGAAGATGAGCGAGGACCTCTTCGCGCAGTTGCGTACTGTCCCGATCCTGTCGTCCTTGAAAGACGAAGAACTCCGTTGCCTAGATGGAGTGAAGGAGATCCGTCTCGAACAGGACGATATCCTTGCCTACCAGGGCGAAATTGCGCATTACTTCTGGATTCTGCTCGAAGGAGAGATACGGGTCTATCAAACCCTTGCCGACGGGCGCGCCGTCACACTGGTTTCCATACCCAGCGGAAACGCCTTCGGCGAACTCCCGCTATTGTCCAATATTCCGAACGTAGCGGGTCTCCAGGCGACAGCACCATGCCACCTGGTGCAACTCGATGAGGAGCAGTTCTGGAATCTGATGACGAGCTGCCCTGACGTCCGCAAAGCGATTCTGGGAAACATGGCACTACGGTTCCAGAAGCTGCAAAGCGTCACTTTACAGCAGGAGAAGATGGCCTCGCTCGGCACTCTAGCCGCAGGTCTCATGCATGAGCTAAACAATCCCGGTGCCGCTGCCCGCCGGGCCGCCTCCCAGCTCCGGGAAAATCTGCTGCGAATGCACGAGCTCACTGCCAAGTTCAGCCGGATTACGCTCAGCGAAGAACAAAAAAAGTGCATGTACGACCTGCAGGAGCATGCCCTCTCCATCAAACAGCCCCTTCTTATGAACTCGATCGAGCAGAGCGATGCCGAAGAGGCGCTGGCAGAGTGGATGGAAGCGGCAAACATCGAAAACCCCTGGAAGATGGCGCCCGCCTTGGTATCCGTCGGTCTCGACGCGAAGCAGCTTGAATGCACCCGAGACGTGTTTCCCGGGCCCACCTTCTCTGATGCCCTCAGTTGGCTGGATGCACTAGTCTCCAGCATGCAACTGGTCGGAACTATCGAAGAGAGCATCGGCCGTGTCTCGGATCTCGTCCATGCCGTAAAGTCGTATGCGTATGAGGGCAAGGGGCAGCGCCAGACTGTCGACATCAACAACAGCATTCATGCGACGCTGGTTATCCTCGGCCACAAGCTGCGCGAGAAAGAGATTGTAGTCGAGAAGGACTTTGCCCCTGATCTCCCGCTGCTGCACTCGGAGTGCACAGGCCTCAACCAGATCTGGACCAACCTGCTCGACAACGCAATTGATGCCGTTCCGCAGCACGGTCACATTGGAGTGCGAACGTGGGCCGAGAAAACGATCTCCGGGTCCGGAAGTCCACGCACAAACATCTGCGTCCGTATCAGTGATAATGGCAGTGGCATTCCCCTCGATATCCAGACACACATCTTCGATCCCTTCTACACCACTAAGCCAGTAGGGGTTGGGACAGGTCTTGGACTTGGGATCGTCCATCGCATTGTCGAGCAGTACGGCGGAGCCATTCACTTCACCTCGGAACCGGGCAACACCGACTTCGTCGTCCACTTGCCCACCGAAATGCCTAAGTAGTTCTGTCTGTATCTCCATCTACGGTACAGGCGCGAGGTATGCCCTCCACTAGAAGGGGTTCCCCCCATCGTATGATGGATGCCAGGAGTTCTCTCGTGTCGCTTACCCCCTTTCATATCGCCTTCCCAGTCGACGACCTTGACGCCGCTCGTGCCTTCTATGGCACCACGCTCGGCTGCCCCGAAGGCCGCAGCTCCGCACAGTGGATCGACTTCGACCTCTTCGGCCACCAGATCGTTGCACACCTGAAGCCTGGCGCCGGAAACAAGGCTCATCACAACCCCGTTGATGGTCATGACGTCCCCGTTCCACACTTCGGGGTAGTTCTGCCGATGACCGGGTGGGAGGCACTCGCGGATCGCCTTCGCAATGCCGGGGTTACCTTCATCATCGAACCCTATATTCGATTCAAGGGCGAGGTAGGCGAACAAGCCACTATGTTCTTCCTCGATCCCGCAGGCAATGCTCTTGAGTTCAAAGCATTCGCAGACCTCAGCCAGCTTTTCGCGAAGTAGACTCCCGTATTCCACTACTCGGAGCTACACGCTCTCAGGCGAAGGCACAGAGATCGCCCAGGTCTACGTCGCTCTACCTGCCGCAGCCGACGAAGACTACAAACGCATGGTCGCATGGCAACGGGTAAGACTGGCTCCCGGCGAATCGAAGGCCATTACGCTGAAGCTTGATCCACTGTACCTCTCCGTTTTTGACACGAGCAAGAACGCATGGCAGCTTCTATCCGGAGATTACAAGGTGATGGCAGGGCATCCTCCCGTGAAACCCCGTTGAAGGCAACGCTCCACATTCAACAGTAGGAAAGATAAACTGAAAAAATCTTCGCTAGAGAGGTGTGTAGCAGCACCTCTCGCCGCCCTTCGAGAACCTATCCCAAGAGCTTGGAGTACTCTTCGTCCGTTACATGCTCCAACCACATTACATCGAGACCAGTTGCGTCAGTCTCCTGCATTGCCAGATGCACCATGGTATGTCCCGGAGCAGCGCCATGCCAGTGAACCTCACCTGCTTCGATCCATACCGAGTCACCTGGTCGAATCTCCTGTACAGGGCCGCCTTTCAGTTGCACGCGTCCCAGGCCGGCCTGCACATGCAGCCCTTGTCCTACCGGATGCGTATGCCAGGCTGTGCGCGCACCCGGCTCAAATGAAACCCGGTTCACCTTCATCTTCGAAGGCGCAGTTCCCACAACAATCTCATCAATCCACACCGCCCCGGTAAACCAAGCCTCTGGACCCCTACGACAGCCACGCATCCCGTTTGTCAGTATCTTCATGGTGCCGATGATTCTAGTAGAGTGGGGGAACAGTATCCAAGCTGCTCCATCCAAACATGTAGGATCGCCAACCGGGTGACATGAAAATTAAGATTCACTAATCAAAACAAAGCACTGTTCACTCAACTAGAATGATCTTTCTGAGCGAACCTGCATCAGTTTGAAGAAACAGCATTGCCTGACATTAACTCCACGGAGTATTGAATGACTAACCGCACTACGCGTCGTCGCTTTCTTTCTACCTCCGCCGCCACAGCAGCAGCCCTCACCCAGCGAGCCGCATTCGCCGCCGCCCCGGTGCCTCAGGATGACGATACCCCCTACAAACTCTTCTTCAACCAGCCGGCAGCCAAATGGTCCGACTCGCTCCCCGTGGGTAACGGCCGTCTCGGCGCGTGTGTCTTCGGAGACGCTGCCCATGACCGTATCCAGCTCAACGAAGAATCAATATGGGACGGCGAGCACCGCGATCGTACCAACCCGAAGGCTGGAGAGGCCGTTCCGAAGATTCGCGAGCTTCTCTTCGCCGGGAAGGTTCGAGAGGCCGAGGCCCTTGCTCTCTCCGATATGATGTCCATTCCACGCCGAATGCCTTGTTATCAGACCCTCGGAGATCTTCACCTCGACTTCGGGGCTATCGGCAGTGTTGAAGACTATCGCCTCGAGCTTAACCTCGACACCGCAATCGTCACCACGACCTTCACCCATGCGGGCACTCACTTTACTCGTGAGGTCTTCAGCTCGGCTCCCGATCAGGTCATCGCCATCCGGCTCACGTCAAACAACCCTGGCAAATTGAACTTCACGGCCACACTCGACCGCCCCGCTCATTTTGCCACCACGGCTATCGCGCCCAATCGCCTCACACTCACAGGCGAAGCTCTTCCGGTTAACGACAACCCCGACCTTCCTATCAAAGAACGTCAGATCGGCATCAAATATCACGCCGAGCTTCGGGCCTTGGCCGACCCCAAAGGAACAATCACTACAAAAGACACAACTCTTATCATCGCCAACGCGACAGATGTAACACTGCTCATCGACTGCGCCACCAACTACCGCTACCCCAACGGCGTTGAAGCCATGCAAGCTGCGGTAGCCAAAAACCTCAACGCGGCCCGCGCCCGCAGCTATGCCGACCTCCGCAGCCGCCACATCGCCGACCACCAGCGTCTTTTCCGCCGTGCTGAAATCTCTCTGGGTCCCGATCCCAACGCTAAGACTCCTACCGACAAACGCGTTCAGCACATCAAGGACGGCGGTGAAGACATTCACCTCCTACCCCTCTACTTCCAGTACGGCCGCTACATGCTCATCTCGACTTCACGCCCCGGCACGCTCGCCGCCAATCTGCAGGGCATCTGGAACGAGTCCGTCGATCCGCCCTGGGGCTCCAAGTACACCATCAACATCAATACCGAGATGAACTACTGGCTAGCCAATCGAGCAAATCTCGGCGATCTCAACGCTCCCCTCTTTGACCTGATCGATAACACCCGCGCCTCCGGAGCAATTACCGCGCAGCGGTACTACAAAGCCCGCGGCACCGTTGTCCACCACAATACCGATATCTGGGGTGACACCTCTCCCATCGACGCTCTCGGCGGAGGCATCTGGCCCATGGGAGGTTCCTGGCTCTCCCTCCACCTCTGGGACCACTTCGACTACACCGGTGACACCTCTTTCCTTCGCGAACGCGCCTATCCCCGCCTTCGCGACAATGCCCTCTTTCTTCTCGACTATCTTATTCCCGCGCCCGTTGGAACACCATACGCTGGACACCTGATCACCGGACCTTCCTGTTCGCCCGAGAACAAGTACAAACTGCCCGACGGTTCCGTTCACAACCTCTGCATGGGCCCAACGATGGATATCGAGATCACCCGGGCCATCCTAACCCGCCTCCTTCAATCCGCAACAATCCTTGGCGAAGCAAGTCTTACAGCTGACGCAGATCTTCACACCAGGACCCGCTCTGCCCTCGCCAAGCTCCCGCCTTATAAAGTCGGCAAAGCAGGCAATCTGCAAGAGTGGCCCGAAGACTATGTTGAGAACGAGCCCGGCCATCGCCATATCTCGCACCTCTTTGCCCTCTTCCCTGACGACCAGATCACACCTCGCGGCACACCCGAGCTGGCCCAGGCTTGCCGCACCACGCTTGATCGCCGCCTTGCCGCCGACGGAGGCAGCACCGGCTGGTCCCGCTCCTGGATCATCAACTGCATGGCCCGCCTCGAAGACGGCGATGCAGCCTACCAAAGCGTGCTTCAGCTCTTCCGCCAATCCACCCGCCGCAACCTCTTCGACGTATGCGGTTTGAAAGAAGACTCCCCTTTCCAGATCGACGGCAACTTAGGCGGCCCCACGGCGCTCATCGAGATGTTGCTTCAGTCACATGCGAACAGCTCCGAACAAAATTTGAACGTCGTTCGCTTTCTGCCCGCTCTCCCCAAGGCGTGGCCTACCGGAAGCTTCCGCGGCCTGCGAGCAAGAGGCGGTCTCGAGGTCAGCCTCGCCTGGCAAGATGGCAAAGCCACTACGGCACTTCTCAAGGCCACGTTCGACCACACCCATCGCATCGCAGCCCCTAAGGGCCAATCGATCATATCCGTCAGACTTGGCGGAACGAAACCCGTCTCCGCCGAAGCTGCCGACGAGATATCCCTTCCCGTCAAGGCTGGAGAGACGTTCACACTGCACTTCAGTTGATCTTTATCCTTGAAGTTCCACGCTCTTCGACAGACACGAAAGTCTTGTTTCCCTCGATCCATGGCAAGCAGATATAGGCGACCACCTTCCGAGCCTTGCCGAAGGGTTCCGGTGCCATTCCCTTTGCTTTCCTCTGTCCGAGACAAAGCCAGTTCATGGCGTTGTCTAGGCGCGTCAGCTTCCAGCTTTCATCAACACACGCTAGCTATTTGCCAAATCCCATAGATGACCAGCCGAGGGAACGTGACATGAATCGTATTGTCATTCGAACAGGCGACAAAGAGACGGCCGTCGGAGGACAGCGGTGAACGGGCGGAGGCATGGGTGACTCTTTCCCTTTCACGCTTTTCCAGGTGATTTCGTAGCGCGTGCATCGGCACACGATCCAGATCGTTGAAATCCATCTTGTTGCTTTCTTCCGCACCATCGTCGCCTTTGCTTATTACGCGTGTTGACGTCGACCATAGGTCGAGACGACGGAGAAAGGGGTGCTATCTGTTGTGCCAAATGCCGGAGACACCGAAATCGCAGCCGCATCATACTGGCTCATCGCCGGAAGGCCGAGCAGCAGTTCGAATCGAACGCACCATGGACCTAGTAGAGTACGCATGGTATCCACTATTCCCCCGTGGAAGCGAAATCTATGAATTGGAGCGCGTACTAAGCGAAATCTTAGATTGTTCATAGTGCGCTTACGATGAATGAACTAACAATTCTTCTTCTTCGACACCCTTTGCCTCGCATGAATTTGGTGACCTTCGGCTATGGCATGGCTTAGCCGGAGCATCCGGATGTCACTGGTCGCAATGATCTGGACACCAATGTGGCGACGGCAATAACCGTAAAAACTCGCCAGTTGACCGTATGCGCTCTCTGGAATACCGAATTGGGCCTGAATCCTTTCAATCTGCATAACGAATATCACCCGCTATGCGTCAGCAATTTACGAGTGAAATCAAGCGTTGTTCGGAAATGGAAATAATGAATGCGCTCTGCTTACGCTGCGCAGCCCCTAAGAGGCTTCGACGAGTTATGTCGCGCAGGATGTTCAGTTTGGCTTCGGGTGGCTCACAGGACACATGGTTTCCTTCACATTCTAGATCCAGGGGGAGATTGTGGTGGAAAAGTGCATAACATTGGCATAGCATGTTGCACGCCAGAGGTGAGGGGTGCGATGCGGCGCATTCTACGAACGGTGCTGACAACCTTGATGTACTCGGGCGTGGTGATCTTTCTGCTCCCTTATGCAACGGGGCAAATCACAACTGGTTTGGTGTTCATGATCGTGGGCGGGGGGCTGGCAGTCGTGTGCGGTCTGGGGCGTTGTTACCTGATAGAGGGAGACTGCGGGCGGGTATCGGAGAGTGGTCGGGACTGGTGAGTTCAAAGACTTGCGCTGGTTTCTGACTTGAAGCCCCTCCTATAGATCGGGGGGAATTCCTTCTACTTATTGATGTGATACATGGTGGGCACGGTGCTGTGAGTTGTCGAACGGCATTGCAACTGCAAGTGAGATAGTATCTGCTGGACCTGGCGATCGGGACATATGGCCTCACTGGCAGACGAATGCAGCGGCTGTGGTATGGCGCGATCCGGGATCGTGTGCTCTCGAACCGGGGCCGTGTGAAGTACAACAAATCTATGATTTCACGATATTACAACTCCTACATCATTCGCGGGATGGCTAATTCGGACGGCCACTATGCAGCTGAGTGACCGATAGCGCTCCGGTCCAAAGTAGAGAGTTCAGTTCATTTATTCGGTGTATTCAATAACTGCATGAAGCCGTATTCCAAGCGCGGTTGCTGAGGCAGCGAAAGGGGATGTCTCTTGGGTGTTTGTAATGAAATCTACTTCCATAGTGAACATTGACGACATCTTCACCAGGCGGAGCCTGGGTCCTCTATTGCCAGGAGGTGGGGCTGGGGAGCCTTACTTACGGCAAGGCAAAAGAAAACAGATCGCTGCCAGCGGCAAATGGCGAAATACTGCTTGCCGTTGACCGCATAGCTCATGGGAGATACGTGGAGCGGTTGTCCGACGTTGAAGTGCCATAAAGAAGCCCCGGTGTGACCATCGACGATCTCAAACTCCTCAGCGTCGTCCCCGTGTCCTATGGGATTTGGAAACACTTTCGCGGTGAACTGACCTTGCTGGGAGACACAAATACGCAGTAAATTACTGGGATACAGTAACTTGCTCCTAAATAAAACAGGTGCGTAAAAGGCTAGGCAAGCCACCGTGAGACGACTACCTCATCGGTCGTTACCGCCTGCTCAGGACTTGGAGGTAAAAACCTCTCCTCACGAGTGCGAAGTTCTCGTGGCAACACCCTGCCGGCCTCAGGATCGCGAGCGACAATAATCCATGCATCGCGGACGTTGCGGATACAGGCAATCACCTCTTGAAACTGCTCCACCGACTCGAAGTGAGAGGCCTCAAGCACCATCGTGAACATGGTCGCATAGAAATCGCCGAGCGAATCAGCGACGCTGCCGCCCATATCCGGACGCAGCCGTGCCTGAAGATACATCACAATATCGACGACCTTCTTCACCGCGATGCGTCGTCCACGAACGTCGTCTTCTTCAACGCACTGCATCGCGCGGTAGAGAAAACGAATCGCGCCGTCATACAGCGCAATCACGAGTTCGACGCCTGTAGCTCCCACCAGGGCCTGCTGCTGATAGTTCGAGTCGCTCATCGATTTACCCTTGTGCTGCGTTGTAGCCGGTCACGGCGCTGTACATCTGGTTGATCTGGTTGACCTGATCTGGGATCGACTGCAGAATCTGGTTGGCAGTATTCAACTCGGTAGTGAGCCGTACAGTATCGTCCGCGATTCGGGCATCCTGATCGCTGATGCTCTTGGTCAGCGCCGCCTCCTGCGCAGTGTTCTGCTGCGTGGCGAGGTAGATGGCGCCCTTGGTTGAGGTGCTGCTGAGACCGTTCAGCGTGGCTGTAAAAGTCTGTCCGAAGCTGCCCGAGTTCTGCAGAAAGCCTGTGATGTCTGCATAGTTCGCGTTGAGCGCGCTGTCGAGGGCACTCGTATCTAGGGAGAGCTTGCCGAACTTGTCAAGGGAGATCCCAAGCTGCGTAATGCTGTTGATCTTTCCGCTCGCTCCTCCGCCAAGCAGGCCCATCGTCAGTTGGTTCTGGATCATCGCCAACGTCGGATCGCCGTACAGCGGTTGAGCGTTGCCGTTGGCATCCTTGCCCTGCTGTGCCTGAATATCCGAGATCACAGCGTTATACGCCGTGGCAAAAGCATTCACTGCCGTCTCGACGGTCGTATTGTCATTGGTGATCTGCACCTGCACAGACGAACTGGGCGATTTCGAGAGCAACTGGAAGGTGACACCCGGAATCGCTCCAGTCACAGTATTCGACGCACTCGTCATATCCAGGCCATCTACGCTGAGAGTCGCATCGACGCCAGGCTGCCCCACCTGAAAGGACATTGCAGCTCCGGCCGAATCCGTGAGAGAAGAGGTGAGCGTCATCTGGCCGGCAGCGCCGCTCGTGCTGCTGACGATCGACAGCCTGGACCCCTGGGTGTCTTTGACGACGCTTGCAGTCACTCCCATGGACGACGAGTTGATCGCCATGGCCAACCCGGCCAGGGTGTTGTTCGTACTATCGAGAGTGATGCTCTTGGTGCTTGACCCAATCTGAATGCTCAGACTTCCACTTAAAGGGTCGGTCGCGTTCGTGATCTGATTGGAATAGTTGGAGGAGGTCTGGGCTAGCGTGTTGACGATGATCGTATGGCTCCCTGCAACAGCGGAAGGACTCGCCGATGTCAACGCCAGAACATTTGTGTCCGAGCTCGATCCCTCTTTGGAGGCGAGCACACCGTTGAAGTCAGTCAACGACTGCAGCGACGTGGCCAGGGCAGCCAGGTCCTTGCCCATGCTGCTGAATGCGGTATCCTGCGCCTGGAGATTGGCCAACTGCGTCTTCCACGGCGTCTCGATACTCTGTTGGATGGCAAGGATAGACGTTACCGTCGCTGCCACATCAAAACCAGTTCCACTGTTGACCGAGCCAAAATTGATTCCAACTGTTCCCATGGATTCCTTCCTGAGCAACTCTTCACCAGAGGTGGGAGCAACCACTATGCCAAAGTAATCAGCGACAGATTAGACAGTCCTCACCTTCTGGCAAACAGGACAAACGGGGGCGCGGCGGACAGACCGTGACAGTCTGCCGCCGCGCATCCTGCTATGCCTTACTGGAGCAGCTTGAGGACGTCCTGCTGCACGCTGTTGGCCTGCGACAGAGCGGCGATACCAGTCTGGCTCAGCACCTTGAACTTCGCCATGTCGCTGGTTGCCTGACCGTAGTTGGTCGCACGGATGCTGTTCTCGGCTGCCGTCAGGTTCACCGACGCGGCACTCGCAACGTTGGACGCAGCGTTCAACTGGTTGATGTTGGCGCCGATCGAACCGCGCTGATAGGCGACGTTCTGGATGGCGGTCGTCAGGCTGGTCAGCACCGTGG
>Ga0193717_1001723_pt1 | contig 13194 bp, 11 predicted proteins | sample U2c2metaG_FD_145900 | JGI IMG/M metagenome (GOLD analysis project Ga0193717, IMG submission 145900) | Soil microbial communities from a riparian zone of the East river system, Colorado, United States - U2c2 | ecosystem: Environmental > Terrestrial > Soil > Riparian zone | place: USA: East River...
TTCAAGCCACCTGTGACACGGAGGTGGACCGGACCGCCACCGAGAGAGACAATTTCGGAATCGAGCGCTTCGCCGATCCGGGCGAGCATCTCGAGAGTGAGGTTCTGATGGCCCTTTTCGATCCGGTTCACAGCACTCTGACTGGTGCCGAGCACATCGGCGAGCTGGGTCTGCGTCCAGCCGCGGTGCTTACGGGCGTCCCGGATGAGATTGCCGATCCGGCTCAGATAGTCGTCAGTCATGCGCCAGACGTTATCTCACATGTGAGATACCACTGCATCGACCCGCCGCTCACAGCGTAGCCAACGTCACCATCGGCCGACCGGCCACCCCCACCCCGACTCACGACCCCTACAGTAGGCGCCACCCCGCCGCCGCCCTCGGAGAGGACCAGCAGATGCCCGACGACGTCAACGCCTCCGGGGTGGTGACCGAGTTCGAGGCCGAGTCCTGGCCGCTGGAGGCGGCCGCCGACAGCCTGGCCCAGGTGATCGACGGTTTCCAGAACGGCGACACGCGTCCGCTGGTGATCGGCGACGGCGACCAGCCGGTGCTGGTGGTCCTCGCGGTCGCGGACCTGGCCGACTTCCGGGCCCGGATCAACGAACTCCTCAGCAACCCCGTCGATGCCGGCTGGCTGCGGTATTACTTGCGCTCCAACTTCGACATGAGTTCCGAGACACTGGTCGAGCAACTCGGCGTCGACACGGACCACGGACTGTCGTCCCTGGCGAGCCAGGTGAACGTCGAGCAGGCCGCAGTACTGCTGCCCGATCATCTGCGCCGGACCGAGGCGGGCGGCAATCCGCTGATGCTGATCGGCGACGGGATGCTGGCGACCGCGGCGCTGATCGCGTTCCCGGCGTTCTCGGTGCTGCTGGCGATGGAGGGCGAGGGCAAGGTCGAGGACGACTCCTGCGCGCACGACGAGGAGGAGAAGCCGACCACACCCCTCGAGGTACTGGCCGAGCGGCTCGGTCCGGTGTCGACGCAGATCGTCGCCCAGCTCAACGCGGGTCGTGAGCCGGGGCTGCCGCGGTTCGACCTGCATTTCGAGGACGACCTGATCGAGCACCTGCAGGACCTGGAGAAGCGCGCGCAGGCGGCTCCCAGCGGCGGGGCGTTCGACGAGCTGACCGACCTGCTGCACTCGTTCGACCAGATGCGCAGCGGCGCCCTCGAGGAGGAACTGGAGCCCGAGGAAGCGCCGTACATCGAGGTGCAGGATCTGCCGGGTGCGCTGGCCGACGTACGGGACAGTTTCCGCGACGGCGCGGACGACCCGTACCTGATCGGCATCGACGGGCACCCACTCGCCGGGCTGATCTCGTACGACCTCTACGTGATGCTGCAGCAGGTGTCGGTCGACCTGAACGGCACGGACGAGGCGCCGGTGCTGCCGCTCCCCCAGCCGGAGTGGGAGAGCGGCCCGGAGCTGCAGACGTTCGAGGCCGCCGTCGAGATCTGCGGCGCGGTGCTCGAGGACATCAAGGGCGGCGAGGGATCGATGCTGTTCGTCGCCGATGACGGCGGCGAGGCCGAGATGGTCCTCGCGCCGCTCAGCTGGCTGTGGGCGTACGTCGACTACCTCGACCTAGAGGGCGCCGAGGCCTAGGCCAGCGGGAAGAGTGGTTGCCACTCGTCGAGGGCGGCGATCTCGTAGACGTCGGCCGGGGTGTACGGATCCTTCGCGAGGATGTCGCGCAGCTCGGCCTCGTCGGCGACGTCGTAGATCAGCAACGCGCCGGTCTGGTCGGCGAACGGACCGGCCGTCACCAGCTTGCCGGCCTCCTTCAGCGACGTGAGGTAGTCACGATGGGCCGGACGGACCTGCATCCGGCGATCTGTGTCGGTGAACCTGAGCTGAACCGCGAAGAGGGCCATACCGCCAACCCTATGACCTGGGCCGGGACAGCATCAAAGGGGCCGCGAATCGGCTGCAGTCAAAGGAGATTTGGTGCGGGAAGGGAGTCACGAGCCGCCACAGCGGCTGGTTCAGGTCAGACCCGAAAGTCGACGAGTGATCGCCCTTCCCGCTCGGTTATTTTCGCCAGCCGGGCGCCCTTATGCAAGAGGTTGGTGAAGACAATTCGCTGCGATCAGTTGGGTCAGGTAACGCTTGGTGACCGCGCCTCCCGCCGCCTCGATGAGAGCGCTGATACAGCCGTACAGTCGGTCACGAGCGTCCTGTGTCAAGGCCCGGTGACCTGAATAAGACGACAGCAGTTCGAGATATTCGCTCGTCGTGTAGGTCTGTTCCCATTCGTATCTGCGGACCTCGGCCGGCCCGAACCGCCCGCTGGCGTCGAACTCCGCGGAATCCTCCGGTACGTCGTCCGCCCGGGGCGGCCCGCCAACGGCCGGATCCGGCGTGAACCGCTGATAGCACTGATCCACATCCGCGAAGAACTGCGAGCTGCCGCCCTCGACGTGATGCGTCGACACCACCGCGAGCAGACCACCCGGGCGCAACGCGTCTGCCGACTTCACCACCCGCACCTCGGGGTCGATCCAGTGGAAGGCGGTCGCCGACAGGACCAGGTCGAACTTCTCCGCTGGCAACGGCCAACTCTCGAACGCGGCTGTCTTCACCTCGAGCTCCGGCAGCTTGTCCCGGGCGATCCGGGCCAGGTCGGGACTCAGCTCGACCGCCTTGACGGACCAGCCGCGCTCGATCATCGGACCGGTCGCCTGCCCGGTACCGCAGCCGATCTCCAGTACCCGCGGCCGGACCGGATTCCCCAGCAGCGCGGCGAGATCGTCGTACAGGCCACGTGGGTAGGTCGGGCGGACCCGGTCGTAGAGCTCGGCATCCTCGCCGAAGGTCTTGCGCATCTCCTGCCGCCGCATTGCTGCAGGCTATGGCATCCCGGCAGGTCCGGACCGCCTCAGCGGGAGACGGGTTTCAATCCTTCGACGATGATGTCCGCCACCGTCTCCGCATGATGACGGACGTCATCGGCATCGGGCGGGTGACTGCCGCCGAGAAGCTCGGTCTCGACGGGCGTCGCGTAGCGGGCACCGCCGCCCTGCACCACCAGGTAGTGGACCGTCGCGTAAGGCACCTGCCGGATACGCCCGGCCGCGACCAACCGGTCGATGCGTCGCTCCACCAACGGGCGGAGCGGCTCGACGAAGTGCTCCAGGACGTAGCGGATGCGCGGGCTGTCGATCGCGCCCTCATGGCTCATGATCCGCAGCACCTCCGGATGCGCTGCCGAGAACATCACCTGGTAGACGATCGCCTGCCGCAGCGCCTCGAGGTCGTCGAGGTGTGGATCGTCGGCGAGGCGCCGCCAGGAACTCTCCGCGGCGGCCAGGGCGTGCTCCATCGCCGCGAACCACAGACCCTCCTTCGAGCCGAACCGCGCGGTCAGGAGGGCGTGGCTGACGCCGAGCCGCCGGCTCAGCTCGCGGACGGACGTGCCGTCGCACCCCTGCTCCGCGAAAGCCTCGAGGGCACCTTGCAACAGCCGCGCGACATCGAGGTCGATATCACGCTGACCGGGACCGTGCCCGCGTGGCGCCCCGAATCAGGGCACTGGCTCTTCGGCGACGAGGGCGAGCAGCTCTTCGCGTGGCTGCCATCCGTGCCGGAGGGCAGGGTCGAGGCGACGTACAGCATCGGCGGCAGGACCACGGCCACCACGGGCGTCGGCTACCACGACCACAACTGGGGCAACACGCTGATGCTGAAGCTCATGCATCACTGGTACTGGGCCCGCGGCTCGGCCGGACCGTACTCCGTGATCGCGTCCTACATCACCGCCGAGAAGCAGTACGGGTACTCCGAGCTGCCCGTGTTCATGTTGGCCCGCGACGGCAAGCTCATCGCCGACGACTCAACCAAGGTGAGGTTCGAGGAGCTCGGCCCGTACACCGACACGGAGACCGGCAAGCCGGTCGCCAACGTCACCCGCTACACCTACACCGACGGCGACGAGCGGTACGTCGTCACCTACACCCGCCACGCGGACCTGTCGGCGGTGAAGTTCGTCGACGGGCTCAAGGGTCCGAAGAAGCTCGCCGCCATGATCAGCGGGTTCGACGGCGCCTACCTGCGCTTCGTCGGCGAGGTTCGCGTCGAGCACTACCAGGGCGAAGAGATCGTGGAGAACTACACCGACGACGCCCAATGGGAGCTCATGTACTTCGGCAAAGCCCGCTAGCGTTCATTCGCCCCCTTTTCACCCTTTCAGCAACCGTCACCGGCAAGACACGCCGCACGATGGGTGAAAAGGGGGCGAATGAACGCAACAGGTAGGTGCGCCGGGCGGTCAGTCCGCCAGCAGGCCTAATCCAGCGCGGCGCGGCCGGACTCCAAGCGCGCGACCGGGATGCGGAAGGGGGAGCAGGAGACGTAGTCGAGGCCCACTTCGTGGAAGAAGTGGATGCTGTCCGGGTCACCGCCGTGCTCGCCGCAGATGCCGAGCTTGAGGTCCGGCTTGGTAGCCCGTCCGCGCTCGACGCCCATCCGGACCAGGGCGCCCACGCCCTCGCGGTCGATCGACTCGAACGGCGAGACCGCGAAGATGCCCTTGGCCAGATAGCGGGAGAAGAACGAGCCCTCCACGTCGTCCCGGCTGAAGCCCCAGGTCGTCTGGGTCAGGTCGTTGGTGCCGAAGGAGAAGAAGTCGGCCGACTCGGCGATCTGGTCGGCCGTCACCGCCGCCCGCGGCAACTCGATCATGGTGCCGATCGGCACCTGACCGGGGCGGTGGGGTGGGGTCAGCATGGATACAGCCCATTCCACCCCGGCGGACGAGGCGACGTCGTTCAGTACCCCTTCGACCTCGTCGCGCGCGAGCTGCAGTTCCTGTACGGCGCCAACCAGCGGAATCATGATCTCCGGACGGGGATCCTTACCCTGCTTACGCAACTCCGCGGCCGCGGACGCGATCGCCCGCACCTGCATCGCGAACAGCCCCGGGATCACCAGCCCGAGCCGGACCCCGCGCAGCCCGAGCATCGGGTTCTGCTCGTGCAACCGCTCGACGGCCGCCAGCAACGTCGCCTGGTGACCCGGGTCCTCACCGCGTTCCTTCGCCAGCGCGACCTTGACGGCCAGATCCTCCATCGACGGCAGGAACTCGTGCAGCGGCGGATCGATCAGCCGGATCGTCACCGGCAACCCGTCCATTGCCGCCAGCAACTCGAGGAAATCCCCACGCTGCAAGGGCTCCAGCTCCGCGAGCGCCGCCTCCCGCTGGGTCGCGTCCTCGGCCAGGATCAGCCGCTCGACGGATTCGCGCCGCTCCCCCAGGAACATGTGCTCGGTCCGGCACAGACCGATGCCCTCGGCACCGAACCGCCGCGCCCGGGCCGCGTCGTCCGCGGTGTCCGCATTGGTCCGTACGCCGAGCCGCCGGGTCTCGTCCGCGTGCGTGATCAGCCGGTGCACCGCGGCCACCAGTTCGTCCCCGGCATCGGGTGCCAGCGAGCCCTCGAAGTACTGGACGACCGGTGAGGGGACCACCGGGACCTCGCCGAGGAACACCTCGCCGGTGGTGCCGTCGATCGAGATCACGTCACCCGCGCTGATCGTCGTACCGTTCACGGTGATCTTGGCGGCGGCCACGTCGACGTCGAGCTCCTCGGCACCGCAGACGCAGGTCTTGCCCATCCCGCGCGCGACCACCGCCGCGTGCGAGGTCTTGCCGCCGCGGCTGGTCAGCACGCCCTGGGCGGCGATCATGCCGTGCAGGTCGTCCGGGTTCGTCTCGCGGCGGACCAGGATCACCTTCTCCCCCTGGTCCGCGGCCTCGACCGCGGCCTTGGAGGTGAAGACCACCTTGCCGGAGGCGGCTCCCGGGGAGGCGCCGATCGCCTTGGTGATCAGGTCCTTGGCGGCCTCGGTGTCGAAGCGGGGGAACATCAGCTGCGCGAGCTGGGCGCCGGTGACCCGGCGGAGTGCCTCGTCGGTGTCGATCACGCCCTCGTCGATCAGGCTGGTCGCGATCCGGAAGGCCGCACCCGCGGTCCGCTTGCCGACCCGGGTCTGCAGCATCCAGAGCTTGCCGCGTTCGACGGTGAACTCGATGTCGCACAGATCACGGTAGTGGCCCTCGAGCTTGGCCATGATGTCCATCAGATCGTCGTACGACGCTTCGTCGATGGTCTCCAGGTCGGCCAGCGGCACGGTGTTGCGGATGCCCGCCACCACGTCCTCGCCCTGGGCGTTCTGCAGGTAGTCGCCGTACACGCCGGGCTGACCGCTGGCCGGGTCGCGGGTGAACGCTACCCCGGTCCCCGAGTCCATCCCGAGGTTGCCGAACACCATCGAGCAGATGTTGACCGCCGTCCCGAGATCGGTGGCGATCCGCTCCTGGCGGCGGTAGAGGATGGCGCGCTCGGAGTTCCAAGAGCCGAAGACGGCCTCGATCGCCAGGTCCATCTGCCGGCGCGGGTCCTGCGGGAACTCGCGGCCGGTGTGCTCGTGCACGGCCGCCTTGAACGTCTCGACCAGGCCCTTCAGGTCGTCGGCGTCCAGGTCCAGGTCGTTCTTGGTGCCCTTCGCCTGCTTCGCCGCCTCGATCGCGTCCTCGAAGACGTCGCCTTCCATCCCGAGCACGGTCTTGCCGAACATCTGGATCAGCCGGCGGTAGGCGTCCCAGGCGAACCGCGGGTTGCCGGAGTGGTGTGCGAGCCCGTTCACGGAGTCGTCGTTCAGGCCGACGTTCAGCACCGTCTCCATCATGCCGGGCATCGAGACGGCGGCACCGGAGCGGACCGACACCAGCAGCGGGTCGTCGGCCTGGCCGAGCTTCTTGCCCATCTTCTGCTGCAGCGCGTCGACGTGGTGGTCGATCTCGTCCGCAAGCTCGGGCGGCACCGAACCTGTCCGGAGGAAGGCGCGGCAGGCCTCGGCGGAGATGGTGAAGCCGGGCGGAACGGGCAGGCCGAGGTTGGTCATCTCGGCGAGGTTGGCCCCCTTGCCGCCGAGCAGTTCCAACATGTCTTTGTTGCCTTCGGCGAAGTCGTAGACGAGTTTCGGCACAGTCACTCCCTGAGGTTTGGGCGGTGCTCCACAAGCGCGCGGCATGGTGACCGCTGGCCCGTCGACTCCGGTGGCGGGGGCGTCTTTTCAGAGTAAGCCCAAAAACCAGTCCACTTGAACACTGGTCTCACGATGAGACCGTGACCCTGCCCACATGTCCAAGGCCGGAAAACCCTTACCTCATTGACAACCATGGACAAGGCGACGAAATCCCGACGAAACCTGCGAGCGGGGAGCTAACCATCTCACTCAGCGATTCCAGCTCGTCAGCTTGTCCGGGTTGAGCACGATCCACACTGCCGTCACCTCGGATCCGCCCACACTCAAACTGACCACTGCGATCACCCGGCCGGCCCTTCGCAGTACCAGGCCGGTCCGGCCGTTGACCTGTTCGAGAGTCACCTCGGTACTGGGTTGGCCGCTCAGCAGGTCGGCAACCAGGCGAGCGACCTCACCAGCGCCGTGGTGGGTGTCGGTCATGGCCGCCTCCAGGTTTGATCAGGCGGTGGACACAGCCGTGAGCTTGGCCGGGTTCATCATCCACATCACCTTGTCGATGCCCTCGGCCGACGCGTCGATGATCAGCACGGTGAACACCTCGCCGTCGCGGCTCAGCAGCGCGGACGGCTGACCGTTCACGGTCGCCCAGCGCACCTCGACGCCGACCCAGAACCGGCTCGCGAAAGCGCGCAGGTACTTCGCCACCCGGGTCGGGCCGACCACCGGGAACTTGGAGGCCCGGGCGGCGCCACCGCCGTCGGAGACGCTCGTCACGTCCGCCGCGAACAACTCCTCCAGCGCGGCCAGGTCGCCGGAGCGGGCCGCGGTCACGAAAGCCTCCAGCAGTTTGCGCTGCTCGGCTTCCGCGACCGGTGCCCGCCGCTCGGCGGCCACGTGTTTGCGGGCCCTGCTGACCAACTGCCGCACCGCGGCCTCACTCAGCTGAAGGATCTCCGCGATCTGCCCGTAGGGGTAGTCGAACGCCTCTCGCAGCACGTACGCGGCTCGCTCGTTGGGCGAAAGCCGCTCCATCAGCAGCAGTACTGCGAACTCCAGCGCTTCGGCCCGCTCCGCACCCAGGTACGGGTCCGCGCTGGTGTCGACCGGCTCGGGCAGCCACGGGCCGACGTACGTCTCCCGCCGGACCCGTGCCGATTTGGTGGCGTTGATGGCGAGCCGGGTGGTCGTCGTCGCGAGGTACGCGGCCGGGTTGTCGACCGTACTCCGGTCCGTACCCTGCCATCGCAACCAGACGTCCTGCACGAGGTCTTCGGCCTCGGTGACGCTGCCCAACATCCGGTAGCCGATCCCGAACAGCCGCGGGCGAAGCTCCGCGAAGGCCGCCGCGGTCTGTTCGAGATCGTCGGTATCAGCCACCTGGTCATTCTCTGCCACCGGCCAAGCAGCAGGGGTCATGACCCCCAGCGAGGTCACTTGCCGAAGCGACCCGGCCAGTCGGGGAAGTGGATCTCGCCGAGATCCGCCGGCCCGATCGGCACCAGGCTCTGCTCGCCGAGCTGCGACCCGTAGTACGTGGCGTGCGGGTCGGCGACGACCTCCCGCGGGTCCTTGCGCGTGGCCAGTGCCATCCGGAAGAACTCGTCCATCTGGTACTGGTCGGGGCCCGCGATCTCGACACGCCCGTTCAGCGGGGTCCCCACCGCGGCCCGGCCGACAGCCTTCGCGACGTCGTCACCCGCGATCGGCTGGTACCGCACCGGCGCGATTCGCACCACGCCGTCCACGGTGGACGTGTCGGCGATCGGCCCGACGAACTCGAAGAACTGCGTCGCGTGCACCAGCGAGAACGGGATGGACGCCTTCTCGATCAAGTTCTCCTGCGCGATCTTCGCCCGGAAGTAGCCGTTCTCGGGCATCCGCTCGGTCCCGACGATCGAGACCGCGACGTGGTGACCGACGCCGGCCACCGCCTCCGCGGCCAGCAGGTTGCCGGTGGAGGTCTCGAAGAAGTCCAGTACCGCCTGGTTCTCGAACGACGGCGAGTTGGACACGTCGATCACGACCGACGCACCGTCCAGGGCCTCGGCCAGTCCTTCACCGGTGATCGTGTTCACCCCGGTGTTGGGTGCCGCGGCCAGCATCTCGTGGCCGAGCGCACCCAGATTCGCCACGAGCTTGGACCCGATCAGCCCCGTACCACCGATGACCACGATCTTCATAAGACATCCCTCTCGGTACGCCGGTGGCATCCGTTGCCGGCCGGTCACCAGCTAAGACAGGACAGCCCCGCTCGTTGTGACAGGTCGTGTCACATCGAGGGCTGCTGTCCTGTCTTAGCTGCCGGGAACCCGTACCGCGACAGGAGTGGATCTTGCCTTCAGCAGCCGGCATCAGGCTCAGAATCCGGATGACCGCCCGGCCGATCGACGAACCGCATCGCGCGTCCAGTCAGCTCGAGTTGCTGTTCGACCTCACCTTCGTGGTCGCGGTCGCCGCGGTCACCGCCGAGTTCGCGCACAGCATCGCCGAGGGGCACGCCGCGACCGGGCTGGTCTCGTTCCTGCAGGTGTTCTTCGCGATCTGGTGGGCGTGGATGAACTTCACCTGGTTCGCCTCGTCGTACGACACCGATGACGCCGCCTACCGGTTGCTGACGATGCTGCAGATGGGCGGAGTGCTCGTGCTCGCGGCCGGAGTACCGGCGGCTGCTGATCACTCCGACTATCGCGCTGTCACCTTCGGCTACCTGATCATGAGGGTCGGCCTGGTAGCCCAGTGGATCAGGGCCGGCGTCGAGGATCCGGCCCGCCGACGTACGGCGTTGCGCTACGCCGGCGGCATCGCGCTCCTCCAGCTCGGCTGGCTGGTTCGGCTCGTGCTCGCCGAAACGATCGACCTGCCGAGCTCCGTCCTGCTGAGCTTGTTCATCGGTCTGGCGATCCTCGAAATCTCGGTGCCCCGGTGGGCCGAGAGGACAGGGGCCACCAACTGGCACCCGCACCACATCGCGGAGCGGTACGGCCTGTTCACGATCATCCTGCTCGGGGAGAGCGTTCTGGCCGCGAGTACCGGCGTACAGGATGCGCTCACCACGGCCGACGTCAGTGGGTCACTCGTCGGTGTCGCAGCAGCCGGGCTGATCCTGCTCTTCGCGCTCTGGTGGCTCTACTTCCTCGAACCGGCCGGCGAGGGCTTGGCCGAGTACCGCCACCGCTCCTATCTGTGGGGCTACGGCCACTACGGCCTGTTCGCGGCGCTCGCCGCGCTCGGCGCCGGCCTGGAGGTCGCAGTCGAGCAGACGTCCCACCCGCCGGAGATCTCCCCGATGGTCACCGCGTACGCCGTCGCGGCCCCGGCCGGGCTGTTCCTGCTGCTGCTCTGGGCTGTGCACCTGCCCATCGTGACGAGCCCGGTACTCCGGCCCGCTGCGGTGCTGGGCGGCGTCACCGCGATCGCGCTGGTACCGCTCGCCGCCCCGCGGGTCGGCGTACCAGTCGTGATCGCGGCGATCGCGGCCATCTGTGTGCTGCTCATCGCCGGCACCATTTCTCGGGCCCGGTCGGATTAGAGAAATGGACGGGTTCTCAGGTAGTCGCCTACTACGGCTGCACCGAGGCCGTCCGCGTCCGGAGCGATCACGCGGCCGCCGGAGCGTCGGGCCAGTAGGTCCACGAAGGCGTTCAGGCGCGGGTCGTCGCCAAGCCGGAACACCGTGAGCGAAGCGCCGAGTTTCGCCAGCCGGTCCACCTCGAAGACCGTCTTCCGGAGAGTCGCCGGCCGGGGTGGATAGTCGAACTCCGCCGTGCCGTCGGGCTCCAGGTGCGCGGTCGGCTCCCCGTCGGTCACCATCAGGACCACGGGCTGGGCGTCGGGATGCCTCCGCAGATGCCGTCCCGCGAGGAGCAACGCGTGATGCGCGTTCGTGCCCTGCTCCCAGGTGCCTTCCATTCCGATGAGCTGCGGGAGCTCCACGACCCCGGCGTACCGGCCGAAGGTGATCAGCTGGAGTGCGTCGTTGCGGTAGCGGGTCGAGATCAGCTGATGCAGTGCGAGTGCGGTGCGCTTCATCGGCAACCAGCGTCCCTCCTGGACCATCGACCAGGAGGTGTCGACCAGCAGCGCGACCGCGGCTCTTGCCCGGTGCTCGGTCTCAGCGATCTCCACGTCCGCCACGTCCAGCTTCACGGAGCCACCTCGCCCGGCACCCGCAGTACGGAGTACGGCGTTGCGAACTGTGCGCGGCACATCCCACGGCTGGGTGTCGCCGAACTGCCACGCCCGCGTAGACCCGCTGAGCTCACCGGCGGCGCCGGCCGACGCGGAATCGCGTTCGCCCGATTGACCGCGCGCGGACCGGAGTACGTCGGAGAGCGCGGTCTGACCGAGCTGCCGCAACGCCTTCGGGGACAGCCGGAGCGAGCCGTCGGGGGCACGCTCCAACAGGCCCTGATCCCTTAGCTGCCGCTCGAGCTCCGACAACCGGCGGGCATCGACCGTTGCCTCGTCACCCAATTGGCGAGTCAGCGCATCAAGGTCGATGTCCTCCAAGCGGGCACCCGGATACGACTGGGCAAGCTGCTCGGCCAGCGCATCAAGCTCTGCCAGGTCGGACATTGCCCGAGCACCTTCCGCGAGGCCGAGCGGATCGTCACCACTCATCCGCTCGGACCCGCTCCAGTCCTCCCCCGGCCTCAGTGCTTGCAGTTGCGCATCGAGATTCGCCAACTGCTGAGCAAGCTGCGGGCCGCCGAACGCTTGCTGCGACAGCTGAGCCAGCTCGGCCCGCTGCTCGGGTGTCATCGAGTTGAGCATCCGCTGAGCTGCCGCCGCCCGCGCCGCCAGTACGTCGATCAGCTCGTCGACGTTCCGGGGATTCTCCGGGAAGAACTCGCCGTGCTTCGCCATGAACTCGTTGAACAGGTCATCGATCTCCGGCCGCCCCTGGGCGTGCGCGGCCAGCAACGCGTTCAGATCGGCCAACATCTCGTTGATCCGCTCGATGTCCTCGGGCGTCGTGTTCTCCAGGGCCTCCTTCATGCCCTCGAAACGCGACCCGAGCAACTCGCGGCCGAGCAGTTCGCGAATCTCCTCGTACTTCTGCCGCGCCTCCGACGACTGCCAGTCATAGTTGGCCAGCTCCCGTACTGCGGCCGCTGTCCCCGCCGGCAGCGCGTCCAGCTGCGCCTCACGGAACCGGGCATCGTCGGACGGGTTCGGGAACAACTCATGCCGCTCGGCCTCGAGCGCCTCGTCGAGCAACCGCTGCACATCCCGCAGCGTGCCGTCGAGGTTGTGCCGCCGCTGGATCTCGCGCCGGCGCTCCCACAACCTGCGGGTCAGATCGTCCAGGCCCTGGGTGTCCCGGGTGCCTCGCCTGAGGAGTTCCTCCAGCGCGGACCGCGGTGACGACCCGGCCATCACGTCCTGGCCGAGCTCGTCCAGCGCATCCCGCAGATCCACCGGCGGCGCCAGCGGATCCGGCCCCTCATGCCAGGGCCCGTACTCCCAGCCTTCCGGTATGGCGGTCACGTCAAACTCCGTAAACCGTGGTGTCGTCGTCGGCGTCTTTGGCGAGCCGTTTGGACAAGTACAAGGCCTCGAGGGCGAGCTCGACCGCCGCAGCGATACGGCCAGGTGAATCGTCGGGCTCAACACCAGCCCGGGCCGCCACGTCATGCAGCAAGGGAAGCTCGGGAAGAGCAGCCAGTACGTCGCGACCGGGGATCCGCTCGCCCGTGGTCACAAGGTTGCCCGCAGCAACGGCATCGGCCAGCGGCGTCAGGTCCAGCCCGGCGAACCGCTCGCGTGCCGTGTCGGCGACGGACCTGCGCAGCAAGTACTCGAGCAGCTCGGTCTCGCGTCCTTCCTCACCTGGCTCGAACTCCAGCTTGCCCCGAAGCACAGCGGGAACCGCCTCGAGATCGACCGGCCTGGCGACCGCCGGCTCCTCACCGGTGATCGCACTCCTGCGCAACGCAGCCGCGGCGACAGTCTCCGCAGCGGCGACCGCGAACCGGGCCGAAACACCCGAGCGCTGGTCGATCGCTGTGGACTCCCGCAGATGCCGTACGAACCGCGCGAGCACCTCCAGCAACGGCTCCCCGACCTCCGCGGTCAGGTGGCTCTCCTGCCGTACGACGTCCACCTCGGCGTCGATGTCGAGCGGATAGTGAGTCCGCACCTCGGCGCCGAACCGGTCCTTCAAGGGAGTGATGATCCGGCCGCGGTTGGTGTAG
>Ga0193717_1001724_pt1 | contig 13190 bp, 13 predicted proteins | sample U2c2metaG_FD_145900 | JGI IMG/M metagenome (GOLD analysis project Ga0193717, IMG submission 145900) | Soil microbial communities from a riparian zone of the East river system, Colorado, United States - U2c2 | ecosystem: Environmental > Terrestrial > Soil > Riparian zone | place: USA: East River...
TTCGGGCTCAAGCTTTTCAATTCCCCACCTTCGGTATCCGATGATCGGCCGTCCCAAGCTCGTTCTCGCGTCCGGCTCGCCGCGCCGGCTCGCGCTGCTGAACCAGGCCGGTATCGAGCCGGACTCGCTGCAGCCGGCCGAGGTTGACGAGATTCCGATCAAGGGCGAACTGCCGCGCGCGCTTGCCAATCGGCTCGCCCGCGCCAAGGCGCAGGCGGCGCTCGCGAGCGTGCGGATCAGCGAGGAGCTGCGCGGCTCCTATATCCTCGCCGCCGACACCGTGGTGGCTGTCGGGCGCCGCGTCATGCCCAAGGCCGAGATGCTGGAGGATGCCGCCGCCTGCCTGCGGCTTCTGTCGGGCCGCAATCACCGCGTCTACACCGGCATCTGCCTGGTCACGCCGAAGGAAGCGTTCCGCCAGCGCCTGGTGGAGACCCGCGTGCGTTTCAAGCGGCTCTCGACCGAAGACCTCGAAGCCTATCTCGCCTCGGGCGAATGGCGCGGCAAGGCGGGCGGCTATGCGATCCAGGGGCTCGCCGGCACGTTCGTCGTCAAGATGGTCGGCTCGTACACCAACGTCGTCGGCCTGCCGCTGTACGAAAGCCTGTCGCTGCTCGGCGGCGAGGGCTATCCGGTGCATTTCGGTTGGCTGAACGCGATCTGATATCCTCGCCCCTCAGGATGAGGTCAGAGAATGAACATCGCATCCTGGCTGTCGCGCGCGGGATTGAGCCATCCGGCGCTTGCCGCCGTCGGCTATGGCCCGCGCGTGGTACAGAGCTATGGCGGATTGGCCGAGCGCGCCGCGCGGCTCGCGAATGCGCTGCATCGGCTGGGTCTCAAGCCGGGCGATCGCGTCGCCATCATCGCCAAGAACTGCGTCGAGTATCTCGAAACGGTCTACGGCATCTGGCACGGCGGTTTCGCCGCGGTGCCGGCGAACGCCAAGCTGCACGGGCGCGAGCTCGGCTACATCGTCGAGCATTCCGGCGCGCGCATCTGCTTTGCGACGCCGGGGCTCGCTGCAGAGCTTGGCGCCCACGCGCCCGCAAGCCTCGAGCGCCTGATCGTCATCGGCAGCCCGGAGTATCGCGCGCTGTTCGCCGCCGACCCCGCGCCGGTGACCCCGCGCGACGGCAACGACCTTGCCTGGCTGTTCTACACGTCAGGCACGACCGGCCGTCCGAAAGGCGCGATGCTCACCCACCGCAATCTCGCGCAGGCGAGCTTCGCGTATCTCACCGACGTGGACCCGGCCGCGCCGGGCGACAGCGTGCTGCACGCGGCGCCGATGAGCCACGGCTCGGGCCTCTACATCGTTCCGCATGTGCAGCGCATGGCTGTGAACGTCGTACCGGAATCCGGAAGCTTCGAGCCGGATGAAATTTTCCGGCTGTTCGCAACATGGCGCAACATGTCGATGTTCGCCGCGCCCACCATGGTCAAGCGGCTGGTGGATTTCGGCGGCGACGCGAACCCCGCGAACCTCCGCAGCATCGTCTATGGCGGCGCGCCGATGTATGTCGAGGACGCCCTGAGGGCGCTCGACCGTTTCGGGCCGCGGCTAGCGCAAATCTACGGTCAGGGCGAAGCGCCGATGACCATCACGACGCTGTCGCGGCAGGACATCGCGGACCGCGAACATCCGCGCTGGCTGGAACGGCTCGGCTCTGCGGGTAAGCCCTATGGGTGCCTTGAGGTGATGGTCGCTGACGGCGAGGATCGCGCGCTTCCCGTTGGCGAGACCGGCGAAATCCTTTGTCGCGGCGACGTCGTGATGCCGGGCTATTGGCGCAACCCGGAGGCGACCGCAGCGACATTGCGCGGCGGCTGGCTGCACACCGGCGACGTCGGCGTGTTCGATGCCGAGGGTTATCTGACCTTGAAGGACCGTTCCAAGGACATGATCATCTCGGGCGGCTCGAACATCTATCCGCGCGAAGTGGAGGAAGTGCTGCTCAAGCACGCCGCCGTGCGCGAGGCCTCGGTGATCGGCCGGCCGCATCCCGAATGGGGCGAGATCGTCGTTGCGTATGTGGTCGGAGGTGTGCCGCCGCGCGAGCTCGATGAGCTATGCTTGGGCGAGATCGCGCGCTTCAAGCGGCCGAAGGATTACGTCTTCGTCGATGCGCTGCCGAAGAACAATTACGGAAAAATCCTGAAGACCGAGCTGCGCGAACTCGATTCAAAACGGCAGGAGAAGGCCAGTGCCTAACCGTCTCAAGGACAAGGTTGCCATGATCGTCGGCGCGGGCTCGATCGGCCCCGGATGGGGCAACGGCAAGGCCAGCGCGGTCGCTTGCGCGCGCGAGGGCGCCAAGGTGTTCTGTGTCGACATCAATCATTCCGCCGCGGAGGAAACGGCGAACATCATCACGTCGGAGGGCGGTCTCGCGCTGCCGTTCCGCGCCGACGTCACAAAAAGCGACGACGTCGAGGCGATGGTGCGGGCCTGCGTGGCGGATTTCGGCCGTATCGACATCCTCGACAACAATGTCGGGATCGCCGAGATCGGCGGCGTGGTCGAATTGCCGGAGGAAAAATGGGACCGCGTGATCGCCGTGAATCTGAAGAGCGCATTCCTCACCATGAAGCACGTCATCCCGCTGATGGTGGTGCAGGGCGGCGGCTCGATCGTCAATATCTCGTCGGTCGCCGGCATCCGTTGGACCGGCGTTCCCTATTCCTCCTATTACGCCTCGAAGTCGGCGCTGCTTCACCTCACGCGCACCACCGCGGTCGAGTATGCGAGCAAACGCGTGCGCGTGAACGCGATCCTGCCGGGCCTGATGCAGACCCCGATGGTGGAGCACTCCGCGGGCCTCGCGCAGTCCTACGCGAAGGGCGACGTCGAGGAGATGTGGCGCGTACGCGCCGCGCAGGTGCCGATGGGCATCGGCGGCGAGGCCTGGGACGTCGCGTGGGGCGTGGTCTATCTCGGCAGCGACGAGGCGAAATACGTCACCGGCATCGAGCTGGTGATTGATGGCGGTGTGTCGCTGAAGTAGCTAGTTCGGGCACTGCGCCCCGCTATCGATCCAGGCTTGCGCGAGTTCGCCGAGTTGCTGCTGGCTGCCCGGCGCCGGCTCGCGCCCTTCGCCCGGCGCCCAGCCCCATGCGACCAGATCGTCCTTCGCGAAGTGCTCATGCAGGAGCGCCAAGGTGCGGCCGCCGTTGCGCGCCGGATCCTTGAGCTGCTCGCAGATCTGGCGCAGCGATTTGCCTTGCCACGCCATCTCGATGGGGGCGAGCTGCCAGCGCGGGTGGCCCGGAATGCTCTTGTAGCTCGCCTCGGTGCCGACAAGGGTGAAGTTCTTCTCGGTGTGGCAGGCCGAACAGGTCAGGCCAGCGATGCCCAGGCCGGCTTCACCGCGCGGCGCCGGCGGCAGGTGTTCATGCCGGTCATTGCCTTGCGTTGGGTGCTCGCCCGCCGGGTGGCAATTCATACAGCGCGGGTGGGTGACCACCTTGGCGATCTCGTTGAACAGCGCGCGCGAGCGCTCGGGCTGATCCGCAATGCCGGAGAACGACGAAACCGGACGCAGGTCCTGCGATCGCATCGTCGTGTTCTGCATTTGCGCGCAGACGCCGGTTGCCACAAAAGTGGCGCCGAGCGCCCCTAACAGAGCCAGTCGCATGGACACGTTCCTTCCCTGATCCGTGATCAGAACGCGCGAAGCGCAAGGAAGGTCCATCGTTCGACGTAGGGCTGCATTTCGGGCTTTGATGGCAGGCGCGAACGCCTTATCTGGACGCCATGGCGGAACCATCCTACGTTTCCAAGCCCTGCCCCACCTGCGGCAAGCCCGCGGCCGAGCGTTTTCGGCCGTTCTGTTCCGGGCGCTGCAAGGACGTCGACCTCAATCGCTGGTTCTCGGGCGCATACGCGATCCCGGCTGCGGAGAGCGCCGACGACTCGGAGCAGGATACGGAGCGGCCACGGGAGAACGACTAGGTGGAAAATCAGACGGGCTGGCCCGACCAGCTGTTCGACGTACTCAAGGGCGCCGACATCCGCCAGGTGGGCTACGTGCCGGACGCAGGCCACGCGCGGCTGATCGCGCGCTGCAAGGCCGACAACGACATCCGCGATGTGGTGCTCTCGACCGAGGAGGAGGGCGTTGCGCTCGCGGCCGGCGCCTGGCTCGGCGGGCAGCGTTGCGCGCTGCTGATGCAGTCGAGCGGCGTCGGCAACTGCATCAACATGCTCTCGCTGATCAACACCTGCCGATTCCCGTTTCTCACCTTCATCACGATGCGCGGCGAATGGGCCGAGTTCAATCCATGGCAGGTGCCGATGTCGCAGGCGACCGAGCCGGTGCTGACCGCGATGGGCGTGAAGGTCTATCGCGTGACCGAGGCCGACGAGGTGGCCGACACCGCGCAGGCCGCCGCCGACCTCGCATTCAGCGGTGATTTCGCCGTCGCCGTGCTGCTCTCGCAGAAGATGATCGGCCGCAAGGTGTGGAAATGATGCTGGAGCGCCGCAAAGCGATCGCCACGCTGATGGCGAACCGGCCGAAGGATCTGTTCGTCGTGCCGGGGCTTGGCTCCTGCACCTACGACATGGCCTCCCTCGGCGAGAAGGACAGCGATTTCTATCTCTGGGGTGCGATGGGCGGCGCCGCGATGATCGGGCTCGGCCTCGCGCTTGCCAAGCCGAAGCTCAAGGTCGCGGTGATCACCGGCGACGGCGAGATGCTGATGGGCATGGGCGCGCTCGCCACCATCGGCGTCCAGCGCCCGGCGAACCTCGCGGTGGTGGTGTTCGACAACCGGCGCTACGGCGAGACCGGGATGCAGGCGAGCCACACCGAGCATGGCGTCGACCTTGTCGGCGTCGCGCGCGCGTGCGGCATTGCGCGGACCTTCGACGTGCACGATCAGGCCGGACTGGAGACGCTTGCTGGCGAACTGGTCGCGCTCAAGGAGACGCTGTTCGCGCGCGTGCGCATCGCCGCCGACGATCCCCCGCGCGTGCTCCCCTCCAAGGACGGCGTGGAACTCAAACTGCGGTTTCGCCGGGCGGTGGCGGCGGCGGGGTAGGACCTCTCCGAAACACTCCGCTGTCATCCCGGGCGACCCCGGCCTTGAGCCGGGGGGAGACCCGGGACCCATCGTGCCACGTCACGACGACCTGTGTTTCATGGGTCCCGGATCAGCCCTTCGGGCTGTCCGGGATGACAGCCGAACGATTTTTCGCTCGTCTGGACAGGCCGAAACCGAGCCTCTATAAACCGCGCGCTTCGCTCAAGCCCGCCGTTTCGGCGGGCTTCGGCGCCCAGGTAGCTCAGTTGGTAGAGCACGTGACTGAAAATCACGGTGTCGGTGGTTCGATCCCGCCCCTGGGCACCAATAAAATCAAGTAGTTAAGAGATTTGTTGATCCGAGACTGATCCCGCTTTCTGAGTTGGGTCAACGGATGCATGTTCTCTAGTGCCAGTCGGAGTGCTTACTAGCGAAAGCCGTTATTGCCTTATTGGCCCGCTTGGCCAGCTGGCAGAACCTTTGCGGCGGCCCTAACTCAACACTCAAACTAGAATTTTGGGAGTGCCACAAACGTGGATTGACATGTTGTCCTGCATGGCAATAGAAGGCTTTTTGTGGCCCCCTACAACCATCCGGGGGTTGGCCGGGTAGCAGCGAATTTAGCCGTGATAACTCAATTGCCCAACGTTACGGAAGTTTCAGCATGGGTGTCCTATCTGGATGTCTACGGATTTAAAGCTATTGTCGGGACTTCTGAGGTAGGTCGCGAACAAAACGAACTTTACTCCAGACTTTCGAGCATTCATTCTCAGCTGCTAAATCGAATTAACAAAAACACGACGCTACATATATTATCTGACAATTATTTTCTCATAAACCCTGTCGGCGACGATCCGATCTCTGCGTATGAACACTTCCTTGCAGATATCCGGGCGGTCATAAACCTTCACATTGCCGCAGACCTTCCGATTAGAGGTGGGGTGGCATACGGGCGGGTGGAAACCGGGCCGAATGTACTTGTCGGAAGGGCGGTTATTCGCGCGGTACACTACGAAAAACTGTGCAGAGTCCCTCTCGTCATGTTGCCTGCGAAAGAAGTAGAGTTAGCGAATATCGGAATACAGCCGCCAAAATTTGTTGATCACCACGTAGTAGACGAACACTCATCACCAGGTATTGTTTCAGCGACATTTGTCGTGCCGGTGAATCCGAGAAGCTACGTTGAGTACTGCGAGAATAAATATAATCATCTGAGAATCTACGGACCGGAGAAAGTTGCCAAAGATTGGTCAGACGTTTCAAAAATTCTATCAAAAATCTGTGGTTCGGTAATCAAAGGGGACGTGCTTGAGCATCGAAAGGATGGGGATGGAAAACGCTAAGATTCTTGAGTTATTGACCCGACTGCTAAACTCATCGATACCACCCAGCGCGTTGGCACGGTTGATATACCCCAGCACGGAGGATTTTGTACCGGTCGATCATTTGACGTACCTAGAGGATCACTACGGCTCCTTGATACCTAATTACTACCGGGACAAGCCGTCCTATGGCTCATCCCGAGATTCGCGGACAATACGCTCTCTTACGGATGTCGACGGAAGGGAAGCCCATATTCACAATAGGTTGGGACATATCGCGGTCAATCCAAACGACCGTTACAATACATCAGCTCTGATAAATTCTTATAAGTTCGTAGAAGACGATCCTCTCTCTAAGGATATCGAATTGCAAACGGCAATACTCGACGGGCGAGTCGGGATGGCCGCAGACGCCGACGAATCGGGTGATGTATGTGTCAATAAGAACTTTGCAGCGACAAAGCACTTCATTGATACATTGATTAGGATTGCTGACCAGCAGGATAAACTCTTAACCACTCCTTTCGCGAAGCAAGACCGCGCGTTGATGCAACAGCGTGCGCTGCTGCTACACGCTCAACGAGGCGCTGGAAAGACATTCTATGAGAATTATGCTCTTTCACGCTTCTCTAGGTATCTCGACGCTCACAACACAATCTGGGTAAGGATAAATTTAGTAGAGGACATTAGCTACGACAGTCGGTTGGTCAATTGGATCAATGCGCAAACTGCAAAGATCATCATGCGGTACTACGATAGGAAGTCGTTATATTTTCCGAAGAGCCGACGGTCTCATATAGACGTGGATAAGTATATTGGAGAGCATCTGTATACGAAGAGAACCAAGGCGGCACGGGGCCGACTGAAACGCCAATACCAGTATGCGTGTACGATTTTTCGCGAGGGCGGACATAGGTTGTCCAAAGTAAGAGAAGAACCAGTCAGCGAGGCTGTTATACCTGCGGAGATAGCAGTACAGGTCGTGGCGGCCGCGCGCGCGGCAGGTTATAAGTTCATTATCGTATTGGATGGCCTCGACATCCTTGAAATAACTAAGGCCTACCGAGCGAGATTTCATGCGCTCACTCAACAGTGCATGGAATTGGCAAAAAGCACCAGCACTAATGGCTTTGCATTATTGCTGGTGACAAGAACTAGTACGCTAAGGACTATTTTGCGCGCAGAGTACCATGCAACGTACGACCAAGCGTCGTTCGAGCATTATATTATCGAATCGGTTCCTTTGTCGAAAATCATAGATACGAGGCTGAAGTATATTATCGGTGAAATGCAGACAATGCGGCGGCTTGGTCATGTGAGTTGGGTAGTAGATGATTTGAATCAGCATGTTCGAGAGTTTGAGGATTTTCTTAGGACCAATGAGACAATATACGGAACACCCACGCAAGAAAAATTCATCGAGATATTGGAGAAGATTCAAGGCCCAAATAATCGAGCCAAGATGCAAATGTTGCAGTATAGATACTACGATTTCTTCGCGCGCAAAAAGACCGTAAAGGTACACTACCACGCATATCAACTGGTAGAGTCGCTTATGAAATCAGGGCATCGCTTTCCGCCCGTTCCCTATCATTATTCAGCGTCAGCAGAAGAGCAAATTAGGACAACTTGGCACAGTCAGCGATACGATAGTCGGTTTTTCCCGTCCATATACCGATTTCCGTTCAACTCGGTTAAGCAAAATTCGAAGCACAAAGTGGTGTTCGAGGGGGGCTTCGATAGACCACGGTTGGAGAATGTACTCCTGGGACTTAGAGTTGCGCAGGTGATTGACGCGCATGAAGCGTATAACAAAGTAAAGCAGCGGGTCGTCAATGGAGGGACGATCGCGAATAGGGTGACCGTTGGAGAATTAGCTCGCGCTCTCAGGCGGTACCTAGGGTACGAGGAGGGTCTCACGTTTTGTATGATTGATGAATTAGTGGAGTATCAGTTGATCGAATATCATCATCCCAATATTCCGGTGGCATCGAACAGGCAGGAAGACAATGAAATTGTGGTGCTTCCGAAGCTGGGATTTCTACTGAATCGCTTCATACACGATCTAGCTTATCTGAATATGGCAGCGATGCGTATCCCGTTGCCTCACGCGGCTTTCGAATTTGACGGTAAGCAAAAACCGTACTTCCACGGCGTTAGTTATGAAGAGCCAAAAGACGTGTTAGGCCTGTGGGTTGCTGCCAAGCTTTGCAACGCGGTTGGGTTGATCCGGGTTTTGAAATGGGGCAGTGAGCGTCAGGAAGCGGAGATGAAAGCGCGTCTGGAACAATTCAAGGATACGGATAGGGAGTGGTGTGCGATTTTGAATCTGGCTGCCGAACGAGGTTTTCATTATTTTCTTCGGGAGACTGAAAGGAATGTTTTGCGCGAAGCGCAACTGGCCTTGTCTGGTATTCAACTGCCGCTAGTGACGGAGTACATCTACGAATATGTGTCTGCGTATTGTCGAACTTGGCTCGACGGCAGCAGCGAAGGCTTTGACGGCAGGCGTCGATAGTAGAGGGCGCTATTCGCAAGTTGGTACGCGGCAACGCTAGAAGCTAGAGGAAAAGAGCATTGACCTGGATGATGAGAATGCTGGAGCTCGGAAACCGGGTGCCGTTCTCGGTTCAGGGGGCTTGATCGAGCGGCCCGCGGAGTTGCGGGTCCGAAGGGCTATTTGTCGTCCACCGCCGCGTCGCCACTCTCCCCCACCTGCCCCGCCGGCTGCGGCCAGCGCTCGTGCGTCAGCGGAACGATCAGCCGCGCATCCATGCCCTCGGGGCCGAATGTGCGGTGCACCTCGCCGTTGAGCTGGCGCTCGATCACCATGCCGATCAGGCGCGAGCCGAAGCCGACGCGCCGCGCGCGCCGCGGCGGCGGGCCGCCGCGCTCCGTCCAGTCGAGCGCAAGGCGGAGCCCCTGCGCGGCGCGCTCGACGCTCCAGTTCAGTACGAGCCGCCCAGCCTCGTCGGACAGGCTGCCGTATTTGCTGGCGTTGGTGGCAAGCTCGTGCACGGCGGATGACAGCGCGAACGAGGGGTCCGGCTCGAGGAAAACATCAGGGCCGGTCAGCGTCACGCGGTCGATGTAGGGCGCGAGCAGCACGCGCAGCAGTTCCTTCAGCGAGGTCGACTGCCAGCCGCCTTCGGTGATCAGCCGGTGCGCGTTCGCGAGCGCCAGCACGCGCGCCTCGTATTTGGTGGTGAGGTCGGCGACGCTGCGCGAGTTGCGCGCCGTCTGCGAGAACAGCGCGAGCAATTGCGCGAACAGGTTGCCCGAGCGATGGCGCAGTTCGCGGATCATCAGCTCATGGCGCTGGTCCGCCTGGCGGCGCTGGATCGCGCCCGCGATCACATTGGCGGTCGCAACCACGAACGACACGTCGTGTTCGTTAAAGCGCCGGCGCCGCGCCGTGTGCACGCCGAGCACCCCATAGGCGCGCCCGTCGCGGCCCGCGATCGGCACGCTCACGCCGCAGTTGACGCCGTGGTCGCGCAGCAGCGCCGGGACCTCGAAGCGCGTCTCGCTCTTGAGATCGGTGACGATGACCGGACCGCCGGAGGCGAGCGCGTAGCCGGCCTGCGAGTGGCGCCCGGTCGACTCATGCGCCGTCCCGATCGCACCGGGCCGCCAGCCGACGCCCGCGCGCAACAGCAGTTCTGCGTCGCCGGGAACGAGCTCGAGAATTTTCACGAACTCGACGTCCAGAATTTGCGCCAGCGTCGTGGCGATCTCGTCGAACAGCGTTTGCAGGTCGGATTCGGTCAGCGCGCGCTCGCCGATCCGCGCGAGGATCTCCTGCTGCTTTGCGCGAATCCGCAGTTCGCGCAGCAGCTTCTGCCGGTCGGTCACGTCGCGGCAGACGCCGATCAGGCGCACCGCCGCGCCGTTCTCCTGGATGACGGAGGCGGTCGCCTCCACCCAGCGCTCCTCTTTTTCGTCCTGCGGGGCAAGGCGATAATGCACGTGATAGGGCTTGCCGCTGCGCACGCTCTCCTGAACGGCGGCCAACACTTCCGGCTGGTCCTCGGGATGAATGTCCCTCTGGAAGGCCGAGAACGTCCCATCGAAGGAGCCGGCCGGAAGGCCATGGATCTGGTCCATGTTTCCCGACCAGCTCACGACGTTCGATTTGATGTCCCATGACCACACGCCGACCTGGCCGGCTTCCAGCGCGACCGTGAGCGATTCCACATCGGGAAACGCCCGGGCAGCGGCCGTCGCATGACCGGAAGAGCCGGACACGCTCCCGCCCTGCTCGCGCTGATCGGGCACGGCCTCATGCATTGCGCAAAACTTTCCAACTTCGCGTCAGAGGATATCGATCTGCCGCGACGACTCCTAGAGGTGCAATTTATCTAGTGCCGATAGCGCCTTGGCGGAAGGGACGTATCCGCCGTCTTGCCTGCGGTTGTAAGTCCCCGTTTGACCTATGTGATGGATTTGATCGCAGCTTGCAGCTGCGCGATGTCGTAGGGCTTGCCGAGCACGGCCGTGCGCGGATGGCCCCGCAGGCGCACGTCGAGGTGCGCGCCGTCGTAGCCGGTCGCGATGATGATCGGCAGATCGGGACGCAGGCCGCGCAATTCGATCGCCAGCGCGTCGCCGCGCCCGTCCGGCAAACCCACGTCGATGACCGCGAATACAAGTTGCGTGTCGCCGGACGCGATCGCGCGCGCGGCCTTCGAGGTCGTCGCCTCGATGCTTCGATAGCCGAGCTCCTCCAGTGCGTCGACCGCGAGCGCGGCGACCAGCACCTCGTCCTCGACCAGCAAGACCTTACGATCCGCGTTCATGCCGCCTCCTGCCGGGATATCAAGCCGGCTGTTCGGTAGTTCGGGACTTCCACTAAGGTCACTTTGGGCGGCACCCGACCATGGCGAGCATGGCATATCGGAGCCGCAACTGCGCGTCTATTTGGCGGGGCAGGGGACGCGCCGCACGCCTATCTGGCCGGACGAGCCATCGGGGCGTTGTGGCGAGATAACGCGGGGCTTTGGAACATGTTCCCGCCAGTTCCCTCAAGGGAAAAAGCCGCGCCAATTCAGCGCGCAAGACCAATGCGGCCGGAACCATCCCCTTCATCGCGGTGTTGTCCCGCGAATTCCTACACCAACCAAGGAGCGAACGATGAACTGGGACCGCGTGGAAGGTAACTGGAAGCAATTCAAGGGGCAGGCTCAGCAGAAGTGGGGCAAGCTCACCGACGACGACCTCGACGTGATCGAGGGGAAGCGCACGGAGCTCGCCGGCCGTCTGCAGGAACGCTACGGCTACGCGAAGGACGAGGCCGAAAAGAACATCGACGGCTGGCTGAAGAACATCAATTGACGTCGCCGCCGCCGCCGGACTTCTGCGGCCGGCCATGCCGGTCGCTCACGCTTGGAAGGAAAGAGCATTTTCATGCGCCACATCGCAAACGTCAGGCGGACCGGCGAATTCGAACACCTGTTGGAAGACCTTGAGCAACGGCTCGCACGGCTGAGCCGGATGGTTCGCACGTCGCGCGCGGCGCCGGCGGCAATCGACCGCGTCAGCGATACGGTAGCGGCCGCGCTCACCGACGTCGCCGACCGTTTTCGCGGCCGGGCGCGCGCGGTCGGCGGAGAGGTGGCTCACCTCGGCGACGACGTATTGCAGGCTGGCAACGACGCCTTGCGCAAGCTGACGCGCGAAGTCGAGCAGCGGCCGCTGGTCGTCCTTGCGATCGCGGTCGCCGTCGGAGCGCTGGCCGCGGGGATTTTGGCGCGGCGCTAAAAGCGCCGCGTGGCGTTCTTAGTGCGCGGGCTGTTTTCTGCGGCTCTTGGCGTTGCGCGCAAAGAACAGCGCCTGGCTGGCAATCGCCGACACCATCGCGGGCTGGAACGGCTTGGCGATCAGGAACGCGGGCTCGGGGCGTTCACCGGTGAGGAAGCGTTCCGGATATGCCGTAATGAAGATCACCGGCACCTCGAACGATTTCAGCAGCTCGTTCACCGCGTCCAGCCCTGAGCTCCCGTCGGCAAGCTGGATGTCGGCGAGGATCAGGCCGGGCGACTTCTTGCGGGCGAGCGCCATGGCCTCGGTGTGCGTTCGCGCAATGCCCAACACCCGATGGCCGAGGCTCTCGACCAGCGTTTCGAGATCCATCGCGATGAAGGTCTCGTCCTCGATGATCAGCACATCGGTCGCGATCTCGGCCGCGAGCTCACGGCCAGACTCCTCGACTAGCGTACGCAACGTGGCAATATCCACATCGAGAATTCGGGCTGCGTCTTCCTCGGAAAAGCCCTCGAGCGCGACCAGCAGGAACGCCTGCCGCGGCTTGGGCGTGAGGCTCGCGAGGCGCACGTCCGCCGGCATGTCGGTTTCCGCAGGCGATGTTTCGCCGTTGATCGGCAGCGAATTCCACAGCTTGGTGAACAGCCGATACAGGGCCACCCGGGGTCCGCCCGCCTCGTCAATGACCGCCGGATCGCCGATCAGGGCCTCCAGGGTCGCGCTGACGTAGGCATCGCCGGATGCCTGATTTCCCGTCAAAGCGCGGGCATAACGCCGCAAAAACGGCAGGTATTGAGCTATGGCCTGTGATTTCAGCAAGAAAACCTCCCGTCACGTCCCACTTTGGGTCTCGGCCCGTTCAACGCAGGCTACCAAAAAAAGTTCCCTTCGCGGGGGAACACTCGGTTCAAGCTGGCGTTATACCCCACTGAGTGGATGGGGCTACATCGATGAAGCGGGCGGGGAATAAGAGCAATGACAGAAGACAAGACAGGCAGGCCCGGACCGATGCAAACAGAAGTCACCCAGCGGAAGGCCCGAGGCCGCCTAGGACGAGACGTTCAGGGCAAGATCGGG
>Ga0193717_1001725_pt1 | contig 13187 bp, 13 predicted proteins | sample U2c2metaG_FD_145900 | JGI IMG/M metagenome (GOLD analysis project Ga0193717, IMG submission 145900) | Soil microbial communities from a riparian zone of the East river system, Colorado, United States - U2c2 | ecosystem: Environmental > Terrestrial > Soil > Riparian zone | place: USA: East River...
GCCGGTCGCGGATCTCGATCGCGGCATCGATCCCGTCCCGCGCGCCGCTCAGCCGGATGTCCATCAGCACCAGATCCGGCTTCTCGCGTTCGGCCATCATGACGGCCTGGTCGGCCGACACCGCGATGCCGACCACCGTATGACCCAGCGCCTCGACCTGCTCCTGCGCATCGAGCGCGATGAAAAACTCGTCCTCGACGATGAGGATTTTCTTGGGCACCGGATCGGCCCGGGACTTGAGGCCTTCGCCATGCGGCTCGCCACCGTCGCTTGACGGCGCGAGGCCGAACCACAGCTTCGGCCGATCTGAAACAGTTACAAGTTCGATCATGTGTCCATCGCGGTTGAGAGGTCCAAAGCGTGACGGTCGGGAAACTCGAGCGACCAACGTAAGCCGTCCGGCGTGAATTCCAATTCGGCCGACCCTTGTAGCGCCTGCGGCACCAGCTCCATGATCACCCGATGACCGAAGCCCTTCTGGTGCGGCATCGTGACCGCGTGTCCTCCCTCTTCGGTCCATACCAGACGAATGTGTCCCGCGTCAGGCCTGCTCCACGCCACCGACACGCCGCCCCTCGCTGTCGATAGCGCACCGTGCTTCGACGCATTGGTGGCAAGCTCGTGCAGCGCAAAGCCGATGTTCTGCACGGCGGTCGAGTCGAGGAACAGCTCCGGGCCCGAAATCCCGACACGGTCCGGCGATGCGAACAGGTCCAGATGCGCGTGGGCGAGTTCGCTCAAGCGCGCACCTTTCCAGTTCTGACGGACCAGCACATCCTGTGACTTCGCCAATCCCTGAATGCGCGGATCGAACTGCGCGATGAACTCTCCGACGCTCTTGCTCTGCCGCGCCGTTTGTAGCGCCATGCCTTTGACGACGGCGAGCTGGTTCTTGGCGCGGTGTGCGAGCTCGCGCATCAGGAAGCCGGTGTGCTCTTCGCGCCGCCGCAGCTCGGCTGACGCGCCGCTCAGCGTCTCCATCAGAACGTTCGCTTCGGCGAGCGCGGAGCGGCCCGGCTCCACGCGTTCGCCGCGCCCGACCGATGCGGCCACCCGCGTCGCCGCGTCGAGCGGCCGCGCCATGAACCGCGCAAACATGTAGGCCAGCAGCCCCCCGAGGATCAGCGCGGTGCCGAGCAACAGCGCGGCGAACTGCAGGCTGCGCGTGCGCGGTTCTTCCACGTGCGACAGCGGCACCGTGGCCGACACCAGCCAGCCAGAGAGATCGGAGCGCACGGTCGCGCGCAGAATGCGATCGCCCGCGACGTTCGTCGCGCGGTAGACACCGGCCGCCGTGCGGCTTTGCTCCAGCAGCTCGGGCGGGAGCGGCTTGCCGACGAAGTCGTCATGGCGCTCGGAACGGGCGAGGATGATGCCGTTGTTGTCCGTCACGCCGGATATCCATGGCGCATCGAGTTGCGTGCTTTTGAGTACGTTCGCGATGTGCGCCGCCTGAAACGACATGATCAGCACATGCCGGACCTCGCCTGCGGCATCGAGGAGCGGGATCTCCACATTGAACACCGGCCGGCCCGAGACCGATCCTTTGAACAGGTTCGACACCTGCCGCTGTTTGGTATCGATGACCCGCTGCGCGGTGTCCGGATCCCCGGTTTTCGGCAGCTCGGCGCCATACTCCTTGAGCGTATCGACGAGCTGCTGATAGGAGCGGTCGACCAGCACGATGGCCGCCTTGGTTCCGCGCAGCGCAAGCAAGGCCTGCGCATGGAACGCGCGCAAGTCCCCGCGCTTGAGGTCCGACGAAGTCGCCAGCGTCTCCAGCGTGACGAACGCGCGATCCAGTTCGCGGTCGATGTCCGACGCCAGATCGCGCGCGGCCTGCACCACCCATCGCTCGATCTGGGCCGCCTCGACGTCGGCCATCCGGTTCAGCGCGAAGACCGCGAGCCCCAGCAGCGGAATGGTGATCGCCAGCGCGAACAGCACCAGATAGGTGCGAATCCGCTGCGGCCGCACCCCGATTTGCCACCTTCGCGCTTGCATCGCGTTTCCAAGTTTCGGACGCGGCCAGTGTCATGAGCCAATCGCGAAATGCAACCACGTAACCCGCATGGAGCGCCACAAGCGCAGGTGTGCCCTCTCCCCCGCTTGCGGGGGGAGAGTTGGAGAGGGGGCCATGAACGCAGCGCGGGCTTTCCCCCACACCTAGCCCTCCCCCCGCAAGCCGGGGAGGGAACGCACCGAGCATGCCGCGCCGAAATCGCGTTTGAAATGTCGCACGCCAGGAAATAGATGCGCCGAGTGCCTGCATTGCCCTTCCGCGCGACCCATGTTTAGGTCGCCGCCCTTCTCCGCCGGAATACCCGAAAAATGGCTCGTGACGTTGTCGACCTGACCCCGATCGAATCGCGCGACGAGCTCGTCGCGTGGTTCGCGGAGGGCGCAAAGCCCAAGGCGCAATGGCGCATCGGCACCGAGCACGAGAAGTTCGCCTTCACGACCGACACGCACGAGCCGGTGCCCTATGAGGGCCGCCGCTCGATCCGCTCGCTGCTCGTCGGCATGCAGCATTTGCTCGGCTGGGAGCCGATCATGGACGGGCCGAACATCATCGGCCTGGCCGACGTGACCGGCGGCGGCGCGATCTCGCTCGAGCCCGGCGGTCAGTTCGAGCTCTCCGGCGCGCCGCTCGAGACCGTTCATCAGACGTGCAGCGAGCTGATGGCGCATCTCGCGCAGCTGCGCGAGATCGCGCGTCCGCTCGGCATCGGCTTCCTCGGTCTCGGCATGAGCCCGAAATGGACGCGCGCGCAAACGCCGGTGATGCCGAAGAGCCGCTACAAGATCATGACCGCCTACATGCCGAAGGTCGGCCGTTACGGCCTCGACATGATGTACCGCACCTGCACGGTGCAGACGAACGTGGACTTCTCCTCCGAGCAGGACATGGTGAAGAAGCTGCGCGTTTCGCTCGCGCTGCAGCCGGTCGCGACCGCGCTGTTCGCGAACTCGCCGTTCACCGAAGGCAAGCCGAACGGTTTCCTCTCGTTCCGTTCCGAGGTTTGGCGCGACACCGACAATGATCGCGCCGGCATGCTGCCGTTCGCGTTCGAGCCCGGCATGGGCTTCGAGCGCTATGTCGATTATGCGCTCGACGTGCCGATGTATTTCGTCAAGCGCGAGGACGAATACATCGACGTGTCCGGCATGTCGTTCCGCGATCTGCTCCAAGGCAAGCTGCCCGGCCACGGCAACCTGCGCGCCACCGTGTCGGACTGGGCGAACCACATCTCGTCGATTTTTCCCGAGGTGCGGCTCAAGCGCTATCTTGAAATGCGCGGCGCGGATGCCGGCCCGTGGCGGCGGCTACCTGCGCTGCCGGCGTTCTGGGTCGGCATTCTGTATGACGATGCGAGCCTCGATGCCGCGTGGGATCTCGTCAAGGACTGGAGCGCGCAGGAGCGCCAGACGCTGCGCGACGACGTACCGCGCTTAGGCTTCGCGGCGACGATCCGCGGGCGCACGATGCTCGATCTGGCGAAGGAATGCCTCGCATTGAGCGAGGCGGGGCTGGGGCGGCGCAATTTCCGCGACAGCGACGGCCGCGACGAGACACGCTATCTCGGCGCCTTGCAGGAGTTCGTGACGGGCGGCATCACGCCGGCCGAGGAATTGCTGGAGAAATATTACGGGCCGTGGCAGCGCTCGGTCGAGCCGGTTTTTACGGAGTATGCGTATTAGCGAACCTCATGCTTGAGGAGACGCGCCGCTTCGCGGTGCTCCTCACCATGAGGGCTGCGCATTACTCCGCTGCTCTTGCCGCCTCCGAGAGGTTATCCAGCGACGAGATGACGTGCTCGGCCAGCGCGTCGGCCATCGGGTTGCGCTCATGCGGATTGCGCACCAGCCCGATGCGGCACGACGGCAGCTCGGGGAATCCATCCGCTGCCGAGAGCACGCGCATGCCCGGCCGCAATCCGGATTCCGGAAACACCGACACCGCAAGCCCGGACAGCACGGCGGCGCAGATCGCGCTCGCGTTGCCGCTCGAATAGAGCACCCGGTAGGGCCGGCCGATCGTTTCCAGGCACTCGATCGAGGCGCGGCGCCACGCGCAGGTCGGCCGCCCGAGCGCGAGCGGCAGGCGCTCTTCCAGATGCGTCGAGTGCCGGTTCGACGTCGCCCACAGCAAACGCTCCTGGCGGAAATTCTCCGCCGTCATGTTGCCGAGGCAATTGGTGATGATCGCGAGATCGATCTCGTTCGCCTTGATGCGCTCCATCAGGCAGATCGTTTCTTCGCAGATGACCGTAAGCTCGATCGCCGGATAGGCGCGCGAGAAGCGCGCCATGATCTCGGGCAGATAGCGGTCGGCATAATCGTCCGGCACGCCGAGCCGCACGCGGCCGGTGAGCTCGTCGGAAAATGCCGCGATCGTCTCGACGTTGAGCTTCACGATGCGGCGCGCGTAGTCGAGCAGGCGCTCGCCGTCTTCGGTCAATTTCGAGGCGCGCCCGTCGCGCGCGAAGATCGCGCGGTCGAGCCGCTCCTCCAGCCGCTTCATCTGCATCGAAACGGCGGATTGAGTTTTGTGCACGATATCGGCGGCGCGCGTGAAGCTGCCGGTCTCGGCGATGGCGATGAAAGTGCGGAGCTGATCGACGTCGAGCAGAGCGGTCATGACGGGTCCTCGAGGGTTGGCCGGAGGTGCCCGTCCGGCCGGATACTCATCACCACGACTGATTGGTTAGATTAAAAACATTCGTTTCACTTATCAATAGGCAAGGCGCATATACGTGTCGTTCGGGCAAATCAGGTGGCTATCCCGGGTGGCTCCGCGAGAGGTCGGAGCGCCGTAGGGACCGCTTGTGCCCGCTGCCAAACCCTTATGGAGACTGCCATGTCGATCTATTCCGATACCCAGACCCCCTCGCACTTTGCCTGGCTGGTCAACGCCGTTGTCGGGATCGTCGTGGCCCGTTCGCGCCAGGCCGCGGAGATGATCAAAAATCGCCGCGATGCCACGATCCTGGCAGGCCTCGACGACCATATGCTCGCCGATATCGGGCTCACCCGGGGCGATGTTCGCGATGCCTTCTCCGAGCCCGTGTGGAGCGATCCGACCGCAATTCTGGTGAGCCGCGTGAACGAGCGGCGCACCAGCCGCCGGGGCCTTGTCGCCTCCTCGGGTGGCGCGATCGAGGCGCCGTCGATCGTGCCGGCGATCCCGCAACACGTTTCCGTGAACCGCGTCGGCTGACGCGCTAACCATCGACTTGGCCGGGCCGATTCTCCCCCGTCGGCCCTCCCTGCTCCAGGCCTCCTCGTCCCCTCGAAGGTCTGGAACTTCGCGCCCGCCGGCCCTTCCGGCGGGCGCTTTTCTTGATCCGAGCGAGTCGCTGACTCGTGTTTCCGATTCTCATGTCAAACAGCCAACGCTGCGCCGCCCGGTTGGCAGGGGGCGGGTGCCCCTTGTCCTTTTCTGCTCCCCCTAAAAAATGAGGGGAGCAGAGCGCCGACAGGCGCTGGTGCGGAAGCGCCGCACCCGATGGTCCGTCTCACGAGCGGACCCATCTCCGGATCGCCGGAGATGACCGGCCCATGACGCGGGCCGGCGCGCCTCTCGGCGCCCTGCTGCGGCTCTAGCGAATGCCTTTTGGCATTCGCCCAGCTCCGGGCCGCGCTTGCGTGTCCCGATGTCACTCGGGCCGTCAGCGAGCTCCTCGCACAGGGGCCGTAGTACCCCCAGGGCGGGTCCCGAAGCCGCCCGGGTGCCGGGGTGACGAGCCCCAGCGCGCAGGCGCCGCACAAGCGGACCACTTCGTCCGCCCCAGGACCGCTTGCCTGATCTGCGGCCGCGCATCCCGCTTGCTCCATCATCCGAACGTCACCGGTTGACGCCCCTCAGTGAGCAAGGTGCCGAAAAGGATAAGGCTGGTTTTTGGGGCGGGGATAACTTTTTTTCGCGGAGTTATCCCCGCTTGCTGATTCCGGCGATGCGCGCAACCCACGCGGCGAACGCGTCGAGCATCTCGGCGCGCACCTCCGCGTCCTTGCGGCCGGTGCGCGCCGGCACATGGAATGAATGATCGGCCTCGGCAAACAGCTTCAGTGTCGCGCGGCTTGCGAGCGCCGCGCACACCGGCTCAAGCTCGTTGAGGTCGGCGAGCGCATCGCGCGTGCCCTGCAGAAACAGCATCGGGATTGTCACGTCGGACAGATGCGTGGCGCGCTCGCGCGAGGGGCGCTTGGCCGGGTGCAGCGGAAAGCCGAGGAACGCGAGCCCCGCAACGCCGTCGAGCGGCACTAAGGCCTGCGCCTGCGACGTCATCCTGCCGCCGAACGATTTGCCGCCCGCGATCAGCGGCACATCGGGGAGTTGCCGGCGCGCCTCCGCCACCGCGGCACGCACCGCCGCGTGCGCGAGCTTGGGCGGGTCCGGCCGCTTGCCGCCGCGCTCCATATAGGGAAATTGATAGCGCAGGCTCGCGATGCCGCGCTCCGCCAATCCGGCGGCGACCGCGGCCATGAACGGATGCGCCATTCCTGCACCCGCTCCGTGCGCGAACACGAAGCAGGCGGATGCGCGGGGAGGGGTGAGGAGCAGGGCGGAGACGCGGGTCTGCGCTCCAGCGTTGAAGGCAATAGGCCTTACGTGTGGCTCAAAATCCAATACTTCGAGCAACACGGAAGCCGAATCTGTTTGTTCGAGTTGTAATTGGCGTCAAGATTTGACGACTTGCGGACCGCAGCTTCTTTGGATCATCAAAAAAAGAGCCTCCGCGCAGGACGCGATCGTTGCAATCGCCACCTGTTGCAGGTTCCCCGTTGTTGGGCGCTCCAACATAATTCTCCTTATAGCAGTCCTGCGTCCATTCCCATACGTTGCCATGGACTTGATAAAGGCCCCACGGATTGGGCTGAAATGAATCAACCGGCAATGTCATGTTCCTTTGTACGTTCTTAGCACCATTCCAGTATACATAATTCCCGTCGTAATTAGCCTCGCGAGTTGAGATTGTTGGGCCAAACCAGAATGGGGTGGCCGTACCGGCGCGCGTTACGTATTCTCGCTCCGCTTCGCTTAGCAGGCGATAGGCCTTACCGGTCTTGCGTCGCAACCAAATCAAATAATTCTGGGTGTCGTTCCAATTGACATTGATTACGGGCCGTCGATCGCGGCCCCAGCCCTCGTCCGAAGGGCGATAGGCATTGCAACCACCGTCTCGAACGCAGCTATCCCATTCGTTGAACGTCACCGCGAATCGGCCCACGGCGAATGGCCTAGCGATGGTAACCTTGCGGGACGGACCCTCGTACCTTTCGCTTCCTTGTTCCTGTCCGCTGCCCATCGTGTACGAACCAGAGGGCACCACAATCATCTCGGGACATCCTTCACACTCTCTGAAAGTATCCGTTGGCTTAAGGGCGCGCTCGCGTTCTCGGGTCAAGATATCCACACCCGCAACAGATTGAAATTTTTCGGAGTCTGGACGCAACGCCGCTGCTGGTGCGGGCGATGGCAATGGGGGCACGGGAGCGGGCGCCGACACCGTGCGCGGTGGGGTCGTCGATATCACGACAGGAGGGTCGCTCTCGGGAAATTGTTTAGGCAGACTTGGATGTGTCAATAGCGGAGCTTCCCCCGTCAACGATGGAATTTTCAATTTCGGAAAATCGAAGATCTCCGCAGCAAGGGCGTAGCCAGAAAGTAATGCCACCACACAACCGGCATAGGCGCTCCAAGTCGGGATCTTAATCTCGCGATCAAACCAACGTTTGGAGAGATGCTTCACCGAGCTTTCAACAGCGTTCGCGCTAAGAATAATAGCAATACAGGCCACAACATTGAAAATTAAGAATGCCGTTGCCACAAATGCCCTCCCCTGCGACAAATATTTCCTACAGTCTTTCTCTAAAACAAGAGCTTCACGGCGGGTAAATTGGCGCCCTTTTTTTGATTTCTGGCTATTATGGCTGTACTCAGAGGTTGGCACAACGGCTCTTGTTGAGAGTAGGTATACAGGATTTCCGTTGCCGCCTCACCTCACCCCTCCACCTTCTCCTCCTTGATGATCTCCTCCGCCTCTTCGTTGAGCGGCCGCGCGCCGCGCAGCGGCTCGCTGAACGGCGCCATCTGCGGGCGCTGGCGCAACAGGTCGTTGCCGGCGTAGATGCCTTCCGCCTGCTGGATCGCGACGCGGTCGCGGTCGCGCGTGCGGATGAAATCCTCCACGATCGCCGCGCGGTCGGGATCGATGCCGATCGCCTCCAGCGTCATGCGGCCGAACGTGTTGGCCGACTCGAACGTCTCGCGCAGTTCGTAGTCGACGTTCTTCGCCAGAAGCTGCAGCGTGTGACCGCGGTCGAACGAGCGCGCGAAAATCTTGGTGCCGGGGAATTGCGCCTGGGTGAGCTCGACGATGCGATTGCAGTCTTCTTGTTTGTCGACGCAGATCGCGATCAGCCGCGCCTTCTCGAGGCCCGCCGCGCGCAGCACGTCGAGCCGCGTGCCGTCGCCGTAATAGACCTTGAAGCCGAACCGCCCGGCGACCTGGATCATCTCGGGGTCGGAGTCGATCGCCGTGACGTCGACTTCTTCGGCGAGCAGATATTGCGACACGATCTGCCCGAAGCGGCCGAAGCCGATCACCAGCACCGAAGGCGCGGTGCCGCCGAAGTCGTCGGCCTCGGGCGCCGCGGTACGGGCGCGCCGGCGCACCAGCCGATCGGTCACCTCGGCGAACGGCGGGCCGATCAGCAGCGTGACGGCGGCGATGGCCGAGAGGAGACTGCCCTGCGTGGGGCTGAGTATCCCGAGCGAAGTGCCGAGCGGCAGCAGCACGAACGCGAACTCGCCCGCGCCGGTGAGCACCGAGCCCGCTTGCAGCGCTTCGCCGCGCCGCGCGCAAGTGACGCGGAACAGCGCCCACACGATGCCGGCCTTGAGCAGCGTGATGACGACGCCCGCGGCGAGCACCAGCCACAGGTTCGCCCACACGATCTTCATGTCGATCGTCATGCCGACGCCCATGAAGAACAGCGCGAGCAGCAGCCCGCGGAACGGCTCGATGTCGGCTTCCAGTTCGTGGCGGTAGCTCGACTCGGCGAGCAGCACGCCGGCGAGGAATGCACCGAGCGCCATCGACATGCCGACCGCCTGCATCAGCAGCGCCGATCCGAGCACGACCAGCAGCGCGGCCGCGGTCATGATCTCGCGTGCGTCGGTCCAGGCGAGCATGCGGAAGAACGGATTGAGCAGATAGCGGCCGGCAAGCACCAGCGCCGCGATGGCGAGACCGGCGAGCCCGACGGAGCTGGCGGTTTCGGCGAGCGTCACCTGCTCGGTGACTGCACCACCCGGCGCCAGCAGCGGTATCAGCGCGAGCAGCGGCACGACCGCCATGTCCTGAAACAGCAGGATCGCGAATGCGCGCTGCCCGTATGGCTGCTGCAGGTGCCCGCGCTCCTCCAGGATGCGCAGCGCGATCGAGGTGGCGGACAGCGCGAGCGCGAGGCCTGCGACGAGAGCGGCGCGCCAATTGAACATGCCGGTCGCGATTGCCAGTCCGGCGATTGCGCCGGCCGTGAGCACAAGCTGGGCTACTCCCAGGCCGAAAATATCGCGCCGCATCGCGAGCAGGCGCGACAACTCGAGCTCCAGCCCGATCAGGAACAGCAGCATCACGACGCCGAGCTCCGCCACCGTGACGATGGTCTCGGGCCGCGTGAACATGCCGAGCCCGTAGGGGCCGATCACCACGCCGGCCACCAGATAGGCGACGATCGCCGACAGCCTGGCAAAGCGCGCGATCGGCACGCTGATGACGGCTGCGGCAAGCAGCACGACGGGGAGGGCGAGCAGGCTTTCGGCGGAATGGGAGTTCATCGGCTTGGTCCCAAGGGTGCTGGCAGTTTTTGCTACACGATTGGCCTGCATGCACCTAGCGGGCAAGCGCGGGATGCGGGCGGCAGACCCGCAGCGTTTGGTGGAAGCGGGCGCCGCGGTACAGGCGGCGCGTGCTTGTCCGCCAAGGCATGGTGATGGCAGGATGTTCCCGCAAGAGTAGAGGAGGCGATGTATAAATCCTGCACCAGCCTGGCGGCCGCGCTGATGCTGACGGGCATTTCACCGGCGTTCGCCAACCCGGAGTTCAAGCACGAGGGCTGGTCGGGACTGTCGGTGTTCGTCGACGGCAAGTTTCGCCAGTGTCAGATGTGGAGCTCGGCTATCAACAATTACGATGTGGGCTTCTCCCTCGATGCAGCGGGAGAACTCAAGCTCGGCCTGCGCAGCCGGAAACTCGACATGACCTGGCCGATGATCTTCAATCAGAAAACCGCGCTGCGCATCCAACTCGACCGGGGGCCGGTGCTGACCAAGGCGTTCGCTTCGCTGTCATCGACGCTCGTGACGACCTCGCTGAAGGGGACCGATTGGGACAAGCGGCTCGCCGACGGAAAATTGCTGAGGATCAACACCGGGACCCGGGTTCGGCTGTTCCATCTGACCGGCATCAGGGCGGCGATGGACAAGCTGCGCGCCTGCGCCGCCAAATATCGGACAGCCTGACCCTCTCGCGTCGGCGGACGCGGTTGACTAACATGCCCCGGGGCGGACGAAGCCGATTCCTTGTCGGCTAAGACATGCGGCGACTGAATGCGTTCTCTGCGCATCCTCATCTATTGCGTGATCGCCTCGCTTCTGGCGAGCGCGCCTTCGCGCGCGCAGACCGGCTACGACCGGCCGGGCGGCGACTATTCCAATTTCCCGGTGCGCTCGGGCGATCCGGCAGCCTGCGCGGCGCGCTGCGAACGGGGAGGGCGCTGCCGCGCCTGGAGCTTCTCCTATCCGCGGACCGCGGCGCCGGGCGCGGTGTGCTGGCTCAAGAACCAGGTCACGGCGCGTGTCGAGAATTCCTGCTGCGTCTCGGGGGTGAAGGGCGCGGGCGTGCTCGAGCGCACGAGCGGACCGATCGAATTCTCGATCGACCGTACCGGCGGCGACTTCAAGAGTATCGACGTGGAAACCGATCCGACCGGCTCGGTGTGCGGGCAGGCCTGCCAGGCCGAGCAGCGGTGCCGCGCCTGGACCTATGTGCGGCCGGGCTATCTTGGCGCTTCCGCGCGCTGCTTCCTCAAGGAGAGGCTGACTGCGCCGCGCCGCAAGCCGTGCTGCGTGTCGGGCGTGGTGCGGTGATCGCGCCACATTTTCCGCTATAATGGACATCGAACTCACGTACCGAAGGAATAAGCGATGAAACGCGTTCATGTCTTGCTGGCCGCTCTTCTGCTCGCCGGTCCCGCCGTCGCTCATCACGGCTGGGGCAGCTATGACGCTGCCAGGCCCGTCACGGTCAGCGGCCCGATCCTCACCTCGAAATACGAAAACCCGCACGCGACGCTGACGGTAAAGGGCAGCGACAAGGAGTGGACGGTCACGCTCGCACCGACATCCCGCATGGGCAATCGCGGCGCGTCCGTTGCGGTGGTTTCGGTCGGCAAGACCGTCTCGGCCTACGGCTATCCCTCGACGGTGGAGAAGGACGAGATGCGCGCCGAGCGCATCACTATCGACGGCAAGACCTACGAGATGCGTTGATGCTCGACTCCGCCCCCGGAATCTTCGTTGCGCTGGAAGGCTCCGGCATCGGGCAGGCGATCCGGCAGTCGCCCTGGATCTACATGGCGGCGAATGTCGGGCACATCGTGTCGCTGATGGCTTTTGCCGGTGCGGTCGCGGTTCTGGACCTGCGCCTTGCGGGCGCTTTCGCCGCGACGTCGCCCGGGCGCGTGCTCGGCGGTGCGCGGCGCGTCGCGATCCTGGCCTTTCTCGGCCTCGTGCTGACGGGGGCGGTGTTGTTCACCGCCGAGGCGAGCCACGTGATCATGAACGCGGTGTTTCAGCTCAAGCTTGCGCTGATCGCGCTCGGCCTCTTGAACATCACGCTGTTTGAATTTTTCGTCGCGCCGCAGGTGAAGAACCTTCCACCGCTCGCACCGTTGCCCCCAGCCGCGCGGCGCGCGGGCATCGTCTCGATCGGAGTATGGATCGCGGTCGCGATCTGCGGGCGGAGCATCGCGTATTTTTGATGCGTCAGATGCCGGTGAAGAGCATGTCGAGCGCGGCGGTGATCTCGTAGCGGCTCTCTGCGGCGTTAGTGACGACGTCTCCCAAGCCAGAAGTCGGAATAGCGGCCAAGCGCTCGGTGAAAATGAGATATCGGCTTCCCAGCACTTCGACGATCGGGTGAATGCGCGAGCGTTCGAAAGTCGCACCGGCCGGCGCAAGCGGTGCCGCAATCACGGTACTAAACGGCGAAGCCCGATCGCTCTGAAGAATGATCAGGAATGGAAAATCTCTTCGCGTGCGCGCGTTGGAATTGGCAACGATATCGAACTGATGCGGCAATCAAAACGTCCGCAGGCCGTCCGACCAAAGGCCATGTTTTTCGACGTACTCGTTGGAGGCGTCGATCGCCTCCTTGTTCTCGCGATAAAATTGTTCCGCTGCTTGCTTTCGTTTCTCGTCGGTGAGAGGCGGCAATTCACGGCGCAGCGCGCGCACAAAAGTCTTGGATAGATCGACACCGGCCTCCCGCGCCCGCGCGAGGGTTTCGGCATCGACCTCGACAGTCACTCGTTCATTCATGGCAAATCACCGATAGATCGCCAGAATATCGCACCCAGCCGGGTCACGCCAGCATCAATGCACCGCCGTGAAAAACCGCGTGCCGCGCAGACCCGCAGGCCACGCCCAGATCGGCTGCTCTTTCGTCTTCAGGTCGAACGATGCGACGATCGATTCCACACGGCCGATCAGGTCGGCTGTGGGAAGCAATCCGACGCCGCCGCGCGCGACGGGAATGCGGCTGTCGGCCGAGTTGTCGCGATTGTCGCCCATGACGAACAGATGATCCGCCGGCACGACGACTTCCGGCGTGTTGTCGACTGAGCTGTAGCCATTCAGCTTGAGGATCGGATGCGTGCGCCCGCCGGGTAGCGTCTCGATGTAGCGCGTTCCCGAAAGCTGCAGCCCTTCGTCTTCTCCGGTCAGCGCCGAGCCGTCGCGCTTGAGGCCGACCGGCTCGCCGTTGATCCACAGGCGCCCGTCGCGCATCTGCACGCGATCGCCCGGCAGCCCGATCACACGCTTGACCCAGACCTGCGAACGGTTGGCCGGATGGCGGAACACGACCACGTCGCCGCGCGCCGGCAGCGCACCG
>Ga0193717_1001726_pt1 | contig 13180 bp, 10 predicted proteins | sample U2c2metaG_FD_145900 | JGI IMG/M metagenome (GOLD analysis project Ga0193717, IMG submission 145900) | Soil microbial communities from a riparian zone of the East river system, Colorado, United States - U2c2 | ecosystem: Environmental > Terrestrial > Soil > Riparian zone | place: USA: East River...
TCGAAGACCGACCGATGTTGAACCGTTTCCTGACGAGCATTTTCGGCAGCCGCAACGAGCGCGTGCTGCGCCAGCTCGGCAAGGTGGTTGTGCAGATCAACGCGCTGGAGCCCCAGTTCCAGGCGCTGTCGGATGCCGAACTCCGAGCCAAGACGGACGAATTCCGTGAACGCCTGAAAGCCGGCGCCAAGCTCGACAGCCTGCTGCCGGAAGCATTCGCGACGGTGCGCGAGGCCTCGCAGCGCGTGCTCGGCCTGCGCCACTACGACGTGCAGCTGATCGGCGGCATGGTCCTGCACAACGGCAAGATCGCCGAGATGCGCACCGGCGAAGGCAAGACCCTGGTCGCCACGCTGCCGGTGTATCTCAATGCGCTGGAAGGCAAGGGCGTTCACCTGGTCACCGTGAACGACTATCTGGCCAAGCGCGACGCCGCGTGGATGGGCAAGATCTACAACTTCCTCGGCATGAGCGTCGGCGTCGTCTATCCGGGCATGGACCACGGCGACAAGCGCGCCGCGTATGCCGCCGACATCACCTACGGCACCAACAACGAATTCGGCTTCGATTACCTGCGCGACAACATGGCGCTCTCCAAGGAGCAGCGCTACCAGCGCGGGCTGAACTTCGCGATCGTCGACGAGGTCGACTCGATCCTGATCGACGAGGCGCGCACGCCGCTGATCATCTCGGGTCCCTCCGACGAATCGCCGCAGCTGTACGTCAAGGTCAACCGCATCGTCCCGCGCCTGACCCGCCAGGAAAAGGAAACCCCGCCCGGCGAGCCGCCGGCGCCCGGCGACTACTACGTCGACGAGAAGCAGAAGCAGGTGCACCTGTCCGAGGAGGGCATGGAGCACGCCGAGCAGCTGATGCGCGAGGACGGCATCATCGGCGAGGAAGAAGGACTCTACGATTCGCAGCACATCGCGGTCGTGCATCACCTCAACGCGGCGCTGCGCGCGAACGCGATCTACCAGCGCGACGTCGACTACATCGTGCGCGACGGCGAAGTCATCATCGTCGACGAATTCACCGGCCGCACGCTGCAGGGCCGGCGCTGGTCCGACGGCCTGCACCAGGCGGTCGAGGCGAAGGAAGGCGTGCCGATCCAGCGCGAGAACCAGACGCTGGCGTCGATCACGTTCCAGAACCTGTTCCGCATGTACAAGAAGCTGGCCGGCATGACCGGCACGGCGGATACCGAAGCCTACGAGTTCCAGCAGATCTACGGTCTCGAGGTCGTCGTCATCCCCACCCATCGGCCGATGGTGCGCAAGGACGAAGCCGACGTCGTATTCCTCAAGGCGACGCCGAAATACGACGCGATCGTCGAGGACATCAAGGATTGCTTCGAGCGCGGCCAGCCGGTGCTGGTCGGCACCGCGTCGATCGAAATGTCCGAGCTCTTGTCCGGGCTGCTCAAGAAGGAGCGTGTGCCGCACGAAGTGCTGAACGCCAAGCAGCACGAGCGTGAGGCGCACATCGTCGCGCAGGCCGGACGTCCGAACGCGATCACGATCGCGACCAACATGGCCGGCCGCGGCACCGACATCGTGCTCGGCGGCAGTCTCGACGCGGAGCTTGCCGCACTGCCGCCGGAAACCACCGATGCCGAGCGCGAGAGCGTCAAGGCGGAATGGAAGAATCGCCACGAGGAAGTCGTCGGCTACGGCGGCCTGCGCATCGTCGGCACCGAACGCCATGAATCGCGCCGCATCGACAACCAGCTGCGCGGCCGTTCCGGCCGTCAGGGCGATCCCGGCTCCAGCCGCTTCTACCTGTCGCTCGAAGACAACCTGATCCGCATCTTCATGGGCGAAGGCGTCGCACGCCTGATGCGCATGTTCGGCATGAAGGAAGACGACGCGATCCAGGACAAGATGGTCAGCCGCCAGATCGAGAAGGCGCAGCGCAAGGTCGAAGCGCACAACTTCGACATCCGCAAGCACCTGCTCGAGTTCGACGACACCGCCAACGACCAGCGCAAGGTGATCTACCAGCAGCGCAACGAGCTGCTCGACAGCGAAAGCGTCGCCGAGACGATCATCGACGTGCGCCGCGACGTGGTCACCGAGCTGGTGCGCCGGCATGTGCCGGCCGATTCGGTCGACGAGCAATGGCATATCGCCGATCTCGAGAAGGAGCTCGAGTCCGAGTTCGGACTCAAGCTCGATATCAAGTTCTGGCTCGAGGGCCAGACCGAGGCGGACGCCGACACCGTGCTCGAATACGTGCGCGAGAACGTCGAGCGGCTGTTCCGCGAGAAGGAAGCGATGGTCGGCTCCGAAGTCATGCGCGCGCTGGAAAAGCACGTGATGCTGTCCGTGCTCGACAACGGCTGGAAGGAGCACCTCGGCAGCATGGATTACCTGCGCCAGGGCATCTATCTGCGCGGTTATGCGCAGAAGCAGCCGAAGCAGGAGTTCAAGCGCGAGGCGTTCGAGCTGTTCCAGCTGATGCTCGAGCGCATCAAGCACGAGATCATCCAGATGCTCGCGCGCGTGCGCATCCGCAGCGAGGACGAGGTGCAGGCGCTGGAGGAGCAACAGCAGCGCCAGGCGCAGGCGCGACAGCTGCAGTTCCAGCACGCCGAAGCGGGCGGCCTTGCCGCCGGCGACGGCGAACCTGCCGCGGAGCCGGCTGTAGCGATGCCGCAGATGCCGGTGCACCGCGATGCGCCGAAGGTCGGCCGCAACGATCCGTGCCCGTGCGGCTCGGGCAAGAAATACAAGCATTGTCACGGGCAGCTGGCCTGATTGCCGAGCCGGCGCCGATCCACGTCGTCGCCGGCGTCCTGCGCGATCGGGACGGTCGCGTTCTCGTCGCGCAGCGCCCGGCCGGCAAGCACCTGGCCGGCTTCTGGGAATTCCCCGGCGGCAAATGCGAACCGCGCGAAGCCGCGATCGATGCCTTGCGCCGCGAGCTGCACGAAGAGATCGGCATCCTCGTCGAATCCGCGCAGCCGCTGATCGCGGTTCCGCACAGCTATCCTGAAAAACGCATCGTGCTCGACGTCTGGAACGTCGAGGCGTACTCGGGCGTGCCGCACGCGCGCGAGACGCAGGCGCTGCGCTGGATCGAAGTCGATGAGCTCGTACACCTGCCGATGCCGCAGGCCGATGTTCCCGTCGTCGCCGCGCTGCGTCTGCCGGATCGCTATCTGATAACGCCGCCGTTCGATCCCTCGCAGCGGATCGCGCTGCTCGACGGCGTCGAACGCGCCTGCGCTTCGGGCCTTCGGCTGATCCAGTTGCGCCAGCCGCACTGGCCGCGCGACGTGCTCGCCGAAACCGCACTTCGCGCAGTCGACATCTGCAGGCGTCATGGCGCCAGGTTGCTGTTGAACGCGGATTGGCAATCGGCGATCGCACTCGGCCTCGACGGCGCGCATCTGCCGGCCGCGATCGCACGGCAGCTCGATGCGCGGCCGTTTTCGGCGGAGCGCTGGCTGGCGGTGTCCTGCCACGATGCGGCAGAGCTCGATCACGCGCGGCGGATCGGCGCCGATTTCGTCACGCTGTCGCCGGTTGCGGCGACGCCGAGCCATCCGGCCGGTGCGCCCCTTGGATGGCCACGCTTCGCCGAGCTGGTGCGCGATGCAGGGATGCCGGTGTATGCGCTGGGTGGGATGGGTATTGCCGACATCCGGAAGGCGCGTGCGAGCGGGGGTCAGGGCATAGCTGCGATAAGCGCGCTTTGGTCTTAGCGTCGTAGGGCCGCCCCCTTCCGGCTGCCGCCACCTTCCGCCGCTGCGCGGAGGAAGGATTCCATCTCGGTGGCTCCTTCCAGATCGGAATCCTTCCCCTGCGCAGCGGGGGAAGGTGGCGGCAGCCGGAAGGGGGCAGCTCCTGAAGTTTCGGCTCCAGTATCATCGAAGCTGGCCGGGGAGCGCGCAGAGAGCAATGAAACTCGTCATCCAGATTCCGTGCTACAACGAGTCCGAGTCGCTGCCGCACACGATCGCGCAGCTGCCGCGGGAAATCGCCGGTTGCGACGTCGTCGAGTGGCTGGTCATCGATGACGGTTCCGCGGACGACACCGCAGCGCTCGCCGAGCGCCTCGGCGTCGATCGGGTCGTGCGCCACCCGGTCAATCGCGGTCTCGCGGCGGCGTTCATGACCGGACTTGAAACCGCGGTCAAGAACGGCGCCGACATCATCGTCAACACCGACGCCGACAACCAGTACGATGCGCGCGACATCGAAACGCTGGTGCGGCCGATCCTCGAGCAGCGCGCCGAGATCGTGATCGGCGCACGTCCGATCTCGGATACCGAACACTTCTCGCGCCTCAAGAAACGTCTGCAGCGCCTCGGCAGCGCGGTCGTGCGCCTTGCCAGCAAGACCGACGTCGCCGACGCGCCGAGCGGTTTCCGCGCATTCACGCGCGAAGCCGCGCAGCGGCTCAACGTATTCAGCTCGTACACGTACACGCTGGAGACGATCATTCAGGCCGGGCACAGCAATATGCCGTCGGCGTCGTTTCGGGCAGCTGGTATCTCGCCTACAAGCTGGCCGGGCAGGGCGCCGGCCATGTCCAGTCGGCCATGCTCGCGGCGGCATCGGTGACGATCGGGCTGATCATTTTCATGCTCGGTTTCCTCGCCGATCTGATGTCGGTGAACCGGCGCCTGCTGGAAGGCATCGATTGGCGCGTGCGCCAGCTGGAGCAGGCTGCGCTTGCCGACGCCGACGCGAGCGCATCCGCACCAGCGGCGGATGGATCGGCCAAGCAGGAACGCGCAGCGTGAGCACGACCTCGCAGCCGGCCGGCAACTACTACGACAAGTACCGGACCGCCAATCCCATCGCGCGATACCTGATGCAGGGTTTTCTCGGCGCTTTCGATAGCCTCGCCGCGAAGGTGCCGGTGGCGTCCGCGCTGGAGATCGGATGCGGCGAAGGCGAGCTTTCGATCCGCCTCGCACGACGCGGCTTCCGCGTCGGCGGCTGCGACATCTCCGCCGACATCATCGAGGAGGCGCGCCGGCGCGCCGCGGCCGCCGGTGTCGAGGCGACGTTCTGGACGCAGCCGATCGAATCGATCGACGAGACGAAGGCCGAGCCGCTGGTGGTCTGCTGCGAGGTGCTCGAACATCTGGATGATCCCGCGCGCGGCGTCGACACGCTGGCGCGTCTCGCGCGCCCGCATCTGATCGCAAGCGTTCCGCGCGAGCCGATCTGGCGCGTGTTGAACCTCGCGCGCGGAAAATACATCGCCGATCTCGGCAACACGCCGGGGCATGTGAACCACTGGAGCCGGCGCGGTTTTCTCGATTTGCTGTCGCGGCGCTTCGACATCGTCGACGTGCGCACGCCGTTGCCGTGGACGATGGCGCTGTGTCGCCTGCGCTGAAGCGCGCGGCGACCATCGCCGGCGGCCTCTTGTGCGTGCTCGCTGCGGCGCTGCTCGTCGCACGCGGCATCGCGCTGCGCGAAACGCTCGGCGAACGTCTGGCGCAGCTTTCGCCGTCGGCGTTCGCTGCGTCGCTCGGTCTTTACACGGCCGGCAGTCTGCTGCTGGGTATCGCATGGGTCGCGCTCGTACGCGTCGCATCGGCCGGGCATCCGCGCGCGCGACCGCTGTTCCGCGCCCATCTGCGCGCGCAGGTCGCGAAATATCTGCCCGGCAACGTTTTTCACTTCGCGTATCGGCACTTCGCTGCGCGCCGCGAAGGCGTCGCCCATGCCTCGCTGGCCGCGGCGCTCGGTCTCGAAGCGGCGCTGCTGCTGGCTGCGGCCGGCGTGATCGCGCTGGGTGCCGTCACCGATCCGCGCCTCGACGCGCTGGTGCCGTGGGCGAGACCGTTGGTCTGGCTGGTGCCGCTGCTCGCGGTCGTCGCCTGGCTGGCCCTGAGCTTCGTCGCACCGCGCTTTGGCGTACCCGCCGCTCCGTTGATGCAGCGCGCGCCGCGTCTTGCTCTGGTGCTGGTGATCAATCTGGCTTTCTTCGCGCTCGCCGGCACGGCGCTGCGTGAACTGCACCCGCAATCCGACGCGCTGCCGTTCAGTGCCTGGTGCGGCTGGCTGTCGCTCGCATGGCTCGTCGGTTACGTCACGCCCGGCGCGCCGGCCGGCCTCGGCTTGCGTGAAGCGGTGCTTGCACTGGGTCTTGCGCCGGCGCTCGGTGATGCGGAAGCGCTCGCGCTGGCTTTGCTGTATCGCCTGGTGACGGTCGCTGCCGATGGCATCGTTGCCGTGCTCGGGTTTCTGCCGTGGCCTGCGGCGGGCGACGGTGGGCTGAAGCCCACCCTATGAGTCTGAACAAGCGCTACGCGCGCGGTTCGTTGGCCAGGTCAACGTAGAGCCGATGCAGCTCTGCCACCTGCGCATCCAGCGCCTCGGGTGGACCGCTGTTGTCGATCACATCATCCGCGGCGAGCAGACGTTCGGCGCGCGTAGCCTGCGCAACGATCATCGCTTCGGCGAGCGAAGGCGCGATGCGGTCGCGCGCGATAGCACGAGCCAGCTGTTGTGCGCGCGGAATGTCGACGACGAGCACGCGGTCGACCCACGTGTAATGGCCGCTCTCGACCAGCAGAGGAATCACGAGCATCGCGTACGCACCGCGCACGTCGGCCGAGCGTGCAAACAGTTCCTCGCGTACGCGCGGGTGCAGGATGGCTTCGAGCCGCTTGCGGGCATCGGCATCGCTGAACACCAGCGTGCGCATTTCGGCGCGGTCGAGCGAGCCCGCTTCATCGAGCACGTGCGGGCCGAATGCGGCGACGATTTCGTCGAGCGCTGGCGCGCCGGGTTGCACGAGCTCGCGTGCGACGAGGTCCGCGTCGATCACGTGGGCGCCGAGTGCCGCGAAACGGCGCGCGACTTCCGATTTGCCTGAGGCGATGCCGCCGGTCAATGCAACGGTGAAAGGGCGCATCGGGCGGGGCGCTGGATGGGGCGGGGGTGGGTCGGCGCGAACATATCATGCGCGGGTGCGCAGAGCGGGCCCCCTTCCGCCCTTCGGGGCACCTCCCCCGCTGCGCAGGGGAAGGAAAAGCGCCCCCTTCCGCCTTCGGCACCTTCCCCCGCTACGCAGGGGAAGGATTCACATTGCGACGCACACGCTTTTCCTTCCCCTGCGCAGCGGGGGAAGGTGCCCGAAGGGCGGAAGGGGGCCGCTCCAGATCACTACCCGACCGCGAACATCCCCGCATACCACGTCGCCAGCCGATCGCCAAGCACGAACCAGACCCATCCCGCGGCCGCGATGAACGGCCCGAACGCAATCGGCGTGCTGCGATCCTGCCCGCGCAGCGCGAGCACGGTGCCGCCGACGATCGCGCCGATCAGCGAGGACAGCAGCACGATCGGCAGCAGGCTGGCCACGCCCATCCACGCGCCGAGCGCGGCGAGGAGTTTGAAATCGCCGTAGCCCATGCCCTCTTTCCCGGTCGCGAACTTGAACAGCCAGAACACCGACCACAGGCTGAGATAGCCGGCGATGGCGCCGATGATCGCGGCGTCGGGCGTCACGAAAACGGGCAGCAGCGACAGCAGCAGGCCGAGCCAGAGCAGCGGCAGCGTCAGCTGATCGGGCAGCAGCTGCGTGCGCGCGTCGATGCCGGCGGCGGCGATCAGTATCCAGGTGAAGACGAGGCCGGCCGCCAGCGGCCAGCCGAAGCCGAATTTCCATGCGATCGCCGCGGATGCGAGCGCGGTCAGCAGCTCGACCAGCGGGTACTGCCACGAGATGCGCGTCCCGCAGTAGCGGCAGCGCCCGCGCAGCGCGAGCCAGCTCAGCAGCGGAATATTGTCGAGCGCGGAAAGTTTGTGCTTGCACTCCGGGCAGTGCGAGCCGGTGACGACGAGATCGGGCGGAGTCGCTTCGGGCTCGTGCGCGTGCCCGAGCAACTCGTGCGCCTGGCTGCGCCAGTCGTGCTCGAGCCGGCGCGGCAGGCGCAGGATGACGACATTGAGGAAGCTGCCGACGAGCAGCCCGAGCAATCCGGTCAGCGCAATCAGCGGACCGGGTTCGGATGCCCAGGAAAAATCGAACACGCGTCGCGGTCGGTGATCAGCCGACGACGGCGGCCAGCTTGAAGATCGGCAGGTACATGCCGATGACCATGCCGCCGACGAGCACGCCGATGATCACCATGATGAAGGGTTCCAGCAGGCTGGCCAGTGCATCGACAGCGTTGTTGACCTCTTCCTCGTAGAACTCGGCGACCTTGAACAGCATCTTGTCGAGCGCGCCGGCTTCCTCGCCGATCGCGACCATCTGCACGACCATGTTCGGGAACAGATTGGTCTGACGCATCGCCAGCTGCAGCTGATGGCCGACCGAGACGTCTTCGCGGATGCGTTTGACCGCGTCGTTGTAGACCACGCTGCCAGTCGCACCGCCGACCGAATCAAGCGCCTCGACCAGCGGCACGCCTGCGGCGAAGGTGACGCCCAGCGTGCGCGAAAAACGCGCGATCGCGGACTGGCGCAGGATTTCTCCGACCACCGGCAGCTTGAGCAGCGAGCGGCCTATGAAATGCTGGAACCTTTCCGAGCGCTTGTACAGCATGACCAAGGCGACGACCGTGCCGCCGGCGATCAGCAGCACCATCCACCAGTACGACACCATGAAGCGCGACGCACTGACCAGCATCTGCGTGAAAGCGGGAAGATCCGCGCCGAAGTTCTTGAACACCGATTCGAACTGCGGCACGACGAATATGAGCAGGATGCACGAGACCAGGATCGCCACCGCGATGACGCACGCGGGGTAGTACATCGCCTTCTTGATCTTGCCCTTCAGCGATTCGATGTTTTCCTTGTAGGTCGCGATCGTGTCGAGCACGGTGTCGAGCACGCCGGCCGATTCGCCGGCCTTGACCAGATTGATGAACAGCTCGTCGAACTGAACCGGATACTTTCCCAGCGACTCATGCAGGGCCGAGCCGCCTTCGATATTCACCTTGATGTCGGTCAGCATGTCCTTCATGCGCGGATTGGACTGACCGCCGGCAACGATCTCGAATCCCTGCACCATCGGTACACCCGCGGCCATCATCGTCGCGAGCTGACGGCTGAATACCGCGATGTCGCGGCCCTTGATCGCCTTGCCGGCCTTGCCGAACAGCGGTTTTCCCTTCGCCTTGACGGTCTGGGGATTGATTCCCTGCTGGCGCAACGCGGCCTTGACCAGGCTGGCGTTCTTGCTGACCTGCTCGCCCTTGAGCTTGACGCCGCGCTTGTCGATGCCGACCCAGGTGAAGGTCTGCATCTGACTGACTTGGGCGCGCGATTTGCCGACATTGGTCTTGATACCGGCTCTTGTAGCGACGGTCGTAGCCATGATCCTAGTCCTTCGTAACCCGGTTGATCTCGGCGAGGCTGAGTGCCCCGTTCCTGGCTTTCATGAGCGCCGAGGCGCGCAGGTCGCGGATGCCAACGCGACGCGCTTCTTCGGCGATTTGGATTGCGCCGCCACCGGAGAGGATGATCCTGGCGATATCCTCGGTGAGCGGCATGACTTCGTAGATCCCTGTACGACCCTTATACCCGTCATTGCAGCCAGAACAACCGATTGCGTCAAAGATCTGCATGCCGGCGTCGATTTCCTTCTGGCTGAAGCCTTCGGCCAGCAGCGCCGCCGGCGGAAGCACCAGCGGTTTCTTGCAATCGTGCAGCCGGCGCGCGAGTCGCTGCGCGATCACCAGGGTCACCGACGAGGTGATGTTGTACGGCGCGATGCCCATGTTCATCAGGCGCGAAATCGTCTGCGCGGTGTCGTTGGTGTGCAGGGTCGACAGCACCATGTGACCGGTCTGCGCGGCCTTGATCGCGATCTCCGCGGTCTCGAGATCGCGGATTTCTCCGACCATGATCACGTCCGGATCCTGGCGCAGGAACGAGCGCAGCGCGGCGGCGAACGTCATGCCGCGCTTTACGTTCATCTGCACCTGGTTGACGCCGGCCATGCGGATTTCGACCGGGTCTTCGACCGTGGAGATGTTGCGGCCTTCGGTGTTGAGAATATTCAGCGCGGTGTACAGCGACACGGTCTTGCCCGAACCGGTCGGGCCGGTCACCAGCACCATGCCGTACGGCTTGTCGATCGCATCGACGAACAGTTTCTTCTGGTCTTCCTCGTAGCCGAGCTTGTCGATGCCCATCTTCGCGGCCGAGCCGTCGAGGATACGCAGCACGACCTTCTCGCCGAACAGCGTCGGACACGTGCTAACGCGGAAGTCGATCGACTTGGTCTTGGACAGGTTGAGCTTGATGCGTCCGTCCTGCGGCACGCGACGCTCGGCGATATCCAGACCGCTCATCACCTTCAGGCGCGAGGAAATACGCGCATTGAGCTTGATCGGCGGCGATGCCACCGCGCGCAGCATGCCGTCCATGCGGAAACGCACGCGGAAGGCCTGTTCGTACGGTTCGAAGTGGATGTCCGAGGCGCCGCGCTTGATCGCGTCGACCAGCACCTTGTTGACGAATTTCACCACCGGGGCGTCGTCGTTCCCGGTCGCATCGTGGCCGCTGGTTTCGCCATCGTCGTCCATGGCGCCGAGCTCGAGATTCTCGAGCCCCTCGGCATCGTCCAGGCCCTCGACGACCGTGGAACTTGCATTGAACGCCTGCTCGATCGCGCGATCGATCTGCTGCTCGTCGATCAGGATCGGTTCGATGATGTGGTTGGACTGGAACTTGATCTCGTCCAGCGCGCGCAGATTGGTCGGGTCCGAGACGCCGACGAACAGCCGGTTGCCGCGCTTGAACAGGGGCAAGGCCTTGTGCTTGTTGATCAGGTCTTCCCTGACCAGACGCAACGGAATCTGCGTGAGGTCCAGCGCCTCGACATCGAACAACGGAATGCCGAACTCCGCCGACGAGGCCAGGGCAACCTGATGGCTGGCGACGAGACCGTTCTCGACCAGCCACGCGCCGATCGGAATCTTCTGGCGCGCCGCGTCGTCCGCGGCCTTGCGCGCCTCGCCTTCGCTGAGCGTGCCTTCGGCGACCAACCGCCGCGCGATGCCCGTAATGCCCGCGAGCGGCGCCGTGTTCATCTGCATCGCCATAGGAATACTTTGTAACCCCCCGGAAACAGGACCGAATCTACCCTAAATACATTGCCGAAAGAACAGGCGGCGGGCAGTATAGAGAGCCAGTACACAGTTCTTTCACGCCTTTTTGGGGAGGCCATGCTCAGCATCGTCCTACCGGCCAAGAACGAGGCCGCGGCTTTGGCCGTCTTGCTGCCCCGACTCAGGCGGGCCTATCCCGATGCCGAGATCATCGTCGTCGACGACGGCTCCTCCGACGACACGATGAAGCTCTGCGCAGAGAATTCGGTGCAAGCGGTGCGCCAACCCTATTCGATGGGCAACGGAGCGGCGATCAAGCGCGGTGCGCGCGCCGCCACCGGCGACACGCTGGTGTTCATGGACGCCGACGGCCAGCACGATCCGGCACTGATCGACCGGCTCCTGCAGCGGCTGGCCGAAGGCTTCGACATGGTGGTCGGCGCCCGCGACTGGTCGGGTCAGGCCGGCGTGGGGCGCGGAGTCGCCAATACGCTGTACAACTGGCTGGCGAGCCGCATGACCAATTTTCAGGTGCTGGACCTGACATCCGGCTTCCGCGCGGTACGCGCCGACAAGTTCCGCGAGTTCCTGCACCTGCTGCCGAACGGCTTCTCATACCCGACCACGATCACGATGGCGTTCTTCCGCAGCGCCTACGCAGTGGCCTATGAGCCGATCCCGGTGGCCAAACGTGTCGGCAGGAGTCACATTCGACCGTTGCGTGACGGGGTCCGCTTTCTGCTGATCATCTTCAAGATCGCGACGTTGTACGCGCCCCTGAAATTGTTCGCGCCGGCCAGTCTCCTGTTTTTTCTGTTGGGGCTGGGACACTACATCTACACGTTTGTTACGGTCCATCGCCTCACCAACATGAGTGTGCTGCTCTTCAGTGCAGCCGTGATCGTGTTCCTGATCGGGCTCATTTCGGAGCAGATCACTAGTCTCACCTACAACCGCCGCGATTCGTGACCTTGGTCCTGCGCGCGCCGGACCGCCGCGATGGATCCGGCCAGGCAATCGACGGCGCGCATCGTGCCCAGCTGCTGGTCGTAATATCGTGCGGCACGTCCGGCGTACTCCTCGCGCAGCGCGGGATCATTCGCCAACGCCTCGATTGCCAGCGCGAGCGCGTCGCCGTCGCCTGAGGGGACGGCGAAGAATGGCGTTTCGATCGGAGCAGGCCCCGGGAAACCGCAAGGCACGGCGGAGATAATCGGTCGCCCGCATCGGGCGTACAGATAGTTCTTGAAAGGAAAAACCCGGCCGGCCTTGTCCGTCGTACCGAAGGTTCCGAGGCAGATATCCGCGTCGTCTATCAGTCGAAGCAGCTCCGCGGAGCTGCACCAGCGATTGATCCATTGCACATGATCGTATCCGCTCTCTGCGATCAGATCCGCGAGCATCTTCGCGTCCTGGCCCGTGCCGGCGAGCACGAAGTCGACGGTCCGCGTGTCGCGCAGCTTGCGAATCGCATCGCAGATAACACCGATACCGTGCAGCGGGACGAACGTGCCGATATACAGGACTCGGCACCGCTCACGTCGTGGCGGCAGTTGGGAACGCACGTACAGGTTCTCGTCGATGACCAGCGGCACGACTCGAATCCTGTCGGCATCGATACGCAACGACTGCGCAAGAAATGTCTTGTTTGCCTGCGTGTCGACATGCACCGCGTCGGCGGTACGCAGGGCAGCGCGTTCCATCCACAACAGCATCCTTGCGGCCTTCGACTGCTCCGGAACGACGCGCCGATCGCGAACCATGCTATCCCACACCGAAATGAAACCGTCGGCGATGAGAGGTGGTCGCCAGCGGCGGGGAACGACGCGAAACGCAAGCAATGCCACGAGTGATGGATAAGGGATGTAGGCGGCATCGAACGGCGAGCGAGCATGCTGCCAAAGAACATGGGCGACCGTCGACATCGATCGCGCCAGCCACGACATCACATGCAGCAGCCCGCGCCAGCTGCGACCGCCGGCGATCCTCCATAACGCAGTATCTTCCGCAAGCGTCGCGCCGAGGAACGAGGCCGCGAAGCGACTGTCCTCGCCGATGGCACGCAGCAGGTATGTCGTATTCGGATATCCCGCACCGACCGGGTAGACGCCACATATGGCCAGCCGTATCGGCGCAGCTGGATCG
>Ga0193717_1001727_pt1 | contig 13178 bp, 10 predicted proteins | sample U2c2metaG_FD_145900 | JGI IMG/M metagenome (GOLD analysis project Ga0193717, IMG submission 145900) | Soil microbial communities from a riparian zone of the East river system, Colorado, United States - U2c2 | ecosystem: Environmental > Terrestrial > Soil > Riparian zone | place: USA: East River...
CGGCCGTGGCGAATACGATCTTGGTCTTCATTTAACGTGCCCCAATGTTCTGGTCCGGAGAAATACCGGACCGGTCAGGTTAGTAACTGGGTCTTGCTCGGACGGATAAAAGTCGGCGTAGAATCATTTGTCCTGTGACCAGCAGTCATCAATAGGCGAAGTGATGGAAGATCTGTCAGCGATTGCCGCGTTCGTACGAGTTGTCGAGGCCAAGGGCTTCTCGGCAGCCGCCCCAAAACTGGGTATGACTCCTTCCGGAGTGAGCCGGGCGATCGCCCGGCTCGAGGGAACCCTGGGTGTCAGGCTTTTCTTTCGATCTACCCGAGCCCTGCGTTTAACCGACGATGGCGGCGCGTTCTATGAACGATGCAAGCAGATCCTGATCGATCTATCGGAAGCCACCGAGGCCCTTGGTGAATCGCGCTCATGCCCCTCGGGCAAGCTCCGGGTGGGCGTGGCGGTGTCCATCGGGCGCGCCGTGTTGATGCAGAACCTGGCCGATTTCGAGGAAAAGTACCCCGCGATCCGCCTGGACCTCTCCATGTGCGATTACCCCTACGACCTGAACGAAGAAGGCATCGATTGCGCCATCCGCATCGGCGACCTGCCCGATTCGAACCTGATCGCCCGCCGGCTGGGTTACCTGCGCAACGTGCTGTTCGCCTCGCCCGGCTACCTGGCAAAGCATGGCCGGCCCACCAGCATCGAAGACCTGCAGAAGCACCGCCTGATCCGCCATATTTCGCCCAGTACGGGCAAGCCCACGGCCTGGTGCCTGGAAACCAGCGAGGGCCGGATCGAGGTGGATTACGAGCCGCACATGATGATCAACGATGGTGAATCGGTGATCCAGGCCGCGGTGAACGACTTAGGGATCATCTACGCCCCGCACTGCATGGCTGCCGGCATGGTGGCCAAGGGCATGCTGGAAGTGGTGTTGCCGGAGCTGGTGTGCACCGGCTCCCCAGTGTGGATCGTCTATCCGCAGAAGCGGCACCTGTCCGCGCGCGTGCAGGCCTTCATCGGCTGGGTGGATGCGCTGTTCTCACGCACGAATGAGCCTGAGTGCGCGGTGTCCTTTGCCAAGGATCCACCTTCCGCCTATGCAGCCGAGGCGGCTGCAGCCGCCGCAAGGAAAGGGCGAACCGAAGCCACGACCGAGGAAGAGCCTGACATGGCGGTGGCCTGAGGCGTGGCCGATACGGACGTACTCACCGGGCGGCGCGCATTCATCCGTGCCGCCGGCACCGCCGTCGCCGCGCCTGTGCTTAGCTGCGGCGGTGGCGCCTTCGCGGCGGGTGCGTTTGCAGCCGTCGCGCCCAACGGCGGCAGCACCGCCGACGCGTCGTTCCGCAGCGTTGTGTTCCCACCACCGCCGCTGGCGAAGCAACCCTTCCAGCTTCTGCCCACTGGTGCGATCAAGCCAACCGGTTGGCTGCGACGTCAGTTGCAGGTGCAGGCCGACGGCCTGGGTGGGCACCTGGACGAGACCTGGCCGGATGTCGGCCCCGACAGCGGATGGCTGGGCGGCAAGGGCGAATCGTGGGAGCGCGGGCCGTATTTCCTCGACGGCCTGCTGCCACTGGCCTGGCAGCTGGATTCCGAGCCGCTGAAGTCGAAGGCGCGCCGCTTCATCGACTGGACGCTCGACCACCCCTGGCCTGACGGCATGTTCGGCCCGCGTGGCAACGACGACTGGTGGCCGCGCATGGTGATGCTGAAGGTGCTGACCCAGTTCCACGAGCTCACCGGCGATGCCCGCGTGATGCCGTTGATGACGAATTACTTCGTGCACCAATTGAAGGCGCTGCCGGCACGGCCGCTGCGCGACTGGGGTCGCATGCGCTGGCAGGACGAACTGGTGTCCGTGGTGTGGCTTTACAGCCGCACGAGCGATCCCCGCCTGCTGGAGCTGGCCAAGCTGCTGCAGGCCCAGGGCTACGACTGGCAGGGCATGTTCGCCAACTTCCCCTTCAAGGCGAAGGTGAATCCGGAGGCCATCAAGAAAGAGGCCGGTGCCGGTGATGCCTTCATGGAAGACATAGGGCTGCAGGTGCACGGGGTGAATAACGCCCAGGCGTTGAAGGCGTCACCGGTGTGGTCGCAAGTGTCAGGCAAGACCGCCGACCGCGAAGCCGTGCACCACCAGCTGGCCATGCTCGATCAGTACCACGGCCTGCCCAACGGCATGTTCTCGGCCGACGAACACCTGGCCGGACGCAACCCGTCGCAGGGCGTGGAGCTTTGTGCCGTGGTCGAGGCGATGTACTCGCTGGAACTGGCCCTGGCCATTACCGGCGACGCGGCCATCGGCGACCGCCTGGAGCGTATCGCCTTCAATGCCTTGCCCGGCACGTTCACGGACGACATGTGGGCGCACCAGTACGACCAGCAGCCCAACCAGGTGGAGTCGAGCCTGCACCGCCGGCCGTGGACCACCAATGGCCCGGAGGCAAACCTGTTCGGCCTGGATCCGCATTTCGGTTGCTGCACGGCCAACTTTCACCAGGGCTGGCCCAAATTCACCGCCAGCCTGTGGATGGCCACGGCCGATGGCGGACTGGCCGCTGCCGCCTATGCCCCTTGCGAGGTGGCGACGACGGTCCGTGGGGTTCCGCTAAGGCTCGAGCAAGCCACGGACTACCCGTTCCGACAGCAGGTAAGGATCACCCTGCATCCGGAATCGCCCGTCGCCTTCCCGCTGCGGCTGCGCATACCGGGCTGGTCGCCGCGTACGGCGATCAAGGTCAACGGCCAGTCCGTGGCCGCCGCAGCGCCCGGGAGCTTTGCCACGGTAGAGCGCAGCTGGAAGGCCGGCGATACGGTCGAGCTCGCCTTCGATGCCCACCCGGTGGCCGAAGCAGGCTTCAATGGATCACATAGTTTCACCTTCGGCGCCCTGGTCTTTTCCCTGCCTATCCGCGAGAACTGGGTGCGCTGGCGCAAACGCGGCCTGACCGCCGATTGGCAGGTGTACCCGGGCTCGCGCTGGAACTACGGCGTGTCGGCGGGCGCCAGGGCGGTTGCCAGCGAGCACGCCCTGCCCGTCTCGCCCTTTGCAGGGCCACCGCCGCTGACCCTCGCCGTCGAAGGCCGGCCGGTACCGGCATGGAAGGCCGAGGAGGGCGCTGCCGATCCGGTGCCCGCCCAACCGAAGGCCGCCGTCGATGAGCCGGCCACCATACTTACCCTGGTGCCCTACGCCGTGGCGAAGCTGCGAATCACCTCGTTCCCGGTGATTGCCTCACCTTCATAATTCTTCACTTGCCGAATCAGGCACTTCATTCGACGGCATGGCCTGATGGCCGAAGCGGCAGTGGGCCGCGCGCCGTCGGAGCCTTCAAGTGATGAAGTTGCCTGCCCTGGTCTTTTCCCCCGTGCTGGCCCTTGCCCTTGCGGCGGCCACGCACGCTTCGCCCCCATCGCAGCGCCTGGACCCGGCCCGCATCGCGGCCGTGGAGCCGAAGATCGCCGACAACACGTTCAAGGACATCACCAGCCTGCTGGTGGTCCAGGACGGCCGCACCGTGTACGAGCACTACTTCAACGGCAATGCCGCCGACACCCTCAACGACATCCGCTCGGCTTCGAAAAGCGTGACGGCGCTGCTGATGGGTGCAGCGATCGACCGCGGCCTGGTCAAGGGCGTCGACGCGAAGGTGTACGACTTCTTCCCCGAGTACCACGAGGCGGACGTGCGCAAGCGTGCCATCACCGTCGAAGACCTCATGACCATGAGTTCGATCTGGGAATGCGACGACGAGAACCAGTTTTCCACTGGTAACGAGGAGCGCATGTATGTCAGCGAGCGCTGGCTCACTTTCGCGCTGTCCCTGCCGGTGAAGGGCTTCGCACCGTGGATGACAAAGCCCGCGGAAAGCCCCTACGGGCGTGCGTTTTCATACTGCACGGCTGGTGCATTCACCGCTGGCGCCGTCGTCGAACGCGCTGCACACAAGCCCCTCTCGGCTTTCGCCGCCGAAGTACTGGAAAAGCCCCTGGGCATCAGCCACGTGCAATGGAATGTTTCCGCCGAGGGCATCGGCATGGGGGGCGGTGGCACCCGTTACTCCGCGCGCGACTTGGCGAAGATCGGCCAGCTCGCCCTGGACGATGGCCGCTGGCAGGGTCGGCAGGTGATACCCGCCGCGTTCATCCATTCGATGCTTACGCCGCATGCCCAGGCCAGGGAGGATGCCGAGTACGGTTACTTCTGGTGGCGCTTCCACTTCAAGGCGGCCGGGCACGAGTTCGTGACCTGGGCAATGGGGGGAAATGGCGGCAACTATGTGTTCGTGGTGCCCGAACTGCATCTGGTAACGGTGCTCACCAGCCACGCCTACAACAAGAGTTATGCGCACCCGCAGTCGCAGAAGATATTCACAGATTATGTGCTTAGCGCGACGGCGGCGGCAGGTCCGCCGGCCGCCAGCTCGCATTGAGCACCTCGGCGCGCTGGCGCGCGACATCGGCGGCGATCCGGTCCAGGGCATGGGCAAACCCCGGATCGCCCGCCAGCTTGATGAACAGCGGCGACACCTGCAGGTAAGCCTGGTCTCGGTAACCGGCGTCGATCGCGCGGTTGATCGCCGCCACCGCCGCTGTCTTGCGGTCGCGTGAGAGTTCAAGCACTGCCAGTTCCAGGTACTGCGATGGCCACGGCGTGCCGCCCGTCAGCTGATGGTTGAACTCGTCGATGCGTTCGGCGATCCACGCCGGGTCGACACCGGCCGCGGCGTAAATGCCTACCAGCGTGGTGGGCAGGCTGGCCAGGGGTCGCAGGCCCGCAGCATGCTGGAAGGCGGCGTCCGCGGCGACGCGGTCACCGCGTTGCAGGGCCAGTTCACCAGACAGTAAGTCCAGCTCGACGTGCGGGGTGTTCCGCCCCTGTGCTACCGCCAGTTCCGAGGTGGCCTGGGCGAAGCGGCCCTGCAGGAACAGCGAACGCGGCCAGGCCAGGTTCGAGAACACATTGTCGGGATAAAGCCGGAAGCTGCGTTCCAGGCGCATCTGCGCGTTGGCGGTGAAGCCGAGCAATTCCAGTTCGCGACCGATCTGCACTTCGCGGAAGCGTACCTTGCTGCCGTCGCCGCGCATCGACAGGTTCTCGTGCAGGGCTTGCGCCAGCAGGCCTTTCTCCTGGTGCAGGTAGGCCAGTGAAGCGCGCGTGGCGTCGTCGGCGGGATCCAGCTGCACAGCATGCGCATAGGCGGCCATGGCCTCGTCGATGCGGCCGGCGCAGTCCTGCGCATAACCCTTCGCCGACCATGCCGTGGCGCGGACCGGGTCGATGGCAAGCAGTCGGTTGGCCAGCTCCAGGCCGCGTTCGACGTCGTCGCGGTCGCCGTTGTAAAGGCAGGCGCGGGCGCTCATCGCGCGGCTCAGGCCCAGCATGGCGTCGCGGTCCAGCGGGGCTTGGTTCAGCGCATCGGTGTACAGCTCGATCGCGCGTTCGTTGTTGTCGCGCTGGCCGATTGCCGCGTAGTACGACGCACGCACCAACAAGGGGCTGCGTGGATCGGGCGGCGGCGTGCGTTCAGCCCGGTGCATCCAAACGTACGCCGCACAGGTGGCCGCGAACGCGCCGGCCACGCCCACCGCCAGCCACCAGGGCCACCGCCGCGGCGTGGTTTCCGGCAACAACGCCTCGCCCTCGATCCGCGGCATCGCCGCCAGCTGGTAGCCGCGTCCGCGTACCGACCGTATATAGCGTGGCTGCCGGCCTTCGTCTCCCATCGCCTGCCGAAGCAGCTTGATGCGCTGGGTCACGGTTTCTTCGCCCACCACTGCCGGCGCCCACACCTTTTCGATCAGCTCGTCGAAGCCGACCACGCGATCACCTTGCGCAAGCAGGAACGCCAGCAGGCGGAAGCTCAGTCCCGACACCGGAAGGACATCCTCGCCGCGCGTGACGCGCTGGCGTTCGGTGTCGATGCCAAGATCGAGCAGGCGGTACTGCATCAGCCACCGAACTTCAGGAAGGCCAGCAGGCCCACGCCAAGCACGATGCGGTAGATCGCAAAGGGCGTGAAACGATGGCTGCGGATGTAGCCCAGCAGCCACTTCACGGCGATAAAGGCGACCACCGCCGATACCACGAAGGCGACGCCGAGCGAGGTCCAGTTCTCATGCACGCCGTTGCCGTGGTGGAGCGTTTTGAAAAGTTCGTAGCCACTGGCGGCGTACATGGTGGGAATGCCCACCAGGAAAGAAAACTCCGTGGCTGCCGCGCGGTTGGTGGTGCCGGCCATCATCGCGCCGAAGATGGTGGCCATCGATCGCGACGTGCCGGGGAACAGCCCCGCCAGCATCTGCAGCAGGCCCACCACGATGGCGGTGCGCCAGGTGATCTCCGTGCGGTCGACGCTGCGGGCGGCCAACTGCTCGGCGGCCAGCATCCAGATGCCGCCGATCACCAGCGCCCAGGCGATCGGGCCGAGCGTCTCGGGCAGCCTGAAGCCCATCTTCACCGCAATGAAACCCAGTACCGAGGTGATCAGGAAGGCCACCGCGAGCTTGGCCAGATAGTCGCGGTTGGCGGGGTCGCGCCATTGCGAGACCAGTTCCCAGACCCGCCGCCAGTAGATGAAGGTGACAGCCAGGATCGCGCCGGCCTGGATCACCACGTTGAAGGTGTCCGACCGTTCGCCCAGCCATCGCTCGGCGATAAGCAGGTGACCGGTGCTGGAGATGGGGAGGAATTCGGTGATGCCCTCGATGATGCCGAGCAGGATGGAGTTGAGGAGGTCGCCCACGAAACGTTCCGGCAGGTAAGGGAAGCGGCCTAGCTTAAGGCCTTCGCGCCGCAAAGGGTTTCGCCCTGCGCTGCCGCGCGACATACTGGGGAGGCACGTCGTTGCAATGCCCCATAGTGGTGCAATCGCTGTGCAACGGCCCCGTCAAGTCATTGATGTACAAGAAGCTTGCGTTGGCACATCGATTGCTATGGACGCCCCATTCACCCACTAACCCGAGGTTTCGCCCCATGTCCTCCGTTGAAAACGTGCTTGACCTGATGCAGGAGCACGATGTCGAGTTCGTCGACTTCCGCTTCGTCGACGTGCTGGGCAAGCAGCACCACGTGACCTTCCCGGCCCATGCCGTGGATGCCGAGACCTTCGAGGACGGCAAGATGTTCGACGGCTCGTCGATCGCCGGCTGGAAGGGCATCAACGAGTCGGACATGGTGCTGATGCCCGACCCGGACTCCGCCTACCTCGATCCGTTCTCCCAGCATACGCAGCTGGTGCTTCATTGCGACGTGCTCGAACCCAGCACCATGCAGGCCTATGGCCGCGATCCGCGCTCCATCGCCAAGCGCGCCGAGGCTTACCTCAAGAGCACCGGCATCGCCGACACCGCGTTCTTCGGCCCGGAGCCAGAGTTCTTCATCTTCGATTCGGTCCGCTGGCAGAACGACATGGGCCGGGTGTTCTACGAAATCGGTTCAGAAGAAGCCGCCTGGAGCTCGCGCTACAAGTACGAGGGCAACAACACCGGCCACCGTCCCGGCGTGAAGGGCGGTTACTTCCCGGTAAGCCCGGTGGACACGCTGGGCGACCTGCGGGCGGACATGTGCAAGGTGCTCGAGTCGCTTGGCCAGGTGGTGGAAGTGCACCATCACGAAGTGGCCAATGCCGGCCAGTGCGAGATCGGCGTGAAGTTCAACACGCTGGTGAAGAAGGCCGACGAACTGATCACGCTCAAGTACGTGATCAGGAACGTCGCCCACCAGAACGGCAAGACCGCCACCTTCATGCCCAAGCCCATCGTGGGTGACAACGGCTCGGGCATGCACGTGCACCAGTCGCTATCCAAGGGTGGCGAGAACCTCTTCGCCGGTGACCTCTACGGCGGCCTGTCGCAGACGGCGCTGTGGTACATCGGCGGCATCTTCAAGCACGCCCGCGCGATCAACGCCTTCGCCAATTCCTCCACCAACAGCTACAAGCGCCTGGTGCCGGGCTTCGAGGCGCCGGTGATGCTGGCCTATTCGGCCCGCAACCGCTCGGCCAGCTGCCGCATCCCGTATGTGTCCAACCCGAAGGGCCGCCGCATCGAACTGCGCTTCCCGGATCCGGTGCAGTCGGGCTACCTCACCTTCACCGCGCTGATGATGGCGGGGCTGGACGGCATCATCAACAAGATCGACCCGGGCGCACCGTCCGATAAAGATCTTTACGACCTGCCGCCGGAAGAAGAGAAGAACATCCCGCAGGTGTGCTCGAGCCTGGACTCCGCCCTCGACGCGCTGGACAAGGACCGCGACTTCCTCAAGGCCGGCGGCGTCTTCACCGACGACTTCATCGACAGCTACATCGCGCTGAAGATGCAGGAAGTCACCCGCTACCGCGCCAGCACGCATCCGCTGGAGTTCCAGATGTATTACGCGATCTGATCCTTAAGGGTTAACGCCCATAAGGTCGCCAAATGCCTTGCTGGTGCCTTGGTTTTCAAGGAATCTCGCCAGCAAGGCTTTTTTGCGTCCGCACGTTGGGAAAAAATCAACGACCATGCCGGTTTCCTGGGACACCGGTCTGCAATCTGCGTAAATTAGATCCCCAACCGGCAAACAATGTCCGCAAAGCAAAGGAGTGCACATGACCGAGGGCAAGGGTGAACTGATCCTCTACCGCACCGAGGACGGGCAGACTGACATCCACCTGCGCGCGGCCGATGGCACCGTCTGGCTTACCCAGGGTGAAGTGGCGGAGTTGTTTGAGACCACCAAGCAGAATGTGAGTCTGCACATCCGCAACATCTTGAAAGAGGGAGAGTTATCGGCTGAAGGAACTGTCAAGGATTCCTTGACAGTTCAAACTGAAGGCCGTCGTCAGGTCAGTCGACCTGTTCAGCTTTATAGGCTCGACCTGATTCTGGCAATTGGTTTCCGCGTGCGATCCCTGCGCGGAAGCCAGTTTCGCCGCTGGGCTGGTTCCACCTTGGAGGAGTACCTGGTCAAAGGCTTCGTGCTAAACGACCTGCGCCTGAAGGATGCCGAACGAGCCGACTACTTCGACGAGCTGCTGCGCCGCATTCGTGACATCCGAAGCTCGGAAAAGCGTTTCTACCAAAAGCTGCGCGACCTGTTCAAAATCAGCAGTAGCGATTACGACGGCACCGTGCAGACGGCCAAGACCTTCTTCGCCACAATCCAAAACAAGCTGGTGTTCGCGATTACCGGGCGTACGGCAGCGGAACTAGTCGTGGAGCGTGCCAATCCCAACGCAACCAACATGGCGTTGACCCATTGGTCTGGCGACCGGGTTCGCAAGTCGGATGCAGTGGTCTCAAAGAATTACCTGGGTCCCGACGAGCTCGATCAACTCAATCGATTGGTTACGATGTTCCTGGATTTCGCCGACGACCGCGCCTCCCGCCGCATCGAGACTCGAATGGCCGATTGGATCACACAGACTGATCGTTTCCTGAGTTTCAACGAACGCTCGTTGCTCACCGGTTCTGGCCGAATCTCCCGCGAACGGATGGAAGCCCTGATTAGCGAGCGCTACGCCACCTTTGATGCCCGGCGCCGAGCCATCGAGGTGCAGGCCTCCGAGCAGGAAGCCGACGAAGAACTGGAACAGCTGCAGGCGCAAGCAACGCGGCTGACATCCGGCAAGGACACAGACAAACCTTAATCCAAGAACAGAACTGTCCTTGTCCAGAAGATCCGGAATTTCTGCCACACCCTCCGCGACGACGTGATCTATCGCGCGCCATTAAGTTATTGAATCCCCGGCCGATACCGCTACTATCCAGCCACGCCTGAAGTGGCGCTTGCAGGGGTTCAACAGATGGGTTTGGCCAGGCGCATCGCCGGAGCGGTGTTCGTGCTGTTGTTGCTGGTGATGGGCATGGCTGCGTGGGGCCGTTTTCGCGCACCCAGCGCCGCCGAGCGCGATGCGCTGGAATTGCTACGCCTGGACTCCACCCCGTTGCCGGCGAAGAACGCCTGGCATGCCCTGTGGCTGCTCGATTACGTCATTCCCGCGGGTGAGCGCGAGGCGGTGTACGACCAGGATCTGGCCCAGTTGCGTGACCGCGCCGCCGCGGTACACGCGGGCAAGCCCGTACCGCCGTTCCGCAAGGCAGCCGATAGCCAATACGGCGCTTTGCCCAAGCTCACCGACGACGACCGCTCGGCGATCTGCCGCCCGGTTTCCCAGTGCCTGGCGCAGGTGCGGACCCATCCGGAGGCCACGCGCCTGGTGCTGACCCGCCATGCCGCCCGATTGGCCGCCATCGCAGGCCTGGCGGGCATGGACTATCTCTGGAACGACATGCCGCCGGTAACGGGGGCGCCGGGTCCCGACATTGGCGACGTGCAGGCGCTCTGGCTTACCGCGGCAGCCTCGGACTTCGTCGAGGGCCGGCAGCAGGAGGGCCTGGCCCAGGCCTGCACCAGCGCGCTGACCATGCGCCGCCTGCACATCGGTAGCAACGACGCGCTCGGCTCGGTGATCACCGCACGCTGGGCCATCGAGGCCGGTGGCCTGGCCATGGACATGCTGGCGCATATGCCGGGCGACGCCCCGGTACCCGCTACCTGCGCCACGGCGTTCGCGCCGCCCACCGACGCCGACGTAAATTTCTGCGAAGTTTCACGCGCGATGTGGCGCGGCAGCTTTGGCAGCATGGAGAACTTCCCGGTAATCAGCCATGGCACAGGGGGCGACGCCTGGTGGTTGCTCAGCCGCGACCAGACGCGCCGGCTGGCGGCGCCTGCGTTCGTGACCGCATGCAAGGCTGACGTCCGGGCGGCGGAACTGGCCGATGCGCGCCTGGCCGATGCCCTCCAGCCCCAGCCCACACCCGATTTCATCGACCGGATCGGCAATGTCCAGGGCGTGGACCTGGCCCTGGCTGGCGTGCCGAATTTCGTGCCGTACCTGCGGCGCAGCCAGGATTATGCCGCCACCTTGCGCATGTTCGGCACCGCGCTCTGGCTGCGAACCCTCAAGGGTGACTACCGCACCCTGGCCACCCGCGTGGCCGCGCGGCCGACCAGCCTCAATCCGCCGGGTTCGCGGACGATCAAGGCCGGTCCCGACGGGATCAGCCTGGAAATGGACCTCTACGCGCCTGCCGATGGCGAGCATCTGACCACGGTGCCCCTGCCGGTCCCCGCATCCTGATCTTGCAATGCCCCGGCATGCCGCCATCTGACGGGGCATGACTTCCTATTCCGTTCTCGACCTCTCCCCCATCATCAAGGGCGGCAGCGCCAGCGATGCCCTGAATAACAGCCGCGACCTGGCGGTGCACGCTGAAGCCTGGGGCTACAAGCGCTTCTGGCTTGCCGAGCACCACAACATGGCGGGCATTGCCAGCGCGGCCACGTCGATCGTGATCGCCCACGTGGCCGCGGCCACCTCGACCATTCGCGTCGGTTCCGGCGGGGTGATGCTGCCCAACCATGCGCCGCTGGTGATCGCCGAGCAGTTCGGCACGCTCGAGGCGCTATTCCCCGGCCGCATCGACCTGGGGCTGGGGCGTGCACCGGGCAGTGACCAGCTCACCGCGCGCGCCCTGCGCCGGGAATTGGGTGCCAGCGACGAGCGATTCCCCGAGGACGTTGCCGAACTGCAGCAGTTCCTGGGCGAGCCGCATCCGCTCCAGCGCGTGCGCGCGGTGCCGGGGCAGGGCTCGAATATTCCAATCTGGCTGCTGGGTTCGAGCCTGTTCAGTGCCCGCCTGGCGGCGGAACTGGGCCTGCCGTTTGCCTTCGCCTCGCACTTCGCACCCGATGCACTGATGCAGGCACTGCATGTGTACCGCACGCTGTTCCGTCCTTCCGCGCAGCTGGACAAGCCGCACGTGATGGTGGGCGTGAATGCCTTCGTCGCCGACACCGACGACGAGGCCCGGTTCCTGTTCACCTCGTTGCAGCAGCAGTTCCTGAACCTGCGGCGCGGCACGCCAGGCCAGTTGCAGCCGCCGGTGGACACCATGGACGGCCGCTGGACGGAGATGGAGAAGCGCGGACTGGAGCACGCCATGCAGTACGCCGCGGTGGGCTCGTCCGCTACCGTGAGTGCGAAGCTTGCGGATTTCATCGCCGCGACCGGCGCCGACGAAGTGATGCTCACCGCGCAGGTATTCGACCATGCCGCGCGGCTGAAGTCGTTCAAGCTTGCCGCGGAGGTGATGAAATCGCTCTGAGGGCCTAGTCCATCACCCAGCCGTGCGAGGCCAGCAGCGATTGCCCGGTCAGCGCATTGGAAGGAAAGGCGGCCATGAACAAAGCCACGCGCGCGATGTCCTCGAGCGTGGTGAATTCACCATCCACGGTATCGCGCAGCAATACGTCGCGGATCACGTCTTCCTGGGTGATGCCCAGTGTTGTCGCCTGCTCGGGAATCTGCTTCTCCACCAGCGGAGTGCGCACGAAGCCGGGGCACAGGACATTGGCGCGGATGCCATGGGCTGCGCCTTCCTTGGCGATGGTGCGGGCCAGCCCCAGCAGGCCGTGCTTGGCGGTGACGTAGGGTGCCTTGAACTTCGACGCCACGTGCGAGTGCGCCGAGCCCATCATGAGGATCGAGCCACCTTTGCCCGAAGCGATCATCTGCCGCATCGCGGCGCGCGACGTCAGGAACGCGCCGTCGAGGTGGATGGCCAGCAAGCGTTTCCATTCGGCGAACTGGAAGTCCACCAGCGGCGCGATCACCTGGATGCCGGCATTGGACACCAGGATGTCCACCGCGCCCCAGCGCGAAGCTACCTCGTCGAAGCCCTGGTTGACCGCACCCTCTTCCGTGACGTCCATGGCAAGGCCCAGCGCAGTGCCACTGCCGCCATCGATTTCGCCCGCCACCATCTCGGCCGCATCGCCGTCAAGGTCGGCCACCACCACGCGCGCACCAGCGGCATGGAAGGCCATGGCGATGGCCTTGCCGATGCCGCTGGCGGCACCGGTGATCAACGCGACCTTGCCGTCGAGCTCGCCCACGAGGTCAGGCGCCGATATCTCGAAGCTTCTTGCCGTGCATCAGCTTGCGCTCGATATCTTCGAGCGTAATGCCCTTGGTCTCCGGCACCAGCCAGAACGTTAGCAGGATGAACACGGCGTTGAAGGCCGCATAAAGCCAGAACGTCTGGCCCGGGCCGATGCCGTTGACGAGGGTAAGGAAGGTGTTGCCCACCACCCAGTTCATCGCCCAGTTGGTGAAGGT
>Ga0193717_1001728_pt1 | contig 13178 bp, 10 predicted proteins | sample U2c2metaG_FD_145900 | JGI IMG/M metagenome (GOLD analysis project Ga0193717, IMG submission 145900) | Soil microbial communities from a riparian zone of the East river system, Colorado, United States - U2c2 | ecosystem: Environmental > Terrestrial > Soil > Riparian zone | place: USA: East River...
AAATTCGGCGAAGCCCTGGCGGCCGGCGGGCGGGATGTCGAGGCCGAGATCGTCGGTCCAGCGCTTGCGGATCTCAGGTGTTGCCAGCGCGTCGGCGATCGCGGCCTCGAGGCGTGCGACGATCGGCTCGGGCGTGCCGGCAGGGGCGCCGACGCCGTACCATGAGGTGGCGACATAGCCCGGCACCGTCTCGGCGATGGCGGGAATCTCGGGCGCGGCCTTCGAGCGCTCGGCCGAGGTGACGCCCAGGCCCTTGACCTTGCCGCCGCGCACCTGCGGCAGCATCGACGGCATGTTGGCGAACATCATCTGCACCACGCCCGATATCAGGTCGCCATAGGCCGCGCCGGCGCCCTTGTAGGGCACGTGCAGGATGTCGACGCCCGCCATGGCCTTGAACAACTCGCCGCTGAGATGCAGCGAGGTGCCGGGACCCGACGAAGCGAAGGAATATTTGCCCGGCTCCTTTTTGCAGAGCGCGATCAGCTCGGCGACATTGCTCACCGGCAGCTTGGTCGTGACGCCCAGCAGGTTGGCGAGCAGCGCCACGCGCGAGATGGCGATGAGGTCCTTGTCCGCATCGTAGGGCAGCTTGGTGTAGAGCATCGGGTTCAGCGTGTGGCTCGTCACCGAGATCAGGCCGAGCGTGTAGCCGTCGGGCGCCGAGCGCGCGAGCTCGACCGTGCCGATATTGCCACCGGCGCCGCCCTTGTTGTCGATGACGAAGGACTGGCCGAGGCTTCGCGAGAGCTGGTCGCAGATCAGCCGGCTCACCGTATCGGTGCCGCCGCCCGGCGCGAAGGGCACGATGAAGCGGATCGCCTTGGCCGTGGGCCAGGCGCTTTGCGCGCGCGCAGCGGAAAGAGGAGCAAGCGCGGCAACGGAGCCGAGCATCAGGTGACGACGCTTCATGGTATCGAGTCCTCCCGGACACGTTTTTCTTTTCGGCGAGGCTAGAGGAGAATCCGGCCACCTCAAAATCATTCCTCCCCCATATGGTGGGAGAGGAATGCCGAATTTTCCTGTAGCGTGCTCCCCAATGAATGAAATGGGGGAAAGCCCGACGCGGGCGCTGCTGCGCTCGCCCGATTTCCTGCGGCTGTGGTTGATCGGCGGCTTCGCCAACGCCATGCGCTGGCTGGAGCTGCTTGCCTCGGGCCTGTTCGCCTACGAGGTCACCGGCTCGGCGCTGGCGGTGACCGCCGTCGTCGCGGCGCGGCAGTTGCCGCAGCTCTTCCTCGGCGCGGTGGCCGGTGCGATCTCCGAGGCGGTCGACCGCAAGCTGATCGTCATGGCGGCGCTGATCGGTCCGGCCGTCGTCTCGACGGTGCTGGCGACCCTGGCGGTCACCGGCACCCTCGCCTTGTGGCATGTGGCGCTCGGCAACCTGCTGTCGGGTGTGCTGTGGTCGACCGAGATGTCGACGCGGCGGCGCATGGTGGGCGAGGTCGCGGGGCCGCAGCGCATCGTGCCGGCGATCGCACTCGATTCTGTGACGTCGGCCGCCACGCGCATGATCGGCCCGCTGCTGGGCGGGCTCGCCTATCAGTGGCTGCATATGCGCGGCACCTACACGGTGACGGCCCTGGTGCAGTTCGCCGGCGCCTTCGCGATGGCGGGCCTCGTCCACGAACAGGTCACGCGCAAGCTGGCGCTGGCCCGCCTCCTGCCCGACATCGTCGAGGGCCTGGCCTATGCGCGCACCCGGCCGATCATCCTGCTGGTGTTCGGCATCACCATCGTCACCAATGCCTTTGCCTTCGCCTATTCCGGCCTGGTGGCACCGCTCGGCCGCAGCGCCTTCGGCGTCTCGCCCGCTTTGGTCGGCCTGCTCGCGGCCGGCGAGCCGCTGGGCGCGCTGATCGGCGGCGTGCTCATCGCGACGGGCTTTCTGCGCATGGACCGCCAAGCGGCCTTTGCCGGCGGTTCGGCGCTGTTCATGGTGGCGCTGATCGCGATGGCGCTGTCGCCATGGTACGGGCTCGCCTTCTTCGTGCTGTTCGTCGGCGGCTTCGGCACCGCGGGCTTCAGCAACATGCAATCGACGCTGATGCTGACCGAGGCGCCACCCGACATGCGCTCGCGCCTGATGGGCGTGGTCACGGTCTGCATCGGCACCGCGCCGCTCGGCGTGCTCGCGGCCGGCGTGCTGTCCGACCATATCGGTCCGCGCAGCGCGGTGATGGTGATGGCGAGCCTCGGGCTGGTGGCGACGGCGGCGCTCGTGTTGGCGTTGCGGCGGCGCTGAACTCTTCGCTGGGAGCGCGCCACTCCAGTGGCGCTCATGAGCTTGAGCGCCACTGGAGTGGCGCGCTCCCAGCAATGACCAAACCGCATTGCGGCAACGCGTGCCTGCTCATTATTGCCAGCACCGCCCTGCCGCTCGCACACTCGCCGCGCACATCACCCAAACGGAGTCCCGGAATGCTGACGCTGTTTCATGGCTGGCGATCGAGCGCGTCTCGGCGAGTGCGGCTGTGCCTTGCCGAGAAGGGACTGGCCTTCGAGAGCCGGACCGTGGACCTCACGAAGATGGAGCACCACAAGCCTGAATTCCTGAAGCTCAATCCCAACGGCGTCATTCCGCTCCTGATCCTCGACGACGGCCGCTCGCTCTACGAGAGCGGCACGATCTGCGAATATCTCGACGAGACGCATCCCGACCCGCCGCTGCGGCCGGACGATCCCTACCAGCGCGCCCTCATGCGCAACTGGATCCGCCATGTCGACGAGCGGATCATCAACCTCATCGTCTTCAACTGGGCGCATTCGATGGCGAAGGTCGCGCAGCAATGGTCCGACGCGGAACTGGCCGAAAAGCTGAAGAGCGTGCCGAGCAAGGAGCGACGCGAAGCCTGGATCCGCGCCGCGCGCAAACCCTATACCGAGGAGGAGCGCGGCGAGGCGCGGGCCAAGCTCGTGCAGATGCTCGACAGGATGGAGGACATGCTGAAGCCGGCGGGATGGCTGGTCGGCGGGCGCTACTCGATCGCCGACATCGCCGTGGTGCCCTTCATCAAGCGCATCGACGAGGAGATCGCGCCGGACCAGGTGACGGCGGCCAAACATCCGCGCGTGTTCGCGTGGTGGACGGCGATCCAGGCCCGGCCGGCGTTCGCGGTGGCGAAGATCGGATCGTTCACGGACAGCTAGGGGATCGGCGCATCCACACACCAACCTCACCCTGAGGAGCCCGCGTAGCGGGCGTCTCGAAGGGTGGGCACACACACCCCGCCTGTTGCCCATCCTTCGAGACGGCGCTTCGCGCCTCCTCAGGATGAGGTGTACTGGTTCAGCCTGCCGCTGCAAGATCGATGGCGCGGCGGTACATGGTCATCGCCGCCTCCGGCGTGTTGTAGCCGGCGTGGGCGGTGAGGGTGACGTTGTCGAGCGCGAGCAGCGGCTCGTCCGGCGACGGAGGCTCCTTGGCGAACACGTCGGTCGCGTAATGCCCGATGCGGCCCGAGCGCAGGAGATCGATCAGCGCGGCCTCGTCGACGACGCCGGCGCGCGCGGTGTTGACGATGAGGACGCCCGGCCTCGTCTTCTCGAGCCGGGCGCGGCCGAGGAACCCTCGCGTCGCATCGTTGAGGCCGAGATGCAGGCTCACGATGTCCGACCGCGCCAGCAACTCGGTGATCGCCACCATCGGCACGGGCGCGCCGACGACGGGCGAGCGGTTGAAGGCGATCACGTTCAGGCCCACGCCACTGGCGATGCGCGCCATCTCGCGGCCGATGCCGCCCAGACCGACGATGCCCAGCGTCTTGCCCCGCAGCTCCATGCCCTGCATCGGCCGCCAGCCGCCGCCGCGCACGAGGCCGTGCATGGCGCCGATGTGGCGCGCGGCGGCAAAGACCAGCCCCATGGCATGCTCGGCGACTGTCGTGTCGCCGTAGCCGCCGATGGTCGAGACCTTGATGCCGAGATGCGCGGCGGCCGCCAGGTCGACGAAGCTCGCCGCACCCGTACCGAGGAAGACGATGTGCTTCAGCCCGCGGCAGAGGCCGAGCGTTGCCGCGTTGAAATAGGTCGCGTCGTTGATCACCGTGTCGTAGCCGTCGATCGTCTTGGGGATGTCGGCTTCGGCGACGGGCCCCATGTTGACCGCGACCGGAATGTCGTCGGGTCCGTGAACCTTTTTCCAGACCCGATCGATATCCGGGGTCGAGTCGATGAAGAGCGCTTTGGACATCCACAATCCTCTCAGCCGAGATCGGATCGTAGCACAGGCGAGACGTTCATCCCTCCCTTGTCGCCAATTTCGCGCAGAGCGAGGCTGCACGATTGCCTGCCGTGCCATCCGCACAACTTGACGTAGAGGAAGTCCAGCGGTCTATAATCGATTGCCTATTCGAGCGGTGATTCGGGGATGATCCATGGCTTGGAAACGCGTCGGCGCGCTGGCCCGCTCTTGGCCTGCCCGCTTTTTCCTGCTCATCCACCTCCTCATAATATGTTCTCTCGGCGTTTTCGGCTGGGAGAATACCTGGGTCTTTTTCGATTTCGGGAAACGCCCCCTGCAGGCGCACTTCATCGACTTATGGACGATCAGGGCCGCGCCGGAAGCGATGGCGCTGGGCCTCGACCCACTGGTCGACAACCCCACCGAATTCACGCAGACCGTAATGAACTATCCCCGGATCTGGGCTCATGCGGCGAATTATGTGCAGTTGAACGATATGGGCGTGACGATCATGGGAGCCGCGTTCTGGCTTCTGTTCGTCATTTCCGTTCTGATACTGATTGAAGCGAGCGGGCCGGACACACGCAACAGCAAGTATGTCGTGACGTTGGCGCTCATGCCGGCCAGCTGGTACGTCCTGATCGAAGGAAACAACGACCTGCTCGTGCTTTTCCTGACCGTGGTCTGTTGTCGATTCTTCGCAACTTCCAAGAGTTTTTCCCTGCTCGCCCTGATGCTTGCAACGGTTCTCAAGATCTTCCCGATCCTGGTGTTTCCCGTTCTTCTCCATCGTTCCAATGGAAAAGCGGTCAATGTCGCCATCGTTGCTGCATGGCTCGTCTGCACGGCATATCTCTTCTCCCAGCTCTCGGATCTGCATCTCATAAGGGCGGGGAACAGCGCTTCGGCACAGCACTCCTATGGTTTCGGGAGTCTTTGGAGCATCCCGAAGATCCTGCCGCGCCATGAGGAAATGCTGTGGCCGATCAACAAGACGTCCGAATTCATATTTTTTCTGCTCGGGGCGGCTAGCGCAGCCGCAATCGCGACCCTCGGCTTCTTCTCTCAAGACAAGCCGGAGAGCAATGCCGATCCGGCGATCGAGCTTTTCTTCATGGCGGGTGCCGCGCTTTACATCGGCACGTTCATCCTGAGCGCCAATTGGGACTATCGCCTCGTGATGCTCGTTCTTTGCGCACCCTACATGGCGACCATGCCGCGCGCGCGAGGGTACCTCACTCTGACCGCCGCGATTCTATCGATGAATTTCTGGTCGATCAATTCGGTCGGTCAATTCATATCCGGCAACGACACCCGTGTTTCCTTCATTCTGCTGCTCTTCGTTCAGCTGTCGAAATGCCTCCTTCTCGGCCTGCTCTCATCTGAGTTCGGCAAGCTTGCACGACGACGTTTGGTCTCGTGAAAGGCCGGTCGAGAGACGGGGGGGAAGCTGCACGATTGCCAGCCGTGCCGTCCGTACAACTTGACGTAGAGGAAGTCGGGAGGTCTATAATCGATTGCCTATTCGAGCGATGATGTCGGGGGACGATTTGTGACTTGGAAACGCGTCGGCGCGCTTGCGCGCTCTTGGTCTGCCCGCATTTTTCTGCTCAGCCATCTCCTCATAGTATGTTCTTTCGTCATTTTCGGCTGGGATAATACCTGGCTCTTTTTCGATTTCGCAGAACCACCCCTCGAGGCTCCCTTCCTCGACTTGTGGACGATCAGGGCCGCGCCGGAGGCGATGGCGCTGGGCTTCGACCCGCTGGTCAACAACCCCACCGAATTCACGGGGCTCGTAATGAACTATCCCCGGATTTGGGCGCACGCGGCGAATTACGTGCAGTTGAACGATATGGGCGTGATGATCATGGGAGCCGTATTGTGGCTACTGTTCATCATTTCCGTTCTGATACTGATCGAAGCGAGTGGGTCGGACACACGCGGCAGCAAATATGTCGTGACGTTGGCGCTCATGCCGGCCAGCTGGTTCGTTCTGATCGAAGGGAACAACGACCTGCTCATCTTTTTTCTAACCGTCGTCTGTTGTCGATTCTTCGCAACCTCCAGGATTTTCTCTCTGTTCGGCATGGTGCTGGCAACGGTCCTCAAAATCTATCCGATCCTGGTGTTTCCCATTTTTCTCCATCGTTCCAATGGAAAAGCGGTCAATGCCGCCATCGTTGCGGCGTGGCTCGTCTGCGCGGTGTATCTGCTCTCCCAGCTCTCGGATCTGCATCTCATGAGGGCGGGGAACACCGCATCGGCGAATTACGCCTATGGTTTCGGGAGCCTTTGGAGCATCCCGAAGATTCTGCCGCGCTACGAGGCGATGCTGTGGCCAATGAATACGACGTCCGAACTCATGTTCTTTCTTGTATGCGCCACAGGCGCGGCCGTGATCGCAGCTCTCGGCTTCTTCTCACGGAATAACTCAGAGGGCGATGCCGATCCGGTGATCGAGCTCTTCTTCCTGGCCGGCGCCGCGCTATACATCGGCACGTTCATCCTGAGCGCCAATTGGGACTATCGCCTCGTGATGCTCGTGCTCTGCGCACCCTACATCGCGACGATGCCCCGATCGCAAAGGTACATGACTCTGGGTGCCGCGGTCCTGTCGATGAATTTCTGGTCGGTCAATTCGATCGGTCAGTTCATCTCCGACAGCGACACCCGTGTCTCTTTCATTCTGATGATCTTCGTGCAGATGTCGAAATGCCTCCTTCTCGGCTTGCTCTCATTCGAGTTCGGCAAGCTTGCACGGCAACGTTTGCTCTCGTCAAAGGCCGGTCGAGAGATCGCATCCGGCCCTATCGAGCTACCTCTTTCCTAGAGCCCGTTCAGCGCTTTCCACACCTTCTCCGGCGTGGCCGGCATGTCGATATGCCGGCCGCCGAGGGCATCGACCACGGCGTTCATGATCGAGGGCAGTGCGCCGGCGCAGCCGGCCTCGCCGCAGCCCTTGATGCCCATGCGGTTGGTCTTGCACGGCACCGAATGGTTCTCGATCGACATATCCGGCGCGTGGCTGGCGCGCGGCAGGGCGTAGTCCATGTAGCTTCCGGTGATCGGCTGGCCCTGCGGGTCGTAGACCGTGTGCTCCATCAGCGCCTGGCCGATGCCCTGCAGAACGCCACCATGCGCCTGGCCCGCGACCAGCATCGGATTGATGACGGTGCCGAAGTCGTTGACCATGAAATAGCGCACCACATCGATATGGCCGGTGTCGCGATCGATTTCGATCTCGGCGATATGGCAGCCGTTGGGAAACGAGAACGGCGGATTGTCCGAGATGTGGCTGACGTCGAGCGATTGCGGCATGTCGGCCGGCAGCTTCAGCCCGCCGCGGATCTTGTCGGCGAGCTCGAGGATGCTGACGCCGCGGTCGGTGCCGGCGATGGTGAAACGGCCGCGCGCGAATTCGATGTCGACGGCCGAGGCTTCGAGCACATGGGCGGCGATCTGCTTGCCCTGCTCGATCAGCTTGTCGCCGGCTTCGAGGAAGGCCTGGCTCGCGACCAGCGCCGACTTGGAGCCGCCGGTTCCGCCGCCCACCTTGAGCTGGTCGGAATCTCCCTGCAGCAGACGGAAGCGCTCGAACGGCACACCGATATGGGCGGCGAGTACCCGGGCGCAGGGAGTGGCATGACCCTGGCCGTAGTCGAGGGTGCCGCTCAGCATGGTAATGGTGCCATCCTCCTCGAAGCGGATGCCGCCGTACTCCTTGCTCGGCGGTCCCGTGACCTCGAGATAGGAGCCGATGCCGCGGCCGCGCAGCTTGTTGCGCTTGGCACTCTCGGCGTTGCGCGCCTCGAAGCCATTCCAGTCGGCGGCCTTCAGTGCCTTGTCGAGCACCGTGGTGAACTCGCCCGAGTCGTAGCTCATGCCCGACGGCGCCTTGTAGGGCATCTGGCCGGGTGCGATGTGGTTGCGCCGACGCAGGTCGGCCGGGTCGATGGCGAGCTCGCGCGCCGCCGTGTCGATCAGCCGCTCCATGTAATAGTTGCCCTCAGGCCGGCCCGCGCCGCGATAGGCGGCGACCGGCGTGGTGTTGGTGAACACGACCTTGGAGTTCACCTCCATCGCGGGCGTCCGGTAGACGTCGATGAGGTTCTTCACGGCATTCGTCGTGGCCGGCATCGGCGGATAGATATAGGCGCCGGCATTGCCCGTGCCGCTGAGACGCACGGCGAGGAACTTGCCGTCCTTGTCGAGGGCGAGCTCGGCCACGCGCTGGTGATCGCGGCCTGCATGATCGCTGAGGAAGCTCTCGGAGCGCTCGTCGGTCCATTTGACCGGGCGGCCGAGCGTCTTCGACGCCAGCAGGAGCGGGCCGTATTCGGGATAGACCTGCGACTTCATGCCGAAGGAGCCGCCGACATTGCCGGTCAGCACACGCACCTTGTCGGACGCCACCTTGAGCACGTCCTTGGCGAGCGAACCGCGGATTCCCATCACGCCCTGGCAGCCGACGTTCAGAGTCCAGCGCTCTGTCGCGGGATCGTAGGAGCCGATCGCCGAGCGCGGTTCCATGGCGCTGACGGCGATGCGGTTGGAAGCGATCTCGAGCCGCGTCACGTGGGCGGCCTCGGCGAAGGCCTTCTTCACCGCTTCGGCATCGCCGTAATGGAAGTCGAGCACCAGGTTGCCCGGCGCCTCGTCGTGGATCTGCGGCGCACCGGGCTTCAGCGCTTCCGGCGGCGAGGTAACGGCGGGCAGTTCCTCAATGTCGAGCTCGACCGCTTCGGCTGCGTCCTTGGCCTGCACGGCCGTCTCGGCCACGACGCAGGCCACCGCCTCGCCCGTATAGCGCACCTTGCCCACGGCGAGCGACGGGCGCGGCGGCGTCTTCATCGGCGAGCCGTCGCGCTGCGGGATGTTCATCGGGCAGCGGAGCGGGCCGAAGCCCGCCGCGTCGAGATCGGCTGCCGTCAGCACCGCCAGCACGCCCGGCATGGCCGCCGCGGCCTTGGCGTCGATGCCCTTGAGGATGCCGTGCGCGTAACGACTACGCACCATCACGGCATGGGCCTGGCCTGGCAGGTTGATGTCGTCGGTATAGCGGCCCTCGCCGCGCAGGAGGGTCGGGTCCTCCTTGCGCGGCACAGGTTGGCCCACGCCGAATTTCATCAAGGCAAGATCGGTATCGTCGTATGTGTCCATGGATACGCCCTCATACCTTGCTGGGAGCGCGCGACTCCAGTCGCGCTCATGCGCTTGAGCGCGACTGGAGTCGCGCGCTCCCAGCCATGAAAGAGATTACTTGAGCGGCGAATAGGCCGTCGGCAGCAGCAGGGTCGAGTGCATCTCGGCGAGTAGCGCCGGTCCCTTGGCGAGATAGGCCTGCCAGGCGGGGTCCTTCGTCGCCGCCGCGCGTGCCTCGAAGCGCTCCTGCAGGTTCTTGTAGCGCCAGAGATGGATCCACTCGTTGGGCTGGGGAACCTCTCCCGTCCAGGCGCCCCATATCGGCGAATACTTCTCGCGGGCCGCCTGCACTTCCTTGAAATTCTTGCCATAGGCGGCGGCGCCGCCCATCTGCGTCCGATAGACGCGCAGCTCGTAGATGTTGCCGGTGGTGCCGTCGGACGGCTTGATGTCGACGACGGCATTCATGATGCGCAGGTCCTGGCGCGCGATCAGCGGGCGGATGGCGGGAACATAGCCTTCGGTCCACGGCTTGTGCTTGGCAAGCTCACCGCGCAGGCGCGTGCGCTCATCGAGGCTGTCGTACTTCCACAGATGCCAGATCTGGTTGAGCGCGCCGAACTCGGCCGTCCAGTAGCCGTGATTCTCGCCGAAATTCTGTCCGCGCGCCGGCCGGCCGATCGTCTCGGCGGCCTTCAGGTATTCCGGCATCTTGCCGGGAAACAGCGTGTAGCAGCGAAGCTCGTAGACCATGTTGGTTCCCCTTCAGGGATGCGGATTTTTGGGCGGATGCGCCCGCACCGCTTCCTCGTTGATGTCGGCGCCCCAGCCCGGCCGGGTGGGCACGATCAGCTCGCCATTCTGGATCACCGGGGGATGCGTGACCAGATCGTCCTTCCACGGCACATCGTCGATATCGATTTCCATCACGCGGAAATTGGACATGGTGGCGCACAAATGGGCACTCATCAGCGTCGACATATGGCCGTAGAAATTATGTGGCGCGCAGTTGATCTCATAAGCCTCGGCCATGGCGGCGATCTTCAGCGACTCCAGGAGGCCGTTCCACGGCACATCGATGATGGCGACGTCGACCGAGCGGTTCTCGAAGAAGGGCCGGAACTGGCGCCGGCCGAACAGCGACTCGCACGATGCGATCGGCATGGGTGCGCGGTCGCGGATGAGCCGCAGGCCCTCGGGATCGTAGCTGTCGATCTCGAGCCAGAAGAGATCGTAGGGCTCGCAGGCCCGCGCCACCTTGATATAGCCCTCGGTTTTGAAATTGAAATTGGTGTCGAGCAGGATGCCCATCTCCGGCCCCGCGCCCTGGCGAAACGCCGCGAGCCCGTCCCTGATCGCCGCCAGCACCGCCCCCTCGGCGTTCAGTTCGGGATAGCCCGGCCCCCTCGCGAAGCCCGGCTGATGCATGTTGGCGGGCTCGAGATCGAAACGGAAGATGTTGGTCTTGAGCCCCTTGAAGCCGCGCGCCTTCACATGCTTGCCGAGCTTCACCAGATCGTCGAGCGAGCGCACCGGTTCCACGCCCATCACCTCGGCGTTGCGGAAACGGTAGCTGCCGCAATGCGACCAGTAGAGCGGCAAACGATGGCGCACCGGCCCGCCCAGCATCTCGTAGACCGGCACGCCCAGTCCCTTGGCCTTGACGTCGAGCAGGGCGTTCTCGATGGCCGCGATCGCCTGCTGGTTGACGCCGCCCGGCGCCTGGCGGGTGATGGCGTAGAATGTCGCGGTGATCAGCTCGATCGGCCGCGGGTCCTTGCCGATCAGCGTGGCCGCGAGCCTGCGGATCACGGCGGTCAGGCCGTTGCTGCCATAGCCCTCGTTGTACTCCGACCAACCGATAATCCCGTCATCGGTGGTGATCTTGAGAAACGAGAAGTCGCGCCAGCCGGCGTCGCAATGCATGTCCTCGATCTTGGCGATTTTCATGGCGTTTCCTCCGTGGCTTTTGCCGGAGCATAGACCAAACTCGGCAATGTTCTATGCTCGCGGCGGGCGAGCGCCCGCCAGGAGAGACCAATGGCCCTGCACGGCAAAGGCATGCTGATCGTCTTCAACGAGGTGGCGCGGAGCGACGAGCGCGATTTCAACGAGTGGTACAATCGCGAGCATATCGACGAGCGCGTGGCCCTGCCCGGCTTCGGCCGCAGCCGGCGCTATGTCGCGGCCTCCGACAGGGCGCGCGGCCGCGAGACGAAGTATTTGGCCACTTACGAATGCGCGCGGGTGGAGGACCTGGCGACGCCGGGCTATCTCAAGCTGCTGGCCAACCAGACGGCGTGGACGCAGCGCGTGATGGCGCGCTTCACGCGCTTCACGCGCCTGACGCTGCACATTCGCGTCGATCTCAGCCATGGCGTGGGCGGCGCCGTGACCTGCTTGCGCTTCGCGCCGCGCCCCGGCGACAGCAAAATCCTGTCGGCCTGGCTGCGCGACGAGGCGCTGCCCCAGGCGATCGCGCGGCCCGGCATGCTGGGCGGCGTGGCGGGCGACAACGACCTCGATGTCGCCAACGCGCCGGCCAAGGCGCAGGGCGTCGACTATCCGCGCGCCGACGAGGTCGAATGGGTGATCCTGCTCGAAGGTGCGGAGCCCGCGGACACCGCCGCAGCCGCTCGCGCACTGTTCAAATTGTCGGCATTGAAGCCGTTTGGCGTGACAAGAGCGCCGTCCATCGCCACTTATAGGCTGCTCTACGGAAACCAGCGCTGAAGCCCTCTTTGACTCCCAAACAGACCATCTTCGCCGTCCGGCAGGTGACGCTGCTGATCCTGCTGTGGCCGGCCGCCGATCTGGTGTGGCGCTGGTGGATGGACCTGTTCGGTCCCAAGCCGGTCACCGAAGCGATCCACTGGACCGGCGACTGGACGGTGGTGTTCCTGCTCGCGACCCTGGCGCTCACGCCGGCGCGCGCGCTGTTCGGCTGGCAGCCCTTCGTATCGATCCGGCGGCGCGTCGGCGTAGCCACCGCGCTCTATGCGCTGCTTCATCTCACGCTCTACGCGCTCGATCAGAATTGGAACCTGCTGTTCGTCGCCAGCGAGATCGCCAAGCGCATCTACCTCACCATCGGCTTCGCCGCGCTGCTGCTGCTGCAGGTGCTGGCCGTGACCTCGACCGACGGCTGGCAGCGCAAGCTGAAGAAGAACTGGAAGCGCCTGCACCAGGCGATCTTCGTCATCCTCGCGCTGGCGCTGGTGCATTTCCTGATGCAGTCCAAGCTCAACATCGCCGACGCGACCTTCGCCGCCGGCCTCGCCGCCTGGCTGGTGATGTGGCGGCTGTTGCCGCGGCGCTGGCGCAACAGCCTGGCCGGACTGACGTTGATCACACTGGCAGCCCCAGTGATCACGGTCGGCGTCGAGGCGGCGTGGTACGGCTGGGTCAACCACGTCAATGCCTTGAGGGTCTTCTATGCCAACTTCAATCCGGCGCTGGCGCCGCGGCCGGCGTTGAAGGTGCTGCTGGCCGGGCTGGCGGTGCTGCTCTACGCCGCCGCCCGCCGGCTTTTCGAGCTGTGGCGCGCACGGCGCACGGAACCGCTCGCCGCGGAGTAACAGATGCCCGGGATCTGGATCACAAAAGCGATCGCGCTCGCCACCGCGGTCTGCTTCACACTCGCCCCGGTGCCACGCGCGGCGGCCCAGAACGCCGGCGGGATCGCAGCGCCCAAACTGACCCAGCTCATTCGCGTGTTCGACGCCACCCTCGACTATCCGCCGCCGCTCTGGGTCACGTCGCAGGAGAGTTTGCTGAAGGAAAGCGCGGTCTATCCCCAGCAGAACAGGAACGTCTTCATCCAGGAGCAGATCAAGAAGACGGAGAC
>Ga0193717_1001729_pt1 | contig 13174 bp, 8 predicted proteins | sample U2c2metaG_FD_145900 | JGI IMG/M metagenome (GOLD analysis project Ga0193717, IMG submission 145900) | Soil microbial communities from a riparian zone of the East river system, Colorado, United States - U2c2 | ecosystem: Environmental > Terrestrial > Soil > Riparian zone | place: USA: East River...
ACCAGCCGGTCCTGCACACACCAGCGCTACCGCCAGTGTGATCGCCCGACGGGCGACACTCCGGTGCAGGATCACCCCTGTGACCGCGGTATTGGTCGCAACGAGCAGGAAACTCGTCAGCCACACCCCGCCAAGGGAGGCCGACACCAGCGTGGCGGGCTGATTCCACTGCGACGCGCCGAGCAAAGCCCAGGGCCCGCCGAGACGGTGCCAGGACCGCACCGCCTCGGCCAGAACCCACGCGCTGGGCAGTACGGCCACGGCGGCAATCGTTCCGCGGAGTGTGACCGGGGCTGACAGCAGACGGTGCGCGGCCCACCCCCACGGCACCCACAACGCGCCGAGTCCGGCGGCCAGCACCGCCAGGAGCGGGCCGGCGCTGGGCAGTAGCCAGTACTGCGTGGCCAGCACGTAACCGGCAAGTCCCGACCACGCCCGCACACCGCCCTCACGCGCCGTCGGTGCGGCGCGCACCACCAGCAGGAGCGGTGTCAAACCGATCCAGGCCAACCACCACCAGGACGGCGCCGGGAAAGCAAACGCGGGCAGTGCCCCGACGACCAACGCTGCCGCGCGTCCGGGGGTCCGCGGTGGATCCGGTTTCTCATGGGCCCGCCGCCACTTCCCGCCGAACATCACCGCCGGACTTGACCGGCTGCAATTCAGGCGACGGTGGTTTCGCTCAGTTCGCCGTCGCACCCAGCGGCGACGTCTGCCCTGGTGGCGGCTGAGCGGCCCACGGCAGAGCACTGATTTGGCCATACCGTTACCGGTGCGCGCGGGAGTAAAATTCCGCCAGGAGGTCCGAGATGCGGAATCGCTCCAGCTGGGTCGCAACGCTCGCCGGCATCGTCGTTATGGCCGTGACGTTGGCGGCGCCGGTGAGCGCCCACCACGGATGGGCCGAGTATCAGGACACGCAATTCGAAATCACGGGGATGCTCGTGACGCCCGTCAGTCTTGCCGGGCCGCATGCCACCGCGCAGATGAGAGTCGACGAAGACGTGTGGGACGTGGTGTTCGCCCCGTCCGCGCGTACTGCCCGCGCCGGACTGACGGAGGACGTCATCCCTGTTGGTGACACGGTGACCGCGAGCGGCCACCGGCATCGGGATCCGGCGACGCTTGAAATCAAGGCCGAACGCCTCACGTGGAACGGAACGGTGTTCAACGTCTACCCCGAACGGAATTGACGCCCGATCCGGCGGCGCCGCCTTTCGGTGCGCGCCGCCGTCGCCGGTAGACGACACGCGCATGCTTGAGGTGCTCGCTTGGCTGCACTCGTCTTCGCTCGGCACGTTCATGCGCGGCTCGGGTGTCTGGACCTATCCCGTCGTCAACGTGATTCACATCCTCGGCGTCGCGACGCTCTTTGGTGCCGTGCTCATTCTCGATCTGAGGCTGCTGGGGGTGTGGCGCCAAACGCCGATCCCAGCGATTGCGACCGCTGCCGCCCCCGTGGCGGTGGCGGGCTTCGCGCTCGCCGCAGCCAGCGGCGCCTGCCTTCTCGCATCCAATGCTCTGGAGTACCAGAACAACCCGTTCCTGCTGCTGAAATTCGTGGCAATCGCGCTGGGACTCATCAACGCCGTCGCGCTGCGCCGCACCGCGGCGTGGAAGGCCCACGCAACCCGTGAGGTGTCCCACTCCGAGGCACGGCGGCTGGCGCTCATGGGTGGCGTCTCACTGGTCAGTTGGCTGACGGCGGTCGCGGCCGGGCGGATGATCGGATACTGGTAGGCAGCCGCATCAGCGGCCCGAGGATCTCCTCTGCGACCGTGCGCAGATCCTCGTCGCCGACCTGCGCGAGAAGTCTGAACACACCGAGCTCGCCACAGGCCGAGTTCTTCTACGCCGAGAGCGTCGGTGAACATCTTGAAGGGCTGCCCTTCCGATCCTTCGTCACCGCATCGATGCGACACGACCGGCTGCTGTTGGCCGGGGAAAACGCCCATACGGTTCCGCCGACCGGCGCCAAAAGTCTCAACCTGGCGCTCGCCGATGTGCGGGTACTGCACGAGGCGATCGTGGGGTACCTCGACGACGGCAGGGATGAGGTCCTCGATCGCTATACCGAGCGCGCTGGAGCGGGTGTGGATGGCGCAGCACTTTTCGTACTGGATGACGACGATGTTGCACACCCCGGAGAACGACTGGCGTCCGATCGCCAGCGCCAACGTGCGGAGTTGGCGATGATCCCGCAGATGGCGGGCACCGCCGACGTCGTCGCCGGTGCGATCACCATCGCCGACCTGAACGACTTGCGTTGGTCCCCAACCTATCCGCGCCAGAAAAGCCATCACCGCGTGTCGCATCGCGTGAAGCTCGTCCGCTCGGATTTGCGGACTCATATTCGTTAGCGCTCCTAATGGCTGATTATGTTTGATTCAGCGACTCCACAGGGCACTCACAGTCAGAATATGACGTAGACCACACGCCGCAGTGGTGGACGGAGCGCGCTCATGACAACTGACAGTTCAGCGAAGCCCACCGACGTCGACAAGGCGTTACTCGGAAGCGCCACCTATCGAAGCCTCGGCGAACAGAAGCTGTCGCCTCAGGAGGAGCGGTTCGAGAAGGGCCGGCGGACCGTCGGCCTGTTCCTCGCTCCCCTGCTGACGGTGGTCTTCCTGGTACTGCCGATCGACATCCCCCGCGAGCAGCATGTGCTGGCCGCAGTGCTGCTGGGCGTGATCACTCTGTGGATCAGCGAGGCGGTGCCGATCCCGATCGGCGGCCTGCTCGGTGTGGCGGTCGCCGTCTTCCTCGGCGTCGCGCCGGTCGACGACGTACTCGGTCCGTTCGGGTCGTCGACGATCTTCACCTTCATCGGTGCCTTCATCCTTGCCCAGGCGATGCTGAAGCATGGCGTCGCGCGACGGTTCGCGTTCCGGATCCTGTCGCTGCCGCGTGTAGGCGGGTCCACCACCGGCGTGATCCTCGCGTTCGGCGCGATCACCTGCCTACTGTCGGCATTCGTATCGAACACGGCCACGGTCGCGATGCTGTTGCCGACGGCGATCGGCATCCTCAGCGTCATCGCCAAGCTGTTACAGCAGCGCGGTGACGTCGAGCCCGACTTCGACCCGCAGCGACTGCGCGTGGGCTCGGCCATAATGCTGATGCTCGCGTACGGCGCGAGTGTCGGCGGCCTGCTGACCCCGGTGGGCAGCCCGCCCAACCTGATCGGCCGCGGCCTCATCGAGGAGGCGACCGGCGAGCGGATCAGCTTCGGGCAGTGGATGGCGTTGGCTTTCCCCATCTGCCTACTCATGTTCGTACTTCTGGCGTTCATCCTCCTGCGGCTGAACAAGCCAGAGATCAAGCGGATCGACGGCGTTGCCGACTATGTGAGGAGCGAGCGGGAGAAGTTGGGCTCGATGACGCGTGCCGAGAAGAACACACTCATCGCCTTCGGCATCACCGTCACGCTGTGGGTCCTGCCCGGCATCGTCGCGGTGATCACCGGCACCGAGTCCAGCACATACGAATTCGTCAGCGACCGCCTCGACGAAGGTGTGGTCGCCGTGTTCGGCGCAGCCCTGCTCTTCCTGCTGCCCACTGATTGGAAGGATCGCGAGTTCACGCTTCGCTGGAGCGACGCCGCCGAGATTGACTGGGGCACAATCATTCTTTTCGGATGCGGCATCATCTTCGGCTCCCTGATCAGCGAAACGGGGCTCGCCGAGACCATCGGCAATTCGATCAACGATTCGCTTGGCCTATCGAGCATCGTGCCCATCACGATCTTCGCGGTGATCCTGGCGATCATCGTGTCGGAGACGACGAGCAACACGGCATCGGCGGCGGTGGTGGTGCCGATCGTGATCCCGGTGGCGATGGCCGCCGGTGTCAACCCGTTCGTGCCAGCCCTGGCGGCGACGTTCGCGGCGTCGTTCGGGTTCATGCTGCCGGTGTCGACGCCGCAGAACGCGATCGTTTACGGCTCGGGCGTCGTGAAGATCACGACCATGATCAAGTCCGGGATTGCGTTCGACATCGCGGGCGCGCTCTTGATCATCATTCTGCTGCCGTTGATGGTCAGCCTCCTCGGGCTGGGTTCATGACCGCGCAGACGATCGCCGTCATCGCCGGCGACGGTATCGGCCCCGAGGTAATCGACTCCACCCGTGCCGTCCTGGATGCGGTGACAGCCCGGCACGGAATCGATTTGTCTTACACCGACTTCGACTGGTCCTGCCAACGGTACGAACAGGAGGGCGCGATGATGCCCGCCGACGCGCTGGAGACGCTGCGCGGTTTCGACGCGATCCTGCTCGGCGCCGTCGGCTGGCCCGGGGTGCCCGACCACGTCTCGCTCTGGGGATTGCTGATCCCGATCCGGCGGGCGTTCCGTCAGTACGTCAACCTGCGCCCTATCCGGGTGTTCGAGGGCGTCGACAGTCCGCTACGTGCCGCAAAGGACGTCGACTTCGTCGTGGTGCGGGAGAATATCGAAGGCGAGTACAGCGAAATCGGCGGCCGCATGAACCGCGGCTTCCCGGACGAAATGGCCGTACAGGAGTCGATTTTCACGCGGGCAGGCATCAGCCGGATCGCCGACTTCGCGTTCGAGCTGGCGCGGACGCGGCGCAAGTACGTCACATCGGCGACGAAGTCGAACGGGATCGTGCACACGCTGCCGTTCTGGGACGAGGTTGTCGCCGAGCGCGCGGCGCAGTATCCGGATGTGCGGACGGACAGTGAGCACATCGATGCGCTGGCCGCGAAGTTCGTGCTGCAGCCGGAGCGGTTCGACGTCGTCGTGGGCTCCAACCTGTTCGGCGACATTCTGTCTGACCTCGCGGCGGCGGTGGCGGGATCGATCGGTATCGCACCGTCGGCCAACTTGGATCCGTCCAGGGAGTACCCGTCGATGTTCGAGCCGGTGCACGGCTCGGCGCCCGACATCGCAGGGCAGGGTATTGCGAACCCGGTCGGTGCGGTGTGGTCGGCGGCGTTGATGCTTGGGCATCTGGGGCACGCCGATGCCGCGGGCGAGGTGCTGTCTGCGATTGAAGCGACGCTGGCCTCACCCGACACCCGGACGGCGGATCTCGGCGGGTCGGCGACGACCATCCAGGTGACGGACGCGTTCGTTACGCGTTTGCGCTGAGGGTGTGCGCGTGGGCAGCAGCCGATTGAGCAGGCTCCGTGTTGGGCACATAGACCACATGAGTCCTAAGGAACGCGCCCCGAACCACGACGAACGGGAGTCGTTCATCGTCGATAGCCTCGTCCACGCCTTCTCCGATCTGATGGCATCGGATCCGGACGCTTTTCGTACCAAGTTCCGCAAGATGGCGGCCGACCCGTTCGCATTCTTCCGCGGCAGTGCCTGCCTCTTCTACGCCGACGTATCCGTGCGCGACGACAGGTGGGCGGACGAGCGCACCAGCCGGGTCTGGATACAGGGCGATCTCCACGCGGAGAACTTCGGCACCTACATGGACGGTTCGGGGGTGCTGATCTTCGATGTAAACGACTTCGATGAAGCGTACATCGGGCACTTCACCTGGGACATCAAGCGATTCGCCGCCAGCATCGCGCTGATGTGTTGGCAGAAGGCGCTTTCCGACGAGGCGATTTCCAAATTGATCGAGACGTTCGCCCGCGCCTACGTGCGGCAGGTTCGGTGGTTCGTCGATGTCGAGGATGATTCCAGCTTTTCGCTCAATCTCTTGACCGCCCGCGGAGCCGTGCTGACGGCGCTGCAAGCGGCCCGGCTCTCCACGCGCGCCGAGATGCTCAACCACATCACCGTGGTCGACGAGTGCGACCGTCGTTTTCGCGAGCTGCCGGGTGTTGTGCGACTGCACGACGACGAGCGGGCCAAGGTGGAAGCGGCCTTCGAACGGTATCTCGACACGATTCCGGAGACGCAGCGATTTCGCGGAATTGCCTACGACGTAAAGGATGTCATTGCCAAGACCGGGTTCGGCATCGGTAGCGCCGGGCTGCCTTCTTACACGATACTGATCGAAGGCTTCAATCAGGCATTGGACAACGACGTCGTGCTGTCGATGAAACAGGGCAACGTGGCGGCGCCGAGCCGCGTCGTCGACGACTGGGAGGTGCACGAGTACTTCAAGCACCACGGGCATCGGACCGCGGTCTCCCAGCGCGCACTACAGGCGCACGCTGACCCGCTGCTCGGTTACACCGACATCGACGAGGTCGGCTTCGTGGTCAGTGAGCTCTCACCGTATCAGGCCGATCTGGACTGGAGCGAGCTGACCGAACCGGACGAGCTGGCCGAAGTCATCGAGCAACTCGGCCAAGCGGTGGCCAAGGTGCACTGCGTGAGCGACACGGACAGTGACCAGTCGCTGGTCGACTTTCAGACCGAGGACGCGATCGTCGCGGTGATCGGTGACGACGAAGCCGGCTTCGTCGCCGACATGGTCGAGTTCGGGCTGACATACGCCGCCATCGTTCGGGACGACCATCGCCACTTCGTCGAGGCGTTTCGGGAAGGCCGGATTCCCGGCGTCACCGCGACATGAGCTCAGCAATGCGCCACATGTCGATGACCAGCAACCGGACCAACGTGGCGACGGAGCGCATTCGCCCATCGCTGCGCCAAGAGAGATGGAATTGCGCCAGTCGTTGCCGCATGGCCAACCGAGGAGGTCTGACGCCGACACTAGGTTGACAGCTTGCCCTGATGAGCAACGCCAGACGTTGGACACTAGTCATCGATTACGGCGGCCACATCAGCGAGACGCGGCACGATACGCACTCGGAGGTTATGGCCTACCTACGCAACGGTTTCACCTACGGCCTACGAGCGTGCCGGGTACACACAGGGCAGCTAGACGGGCTGGAAGCTGATGCGTTCCGCGCCTTACTGGCGGACAGCGGGTTGACCACTCACGTCATCGAGGGCGGCGATTAGCCCTGTCACCGTAATGGTGCACTCTTTGATCGCCCACCATTGCTCACGTGTGACCCCGGCGAACATAGTCGTCTAGCGAAACCCTGATGAACGGCTTCAGCGACGCTTACCGGAACCGGGTTGCCCTATCAGTGGTTCTCGGTGCCGTTCATTCCTGCGAGGCGAGGCACTTGCTGTGCCCGTACGAAGCGCTGAAGCATCTCAAGAGGTTCTGAACCATGGCCGTGCTCTGTGGCCCTGAGGTCGGCGATCAGGGTCTCCTGCTGTTCGGCTGTCAAAGATTTCCAGATCGTTTCGGCAACAAGGTGATCGGGCATTTCGCCAGATTTGCACTGACGGATGGTTTCCTGCGCTGAGTCCAGTAACAACTGGTATTTGATCTTCAGTGGCGTGACCGCTTTTCGGTTGGAGACTGCCGCGCGCGTTTCATTCCCGGAGCGGCCGCGGCGGGACTCTCGTTCGTTAGCAGGCCATTTGCGGAATTCACGAGGGTGGCACTCCAAGAGTTTGATGATCTTGTCGCGCATCGCGCTGTACGGGTCGGTGTGATCGGCGCGGTTGGTGAAAAGCAGCTTCCGTGCGCCGCGGAGGCGCGCCTCGAACTTTGGATGCGCGAACAGGATGTCCCAGTTCGCTTCGGCGCACTCACGGCGGACAAGGTAGGTTGCGTGTCGGCCTGCCAGTGGGCTAATCGCGACCGCATTCTCGCCAGATCCGTTGGTGGACTTGATGGCGAGGACCAGGTAGCGGCTTCCGATGCCGCCGGCAGAATCGAGTCCCTTATGCCAAGTACATCGGGTTGCCCCGAAATGTTTCTGGAGATCCTCCAGGACGGTGAGGCGGTGTTCGTCAACGCGGTAGCCGCTGTAGAGCTTGGATCTACGGATATCACCGAGGAACGTCCGGAGGTGCTCACCCTGGGGCAGGATCTGGAATGCGAGGTTCGTGGTGTTGTGACGTGAGACCGTCCCCAGTCCGGCGGCGCTGTCGCGGAATGGGCGCAGGAAGCCGTACTTTTTCAACTGGAGTGCGATCAGGTGCGCACGCGAGTGGCGGAAGAATTGCGTCAGGTTCGATTCATCTGTGCTCAAGAGTCTTTCGACGGTTGCGATGAAATCAGTGAGCCGTCGTGTTGCTCTTTCCAGTTGCGGACTGGTCCCGGCGGGGCGACCTCTGGTCGGGGGCTTAAGCCGGCCGAGCATGCTCCACAGTCGCTGGCCGTTGTCCGAGATGGCGATGGTGAGTATGACAGCGCGGCGGAGAAAGTCGAAAGAGGCTCTCGCGCAGCGCAGTTCGTCAGCTGCGGTGCGCCCTCGAACGTCGGCATTGATGAGCTGGCGGAACTCCTTTTCCAACCCGGCTTCCGCAAGACGCGGCTTCGTGAGGATGGAGCCGTGGGCACGCACCAGTGTGTCGAGAAGTTGCTTCTCGTGTTCGATGACGACTGCGAGGGCGATAAGGTCCTCATGCGCGGTGCTCAATTTTGAATTGGCGCGCGCAACGCGGGTTGCAGCGTATCGCCACGTGAGGTAGCCATACCCGGCTGATCCGTTCGGTGCGAGTCCCCGCAGACAGGCAACGATCGCTTCCCTGTCGTAGGCGCTCGATGTCTTGGCGTCGACGATGTCGGCGACAGCGTCCACATCCATGGTGGCCACGACCTGTGGCAGGTGCGCCGTCCGGGGGCGCGGACGGGTGGTCACCACGTCTTCGCCGCCCGGGGTCTTCGTTGTGGACTGTGCGGCGCCCAAGTTCTGATCGTGTTGCGACTTCTGCAGTCGCGCTTGGCTTTCAATGCTGGGCATGGTGCTGCGAAGATTCCGCGGAGCGCCATTCTTCGCTGAAGCACGTCGGTCTTCGTCGGCGACTTTCCTGCGGAGCTTATCGCTGGCGACTACGTGGCGGAAGAGTGGTCGCTTAATCCCGAACCGAGTTTCACAGTCCCGGAAAAGCTCGTCGACCGCCTGGCCCGGGTTCTCCGAAGTGGAGGCAAGTCGATGACGTCTGTAGATGTCGAGGGCATCGGCGGAGGTCAGCAGCGCGGATTTGCGCGGCGGCTTGTCAGCGGCTGCTTTCGGCTGGGCGGAGTTGCCAGCTGCTCGCCTCGGGGCCTCGCCTGCGGCGGCCGTTTGATGTTGAGGCGTCGAGCCAACAGATTGACGCAGCCGACGCGCAACGGGTGCCTCGATAGTTGAGGACGCAGACTTGACGATCTCGCCGTCCGCCTTGAGCCGCGCCAGAATCTCCCTGCTGGTTAAGCCGAATTCTTTGGCCAGCTCATGTACCCGTACCTTGCCACCCATTACCTAACCCCCGATCGGACCCATCGACCGACCCGTTCACCCGTATGTGTCAGGCACAAAGCTACTGGGTGCAACCGACACCGGAACCGCATCGCGTGGCACGCCGCTGCCATCGACTCGAGGCGACCCACACAGCCTGTATTGAGGAATTCAGAGCCGGGAACTAGGCCCCGAGTGGAGTCGCCTCTTGCGCTAACGCCGCCGTTCAGCGCAGTTTTTCGACAGTGTCGGTGGTAGTAAATAAGCTTTCCGACCAGTGGTCACTAAGCCTCTTTTCGAGGCCTCGGCCAGTCAAACTGGGGATACTCCCCTCGTCGAGTGGGGGAACGACATGAGTAAGAGCGGTGGCGCGGCGACGCCGGATCCGATCGAACCCAGCGCTGCGAAACCGTTCGTTCTTGAGCTGGCAGAGGGCAGCCCATCGTCAAGCCGACCCGAGCCCGAGGTCATCGAGCGCCCCGAGGCACGTCCGCTCGATGACGCCGCCACCACCCGCCTGCTCGCGCGACTGCCGGCTCCGGCGGAGCCGCCCGTCACATCGGAATCCGGGTTTGCACTGCGCCAGCCGTCACTACCGCACCCGAGGCCCGGCCGCGTTGTCGAAGTGCCGTTTCCGCCACCCGTTGGCGCGGATGGCGACCCGCAGCGACCGGCCGGCGTGCCGCCCGCCCTGGAGGTCGTGCGTTACCAGCCTGAGGGCGAGGTTGACCTCGCTCGAGGGGTTTCGATCACGTTCTCCGCGCCGATGGTCGCCCTCGACAGCGTTGATGCCACGGTGGTGGTGGAGCCGCCCGTGCGGCTGGACCCTAAGCCGCCCGGCGAGTGGCGCTGGATGGACCCACGGACCCTCGTCTTCGTGCCGCACGGCGAGCGCATGCCGATGGCGACGGCGTACCGGGTCGAAATTCCGGCCGCGACTAGGGCCGCCAGCGGCGCAGCGCTCGCGCAGGACGTCGCGTTCGGCTTCGCAACACCCGCGCCTCGGCTCGTCGACCGCCATCCCGAGGGAAACCAGGTCCGACCCGACAGCGTCATGCTGCTCGTGTTCGACCAGCCGGTGGGCGCGGAGGCTGTCCTCGCGTCGATATCGGTCACGGCCGGCCAGCAGGCCCTGGCCTTTTGTGCAGCCACTGCCGAGGAGCTCGCCGCGGATGCCATCGCGACGAGGCGGGCGGCCGGGGTGCCGGAGGGGCGCACAGTTGCCTTGCGCCCACTGGCGCCGTTGCCATTCGACACGACCTGCTCCGTGACGCTCCAAGCGGGCGTGCGGTCACTCGAAGGACCGAGGGCCACAACATCGGCGGTCACCTGGGATTTCGCCACACCCGGGCCCTTCGGCGTGCGCGGCCTGGAGTCGGGCTGGCGCAGCGGAAAGCCTGCACCGGGCGTCACCTGGCGCATTGCGCTAAGCAACGCAGTGGACGCCGCGTCGTTCGAGGAGGCGATGGTCAGCGTCGAGCCGCCGGTGGAGCGGCTCGTGGCGTCGGTTGCCGGGTCGTACGTCCACGTGACCGCGGCCTCGCTGGCGGGGCAGTGTTACCACGTCACGCTGGACCCGGCGCTGCGCGACGTGTTCGGCCAGGCACTCGGGCCGTCGGACCCGGTGCGGGTGGAGGTCGGGCAGCCCGAACCGCGGCTGGCGATCCTCGGCGGCGATCATGTGATCCTCGATCCGAAAGGCGTCGCGGTGCTCGCGGTGCGCGCCATCGGCCTCGACCGAGTCCGAGTGCGGGTGCACACGGTGCGGCCGGAGGACTGGACGGCGTGGCAGGAGATCCAGCGGCGGCGCTGGTCGGACGATGACATCAAGGTCCCAGGCGAGCGTGTCGCCGAACTTGTACTCAACGTGGCCGGCGGCCGGCGGTCATGGTCCGACGTGGAGGTCGATTTGACCCCCTGGCTCGACGACGGCCTCGGCCAGTTCGTCGTGTCCGTCGAGCCGAAGGATCGGATGTCGAAGCGCGACCGGCGGGGGCTGACTGCGGCGTCCTGGGTCCAGGCAACGCGCCTCGGGGTGGACTCGCTCGTGGATGCGACCACGCTGCGGGCGTGGGTCACGGATCTCGCGACAGGCGCGCCGCTCAGTGGTGCAACGGCGACGCTCGGTGCCGCCTCGGCCGTGAGCGGGGAGGACGGTACCTGTGCGCTGCCACTGTCCGGCCTGCCAGAGCCGGTGCTGGCCGTGCGCCGGGAGCGGGACCTGGTGGTGCTGCCGTCCGGCGCGTGGCGGGGCGGCTGGCAACGCCGCGACCTCACCCCCCGCGCGGCCTGGCTCGTGTTCGACGATCGCGGGCTCTACCGCCCCGGCGAGCAGGTGCGCCTGAAGGGCTGGCTTCGCGCGCTCACTGGTGGACCGGCCGGGGACGTCGCGCCCGCCCCGGGCGGGCTCGAGGAGGTCACCTGGATTGCCTGGGATGCGCTGGGCAACGAGATCGCGTCGGGCTCGGCGCCCCTCGACGGGCTGGGCGGGTTCGACATCACCGTCGACCTGCCCAGGACCGCGAACCTCGGCGATGCGCGGGTGGAACTGGTCGCCCCCGAAACCCGGACCTGGCACGAATTCAGGATCGCCGAGTTCCGGCGCCCCGAGTACGAGGTCAGCGCGTCCATCGAACCGGACCGGGCGATCGCCGGCGAAGCGGTCGCGGCGTCGGCGCGGGCCGCCTATTACGCGGGCGGTCCGCTGCGTGTCGCGCCGGTCAACTGGTCGGTCACCGCTACCCCCGCGCGGTACAGCCCGCCGGGTTGGGACCGCTTCACGTTCGGCACCGCGGTGCCCTGGTGGCACTGGGACCCGTGGGCCGACGACGAGGACGACGCCAACGAGGTCGACGCCCGGTTCGAGGGAGTGACCGGCGACGACGGAAGCCATCGCCTCGAAATCTTCACGGCGCCCGGCTCCGAGCCGTGCCCCTGGTCGGTGTCGGCCCAGGCGACCGTCAGGGACGTCAACCGCCAGGCGTGGACGGCATCGGCATCGGTCGTGGTCCACCCGTCGGCGCTGTGCGTCGGGCTGCGATCGGAACGCTCATTCGTCACCGGCGGCCGCCCGCTCGAGATCGAGACGGTCGTCGTGGACCTCGACGGCGCCGTGTTGCCGGGCATCCCCGTCAGCGTGCGCGCCGAGCGCCGGGAGCATCGCCAGGTCGCCGGGCAGTGGTACGAGGTGGTCGCCGAGACCGTCGAGCGCGTGACCCTCAGCGGGACTGACGCGGTGGGCGTGTCACTCGAGGGCCTCACGGCCGCCCGGTGGACCGTGGCCGTCGAGGCGGCCGACGGCGACGGGCGCGCGCACCGCAGCACTCTCGAGGCCTGGGTAGGGGGCGAGGGTGCCAGCGCGGGCCGCCGCGCCGGAAGCGATGAGCTGCAACTAATCCCGGACCGGCCAACATACGCACCCGGTGATGTCGCCGAGGTGCTGCTGCTGGCACCCTTCGCGCCCGCGTACGGGCTCCTGGTCCTGGAGCGCGACGGCGTCGTGCGCACCGAGCCGCTGCACGTCACCGACGCCTTCCACACCCTCCGCGTCCCGGTGGAGGACGCCTTCACACCCGGGGTCCACGTGCATGTCCTGCTGACCGGAGCCGTCGAGCGGCCGGATGCGCCGGCGGGTGTCACGCGGCCCGCCTTCGCCGACGGCAGCGTCCGTCTTCCCGTGCCGCCGGTTACCCGGACGCTGGCCGTGGCCGTCACGCCGCGGGCACCTGGTCTCCGCCCAGGCGAGGAAACCGTGCTGGACCTATTGGTGACCGGGACCGATGGGTCCCCTGTGGCCGGCGCGGGTACCGCGGTGATCGTGGTGGACGAGGCAGTGCTGGCCGTCGCGGCATACACGAACCCCGACCCGCTCGGCCTGTTCTACCCGCAGCGGGGCGCCGGTGTGGAGACGACCCGGTCGCGGCCGCGGGTGCTGCTGGCACGTCCCGACGCACTTGCGGTGTCCGAGGAGGTGGAACCGGACCTTGAGGTGGCC
>Ga0193717_1001730_pt1 | contig 13164 bp, 10 predicted proteins | sample U2c2metaG_FD_145900 | JGI IMG/M metagenome (GOLD analysis project Ga0193717, IMG submission 145900) | Soil microbial communities from a riparian zone of the East river system, Colorado, United States - U2c2 | ecosystem: Environmental > Terrestrial > Soil > Riparian zone | place: USA: East River...
CCTGCTGAAATATTTTTATAGCATAATCAAGGTTTGAGCTCTGGTAAAACTGACCGGCCAGGTTTGATATTTCGTTACGGTCGGCGGGGAGGTTTTTTATGAGGTCGTTATATATGGCATCGGCTTTATTTAGGTTGCCCTGCTGGGTATAAACCGTGCCCAGCAAAATCTGATATTCATGTGCTTGGGGATGTTTACGTACCAGTTTTTTGGCCGCGCTTTCGGCCTCGTCAAATTTTTTAAGGCTTAGCAGCGTATTAATGTAGTAGGTGTAGTAAGCCTCGTTATTCTGTTTATACAGTTTCTGGTATATTTCAAGCGCCTTTTGCGTTTCGCCGTTAGTGCTGTATTGCTTGGCCAGCAGCAGGTCGTTATCCTGCGCAAAAAGGCTGGCAGCCATCGTAAAAACAAGAATAATAGTACTGAATAAAGCCCTCATTTGTTCAAAAATAATCAATTAATATTTATAGTTTAGGCAGTTTATTTTAATATTCATATAACGCTTTAAGCGGGTAAAATTGTAGTGACATTTTGATAACATTAAGTTATTTAACTAATTTGACCAGAATAATAAAATGGGGAAAATTCACCATGCTGGGCCAATTGAAACACCTATTACTAATTGTTTTTATAGCCACCTTATGTTCCTGCAAGGATAAGGTAAGGCAAATACCTATCGTTGATTTTTTTAAGACCCCCGAAAAAAGCGTTTATAAAATATCGCCCGATGGCAAATATGTTTCTTATTTAAAACCATATAAAGATAAACAGAACCTTTTTATACAATCATTGGCCGATGGTAAAGAATGTATGGCAAGTTCGTTCACCGATTATTCGATACGGGGCGATTATTTCTGGACCTATAATAACCAGCTGATTTTTAGCCAGGACATTATTGATAATGATAGTTTAAAAATGTATGCCATTGATGTATCTACCGAAAAGATGCGTATTATACTGTCGCAGGAAAAGGTACGGGTTAGCCTGGTTAACCGTAATAAACAACAGCCTGATGTAATTACGATCAAGATGAATAAGCGCGACCCCGCAAATTTTGATATATACCACCTTAATATAAAAACCGGCGAACTGCAACCTTACCTGGTAAATCCGGGTAATATAACTGAGTGGTTTCCGGATGCCGATGGTAAAATACGTTTGGTTAAATCATCAGATGGGGTAAACGAAACCATTTTATACCGGCCCAATGATAACGCGCCCTTTAAACCTATTATTGAGAATAATTTTAAGAACTCGGTAAAACCAATTGCTTTTACTGGGGTAAAAAACTATTTCTATGCCTTGTCAAACGTTAACCGCGACAAAACAGCCCTGGTTGAAATCAATGCGGAGGATGGTAAGGAACAAAAAACAATTTTTAGCTGCAACAAAGCCGATGTATTATATGTTGAATATTCAAAGAACAAACGGCGGGTTGAGTTTGCCGGTTGGGAAGAAGCAAAACCGCGTAAACATTTTTTAATACCGGCTATTGAGCACATATACCATAATTTGCAGCAACGCCCGCAGCTTAAGGGTAACGAAATACGGGTGATAGACCGGGATAGCGCCGAAAATAAATTCATTTTAAATACCTATACCGACCGTAATCCCGGTTCTTATTATCTATATGAAACCAAGACAGATAAACTAACCAAACTGGGCGACATAAATTCAAGTTTGGTACCTAATGAGTTATGTGTTATGCAACCCATTGCCTATAAAGCACGTGATGGCTTGCTCATAAACGGATATTTGACCTTACCACTGGGCACTAAACGTACCAACTTACCCATAGTGGTGATGCCGCATGATGGCCCCTGGAACCGCGACTCGTGGGGGTATGATGAGCAGGTACAATTTTTAGCCAACAGGGGGTATGCCGTTTTTCAGGTAAATTACCGTGGGTCAACCGGATATGGCAAGGCTTTTTGGAGCGCGGGCTTTAAACAGGTAGGCGGTAAAATACAGGATGATATAACCGATGGGGTGAACTGGCTTATTGATAAAAAAATAGCCAACCCTAAAAAGATAGCCATCTTTGGCGGCCGCTTTGGTGGGTTTTCTGCATTGTATGGTGTATCGTTCCACCCTGAGCTTTATAATTGTGCCGTTGTACAATATGGGCTTATTAATTTTTTTACATTTATTAAAGATGCACCGCCATTTTTTAAACCATATTTAAAAATGACCTACGAAAAGGTTGGAAATCCTGAAACTGACGCCGATCAGTTAAGGGCCATTTCGCCGGTATTTCATACGGATAAAATAAAAGTTCCGTTAATTATTTTTCAGGGGGCAAAAGACCAGCGTGCAAATATTAGTGAGTTAAATCAGTTTGTACGTGAGTTGCGTAAGCGAAACGTTGATGTGAAGTATTTTTTAAAACCAAATGAACGCGCCTTTTTCAGAAGCGAGCATACCCGCATGGAAATGTATGCCGAGATAGAAAAATTCCTGGAGAATAATATGCGGGTTAAACCTTAAAACCCCTATGCCAGTACATAAAAATGTTTACCGCAAGAATTTTTCACTGATCATCATATTCCTGGTGCTCATATCAGTGACCTTTGTGGTTGCGCTTTTTGTATCCTATAACCTTACGGCAAAATATGTAGAGAACGAGTTTGCTTCCAAAAAAATAGAAGTGCTTGAACAAACCATTAAACCATACAATGATTTTTTTCAAAACAAAATACCCGAGGTAACCTCATACCAGGGCTTTTTAGATTCGGCATCGGCAGCTAAGTACGCGGCATCGGTTTTTCATGATGATGCATTTGTGAAAAAAATTGTTTTTTATGATGTGCTGATAGGGAGCAAGACCCATATTACTGTCCGCAAAAATAATCTGGACATATCGGTTAAAGCGGTGTACCAATATGGGATCCAGAACGGTAAAGTATACGGCACAAAACAGACCAGGCCTGCTGATGAATCTGATTTTAGGATAATGGCCGATAAACTGAGCGACTTTATTGCTTTTTCAGATACCTCGCGTGTATCAACCCAGGATGAACTGTTTAAAACGTTTTGGGATGTAAAATCAGATAAAATAACCTATACTAATATATTGCGGCGCGAGGATATCAGGATATACCGGGAACTACAGCAGTATAATACCCCTTCGGCATCGTATAAACAAAATATGATGACCTTTTACCTGGATCCGTATTTATTAAAGGTAAAAAACTCGCGGCATGAGCTGTACCAGAATGTATCGATACAACCGGTGGTGTATGATCCTATTGACAGCGATGGTGATAAAATGATAACGGAGGTGTCATTTCCCGGGGCTTTTTCAGATTATAAGCTGTTTTTTAGTTCGGAGCAAGGTTATCTTACTGCCGAAATTAACCGCCGGTTTATGCCTATTGGTGCAGTGGTGTTATTGATATCGCTTTTTTTGGTGCTTATAGGATGGCTTATTTACCGTAATTTAAATGTTAACCTTAAGCTGTTTAAGCTGCAATACGATTTTATAAACAATTTTACCCATGAATTTAAAACACCCGTAAGTGTGATAAAAATTGCCGGCTCAAATTTACGCGGCGATGGTGAACTTACCGAAAGGCAACGGAAGCACTATGGTAAAATTTTAGATGAAGAAGCGGATAAGCTGAACGATCTGATGAATAAGCTGTTATCATTTACCCAGCTCGAAAACAAATCCATCACCCTCAAAAAGGAAGAAATAGTTGTTGATGATTTTGTTAGAAGATATATTGATACCTTTAAAATTAAATACCCCGATTTTAAATTGCATTTTAAGGCAAGCGGGGTTCATACATTTTATGCTGATCCGGTACTTTTGGGTAGCGTGTTTCAAAATCTGATTGAAAATGCTTACAAGTACTCGCATCCGCAGAAAAAAGAACTTAACATAAATATTGCATATGAAAAGAGGAATATTGTGTTTTCATTTGTTGACAGGGGCATAGGGATCCCCAAAGAGGAACTGAATAATATTTTTAAGAAATTTTACAGGATAGAGAACCAGTATAACCAAAATGGGAGTGTGGGTTTGGGTTTGGCATTTTGTAAAGAACTGGTTAATTTTATGGATGGAGAAATAACTGTTCACAGTAAAATTAATGAGGGCTCAGAATTTAAAGTTACGCTTCCATACGAAAATTAAGATATGAACAAAGAAATTAAAATTGCGCTGGTTGAAGATGATGAGAACCTGCGTTTCCTGGTGGCAGAACGTTTGCAGTCAGAAGGTTATAAAGTATTGGAAGCCGATAATGGTGACGATGCCGAAAGTATGATACTGGAAGAACAGCCCGATATCGTTTTGCTGGATTGGATGCTGCCCGGTAAACCCGGATCGCAGGTGTGTAACAACATCCGGGAAAAAGGTTATGACAAGCTTATTATTATGATGACGGCCAAAGCCCAGGATGTTGACAAGATTGAGGCTTATAACTTTGGTGTGTCTGATTATATTACCAAGCCCTTTAACATGGATGTGCTGGTAGCGATGATTGATAATAAGATCAAGTTTTCGTTGAACAGTGAAAAATCAGAGTCGTACCGGTTTGCCAATATGGAACACCTGCCCAATACCCACCTGCTTATCAGGGATAACCGCAAAATTGAGCTTACCATACTGGAAAACAGGATATTACTTTATTTCCTGAAAAACAAGAATAAGGTTATAAACCGCGAAGAACTGATGATGGAAGTTTGGGGTTACAACGCCGATGTAAACACCCGCACCCTTGATATGCATATTGTGCGCCTCCGCAAAAAAATTGAAACCAACGCCGATTCGCCGCAATACCTGCAAACCGTTAGGGGTATTGGATATAAGTTTGTTTATAACCAATAAGGGATATCACGCTCATCGCTGAATAAAAAACGCGTCATTGCGAGATTCTGTGTTGTTATACGAGTAATCCGCATGATTTATTTTATCTTTGAATCTTAGGCGGCTTTATTTTAGCCTGTTTAGGGCGGCCCTTTTTTAAAGTGGCTGCTCTAATTATTTAATACCAATTCATTTTCTGGTTGAGTTTGCAGGTGATTAGCCCGATAAGGGGTTATTGGTCTTATAAATGGTAAAAGCCATTTCCAATAATTTCCTTTGCACGGCCACAAACTAAAGATATACAAAGGGTTTTCCGCTAAATATCAATGTAATAAATTGATTTATTACGAAGAGTATCAATCGATACAAGATGCTATTGCAAGAGAGGCAATTAAAAGCCGGTTCAAGACAAAAGAAGAATGGTCTGGTTATTGCAAACAACCCATCATGGGCTGATTTAAGCGCCGGCTGGTATGATTAATCCCCCATGTACACCTTCGCTACAATAAAATCATTAAAAAAGGTTTTTTCGCTGATCACTTTATAGTTATTTGAGGTAAAATAAACTGCTATCCCGGGTAATTTGCTGGCCTCAATACCGCAAATTACTCTAAAGAACAGGAACATGCTCTTCAGTAGAAATTGCTGCCACCATTTGTCGGTAAGCTGAAAATCGGCATTGAGCCATAGGCCGCCGGACTTTAATAAGCTATGGATATGGGCGAATACGATATGTAAAGTTTTCTCGGTAAAATTATCGAACAGAAAGGGAGTAATCACCACATCGAAATCAGGTGAGAGGTTTACGTTTTCAATGGCATCATTTATAAAAAGAACCTCATTGCTGCCGATATTTCTATTTTTGGATAAAGCCATCATATCAGCAGCTACTTCTACATAGGTTATTTTAAGGCCAGATGGGTGTATCCTGCTTAGCTCATCCAGGATCCAGCCGGTACCACCACCCACTATAAGTATACGGGTATCAGGTTTAATATAATGAAGTAAATGAAGTTGGGCGTTTATCAGCGCATTACCATAAACCAGGCGCGCAAGCCCGTCATAAAACCAGGCCGAGTTATTATAATTAGCAGCCATGTTTGTTTAATGACCCATAAGGAACCGAAAGGCCGTTAATACTACATATTGTAATATGAGCACGCCATCCATAAAAAAGAAATAATAGTATTCGTCTTTTTTCCAGGCCGATTTAAATATGAGCCAGCCGGTTAATATAACGGTAAGGGTTAAGGCCCAAAAATCAGAACTGAAACCATTCCTCCTGAAAAGAAAAAGTAAAACAACATAACCGGCAAGCAGAACCTGGCAAAATAAGTAGGCGTTTTTTTCGCCCCACGCTACCGGGATGGTTTTTAGCCCTTGCGTGCGGTCGTCAAACAGGTCGCGGATATCAAAGGGGATAGTGAGCGCGCCAATAAATAAAAAACGTTTGGCTATCAGTATGGTAGTATCGCGCATGGATATATCATTGGTGTGGCGATGCAGTACTTCGAGCACGGGGAACAGTACACAGCTCATGGTCCATACCAGTGTGATCAAGAACGGCTTTAAGCCCGGAATATTACGCAGGCCAAATTTATGGTCGCCAACGGTAAACAGGGGAAGGCTGTAGCTGAAAGATAAGCAGCCCAGGAAAATGAGCAATATTTTTGATTCGGTAGTAATTAAAAAGAACAGGGGGATGAGCGAGAGCAGCGAAACAATGGTAAAAGTTACCATGAGCCGGTAATGCGTAAAAAACCAGCGTACCCGTTTATGGGGCGACGATTCGGGCTGTACTGGCCGGGTAATGAGTATGCAGAAATTATATATCCCCAGTGTTGAAGTAAACAACAGGCCCAAAACGGTAAACATGGGTTTTGCACCTATCAGTTGAAAGGTTATTAAGGCCTGTGCAACAGCGCAAAGCGACATGAAAATATTACTGAACAGCAGAAAATCAAAAACAGACTGAAATAGCTTTTTCATTTAGTAATATCTACCTGCATTAATCTTTTATGATTCGTTTTTTGGATCGCGGCCAGCTTTTAATGTAAATATCGTAATCTCTGGTAATATTCCAACCCTGCCGGCCAAAGCAACAAAGCCAAAACCTACATTTACATATAATTGCTGATTGCCTTCGTGGTATATGCCGGCCCATTCTTTATAAACATATTCAATTGGGCTCCATTGAAAATATTTGGTACGTACACCAAACTGCATACCGTGGGTATGGCCCGAAAACATGGCATCAATTTGTGGATACTTTGATAATACCTCGCCACGCCAGTGCGATGGATCATGGGATAACAATAGTTTAACCGGCAGGTCATCCGTGTTTTTAGTGGCCAGGTCCATGCGACCATATTTAGGGAACATACTCAGCTCGCCCCAGTTTTCAACACCCAGTATCCCTATTTCTTCGCCATCAACCTTTAAGCGGCGATGCTCGTTAAGCAACAGGTCCCAGCCCATGTTTTTGTGAGTGGCTATCAGGTCGTCATGGTTTTTCTTTTTATCTGCCGGCGATGGCCAAACACCGTAATCGCCATAATCATGATTACCCAACGAACTGTAAACCCCAAGCGGGGCCTTTACTTTGGTAAAAATGTTTTGGTAGTGATTCATTTCTGAGGCTTGCCCGTTAACCAGGTCGCCGGTAAAAAATACGAGATCGGGTTTTTCCTTCAACAGCATTTCTACGCCGCCACGTACTGCTTTGTAGTTAAAAAAACTACCCGAATGGATATCAGATATTTGCCCAAGCTTGATGCCATCAAATGCTTTGGGCAGGTTGGGCAAATACATGGTTTGGTATTTTACATGATAATCATACAACCCTTTGGGCATACTTATTTTGATGGCAGCTAATGGTATGGCCCCGGCGAGCAGCCCGGCTTTCATCAAAAACTCAGAACGGGGTATGGCATGGTCTTTTGGGGGGATGCTGATAGCTTCTGCTTTTCTTTTTAACCTGTCGCGCCTTAATTTCAGCATTCGTCTCAGATCATCGATCATCAGGAAAGGTAAAAAAGATATTTTGCCTAAAAAGATCAGAAAGAAAACCATCATTACACCTGCCCGTGTGCCTACACCTGAGTTGATGTAAACGGCCAGTAACAAAGCGGTTATTAATAAAACAGAAACTAACCAGTATAAAAAAGTAAAGTCGCCCGAGTGGGGCAACTTCCATTTTTTAAACGCGCCGCGTATGCCATGCAATACATAAAGGTCAATCAGCAGCAGTATAGCAATTATGAGTATGATGTTAAGTACCTGTTCCCTCATTTTATTTTTAGTATCGAGTAGTTCGTATCAGGTATCACGAAAGTCGCATTTTTTATAAGCACTTCAAAAATCTTGATACCTGATACCAGCTACTTGATACTCTTTTTTAATTAATAACGGTCATCATCCAGATCCAGGTCGTCCTCATCAGGTTGCAGGTTAAACAGGCTGTTGAACATGTCTGAAAACGCAAAACCATTATCTAAAAAGCCTTTATTTAGCTGTGAAAACTCTGACAAGCCGTGCAGCACAAACTCCATTAGCAGTAATTGCTGGTTTTCGGTAAGGCGTGGATGTATCTTTTTAACCAGGTCCTTTAACCCGGTTACCTCGTTCAGTGCTTTTTTGTAATCCTGTAACGACATATCATCAACCAATGCCAGGTTATTACCTTCGCTAAACCAGTTAATGATACTGGCGTAAGGATTTGTGGCTTTTGCTTTTTTTGCCTTTTCCGGATCAGGGAAGAACTCCAGCAGCGAGGTTTTAATAGCCTTACCTATCAATATATTGGCAACCTTACCCGGACCTTCCAGTTCGCCTTCATATACCAGTTCAATTTTACCGGTAATGGCAGGTATCACACCTAAAAAGTCGGTTATGCGTACAAAGGTGCTGGTTTCGTTATTGATGATCATGCGGCGCTCTGCATTACTGATCAGGTTTTCAAACGCCGAAATAGTTAAACGTGCAGATACGCCCGATTTTTTATCAATATATTCTGAATTGCGGGCCTCAAAGGCTATTTGCTCAATTAGGTTTTTCACCAGGCTGTCGGCCTCCACGGCGGTACGCTGCTCATCTGTAAGTGATGCTTCCTGCTGGGTGATCCTTCTTGAAACTTCAACCGAGCGCGGGTAGTGCGTTAATATCTGGCTCTCAATACGATCCTTAAGCGGTGTAACTATGGAGCCACGGTTGGTATAATCTTCGGGGTTGGCGGTAAATACAAACTGGATATCTAAAGGTAAACGCAGTTTAAAACCACGGATCTGTATATCTCTTTCCTGCAGGATGTTGAATAATGATACCTGGATACGGGCCTGCAAATCGGGCAGTTCATTGATCACAAAAATACCACGGTGCGCACGCGGGATCAATCCGAAGTGGATAACCCGCTCGTCGGAGTAAGTTAATTTAAGCGTAGCTGCCTTAATAGGGTCAACATCACCAATCAGGTCGGCAACGGTAACATCAGGCGTGGCCAGTTTTTCGGTATAACGCTCAGAGCGGTGGATCCAGCCAATTGGGGTATCATCGCCCAGCGTGTTAACCGTACTGTGGCCAAACCATGAAATAGGCTGGTAAGGATCATCAAACAGATCTGATCCTTCAATGTATGGTATATATTCGTCAAGCAGGTTAACCAGCAGGCGTGCTATACGGGTTTTGGCCTGACCGCGTAAACCCAACAGCAAAATATTATGCCTTGATAGTATGGCAGTTTGCAGATCGGGGATAACCGTATCTTCAAATCCAATAATACCCTCAAAGCCGCCTTCGCGTTTTTTGAGTTGAGCTATTAAATTGGCACGTAATTCATCTTTAACCGATCGGCTTTTGTAGTCAGTTTTTTTAAGCTGGCCGAGGGTTTTTATATCCTGTAGTTTATTCATGTAAATGCTTTGTTATATATAATTACTAACCTCGATCAGGTTTTGATCGGGATCACGGAAATAAATAGACCGTATTTTGCCGTTAGCGCCTGTACGTTCAAATATTCCCTGTACTTGTATGTTATTATTTTCGAGTTCTGTTTTTAGCCGATCAACCGCATCTGCTGTAATAAAACAAATATCGATAGCACCTGGAGCAGGGTTATGAGCTTTAGGCTCAAACTCATTTCCTTATTGATGCAGATTAAGTTTTTGATCCCCCAATTTAAGGGCTTTCCTATTATCCCCAAATGTTTCCACCTCCATACCTAATACGTTGGTATTGAACGTGCAGGTTGCCTCTATATTCATTTAAGGTTAAAACCAGGTGATCAATGCGGTCAATTTTCATATCCTTAATTTGAAAATTTGGTGATTTGAAAATGAGAAAACTAATATCTTTCAAATTTTAAAATTGACGCATCTTCAAATTAACGTACCGTTTTCCTCCTGTTACGTATATAGTCCTCAAAAATATATTCGCCCAAACCGTTCAGTGAACTATAAAAAGCTTTGCCGCCGTTTGTTTCTGTAAATTTACGAACAAACTGCTGCAGATAGGGGTCTTTAGCTATCATAAAAGTGGTGATGGGTATTTTTAGGCGTTTACACTGAGCAGCCATGTTCAGCGTTTTGTTCACTACTTTCCTGTCGAGCCCGATGCTGTTTTTGTAATATTTGGTACCTTCCTTTAAACAAGTTGGTTTACCATCGGTAATCATAAATATCTGCTTGTTATGCGTTTTGCGCCTGCGCAGCAAATCAGTAGCCAGTTCAAGGCCGGCATAAGTATTGGTATGATAAGGGCCAACCTGTAAATAAGGCAGGTCCTGCAAAGTTATGGGCCAGGCATCGTTACCAAAAACCACAATATCCAAAGTATCTTTAGGGTATTTGGTCCGGATGAGTTCGGCAAGAGCCATGGCTACTTTTTTAGCCGGGGTTATTCTGTCCTCACCGTATAATATCATGGAGTGCGATATATCGATCATCAGCACGGTTGAGGTAAGGGTTTTATAATCCATTTCCTCCACCTCCAGGTCGCGCTCGGTCATCATAAAATCGTTGATACCATGGTTAACCTGCGCATTATGGATAGACTGGGTCATATCTATCTGGTCCAGACTGTCGCCAAACTCAAACTCGCGGCGTTCGGCATTTTTTTCATCGCCCTGGCCCGATTGTGGCGTGCGGTGATTGCCTTTGCCCGATTTTTTCAGCTTGCCGAAGATCTCTTCCAATGCCGACTGACGGATACTTTGCTCAGTTTTAGCGGTGATATTAAAACCGCCGCTTTGCTTGTCTTCGTCCAGGTAGCCTTTTTGTTTCAGTTCATCAATAAAATCGCCCATACCATAATCATCATTGGTAAGGTTGTATTGCTTGTCGAGTTCATTTAGCCAGGCCAAAGCTTCGCCTGCATCGCCCGAAGTATAGTTGAGCAATTCCAGAAATAATTTTAACAGTTCTTCAAATCCGCCTTTAGGGATCTGGTTGGGCTTAAACTTGGAAAATCCAAAACCGCGCATATCGTGTCCTTTCTACAATATAAAGAAACGGATAATTATTCTTAAAAGTTTCGTGATACAGGTATTAAAACAAAATTGTTAGGTAAGTATGACAAAAGGAAGATGTGCGGATTGAAAACTAAAAAGCGCGTCATTGAGGTACGAAGCAATCTTCTATGCTGTACAGGGCGAATAATGCATGATCCTTTTGTTTGAACCATGATTCGCACGATTAAAGGATTAATAGGATTTCTTTTTCTTACCACCGGGTTGTCATTGGCAACGCAGTGAAGCATCTAATAGCAAACTTGCATAGTTCATAAGATCCTTCGCCATGCTCAGGATGACAAACTCTTTAAAGTGTACAGCAGTTTAGAATTTAGGGCTTAGTATTTAGAACTTAGATTTTAGGATTTAGAACATAGAATTTATCTTCTACAAATAGGCCAAACTATTCAGTAGCTCAGGTGGATAAATAGGGTTGGCACCACGCTGGCTGGCTACAAACGCGCCTACGGCGCATGATTTATCAACCACTTGCTGCATGGGGTGTTTGGCCAGTAACCCGGCAGTAAAAGTAGCCAGGAAGGCATCGCCGGCCCCTACAGAATCACCCACTTTTACGGGGCAGCCGGGGCTTTCGTAAAATTCATGGTCGTGCCATACTATGGCACCGTTTTCGCCGCGGGTTACGCAAATGGTTTGGTTATGGTATTTGGAGCGAAACTCGCTGATCTGTTCTTTTAACGAGCGGCTGCTGCCCCCTATCAATAGATTGGCCTCTTCTTCGTTCATCTTCACCACATCGGCGCTGGCAGCTAAGGTTTCGATGGTAGAAAGCGTATAGTGGGGTGGCCTTAAGTTTACGTCAAAAATTTTTAGCGCCCGGGTTTCGTCAAGCAGGTTTAGCAGTGTTTCGCGGGTAGCAGTATTGCGGCAGGCCAGACTGCCAAACACGATGGCCGATGCCTGTTTAGCAACCTCGTTAAGTATAGCTGTTGTCTGGATATTATCCCATGATACGGGTTCAGGTATAATATAGGTTGCCTGGTTATTTTTATCAAGCTTTACGGTAACCTCACAGGTAGGTAATTCATCATCGCGCTGGATCAGTGCGGAGTACAGTTCGTTTTTCTGTAAAAAGCCTATCAGCACATCGCCGCTATTATCCATCCCAACTGAACTTGCAAAAGCAACCTTAACACCCTGTTGTACCAAATGCCTTGCCACATTCATCGGGGCGCCGCCGGCTTTTTTACCATCGCCAAATGCATCCCATAAAACTTCGCCGAAGCTTAATACCTGATTTTTCATAAAGTTAATGTAAAGTTTTGTGTAGATAATTCAAATATAATAGATTTTTTGTCTGAACCATGATTGAACCCTGATTAAACAGATTACCCGGATTAGCGTGAAAAATCCTGTAAATCCTTAAATCGAGGAAATCAGGGTTCAGACAAAATTATGGGTCAGACAATTTCCCTATATTTAATTCATGAAAAGAATACTTTTGTCTTGTCTCTTATTGCTTGGTTCTTACCCCTCACACGCACAGGACAGGCAAGCCATATTAAAAGTGATGCATGACCAGGAATTGGCCTGGAACCGGGGCGATATTAACGGTTTTATGCAGGGATACTGGAAATCAGATTCGCTGTTGTTTGTTGGCAAAACCGCACCGGCTTATGGCTGGCAAACCACACTTGCCCGTTATAAAAAAACGTATCCGGATAGGGCTGCCATGGGGCAGCTTAAATTTACCATCTTGCAGGTAAAAGTACTTGATGCTACCAATGCCTTTTTGATGGGCGGCTGGCGACTTAAACGCGCCAAAGACGCGCCAGGCGGTTATTATACCCTATGGTTCAGAAAAATAAAAGGAGAGTGGAAGATTGTT